>Ga0209630_10000114_pt1 | contig 93492 bp, 94 predicted proteins | sample COG_01_FD_184745 | JGI IMG/M metagenome (GOLD analysis project Ga0209630, IMG submission 184745) | Pelagic Microbial community sample from North Sea - COGITO 998_met_01 (SPAdes) (version 2) | ecosystem: Environmental > Aquatic > Marine > Neritic zone/Coastal water | place: Helgoland, sampling...
ATTGAACGATACTCTACAAAATATAAATAATATCCTAATTTTACATTTTTGTTTATTACATTATCTTCTAAAGTTTTCTTATCAAACTTACCCGCGGCATCTTCACTAAAAAAAGTACCTTCATCAACTAGTGTTGAATTTTCTTTTAAAAACCCTAAAAAGCTCTTCATATATAAAATCTCCTTGAAATAAATAGATAGACAGTTTATATTATTTATTTAATTCTAAAATGGTGGTTTATGTCAGTTCAACTTCAAAACTATAAAAACAATCCAAAGCTAAAAAGAGTTGGTCAAGATATTCCATTTGAAAGAACTCAAATTGAGGAATATATTAAATGTAAAAATGATGTGATTTATTTCTTAAATAATTATTTTCAGATTGTGACTATTGATAAAGGTAAACAAATTATTAAATTATGGGATTATCAGGAGGACATAATAAATCTTGTTCACCAAAATAGAAATACAATTGTTTTGTCAGCAAGACAGATTTCTAAGACAACTACCGTATGTGGATATATTCTTCATTATATTCTATTCAATAGCTCAAAGAACGTTGCTATCCTTGCCAACTACACAAAGACTGCCAGAAAGAGTTTAAGACTTATCAAGCAAGCATATGAACACATACCGCTATGGATGCAGCAAGGAATACTATCATGGAATGTCAACTCCATAGAATTAGAAAATGGGTGTACAGTGATGGTTTCGGCATCCACAGGGGATAGTATACGTGGTGAGACAATCAACCTACTGTATGTGGATGAGTGTGCTTTCGTAGATAACTTTGATATCTTTTGGTCAGCTACTTATCCTACTATATCATCTGGTACATCTTCTAAAGTTGTAATGACATCCACACCAAAAGGATTAAATCATTTCTATAAATTTTGGACAGAAGCGGAAGCTGGTGTAAATGATTTTATTCCATACAAAGTAATGTGGTATCAAAGACCAGATAGAGGTGAAGAATGGAAAAAGAAAACTGTTGCTCAATTTGGAGAAGAGAAATTTCTTGTAGAACATTGTTGTCAATTCTTAGGTAGTACAGCAACTTTAATTGCATCTACCAAACTTAAAGATATGGCAATTGAAAGACCAGTTAAAGAGATTGATAATTTAAAAATCTACAGAAAAGTACAAGATGAACATAATTATGTGATTGTGGCGGATGTTTCAAAAGGTAGAGAGCAAGACTTTTCTGTATTTTCTGTAATTGATGTGTCAATGAAACCTTTTAAAGTGGTTGCGGTTTTTCGTGACAACACAATACAACCGATCATATATGCCAGAGTAATTCATAATACAGCTTTAAAATATAATAAAGCATATATTTTAGTAGAAGAAAATAATATCGGTTCTCAAGTAACTGATGTATTATCTCAAGACTTAGAATATGAAAATATGTTTACTACTGTAAAGAGAGACATGAAAACTACACTATCTAGTGGTTTCCATAAAAATGCTAAAATGGGTATTACCACAACAGCCAGAGTAAAAAGAATAGGTTGTTCTAATTTAAAAATGTTAATTGAAAAGGAACAATTGTTGGTTACTGATTCTGATACAATTGGAGAATTCTTAACATTTTCTGTTGATGCAAAGTCAGGTTCGTACAAAGCCGAAAACGGAAAACATGATGATTGTATAATGACCTTAGTTTTATTTTCTTGGATGGTTGATGAAGAATATTTTAAAGAGTTATATGATAGTGATATACGTGAAAATTTAATGAAATATGTAGAAGAAAAAGAAAATGAAGAAAATTATTTACCTTTTGGATTTTTGAATGATGGTATAGATGAATTTATATCTCCATCATTTGAAGAAGACACGCAACGAGAAGACATTGAAATACTTAAACAAAATAGATGGTTATTTGATGAGTTACCAAAACTTGAAAATTGATAAATATTTTTAAATAAAAAATTCAATAATTATAATTTATTTTTTGATGTAATTTTTATACGTAACACGCATCATAAAAAGGATATAACATGGCTGATTTCACACTATCACCGGGAATTGTTACTAATGAGATTGACAATTCAGTCCGTCAAGTTGTTGTTCCTCAAACTAGCGTAGCAGGTGTAATAGGAAGATATTCTTGGGGTCCTGCAATGATCCCTACTATGGTTCATTCAGAATCAGAACTTGCTTTAGAATTTGGGAAGCCAACATCTAATAATTATATTGAATGGTTTAATGGTAAAAACTTTTTAGAGTATGGTGATAACTTAAACGTTGTTCGTTTGATTGATAACGATACTGCAAAGAACGCTACATTTTCAGGAAGTCCAACGTTAGTAAAAAATGACGAGGATTATCTAGATAAACTTATAATAGAAGAAGGTGGATTAAGTGATGGAACAGGAGTAGGTCCTAACTTCGGAGCTACGAATGCTCATGGTTCTTGGGTTGCAAGATATCCAGGAATATTAGGAAATACACTCAAAGTAGATATGTGCTTTGCTACAGAAAGAGCATATAATGTAGGTTTAGCAAATGCAGGAGTAGCGAATTTAAATCAATTAGAATTTGAATCTGACCCAGAGATTGCTGGAAAATATAAAGTGAAATTTGCTCATAATAATGAAATAGATGATCCAACATACTTTGATTTTATGAATTCAACTACTGGTTATTTTGCAGAAGATTTAACTGTAGTAGAGCAACAAAAGGTAGTATCAATTACTCTACAATCTAATACTTATAATTTATTAATTGAAAGTATTGATACCGGAACTAAAACTGTTAATGCATACGTAACAGTTGGAAATACTACAGCACCAGCAACAACTGTATTTGATCCTGTAAACTACGTGACAACTGCAACAGTTAAAGAAAGGTCAAGATTTAGAGAATTTTCTGTTAGTGCTAGAAGAAATTCTCCAGATAACTTGATGGGTATGGTTTACTTCTCCAATAACACCAATATACTAAATGGTGTAGGTACTGTTTTCACAAAACAAATTTCTGTTGGTGATTTGATTACAGTGCAAGGACAAACACTAAGAGTTACTGAAGTTGTATCAAATATAGAATTAAAACTACATGCCAATTTAATTGGATTAGTCTCTTCATCAAGTCCTGTACCTTGGTATCGTTCTTGGAGATATGCAGAATTGTTCACTGGTGAACCAGCAACATCAAATAGTATACGAGCATTGAATAGTGACCCAAATGGTAATTTTAACGATCAAATGCATATGGTTGTTGTAGATAATCATGGTCAAATTACGGGTACTATGGGAGAGGTTATTGAAAGTTATTCATTTTTATCAGTTGCTATTGATGGAGTGGATGATTATGGAGTACCTACCTATTACGTAGGGAGAGTAAATAGTAATTCGGAATGGGTAAAATGGGCAAATCATCCAATAAATGATGGTATAAATCCTTCAAATTGGGGAAGTTCTGCTCTGAGTACAATATTCAATACATATCATCTCAATTCAAGCAAAACTTCTTCTACATTTAGTGGTGGTACAAATGGAAGTTCTGTAGGAAATGATGATTTAATTGCTGCTATTGAATTATTTAAAGCAAAAGAATCTTGGGAATTAGACTTTTTCCTCACAGGATGGACATACGATTTAGGTAATCCATTGAACTATCATTTAGCTATTTCTAAAATGATACAAGTTGCAGAAGATAGAAAAGATTGTGTAGTTTGTGTATCACCGGAATATGGTGCTACTGCAAGAGGAGAATCAGACCCACAAAAAATTACAGATAAAATAATACAGTGGAGAGATGCTGTATATGATAGTTCTTATGGAATTATGGATGGTAACTTTAAGTACCAATATGACGGTTACTCAGATACTTATAGATGGCTACCATTGTCTGGTGATATGGCAGGATTGATGGCACTTACAGATTTAAATTTCAAACCTTGGTATTCACCAGCTGGAACAACAAGAGGTTCCATAAAAAATGTTGTAAAATTAGCTTATAATCCAGCACCAGTACATCGTGACGATTTGTATATTAATCAAATTAATCCAGTAGTTACCTTCAGAGGTGAAGGAACTATTTTATATGGTGATAAAACATTACAACGAATTCCAAGTGCATTTGATAGAATTAATGTGAGAAGATTGTTCATCACATTAAAAGAATTTGTAATAGCTCAAGCAAGGAGAAGATTATTTGAATTTAATACCCCAACTACCCGTGCAGAATTTGCAAGAGTAGCCGAGAAGTATATGGAAACTGTAGTTGCAGACCAAGGTGCTTCTGATTTCCGCGTTGTCTGTGATGAAACTAATAATACTGACGATATTATTGAAGCAAATCGTTTTGTTGCTGATTTATATGTAAAACCAACATATGTAATTAACTTTATTAAATTAAACTTCACAGCAGTCGGCCAGTCTGTAGATTTTACTGACCTAGGCGTATAAAAAATAACGGACGCCTAGCGTCCACTTTTTTCAAAGGAGAAAAATGGGAATCAGTGTAACCGCATTACGAAATAAATTACAGCAGGGTGGTGCTAGACCATCTTTGTTTTATAGCAAAATAAATTTTCCAACATCAGCGCAAGAATCGCTGCAATCCCTGATTGTTGAAGGATCGGGATTAAAAACAAATGATATATCATTTTTTATTAAAACAGCGCAGATACCGGAATCAACAATCAATAGTGTTCCTATTAATTTTTTAGGAAGAGAATTTAAAGTCCCTTCTATTGATAGAACGTTTGCTGATTGGACAGTAACTATTATTAATGATGAAGATTATAGAATTCGTCATGTATTTGAAGCTTGGATTGAATACATGGCGCCAGGCAAAGCAATCTTTGAATCCAAAACTGCTTTTGGAAACTCATCAACAATTTTTGGTGACTTAGAAGTTCATCAGTTGAAAAAACAGGGTACGGTTGCTACAGGAGCAATTCCAGGTGGTGAATATAGTGCATCTTATTATTTTAAAGACGCATTTCCAATCAATATTAGTGCTATAGATTTAAGCTGGGACACTAAAGATACTATAGAGGAATTTTCTGTTACATTCTCTTATCAATATTGGGAAAAACTACCGAACGAAGCACCAACTGACAATCCTTTTAATCCTTCGGGAGACAGTGACCTTGAAGAAGCTAAAGGGTGGGTTCAGGCTAGTTAATATAATTAATTATTTGTTTTTTTTCTTAAAACCCACACCTTAATAAGTGTGGGTTTTTTTATTTTTAAAAATTGTGATTGATAAATAAATGATACACTTAGTTTAATTTATCAAAGGAGTTTAACTTCATGGCTACATTATTTGGATGGAAATTTGAGGAACAGCAAGAAAAAGAAAATGAAAATATTCAATCTTTTTCACCTCCTGAATTTGATGACGGTTCTGCTGTTGTAGGAGCAGCCGGCGTATACGGTACGTATCTAAACCTAGATAGTACATTTAACAATGAATTTGATTTGATGGCTAGATATCGCTCAATGTCTATGCAACCAGAATGTGAAATTGCTATTGATGAAATAGTAAATGAATCAATAGTTTCTGGAAGAAAAACTTATCCTGTAAATATTGAACTTGATTATCTAAATTTTTCTCAACTATTAAGAGATAAAATAGGAGATGAGTTTTATAATATTTTAGATAAATTAAATTTTAAATACGCCGGATTTGAAATTTTTAGAAAGTGGTTTATAGATGGTAGAATATTCTATCATGTTCTTATAGATACTAAAAATCCACAAAAAGGTATAGTAGAGCTAAGACCTATAGACCCATTTAAAATAAAAAAGATACGAGAAAGACAAAAGACTGATAATGAAGAAAGTGTTCGTATAGGAATGGATGAAATACCGATAAATCAAAAATTTAATGAATATTATTTATATTCAGAAACTGGAGTTTTTAATGTAGAAAACGATGGTACTAATGTAGGTGGAGAGAGAAGTAATATTTTAAAAATAGCATCGGATTCAATTGTATATACAAACAGCGGTTTATTAGATGAAAGACGAAAAAATGTAATTTCTTATCTTCATAAAGCATTTCGTCCATTAAATCAAATACGAATGTTAGAAGATTCGGCTATTATATACAGATTAAGCCGTGCGCCATCCAGAAGAGTGTTTTATGTTGATGTTGGTAATTTACCAAAAGCAAAAGCCGAACAATACATGCACTCACTGATGAATCAGTATCGCAACAAGATGGTTTATGACAGTAAGACCGGTCAACTAAGAGATGACCGCAAGTTTCAAGCAATGCTTGAAGACTACTGGATGCCTCGGAGAAATGGCTCGGCAACCACGGAGATTGACACTTTACAGGGAAGTGAAGCTAATTTTACACAATTAGATGAATTAGAATTTTTTCAAAGACAATTATTCCGTTCTTTAAATGTACCAATTTCTAGAATGCAACCAGAAAGCGGATTTTCATTAGGTAGAGCAAGCGAAATTTCTAGAGAAGAATATAAATTTTTAAGATTTATAGAAAGATTACGAGTACGTTTTTCCGGTTTATTTTTGGATTTATTAAAGAGACAATTAATTTTAAAGAATATTATTTCTTTAAAACAATGGGAAGAAATTAAAGACGAAATTCATTTTATTTACGACCAAGATAGCAATTTTAATGCTCTTAAAAATTTAGAATTACTAACAGAAAAAATGAATGTTTTGAGAGATGCTGAAGAATATAGAGGAAAGTATTTCTCAGCAAATTATATACGTAAAAATATATTAGCACTTAATGATGATGATATTGAACGTATAGAAGAAGAAATTGAAGAAGAAAAATATGACCAAAGATTTGCACCACAAGAAGGTGAACCTGGACTTGGAGGTGGATTCGGAGGTTTAGGAGGACCTGATTTAGGAATGGGTGGTTTGGGAGGTTTAACACCGGGTACACCCGAGCCGACAGCAGGTGGAATGATTAATGATTTGGGTGGCGCAGAAACACCACCGACTACTACACCAACAACTGGAGAATTATAATGGAAAATCTATCAAAAGAAATGATAAAAAGTATTAATGACGGTGATATGAACAAGACAAAAGAAAACTTTGAGCAGATGATTGCTAATAAAATTTATGATAAATTAGAAGATAAAAAAATAGAATTATCTAACAGTATTTTTAATAAAGAACCCTCGCATGAAGAACCAAAACAAACAACAGAACCCGTATCAGAGCCTGAAGTCGCAAGTGCAGAAGAATAATTTATTATCAGACATAATAAAAGAAAATTACGAAAATTACTATATTAATTCAGGTGTCAATCTTTTATTACTAGAAAGGTCTTTTATAGATGATGCTATAGATAAAATCACTGCTGGTGCTAAATCAGCAGGTAAAGGATTAACTAATAAAGCCTATGCTAAAGTGCGTTCTCTTGCTCCTACTAAAAAGGGCAAACGCTTACGAATATCAAATAAGTATCAAAAAGAATTTAATAAAAATACAAAAGAGATTGAAGATTTAAGCTATGATTTAGCTGAATTAGAAGATAATTTAGATGATATGGATACAGATTCTTTTGAATTCAAAAGAACAGAAAAGAAATTTAACTCTATAAAAACCCGCATGAAAGAGTTAGGAGATAGAAATTCTAAATTGAGTAAATTTATAATTTCACAACCTATAATATTTGATGCAGGTGAATCCAAAGGAAAGGGAACTGCAGAATATGCTCCTACTAAATCTGATCCAATTTTAAAAAAATTAAGAGACCATTATTTAAATATTACATTAAAACATAGCACTGCTCTTGCTAAACTTTCACCTAATCATAATACTGTAAAATACTTAGAGAATGAAAAGAAAAAGGCGGAACAAAAACTTTATGACCGTGGATATCCAAGAATGGATGAGAATGTAGAATATGAAAATAATTCAAATTATCTTTTAGAAGGTTGGAGAGAAAGATTTGAATTTAATGTAAAAAATTATGCATCTTCATTTAAAGACTCTTTGTCTAAGGGCGGAACGATACCAAGAAATGATGATAATAAAAATAACTATGATGATATTTTTTCTGCTTTGAAAAATCAGAAAAACTTAATGCCTGAATTTAATAATAAGAATTTGAGAACAATAGGCGAATCTATATTAAAGAGCAAAAATGAAACCAAAAGATTTAATACAGCTAAAGAAGTTTACAATGAATTAGAAAATTTTCAAAAAAATATTCTATCTCAAAAAAGAATATCTCTTGACAACATAAAATTAAATCCAGCGGCATTGTTTCAAATGCATGTTATGTATTATCATTATGCAATAAGTTTATCTTCACTAGCTGAATTAGTTAAAAAAGACCCTGATTTAATTTTAGCTGTAGGTGAATTTTCAAATGTTCTTGATACACGTTCAAAATCAATAGTTTCTAAAGAAAATTTACTTAGTTTAATTCAAGAGATGTATAGTTTGTATCATTTTTTAATGGATAAAAATAAATTAAAATATGATGATTTCAGCGCAAGTATAAAAAAATATAATAAAGATATTGTTAAATTATATAATTATATTCATGGCTCCACTCATGAAAAACTTGAAGAAATATCCGAAACTCAGAAACATATAGAAATAAAGCCAGAACCTAAAAAAATAGAAAATAAATCAGAGAACTTACCAGTAACTACTAGTAAAGCCATAGATTCAAAGAGATTATCAGCTATGATGTCACAATTTTCAGATAAAAAAAGAAAAAAAATAGTAGACCTTTTAAATAATTTTGTAACATCTGTTGGAGAAGACGACCCAAGTATAGGAAAAAAAGTAGAAAAATTTGTATCATCTAGTGAGCAACTATTTAAAAATATGGAAATTAAAGAAGATGTTAATTTAGGTGAAGGTAGTTCACTATCGGAAAAAAAGTTATTTCAAGAAATTGTAGAAGGATTTGCTCATGTAAGATGGAGAAGAAATCCTAGAACTAAACTTGATAAAATTGTAATGACATGCAAATCGGATGAATATAAAAAACCTCTAAATAGAGAAATATCGGTAGCAGGCAAAAAAGTTAAAGAAGTTATGTGTTTACCAAAGAGTACTAAGCCCGCTAAACAAAAAGAAAAGGACCGTAAATCTTCTCTAAAAAGATGGAGAAAAATTAAATCAAATCCTGGTAAAATGAGAAGAATGTTCGTTAAACGTAAAATGACCAAAGCACGGTCTAAAACTTTAAGATAGGAGAATAAATGAAATTACTTGTAGAAAGTTCAGATAATATTCAAACTATTACTGAAGAATCGGAAAGTGGAGGTAGAACTCATTTTTTGTCCGGAATATTCATGCAAGCCGAAGAAACAAATAAAAATGGTAGAATGTATACCTTGCCGATTTTAGAAAAAGAAACTAAAAGATATGTTGAGGAAAAGGTAAATTCTCAGAGAGCATTGGGAGAATTGAATCACCCTGCAGACCCCACCGTAAACCTTGAAAGAGTATCACATATGGTTACGGAACTTAACGTAGATGGTAATCATATTTTAGGTAAAGCAAAGGTATTGGATACACCATGCGGTAATATTGTACGTGGTCTTGTTGATGGAGGTGTAAAACTCGGAGTGTCATCAAGAGGAGTTGGTTCACTAACACAACAAGAAGGATATTCTTTAGTTGGTGAAGATTTTCAATTGGCAGCAATTGATGTAGTATATGATCCTTCGGCTCCTAAAGCATTTGTTGATATGGTTATGGAATCTGTTGATTGGATATGGAATGAAGACACTAAGAGTTTTTTGAAAAAAGAAGCTCAAGTAAATGAAGAAAAAAATGTATCTACAAATCCTATGCCTTGGTTTGATACATTAGTAGAAATGAAGACCGAAATTAAAACAATGCAAGATAAAATTTTTGTTCTTATGAACGAAAATAAAGAGATGAAAACTTTACTTCAAAATAAAGTAAATTCACAAGTTCGTCAAAAAGAAGTGAAACTTGAAAAACTTTTAGAAGATACAAAGAATGCAATTGAATTAAGTGTTAAAGAGAAGTTGAGAGAACGCAGAGAACATGAAACTCTTAAAATTTTTGATAACTTCTTGAAAGAAATCGCTAAAAATTAAAATAATATAAATAATCTACAAACGAACTGATATATTAACAATTAAGTAAAAGGAATCTTATGACTGAAACTGAAGTAAAAAATAAGATTTCCGAGTTCATGAAAAAGAAATTCGGGGATTCTATTAAAAATACCACAGATTTAAGCACTGTTGTAGAAGAAGACAAAGTTGATTCTACACTATCTGCTTTAATGAAGGAGATGAAAATGGATGCTTCTGCTAGTCAGGTAACTATTGAAAAAGGTACTACTGTTAATACTATGGCAACACAAATGATGGATGAAATGAAAGATGTTGACAAAAAAGAAGATGATGAGATGATGGCAGAAGCCGCACATAAAGATGATAAAAAAGATAAAGTTGAAGTTGATGATGAAGAAGATAAAGTTGAAGTTGATGATGAAGAAGATAAAGTTGATGATGAAGTTGATGATGAAGAAGTTGAAGTTGATGATGAAGAAGTCAAGAAGAAAGCTGATAAAAAGAAAAAGAAGGACGTTAAGGAGCAGATTGAGTCTCTGTTCGCACAAGATGAAACTCTAACAGAAGAATTTAAAGAGAGAGCAGCTATCTTATTTGAAACTGTATTGACAGCAAAGGTCAATGAAGAAGTAGCTAATCTTAAAGAAGAGTTAGAAACCCAATACAATGATAATCTAAAAGAAGCAGTAGAAGCACATGCAGAACAGCTTCATGAAGAACTTGATAATCTAACAACAAAAGTTGATGAATATATTACATATGTTGCAGAAGAGTGGTTAAAAGAAAATGAATTGGCTGTTGAAAAAGGTGTTCGCACTGAAATCACAGAAAACTTTATTTTTGGTTTGAAAAATCTTTTCTCCGAAAATTACATTGATGTACCAGAAGGAAAAGAAGATTTAGTTGTTTCATTGGAAGAAAAAACTGAAGAACTTCAAGAGCAAGTAAATACTCACTTAAAGAGAAATATGCGATTGAAGAAGCAACTACAAGAAGAGAAAAGAAGGAATATTATTTTTGAAAAAACATCTGAATTAACAATGGCTGATAGAGAACAGTTAATAGAATTAACTGAATCTGTTGATTTCGAGAGTGAAGAAGAATTTGAAAAGAAAGTTCAAATTATTAAAGAACATTATTTTTCAAATGAAAATACTGCAGTAAATGCAGAAACACAGAATGAAGATATTATTGAAAATGAAATAAATGAAGCTTCAACTTTAGTTGAAGATTATCATTCCGAGCAAACTGCTCCATCTTCAATTGATATATATAAGCAAGCAATTTCAAAATATAATAAGTTTTGAAAATTGAAAAAAGATATATATAAATAAATAAAAGAAATTATTTCAATTTTTTAACAAAGGAGAACGTATGATTCTTAACGAACAAGTTCAAGAAAAATGGAAACCGATTTTAGAGCATGAGGAATTGCCAAATATTGATGACACTTATAGAAAAAGTGTTACCGCGATTCTTTTGGAAAATCAAGAAAAAATGATGAGACAACAAGCTCAGACAGAGAATGGTCAGGGATTGTTCTTATCAGAAGCACCTATGGGTTCTGGTATTGATGCTGCTGGTGGTAATCCTTCTGCACCAGGTTCATTTCAGTGGGTTGACCCTGTTTTGATCTCTCTTGTAAGAAGAACTATGCCAAAATTGTTGGCATATGATGTTTGCGGTGTTCAACCAATGACATCCCCCGTTGGATTAATTTTTGCAATGCGTTCACAATATGGTTCACCTGGAGACCTAGCCAATGAAGGTGGTTTATATGATGGAACCGGTGGTGCAAATTCTGCAAATAAAGAAGCATTTTATGGTGAAGCAAACACTGTATATTCCGGTGATCATACAACTACTCATCCTGCTCTAGACCCAGTTTCAGTATTTTTTGGTGCTGGTGGTACGGGTACAGGAATGGCAACATCTGTTGGTGAAGGTTTGGGCCTTTCTGGAAATCGTACAATTCCAGAAATGTCATTCTCAATTGAGAAGATGTCTGTGACTGCGGAAACAAGAAAGCTCCGTGGTCAATATACGTTGGAAATGGCTCAAGACTTAAAAGCAACTCATGGATTGAATGCTGAAAGTGAATTGGCAAATATTCTTTCCAATGAAATTTTGGCAGAAATTAACCGACAAGTAATTCGCACAATTTATACTGTTGCTGAAAAAGGCGCACAAAATACTACTGCTCCAGACACATTTGACCTTCTTGTAGATTCAAATGGTAGATGGTCTGTAGAGAAGTTCAAAGGTTTGATGTTCCAATTGGAAATTGAAGCAAATCAAATCGCTAGAGAGACCAGACGCGGAAAAGGTAATGTAATTATCTGTTCTGCTGATGTTGCTTCTGCACTTCAAATGGCTGGCGTATTGGATTATTCTTCTAACTTGAAGAATAACCTAAAGAGTGACGAGACCGATAACTTGTTTGCTGGTGTATTGAATGGTCAATTTAGAGTATATATTGACCCATATCTACCCGTAACAAGTACCGCTCTTGTGTGTGTAGGATTTAAAGGTACATCTCCATATGATGCCGGTATTTTCTACTGCCCATATCAGCCGCTTCAGATGTTGAAAGCACAAAATCCAGAAACCTTCACTCCGATTATTGGATTCATGAGTAGAGATGCAATTGTTGCCAATCCATTCTCTCAAGGTTCAACTAGAGTGACCGGTTCAGGTATTACTGCTCATGCAAATAAGTACTATCGCAAAATGATGGTTTCTAACTTGAAGTAATGAATTAATTTTTTAAAATTAATTTCCAAAAAAGGGGGAGGTGCTTTTGCATTTCCCCTTTTTTTATTTGTTATGAGGAATGTATTTAAAAGTGCCGTTAAGATTCAATTCTATATTGCGAATTCTATCGGGATTTTTAAGCATTTCATTTGAGTCATAAGGTTTTGCATTTTCCGTATGAGATACGGTAATATGTGCAATTCCTTCATCCATTCTTTCTAAATTATTCATCTCTACGGTGAACGCTTGAATATTATTATTCTCACAAAGTTCTTTAGTTTTAATAGATATTCTTTTACCTAGAACTATACTTAATTTCTCAGCCACTTCTACTGTTGGATTGAAAGCGATAGTGACATGATTAGATCTTATAATTTTATAATTTGCGTAATCTTTTACTTGATTATAAGAATCTTCGGATAATACAACTGCATAATAACCATTTATACTAGTTTGTTCATTTAATAATTTGTCTATATCGTTTACTAATTTTTTCATTTTTAAATTTTTTTATAAATAAATAAAGAAAACTCTAACTACTTAATATTTATTAAAGGAAATAAAACATGTCAGATGTAAAAGAATTAATGAGTAAATACTTTAATGTATCTGAGGATTCACCTGAAGTAGTTCGGGCAGAACGAGATACAAGAGAACAGAACATTGAATCAATTAATGCACAAATAAAAGAACTTGAAGTGAAATTACAGGACGCAAAACAAAGGAAAACAGAGATGATGAGAGAAGACCATAAACCAGGTGAAGACCATGAATATGATTATGAAGGTTCAATGGCAAAAACTCAGCTTTGTCAAATACATCAAGCGGCCACTAAATTGATGAAAGATATGGATGATAATGAAAATCTTCCAGAGTGGGTTCAATCTAAAATTGCAGTTGCTTGTGATTACATGATTAAAGTTGCATCTTATCTTGATGCTACAGATGAGCAACAAGATAAAAGTGTGGATATGGAGAAATCAGATATGTCTTCTTCTATGCATTCAAAAAAGATTGTACCCTTTTCACCAAAACCTATTAGAGTAGGTCATAAAATGATGGGATTTAGTTTGGGTGGCTCACCGGATTATAATGATGAGATGTAAAATAACATAAAAGGAAACAAATGCAATGGTGTTCTCACAATAATACAGTAGATGTTGAAGGAAGATATGAAGTTGTCATGCTTGACGATAAAGTTACTCCTTCCGGTGGACTTGTAGATGCATTCGGTAGATTAAGAATATCTGACGCATATACTGTATTTGATTCACAACATCGTTATGAAGATAATAGAAAATGGTCAACTGCAAATACAGTAAACACTACATTAGAGCATCATTCAGATAGTAGTTGTATTTTACTTAATGTAGATAACCAAGCGAATAGTGAAGTTATACGTGAAACTAATAAAGTTTTTTATTATCAACCTGGTAAATCTTTATTAGTTATGAATACATTTGTTTTAAGTCCTGCTAAAGAAGGACTAAGACAACGTATAGGATATTTCAATGGACAAAATGGAATATTTTTGGAAATGGATGATAATGTAGCATACTTAGTTTTACGTTCTTTTGTAGATGGTACAGTTCAAGAAACAAGAGTAGCACAACCAGATTGGAACATTGACCGATTTGACGGCACACAATTATCAAACATTCCTATAAAATATGATGTACGTGCGGATGCAATAGAAGAAATTGATTTCACTAAATCTCAGATATTTTGGTTAGACATAGAATGGTTAGGTGTTGGTGATGTACGTTGTGGATTTGCAGATAATGGTATACTTAAAACTGCACACATATTTCATAATGGTAATATAAAAACAAGCACATATATGACTACAGCTTGTTTACCTGTACGATATGAAATAACAAACAAAACAAATACATCCTCACCAAGTTCTCTTATACAAATATGTTCAACTGTTATTAGTGAAGGTGGATTTAATCCAGAAGGACGTTCACCTACAATTTCTCATGGTAGAGATATCAATCAAACATATACATTAGCAAATGTAGGAACTTTTTATAATCTAGCTACATTTAGATTAACTACAAGTCATTTAGATTCTATTCTTATACCAGAAAGAATTTCTGTCATGGGTGATAGTAATACTAACTATCAATTTAAGATTATTAAAAATGCTACATTTGGTACGTCATTAACATATGTTGCTTCTCAAAATCCAGCACTTGAATATAGTATTACCAATACAACTGTAACTGGTGGAGATGTAATGGATTCTGGTTTTATAGAAACAAAGGGTGAAGTAACACTTACCGGATTGCAATTGTATCAACAACTAGAAAGATACTTGCAAGTTGGTGGAACATATGGTAGAGGGACATACACACTAGCTATTTCACCGGGTTCACAGCAATCAAAAGCCGCTGGTCATATGAAATGGTTAAGAGTTGTTTGATTTTCTATACTCATTTAAAAAAGATTTCAGCAATAGCTTCTCTAAGACAGAACAGTCTTTTCTCCATAGATTAAAAAGAAAAGACTGGTCTTCTTTGTGCTTTTGAATTTCTATTGCTATTTCTTTATCTTCTTTATTCTTTTCTTTTATTCCCATCAACAAAGCAGTAATTCTATTACATTCACTGTTTAATCTATTTTCATATTCTGATTTTATTTCATGAATCTCCTTGTAGAATTCATCTGGCACATCCTCTAACCATTTGAAATCTTCCTCCATTAAACTTTCTAATACCGTCTTGTGAAAATCTCTGTTTGTCACAATGCGATGAAGTTTTATATACCAATCACTTTTGACTTTGATACACAAACCATCTGCAAATTGCACAACAAAACCTTCTGAATTTTCTGGTATCTTATCATTTACTGTATATTTTTTTACTAGAGTACAATGAGGTTCAAATATTTCACGATGAGATTCAAAATCTATGATACCTGTTTTGTTGTTCACTGTTCCAATATATACTAATTCATCTCTGTCACCATAGTTTACAACAACTTGATTATTCGGATAGATGATTTCAAATATTGGAGTTAGCCCATCTTCCAACATATCCAAAACAATATTGAAAAAATCATCATTATATTCATATAATAATTCAGTGGCATATTGAGCTTGCGCTGAATGAAATGCCCCTCTGGTAGCGATGTGGAGAGTCCCATTGATGTTATATGGGATACCAAGGGAACCATCTACTTTTTCGTAAACACCCGTTGCTTCTTCTATTGGCGGATTTGCTACTTCTCCAATGTTAAAGAACTTTTTAGGTCCTCTTGCTACGATAATATTTTTATGCGCAATCAATCCACGACAATTCAAAGTTGTTTCGTTCCAGTGACGTTTGAATTGTGTGTTCTGCGAGTAGTTGTAAATCTTGAAGTCTGAATCCGATTCATGACTAGATACGTTAATGTATTTCTCTTCAATTAATTGTTCTAAGTTGTCAAATAACATTTATGCTCCTTGTATGAAATATAAATAGATTATACCAAAAACAAAGATAATTGTCAAGTCAAAAAAACCATGAACTATGTAAATACCAAAATGGGTTTAGCATTATCACTCCGCAAACAAATGTCGGAACAAACATTTGAAGAAGAGTATAACGGTAGTGTTATAAAATATATGAATCACATGTTTTGGGGTGATAAAAATATTTACGATGAGCAGAAAAAACTCTTCTTAAAATCTATACAAGAAGACCTTGAAAATTAATTCTATAGAAACCAACCAATTTTTTTAAAATCTGTTTCTATTTCTATAGTAACATCACCTTCCATTCTATTATTATTTTTAGATGGTAATGAAGGATAAAATTCTAAATAACTTTCGTTTTTATTTCTTAATCCGGCAGTAATACGTGCGGCTTCACGAAAAGAGAAACTATTTTCTATATTTTCTTTTTTCCATATTCTATTACAAAGTGCAGTATAAAAATCTTTTGCATAATCAAAAATTTGAAGTTTTTCTAAAATAAATGAGTTTTTAATATCTATAATTAGTTCTTTATCATATATTTCCATAATTAACCAATAAAAAAGGTAAGTGGTTCTGAATAATCTGTATATAATTGTTCTTTTAATTTATCTAACTCAGCTTGAGCATCTGACATCATAACATTACCATCAATTTGTACATTCCCAGGTAAAGTCATTCCGGAATATTTTGATAAATTTTGACCCCATTGATATTTAACTTTTGCTTTAAAATATTCTTTCAACCATCTATCACCATACACACCTGGATATTCCGCAGGATCTAAAACTTTAAAACATTCCAAGATTATAAAATCGCCAGGTTCAATATCCGCTTTTGTATCTACTCCATCAAATTCATCTACGAATTGAAGTTGAAAATCTACACTGTCTCCCAAAATATCTTCTTCTGTTAAGAAATTTTGATCATCTTCAGTAATAATATTTGACGGAGTGAAATTTCTTCTTCCCCAATTCCAATCAATAAATATTTTATTTTGATAACGATTAAATCTTATATTATGTTTAGGTTTTAAAATTAAATCCAAAGTTTCACCATATTGTCTGAACATAGTATATGATGTTAAATCAATGCTTGCCCATTGTCTGTCTGTGGCTGCATTTAATAGATGATATATAGGATCAAATACTAAATCTATATTTCCGAATATACCTCTTGATAAGGGTATTAATCTTACTATGCCGATAACAGAAGAACCATCAATAGGGATATATTGATTATAAATGTCTTCTTCAGATACTTGATAACGAATATAATCACGATTAGTACCGCCTAAATTATATTCTTGAAATAACTCTAGGGTGTCATCTAATCGGTCTTCAAGTTGTTCATTTGTGATATTAATTTGTATCATTGGATGTCCCAACGACCGCAATGCCCATTGTACTAAGTCTTCTCTAGTTTTTATCATAGGTATAATTAATTTGAATATTAATAAAAAAATACTACATTAATATTTATAAAAATAGTTTCATAAATAAAAAGAACCCTACATAGTAAATTATTGCTCTGATAATAAAGGAATTTTAAATGGCAAAAACTCTACTTCCTGAAATAGCAAATAGTCCATATTTTATAAAATATCCAGGTAGAAATTTTTCACAGGTACTATTTAAACCAGGATATCCGCTACAATCTGCAGAACTCATATCTTTACAAAACATAGTAAACGAACAAATATCTAGATTTGGAGACCATGTTTTTAAAGACGGTTCTATGGTCACTACAAGTGGAGGATTTGAAAAAAACGGTGGTATAGATTATGATCACTGTCAACTTTATGAACTATCAGAAGATGCAAATTTATTAGCTTTTGTTCCAGAAAATTCAACTATAGTAATTAAAGATACAACAGTAGATATTAATCTTGATATAAGTACAGTTTTAGAAGCAGATTTTGTTACATTTAAAAACGCCTTTATTAAAGATGGTATTGTTTATCCTAATTATATGGGACTTAAATTTAATAATGGACAAATTCAGCAAAATTTAGCAGAATTATTTTCAACATCACTACCAAGTAGGTTTGACGTATATGTAAAATTTTCTAACAATGTTTTGGGAAGTAAGATTGGCACTTTAAATTCATTAGCCGCTACAGATGGCATGTTTGCTATGATAAAAGATACCGTCTTTTATACTTCAGGATATTTTACTAATATAGAAGAACAAAAATTAATATATCATATTGGTGATGCTTCTTTAATGAATGTTGAAGTTGGTGTTGAATTGCAATGGGAAATAGCTGATATCTCTCATCCAACATACGGTTCGCAATTATTTGACCCTGCACAAAATGCATTTAATGAAAATTCTCCAGGTGCAGATAGATTAATATTAAATTTAATGCTAAAAGAACATGATTTAAATTATGTTCAATCTAATGATGATTGGAAATTTACACCTCTTCTGAAATTTAAAAATGGTGATTTAATTTATAGAATAAAATATCCAATATATAGTGTCTTAGGAGACACATTAGCAAGAACCACATATGAAATTCATGGTAATTTTGTAATAGACCCCTTTAAATTAAATGTTACATCAGATGCTTTACTTACAGGAACACATACAGTAACAGAATATGACAATAGTTTAGATGGAGAAACTGTATACACCATAACAGGTTCAGAAACTACTTATACTAATTTAACAATAGGTAATTATGTAATGTTTGGTAGTGTGGTAGATTATAATCGCTTGTTAAAAATTGTAAGAATAGATAGCGACTTGAGAATGAAAGTGAGTGATGTTCACTATGATAGTTATCCGGATTTTTCAACAAACTCACCAGATTATTTTTCTGAAGCTAAAGTCGGAACTACAATTTCATTGAGAGATGAAGAAAAATTAAATTACGTTTTAAGTGAAGGGAAAGCTTATGTAAATGGATATAGATTTGAAACAACATTTCAAACAAAAATAGAAGATAATAAATCTCGGGATTTTAAAACAGCAGAAGCTGCAGTATTGCCAAATCAACATTATTTTGAATTATCATCATATTTTCATACTGAAAATTTTATTAATTTCAAAAAACTAGATACTCTTGATTTACATTGTACAAAAAATAAAGAGTTATATCAATTAACTATTTCTTTAAGTACTGCATTTAATTTACCGATAGTAGTTGGTATAAATGAAGAATTAGAAATAAACGGAACAATATTCAAAAATATAAAAACAACTACAACAAATGGTGGTGATGTTATTTCTAATTATGAGTTAATAAGCTATTCAAACAATACAAACACAGGTTTACCAACTATAGGTGTTGATTACACTGTTACAAATAGAACAAATGGGACACAAAATATCTATAGATTAAAAACTATAGAAAAAATTGCAGATACCCCTTTTGAAAGAGATTCAAGCACAAATTACAGTGCCAACATTCTTAATGATAATTACGCAAATACTAGTACAATAAGTATAGTAAGTTCCACATTAGATTTTGAAAATACATCAACATCATACAATAATTCATTTGCGCAAGATGATTATGTATTAATAGAAGATGTGAACGATGTTACTGTTAAAGTATTTGGATTAGTAACTAACATACCTGGTAATCCTTCATCAAGTATGACAGTAAAAACAAATACAACTGTATTTACTAATAATGCAACTGAATATAGAATAACAAAACCTTCATATAATCAATTTTATGATTATCAATATGGATCAACTAAAATAGGTACTATTCGTTCAAATTCAGTAGGTGTAGATGACCCTGAAAGATTTAGATTTTCGCACTATGAATTAAATCATTCTATTAAATCTTTTGATGTTGTTAAAGTTAATACCGTTACAAATAAAATTGAAGCAGTTAGCTTAGAACTAAGTCAAGTTGATGATGTTTATAATGGTATGTTTATAGAGTATAATGGAAGTACTTGGGAAATTTCTGATTATGTTGGTGCTACTCAAGAATTTACATTATTAGGAGTATCAGCTTTAAATCCTATTAATTTTGCTATTGGTGATAATATTAATTTGACGGCACATCTTTCTAATTTGAATTCAATAATAAGTTCTGCATTTGCAAACGGAAAAGGGTTTTATGGAAATGTCGTTAAAAACACATTGGGTTATCCAGTAATAAAAACACCTAATCAGACACAAAACAAATTTTCTTCTATTATTGATAATGAAGATGGTGAGGTTAAAAACGTTAGAGTAGATGATTATAGTATATTTTATCAAGAAAAATGGATTGTAACAGGAGTTGATATATCTTCTCTATCTAAAGCTATAGGTACAGACTTTATTTCAGATTTTAATATTGATAATAATAATGTAAAAGTTTACGCAGCAACTAATATTCTAGATGGAACAACTAATTATCTAAAGTATAGTTCTGGTCAATCAGTTCCATTTTCAAGTGTAACTTTGGTAGGTTCTAATTTAACAATAAACTTTAATGAAACTTTCAATAACACAGATGCATTTATAGTACATGCTAATATACCCGTAAGTCAACCTTTATTAAGATATAAAACTTTAAAAAACATTACAGATGCACAAGCAGATGTTGATGATTTCACAGTTTATGTTAATGGAGATGGTACTTTATTAGGTGATATTACTAATACTAGAAATCATACTCAACAAACATTTGAATTAAAACATAGTGATATTTACAGAATTAGAAGTGTTCAAGTTAGTGTTGGTAAACTGACAGGACCTTATGTTGACATTACAGATTATTTTACATTAGATGATGGGCAAAGAGCAACACATTACGATCATGGAAGGCTTGTTCTTAAATCATATTTGAAACTACCTGATATCAATAATTTAGATACTTCTATAACAGAAGCAACGATTACAGCCGCATCTCAAAATGTTTATAGATTCAGAGTAAATTATGATTTTTTTGAACCTACAAATGGCCATTTTTTCACTGTAGATAGTTATACAAATATTCATTATAGAAAAATTCCTACTTATATAGATTCTGCTAGAGACAAATTTCCACTAAGAAATGTTATTGACTTTAGACCAGTGAGAAGACCCATTGGTTCAATAAGTGATTATGAACAAGAAACTGATATAGTAAGTATAATTAATCTTGATTTTGATTATTACTATCATAAAGAAAAAGTTATAGCTTTACAAGGTAATGGAACTTCTGAAATTAAGTTAGTTTATCAAGAAGCCGAAAATTATGTACCTTCTTTTTATAATATAAAACTTTATGAGATTACATTACCCGCATATACATTTGAATTTGAAGACATTAATTATAAATTAATTGATAATAAAAATTATACTATGAAAGATATTTCTAAACTTCAAAAAAGAATAGAAAATTTAGAAGATATCGCACAATTAAATGCTTTAGAATTACAAGCAATACAAACTAAATTAACTGATGTAAATGGTAATCCACGTTTTACTAATGGATTGTTAGTGGATATGTTTTCTGGTTTTGCAATAGCAAAAGTAGATCAAGAAGGATTCGCAGCATCTATAGACATTGAACAAATGAAACTATATCCTTCATTTAGCTCAAACAATAGTTTATTGCATATTGCACCAACGACTTCAATTTCTAATAATTTTCCTACAGTAAAAAATAATATAGCATATTTGCCAATTGCTGGACATAATGAAATTGTAAATTCATTTGATACGAATATAACTTCTACGTTAAATTCACAGTTATCTTTTAAGAATGGTAAATTAACACTCCATCCTTATAGTGATGTTTGGTATAGTAAAGACTCTACACCTATTGTTTTACTAAACGAAGATAATCAATTTAAAAATTGGAAGCTATTAAGAAGTTCTGCACATGGAACACAATGGAAAGATTGGGAGCAATTTTGGTCCGGAGTGCCAGTAGAATCTAACATATTGACTGTAGCAAATGCTACTCTTTCTCAAAAAACTGGTAGATTAATTAATAATAAAAATAACATTGAGAAAGTGATAAATGATAAGAGAGTAAATACCACACTCACATTAAAATCTAGAGCCGGAAGAATAGGATTTGTATTTGAAATGTTATCAAAAGATGTTAATGAATATGGTATTTATATTAACTCTAATTTAGTAACAACAAATGCCGGTCAAAGAATTACATTCACAACAACTAGTGGCTTATCTGTAAATAATTTTAGAACACTATATCAAGGACTCAATATCACTCAAAATGCAGTTGCTGGACTTGCAAGTGGTGTTGTGAATCATATTCAACACATTAGTAATAAAGACTATTACCTATATGTAACTAATATAGATAATTATATATTTGATACTAGTGCAAAAATAAATGAATTAAATGGTTCAATTTCAGCTATTCATACTTATGGAACAAGTAGAGTTTCATTAGATGATAATTCAATATTGTGCGGAGATTTCACTATAGGAGAAAGTGATTATCCTTCAGGTACAGCTTTAGATGTACAAATAAGAGATTTAAATGCACAAACGAATAATATTGTTGGTTCTAATAAATTTTATATAAATGGTTTGTTAGAAACAAAAACTAGTTTTGTACAATCTATCAGACCCGCACAAAGAAAATTGTATTCTGATAGTGAAAGTAATTACATTGACGATAAAACATTTGTAATTAATAACACAACAAGAATACCAACACCTATACATCAACCATTTATTTTAAATGATTCTGTATTTTTGTCCAAGTTTTCTTTTAGATATACATGTAATCAAGATTCAAAGGTTATAATAACCATACAACCTATGGTAAATAATAATCTGTCACCATCACTGGTTGTTCCGTTTAGTGAAAAAATAATTAGTTTGCCATTAAATACTACTGGTACAGAATATGAAGTAGAATATGATATACCAATATTCTTAGCATCTAATAAAGAATATGCGATAGTTTTTAGAAGTGAAAATGATGTACATTTTTATACTCACAGTAATTTCAATTCAAATATTTTTATAGACCAAGCAGTTGGTACAAACGGAATATCATCTAATGGTAGTGTTCTTCAATTAAAATTGTATAGTGCTGTGTTTAACACAAATCAAAGAGAAATGACACTTAATATAAAAGAATCTACTTATAATGAAAATGTTGACAGATATCGTTTAAATATAAACTCTTTAGATTTAACAGATACTAATATAAATTATCGTTGGAAAGCAAAGAATTATGATACTAATGTACAAGACATATTATATCAAAACATTCCTGCTAATGAAACTAAATTATTAGAAAAAAGAAAAATATTTACTCCTAATGATTATGAGTTAATAGTAAACATGAATTCTAATGATGCGAGAGTCACACCTATGATAGATTTAAGTAGATTTTCATTAACTACTGTAAATCATAAAATAGATAATGGTTTATTCTTACAAAATAATGTAAGCATTACAAGAACAGGAGCAAATACAGATAGAGTGCAATTAACACTTACAGAATACGACCCCAACGGCATTCATAATAGGAAATGTATTTTTACAGTAGATGCTCTCGGAAATATTAATAATTTCTTTTCAGACCCCAAGTTCTTATTGAATGTTTCTGAATATACCGTAACCATTAAAAAGTTTGATACTGTTTCAAATACTTTCGTTAATTATAATCCTGCAGTAAGTATTAGTTCAGATAGTTTTGTTAGAAATAGAAAAAATATAACGGATACTACAATAGGATTGAAAATAATATTAGATTTAATTACTGAGTATGATGCAACAGCAATAGGGAATACTTCTTATCGTTACTATTCTCCTATCGTAACACTTGCCGATGATTTTGAAGCAATGCAATTATATGTTCAAATGGATGCAGTGTTAAGAAGAACGAATGATGTATTTGTATTTTATCGTGTACTTGAAAATACACAATCCTTTGATACCTTTAAAGAACAGCATTATAAACTTATGAACATAAAAACTAATGATGCTGATAAATATACTAATAGTATAGCAAAGACTATAGAATTTGAGAGCAATAGAACAGATCCACCAGACTCTAGATTTAAATATTTTCAAATAAAAGTTTGTTTTACCAGTACTAATTATATAGAAATACCCGTGGTAGAAAATATAAGAATTTTAGCATTAGACAACTAAGGAGGTACGTTTGCAGGTTTTAAATGTTAAACCACAAAGCACAGATGTTGGGGCATCTAAACCACCCCAAAGAAGAGAAGTTATTCTTCAAGATCACCATCAAACTTGGTTAGCAAACTTTAATGAAATACGTGATGAAGTAAATCAAGCAACTTCCTATTCTATACCAAGAACATTAGTATATAGAAATGAGTACGGAAGTTTTGGTGCAAATACTATTGCGGCAAATCAACTTATATTCGGCAACTCAGACCCAACTGCAGATCCTGAAGATTCACCAATAATAATGAATGCGGATGGATTGACTTTAGGACCAAGCACAACACTAAATGTAAAAGGTCCTGCCAAATTTTCCAATACTGTGCATCTAGATGCTAATAGTGAATTTAATTTAGATGGTCCATTAAACAGTAACAGTGTAGCTAATTTTAGGGATGTAACTAATTTTTATGCATTTACTCATTTTCATCCATCAAGTGTACTTTTTGTAGACACTACATCTATTTTTAATGACAGTGTTAGTATCAACGCTCCTTTAGGAGTAGAAGGTCCAGTAACTATTGTAGGAGATATCAATCAAACGGGTAACAATACAATTGATGGAAGTGTTGATATTGAAGATGATTTAATTATCCGTGGTAATCTTACCGTTTTGGGTGAAAAAACTCAACTAGAAGTTACCGAACTTGTTGTAGAAGATAAAAATATTGTAGTAAACAAAAATGATGTATATACGCCGTTAGATGCTGGTTTGTTCATACAAAAAGGAACAATTGAAAATGCTGGATATTTCAAAGTTCATAGTTCTGATGATAGTTTACTTCAATTAAAAGCACCGACCGGTTTTGACATCACGATTGATATTCCATCACAAGATGTTAAATTTAGATTAGAGAGTGACTTTGCTGCAGATCAAGAGTTGCTAACAACATCTAATGTAGCATTTCGTTCACTAGTATTAGATAAAACTTTTAGTAGACATAATTTAGTACCAAGCTATACACAAAACCATGATGCTATAGCTGCAGGAAAAGGTTGGATTTCTACTCCTTGGGTTTATACAAACGCAGTAGAGTCATCTGATAATTTAATAGATGCTAACACTACTGGCTTGTTTATGGGTACTACAACTCATACAATGAGAAATGAAATCAGTTTTTTGTCAAATGGTAACACCAAATTTCATATTGATTATTTTGGAAATATCGGGATGGGTACTCTTAACCCTCTCTCTGATTTACATCTTGCAAGTATAAATCCAGAAATTACAATCACTACTGAAGACTATAAATCAAATGCAACTTTATCATTTACTGATTTTGCAGAACGAGTAGATGATTCTGGAATGTATCTTGCTTTTGATGCAAATACAGGTTCTGGAATACTAGAACTCACAACTCAAGATTATCAAACCAAATTTGACATATCTGTCGGTGGATATAATAAAACTCCAGAAGTAACAATTTCAAATGACAAAGTAAGTTTCTTTACTGATGTAGATGTTTTGGGCAATGGTTATGTAGATAAAGAATTGATTGTTGATAGTACTTTATATGTAAGAAGCAATAAAGTAGGTGTAAATGTAGTAACACCTGCGTATGCATTTGATGTTTCTGGTTCAATAAGAGGAAACAGTGATTTAATTTTAGATGGCTTAGAACCATTTATAAAGGTTGGCACGGTCACTTCTCTTGAACCAAATGGAAGAAGTGGATTAGTAGTACAAGAAGAAAGTCCTGTTGTGCAATTAAGTACTACTGAAGATGAGTACAGACATGGTTCTATTTTATATTTCAATGATTCTTATCATGATTCTAATTGGGTTATTGGAACAAGCTTAAATGGTAATAAATTAGATTTTGGTAAATCATTTAGCAAGTCTGCAAATACTCCAGAATATGGTTTGGATGAATATCATGGTCAAACTCTTTTAAGATTTACAGAAGAAGATAGAAGTGAATTTTATCTTGAAGCAGATAATTCAAATGCAGCATTAATTCTAAACACAAGAACAAATGGTATTCATTTATATCTTGGTGAAGAAAATAATGTATTAGGACCAACAATTCCTAGACCTACAACTACCTATACATCAAATGATTTTAGTTCTGTAATCCAATGGCATGGTAGTGAAGTAACTGTTGGTGAACTCACTTATTTCCCAAATGGAAATGACGATGGTGAATTTGGCTCATTTAGATTCTCAAGAACAGATGGTCAAGTAAATCAAGATGTACCAAGTGCAAAAGTTGGAGCAAATCAATTTTATGCTAATGATAAAATAGCAGTTTCCCAAACTACACCTACTGCTGAACTTCATATTACAAAAGATTATTCAGAAGCTTTAATTGAAACAGAAGACGCACAAACATTTATAAAAATGTTTGTGAATGATTCAACTGAAACTGTAAATATGCGAGGAGAAAATTCAAGTGGTGCCGCAACTTCTTATTTTGCTTTTAATGCATCAAATCCCGCTTCACTTGATTTTACATCAGGTGACCATTCACTCACAGGTTCTTCAGATCATTCAACACAAATCATAACACTATCATTATCAGAAACAAGAAATCCATCCAACTTTAAATTACAAACTGAGTCAAATAAGAATTTCATAGACATTACCAGAACTTCTTCTAATTTAAATTATTCATTGGATGTTATTGACCAAGATAATGTGATAACCGACAGTAAAAGTTCAACAACTCTAGAGATGAAGTCTGAGTTAAACGAAGCTTTAAAATCTATTCAATATAATTATTATTCAAGTACAAATAATTTGATTAAATCATTTTACTTAGATGATATTAATCAAACAATTAGCGAGTTAAATGCTTCTAATAATTTAGATTATTCAACAATATTAGATGAACCAAATAAAAAATTAACTTATCATAGTAATGTATACACAGTCTTTAATAAACACACATTAACTGATGTTGATATTGAATATCGTTCTCAAATAGCTAATGATAAACATTATACTCTTGAATTGGGTGCTGCAGAGAGTAATTTAAATTTATCAAGAGATAATTCTGATTTTAATTTGAAAATATTTAATGATGATACAAAATTAACATTAGAAAATAATAAAGGCATTGATGCGTATGGAACTATAGATACACCTACACAACTTGAATTAGATTTAGATTCAACAGGTAATTCTTATATGATGTTTAGTGGTTATAGATTTACTTTTAAACATGAAACACATCCTCTATTCAATGCTTATCATGATTATGTTGATTTTATTTCTCCTGTGAATTTTTATAATGATGTTTTGATAGAAGGTGCATTGACTGCAAATAGTGGTATTACATTCCCAACATCAAATCCTAATAATAAAATTGAATTCAATCTAACTGATTTAGAAGGTGAAGACGATGATGATAGAACAAGCATTACAAACTATATTAAATGGACATGTAATACAGATGCGGCGCAAATTTATTTTGCCTCTACGGATGATACAAGTACAAAGTTTTGGGGAGATTCGCAAGAAACTGTAGATACATCAAGACTTATATTTCAATCGGAAGACAATGAAAATGAAGGTTTTGAATTTAAACATGTGTCTTCAACGGGTAATGGTGTAAAAGAAATACTTTTATTAGACCGTCAACATGCTTATGTAAATGTACCAATATTACAAACTCATGAAGGTAGACTTATTGAGTACCAATCAAATAATAACAAATGGTTACTAGCTGAAGAAAATACAGATACAGGTCTTTATTTTAATGTAGATTCTACAGCATTATCATTTACTAATAATTTGAGCGAATATACAAATGCTGAAAATATAAACAATCAATATGTCTTTGTAAAAGAAGGTACACCTAAAGCTAGTATAGATTTAGATACTGGCTCAATCAGAACTGCGGGAGACCTTGTAGCTGACAATGATGTAATAGGTTTTGTTACTTCAGATAAAAATTATAAAGAAAATATTATGAATATGACAAATGCTTTAGATAAAATAGATTTGATTCGTGGCGTAGAATTTGATTGGAAAGAAAATCCAAGTGGATACAACGGTCATGATGTTGGAGTGATCGCACAAGAGATAGAAGAAGTAATACCAGAAGCAGTAAGAGTAGGCGCAAATGGTCAAAAACAAGTTAATTATGATAGAATTATACCATTATTAATTGAATGTATTAAAGAATTAAAATCAAAACTATAAGGAAAGTTTTAAGATGCCATCAGCCATCGGCGGTCAATACGGTTTTACATTAGCTACAGATAATACGATTACGGATGTTAATGGTTTTTGGAGATTAGCTAGTGGCATTGACACATACACATTCACTTTTTCTGCAGGCGGAACAAAGCGAGGTTCTGAGGGAGATGCTTCGTTACGGGCTGGAGGTAGTTGGCAATGTCTGGCATATAATAATAGTGGGTTTTTTCGAGTTGCTGGTAATTTTTCCACCGCATGGCCGTCTCAAGGTAGAGGGTCAGAAACAGTTACTATAACATTTCCTGGGTCAAATCCACCCGGAAGCCGTAATTATTTTAAGATTTATGCAAGTCTGACTGATTCACATAACAGTGGAACGTCGGTCATTTCTGGAAAAATTCAATATCCTCCTGATAATCTTCCGCCTATTGTTACTATTATTCCAGTATCTATTATTGTTACAAATTCATCTGGTAGTAAATTTACAGCAAGTGATCCAGCAATAATTAGTGTTTCTGCTGTTGATGACAGTACTTATAATAGTGGTTTAAAATCAATTAATATTGATGGTACAGATTATAATACTTCACCGCAAAATATTCAATATAGTGGAGAAGTATTACATACTGTTACTGCTAGAGCGAAAGACAACAATGATAATGTATCTGCAGATTCCACATATGATTTTTCAATTGATACCACACCACCTTCAGTAAGCATAGGTGTAGATGCTACAACCGGAACATTATATACATCAGGCACTAATCCTTATTATAATACAGACACAATAGTTGTAAAAATAGATACATCAGATTCGGGTTCGGGTCTTGATGATGGCATATTGAATATAAATGGAACAGATACAGCATTTTCTACCATACCTACCCAAACTAGCTATCTAGCTACACTTACTCCTACTGAAGGTATAGTTGAAGGTCAAAATGTTGTAAAGTATACATCTAAAGATGTTGTTGGAAATGAAGCAAGTGATGAAGTTTCTTTTTATGTAGACACAACAGAACCGACCTGTTTTATAGTTATTTCCACTCAAGATAGTATACGTGAAAATAATAGTATTTTATATACAAAAGAATCAAATGTAAATGTTAACTTGCATTTTGGAGACGGTGGAACAGATCCAAGTGGAACATCTAAAGGACTTGTAAAAATAAATAATAGTACAACACCAACAGTTGCTGATTTTTCAAGTGGAATAGATTTATCATCCGAAACATCTCCGAAAAACGATTACAATATTACAGGTCTTGTTGCTGGTCAATTAAATGAATTAACTTTTTTTGTCAAAGATAAAACTGATAATATTTCATCAGGAGACACAGTATCAGTTTTTGTAGACCAAACTCTCCCAACTGGTAGTATATTAATATCTACTCAACAACTAAAATCAACTGTGAGTTCATTAGATCATGCAAACACTGTTGATTTAAAAGTAAAATTAGAACATGCAGATACAGATTCTGGATTATTTTAAAGGTTTAAAATAAATGGCAGTAGTTAACCCATCTTGGCTAGGTAGTGGAACTGTAACATACAATTATACAGGCCATTTACTAGTATATGCTCAGGCAGTAAATCAAAGTAATCCAAGTCAAGTTGGTGGCATAACCATACATTCCATAGGTGCTGAAGGTAATGCTGGAGGCAATGATATTAATAAAACACTTCAAGAATATACAGGAATTACCTTTAGTTTTAGTGGAGATGCCACAACACTGTATTATGGGGATGGTACAACAATTTGGGAAAAATATTCAGGCCAAGTGAATTCGTCATGGTCTACTATTACATGGTTATCTGGTTCAACAAGTCGCTTAGATCCAATATTTGATGAAGTTGTGAGTGATGGTTGGGAAGTAGATAGAACTAAACAAATTGCACAAATGACTAGTATTCCAGGAGCAAGTGGTTTTTCATATGGAAGTGAGGAATGGAATCATAAATTAGCAGGTGAATCTACATTTAGTCGCAGCAATTTAAAAAACATATCAGATATTAGTGAATTTGCTGGTGCAGAATTTGACTTTAAGAATATGGATATTATTACAATTTTAGTAGAGAATGCATTAGACTTCGGTATTTCATTTCAGGCTTCAGGTGATTTGGCAACTTTATATTGGATTTCGCCTTTTATTAAAATTGAAAAACCAAGTTTACCATCTCCACCTCCAGAACCTGAGCCAGAACCTGAGCCAGAACCTGAGTCAAGTCCTGCACCTGCACCTAATCCTGAACCTGTTTCTGCAACAGGTTGCTGGGACTGGATTGCGCCGTATGACTATCCGATTCAATTTCTAAATTTCAAAAAGAATTATCCAGTTGGTGATGTACCCCCCGGTGTTATGTCTAACAATTTAGAATTTTTTGCTACTGATTTAGCAGGTGCTCAAAGCATAGTAAAAATAATAAATGATTTTAGACCATATGCATTATCTAATGTTTACACTGATGTTTGGAACATAAAAGATAATGCAGGATATGCTCTACTACCTACAAGTGGATATTCCAATGGAGATCACTTACTTGTTGTGAATTTATCGGAAGCCAAAAATGGAAAATATCAAGTTGTATTTGATGATTTGGGTGTAACTGTAGGTGTAATATTTAAATCTGGAATAGAAACTGAGAATGTAACATTAAATGATACAGCTTTGTATAGTATGACGTTTAGTTTGGCAACTTATACTTGCGGTGGAGAAAGTAGTGCACCGGAATCTAATCCCCCATCTTCATCAGAAAGCACACCAATTAGTCGCACAACAGTTACACCACCAACACAACCGGCTACACCAACACAGACTTCATTAACTGGTGGTTCTATATTACTATTACATTCAGACACTAACCCACCAACTCAGCCAGCTACACCAACACCTGCAGATTTTTTTGCATTCGGAGCGTCTGTATCTCCAGCGACATCATCATCTACAGACCCATATAGTTTTAACAGTGATTTTATTAGTGGAACTTCTCTGACGAATAATTCTATTAATACAATTTATTATTATTTAATGGATGTTGCGCAAAATATTTCAAGTCTTGGTTCAGTAACTTATTATAAAGATATGGATAAACCTACTAACATAGTAGTAAATCCAACTATAAATTCACCATATACAGCGGAATGGTTAGGTGTAAATAAACTATTTTCATTCACTGGCTCAGTAAATGTTTGTGATAATCCAACTCCTGCTAATGGTGTAGGTGGAGGAACAGGTGCGAGTCCTGCAGGTTCAGGTATTATAATTGAACATTTTGAATATAGTAATGCGAGTACACCAAGCTCAGGTACTTCATTTCAAAATAATATAAATGCAACACAATGTGTTGTCTTTGATTTAGGTTCAAGGCCGGATACGTATGTTAATATTGCAGCACAAGCAAATGGAACTGATTACTATCTACACTACAATACTAAAGACAAAGCATTAAATACTTCTGATTTTATAAAATTTGATTTTAAAATAGACAATGATGATCCTTATATTTTAAGATTTAATAATTCTGGAGGATGTACACGTATAGCTCAAGATTACTTATATGTAGTTCAAGAAGTAACAGATAATACATCTGGAGTTGTTTATTATAATCAAGGTTCATCTAAAACAGGTTCTAATAAAATTACACTTACAACTAATTATGTGAGTCCCAACCATTTAGATATATTTCAACAAGTTCAAATCGGTTCAACTCCAGGGGCAGTAAATGTTTTCATAGAAAGTTATGACCAAGCCGAAAATCATGTAGATAATATATTCACTGTAGAGAGAACAAGTCAAACAATAAATTGGATCACTCTTACAGGCGCTAGGTCTTCTATCTCACCTTTTGTGGTAGAAGGTACTTATAAAGCAGAAATTACTCCAACAAGTCCTGAACTTATCAATGGGTTTTTCCCAACAGCAAACTTATATTATTCACCAATGGGTACAGATTATGATACTTCAGTAGGTTCTCAAGCTATTTCTGAACAGGACTTCAGAATGTTAGTTAAAGATACAAATACAAAAGATGCTATTATGTATCTAAGAACCGATGGACATCCACATGCGTGTGCTACTAAAGCATTTACATTTACATCAATTGATTATTCTACACTAAGCGCAACGCCACCAACTTTATCCATTGTAGAAGAAAATCAATTAACATGTACGAATAAATCAGATAATTACTACAGACTAATTGCAACTGCAGGAAATGTTACTGCAGATGGAACGACTACAGTGAATGGTGATTTAATTATAGGCTATAAAATAACAGAATCATCTACTTCTCCTGGTATACAACCAACTTTTAATGATGTAACAGGTAAATTTGAGGATGTTACTAATGTAGGATGGACTGTTTTTGTAAGTGGAGTAAATTCTTTTGATGTAAACAAAGAGTTTTCATTTGCGGCAAATTCTTTTGGAACCAAAACTCTTTACTTACATATAGCTACTATGGCATATAGTGGTTTATATGCTTCTGTAAGTACAGGGTTAACATTTTCTGCATCAACACAGATAGAATATGTAAATGATTTTCAAGGACCAACATTATCAAATGTTCAAGTAACAGATTCTAATGCTGTAACAGAAAACGCAACATTAACTTCTGGTATAGCGCCTGAGCAAACATTTACTAAACCAACTGAAGTAACGGCAGATACTATAACTATTTCTGGAACATTAACAGATAATTTAACTTCTGTAGGATGTACATGTGTTAAAAGATGGGTAGTAGGAAATTTTGGAAATCCACCCCCATATACACTAACAAAGCCTGGTGTTTGGAATATTGTTTCCGGTACACAACAGTCTATTAACTTTACACAAGTAGTAACTTTAAATAGACCAAATTCAACAAAATCAATTTATGTCTGGGCTGTAGATTGTGTTGGTAATTTGTCTAAAAATAAAATAAGAATTACATTAAATAATCCCGCTTACGCAATACCTGATTGTGGTCAAGAAGCTGGTAATGTATTTAAGTTTGAAGGTAAAGCAGGTGATGAACACAGACTAAGAAAAACTATTTCTGCTATGTATGGAGATGGTGTATTTCATGTAGGATTTATTTCAAATAAAACAAGTAAAATTAGATTAAATCGTGTTCATAAATTAAGTGAATATAGAGGATTAAAAATTATAAACAAAGGTAATAATGATGCACATGAAAATCTACCAATACCAAACGAACCTTTAAAATTTTCTGATTTTTTTCCTCACAAAATACCAAGAATAGATGACTTAACTATTGTTCCATTTATACCTCCTGTTAGTCAGCCTGCAGTAACAAATGTTCCCCAATATGTTGGTGATACAAGGGATATCGCACTCACGTTAGATATTGACACTGGCAATAATATTGTTGACCATAAATTACCAATGAATGATAATCTTGTGGATGACAGTGCAAAATTCTTCGTAGATTTTATAGAAGAAGGTTCGGGTTTAGTGAAACCCAGAACATTCTCTTATAATCCAGTAACAGGTCATATTAATAATTTTGTTTTTGATAAACCTGGAGTATATTTTATAATAGGATTTTCTTCTTTTTGTCAATCAGTTAGTGCAACATATAGAATATATAAGAAAGGCGCACCTTTACCACCAATACAAGGTCCACCTATTGATGTACCTGTACCAATAGGTAATCCAGGCGGAACAACACCAGTAACCATACCATTTTTTATAGACCAAGTTTCGCTTGCTGTAGATGCGGCTTTTGTTATAGACCGTTCGGGTAGTTATGTACCCGGATTTTCAAATGCTATGTATAGTACATTATCAGAATCATTAGATGCTCTTGATTCATTTGCTAAAAACACTACTACAAATTCAACAGATTCAAGATATTCAGTAGTTTGGTTTTGGAATCCAACATCTAGAGGAGGTATAGAAACTGCTCAAAATTGGACTTCTGATAGAAGTAAAATAGATGCCGCTGTTGCTAAATATAAAGATAGTGGGTCTGGTGGTTGGGAACCCAAAATAGAAGCTATTGCGAGAGTAGCAGGTGAAGACTTAGTAGGTCCTTGGAGAGAAACCGCACTTAAATTAGTATTGTTATATTCGGATGAACCTGACGGCGCTCCAACAAATACTTCAGCAGGTTCTTCTGATAGTAAATATACTTCAGCAAATTCACCAGATTATTTTATTAATAAATTTGTTGATAATAAAGTTGCATTACTTATTTTTGATGCTGGTTTGAATTATTCAGATCGTTCAGACCCAATAGGTCCTGGATCTACTATTAATCAAGATAATTTACTGAAGGCTATATCAGATACTAGCGAAAATGGAAGTGTTGTACAAACTTTGGGTTTAAGTGCCAGTTCAGCAGATATTGTTAATGCAATAAACAAAGCGTTTGATAAATATAAAGAAGGATTAAGTTTTGATATAGAACCGGATTTATCTACACCTGCAATATTTAAATCAAAATCTGCAAATTCAGCGCATCCTGCTGGTACACCTGTACCCATTCCATATAATAAATTAATTGATGATGGGTCACGTAAAAAAGCATTATTTGATGTTTTATTAGATAATGATGAAGTCTATAGTTTAGGTACTCAATATATCATAACATTTGTAACTATATATAACTCTTCTGACATACCGATTGCTAGAAAAATGATAAGAATTAGAGTTGTGCCTTGAGTAGTAATCTAAATAAAAAAAATACTTATTTAAAATTAAAAAAACACCACTGAAATAAAAATATGGCAATTACAGGAAGCATCTATTTAAGTACCGCAGCTATTGTATTAACTGCACCTCCAAAATATCAATTAACATTCAATGTCAATGCAAACAGTACAAATTTATTAACAAAATATCAATTATTTGTTGATAATGTTCAAGTGGGTGTAGATCAAATTATAAATCCAAATATTAATAATTATTCTAACACAAATATTGCATATGCAGTGGATGGTACTGGTTGGCATGATATAGGTATTTTATTTTTTGATGATCAAGGAAACACACAGTTATTTACAACTAGAATATATTTGGATTTAACAAATCCTATTTTAAATGGGTTTGCTTTAAATAGAATAGAACGTGATGCCACTAATGATTATGTAGTTTACTTTGATATAGATGTTTCTGATGAAACTGGTATTTCAAGAACTAAAATTATAAATTCAAATGATGGCACTTCCTCTGAAGTTTTAGTGCCGTTAAGTTTTAATGATTATCGGGCTGAACAAAGTATAGTTGTTCCTGGATTTAATAATAATGTCACAAAAGATTTTTATTTAGAATGGGAAGATTATTCTGGTAATATAATACAAACTACTTCTCCCATTACTGTATTTTTTACAAATACTTTACCTGTTATAACAAATTTTGAGGTAAAGGAAATTACACAAACAGCAACAGATTATGTAGTTACTACAGAAATTGGAACATCTTTTGCTAGTTATCAAGATATTATAGAATACTCTGTGACATATGAAGACCCTGCTTCTGTTTGGAAAAATATATTAATAACTACTAGTGGTGGTGTGATAACAGATACATTCACAATACCACTTTCAGAACCAGCAGGTTTAAAAACATTATATGCAAAAATTAAAGATAATTATCAAAATGAATCAAATGTTTTTCCAATTAATCATCTTATAGATAAAGTTAACCCAATAGGTTCTGTAAAATTAGAATATGCAGAAAAAATTGGATCAAATTACTATGCTAATGTTAAATTCACAGCAACAGATGCTGGTCTAATTTCTCATTATTCTCATAATTTTATAAGTGAAAACGTAACAAATTGGAATGTAGTTAATCCTAAGACACAAACTTTTAATAAATTTAAAACGTTTAATTTAGGAACTAACGGACAATCTGTGATGTATGTTAAATATCGTGATTTTTCCGGAAATCTTTCTCCAGCATATCAATTGCCACTTGATATTGACACAACAAATCCAGAATTTGAATTTTCATTTGATCATGGTGAATTAAGAATTGATGGTGATTATAATGCATTTTTTCATTTACTTGCAAGTGATAATAATAAAATAAAATTTATAAAGTTATTTGGTGTAAATCAAATAACGTCAAATTTAATTGGAAGTAATAATTGGGTACAGATTGCCGAAACTAATCAATATGAAGAAATAAGACCAATTGTAATACCCGCAACAGAAAATGAAGATATTATAAAATTTTATTATCAAGTAAGAGACCTGTATGGAAATTATAGTGCTTTTAAAACTATAGATTTAAATTTTGATAAAACAGCACCAGTAGTTAATACATTTACATATAAAGATGCGGAGAAATATTCCACATACCATAGAATACATTTTGATTTTAATGCTACTGATAATTTAGGAATTATAGCTTATAGATTAGGTTTTGATGATATCACTGTAGAATCTTGGATAAACGTAACAAATACAACAAATTTAGATAAGTCTGTATATGTAGACTTATATAATGCTAATGAACTTGGTGTTACCAAAGATGTATTGGTTCAAGTAAAAGATGTTTTTGGAAATGTAAGTAACATAGCTTCTTATTCTGTCAAATTAGAAGATCAATCACCACTCGGTTCTCTAACCTTTGCTGGTGGGGGATTGTCACCTACAGATTTCTTATTAGATTTTGATATAACAGGAGTAGATACTGATAGTGATGTTTATTGGTACTCATTAGAAATTGACGATTCAACAATTACAAATTGGTATAAAGTAAACACACCTGGTTTAAACATAGCTCAAGTTGTGCAAAAGACACTACCAAGAGCCAGTACAGGAAGACATAATTTTTATTTGAGAGTAGCAGACATTTATAAAAATGTGAGTCCGACTTATAATTTAGAATATGATTTGGATTCTATTGCAGTTGTTGGTGGTTTGGAAGTAGACGATATTGAAAAATCTGCATTAAATTATACAGCAAATGTTCATTTATATGCATTTGATAACAGAAAAGTAAAATCATATTCTTTAAATGGTGGTGCAGATACACTTCTTGTACCAGCAGTAAAATCATTTGATGATTATGTTTTAGTTCCTCTCGGATTAACACCTGGCCAAAAGCAAATAACTGTTCAATACAAAGACACTTTTGATAATTTATCAAATACATATAGTGTTGTTTTTAATTTAGATAATATTGACCCACATAGTAATATAGTATTCAATAATGCTACATCTAATACTACTACTATGTTTATGAATATAGATACTCATTTAACAGATAATCAAGATGTTTATGAGTATAAATTTTGGTATGTTGGAGATTCAGAACCGTATGATTATACTACACTACCAAGAGGAATAGTTAATACTACAATAAATAAAATCTTTGAAGTTCCTAAATCAGATACATTTCCTCAATTTACAGTCAGGGTCAGAGACTTTTTTGATAATGAACATAGCAACACTTTATCTAAAATAGTAACTACTGTACCACCAACAATCAATTCACTTACTGTAAATTCAATTTCCTATACAGTTGCTGGTATTAATGTAGGTGTAGATTATGTTGTTACTGCGGATAATAATTCAACTGTAGATTACTTAGATGTAGTTGTAAATCCATCTGGCGCAACACAATTAGATGCATTTACTGTAAATATAGATCCGAATGTTGTAAACGCAACCGGTACTTTTTATTATGACTTTCCTATAATTTCAAATTTTAATTTTGAAGTGAAAGCTTATTCTGATTATGGTTATTATTCTGCTCCTTCATACTTAGCACAGAATTTTGATTCAATCGGTCCAGTTATAAGTAATGTTACATTTTTAGGAAGTTTTGATGATAACAATGATTACATTCTTCAATTCAGAATTCAAGGAACTGATGCAACAAGCGGTATTAGAAAAATACAAGCAACTGCATTAACTACTCCGAATCCAATTACGACTTCTTATACAATTGATTTAACTAATAATTTAGATGAAGTTGTTCATTTAAGATTAGATAGGTCAAGTACATCAAATTACATTGATGTTTCATTCATACTATTTGATTTATTAGATAATCCTTCAAATTCATATACACTATCCAATCTTTACTTAGATAGTGATGCACCTCAGATTTCAAACACAATCTTTAATTTAAATAAAAAATATGGAGGTTCTGTATTACCAGGTGCAAATACTCCAAATATTGAAGTTTCCTTTGATGCTTATGATTTTTCAAACATAACACATTATAAGTATTCTCCTAATTTAACAGAAACGTATAATGCCAGTTGGACATCAATAGCTGAAGCACAAACAATATCTGTAACTGAAACTGTAAATTTAGATACGTTAGGATTTGTTGAAGGTGCTAGAGTATTTTACTTTCATGTAAGAGATAGATTTAACAATATTGCAACTGCTGGCATAAATGTTGAATATGATAAAACACCGCCTTCTGTTTCTACTACATTTTTAAATAGAATAGAAAGAGCAAATGTAGCCGGCATTGATACATTTGTAATACCATACACATTAGCTTATTCAGATAATTATTCAGAAGTTCTTACTTTACATGAAAATTATGAATACGGCACAACATCATCAAATACAATTTCTAAAAATTTATTACCTCAAGTAACTTCAAATACTGTTACTGAGCGTCATTATGTTCCTGTAAACTATTATGGAGATACTACGATTAATATTGCTTTAGAAGATAGATTTGAAAATGTATCTGCAAATTCATCTTTTAATGTATTCTTAGAGAATAATCCACCAGTTATACATTATGCTAAAATTAATAATGGTGCTGTGTATACAACATCAAAAGATGTTTATATAAGAATGGATTTAAGTGATGACCAAGGTGTGACTGAAAGATTGTTTTCTACAGCTAATAATGAAACATGGAACAGTGTAGGATGGGTTCCAATACCATATGCACCAGCAAGAAATATAACACCTACGTTTAGTGTTGATTTAGAAGCCCTTGGATTTACACAAGGTACTTGTAATGTTTATGCATACATCAAAGACTTTTGTCAAAATATAAGTAATACTGCTCAAACTATTATATATGATTATGAACCCCCTGTAATAACAGATTTCAAAGTTAATAATATAATCAGAAACATTAATACATTTGAAGTAAGTTTAAATGGTTATTCTTATGATGTTACTTCTGGATTGGATACATATTATATTTCTCAAAGTAATAATCATAATACTTATAAATCAGTACCTAATGCACCTGTAATTGGAAATACTCCAATATTGTTTAATCAAATTGAAAGCATATCAAATAAAGACACGGGTTGGAAATATTTCTATTTCCAAACTACAGATGCAGCAGGAAATATATCAGCTAAAGCAAATACACAAATATATATTGACGGTTTAGCACCTGTTATAGCGTTTTTCCAACCTACAAGTACAATATCAAAATACTATTTGAATGCTGCTAATAATGAATTTGAATATATTGTTTCTGATGATTATGCCTTAACATCTATTCAATATGAAATAGATAATAGTGCATTGTCAGTTGTAAACACATATGATGCTAATAATAATATATTATATGATGCAAATACTTTCTTAGCTGATTTCAGTAGTTTAGTAGATGGAGAACATACCATTTATCTAAATGCATTTGATAGTTTCAATAATAGAGTAAGAATTCCATATGAATTTTACTTTGATAATACACCTCCAGTCATAACGAATTATGACTTCAAAAAGATTAAACCTGTTGTTCCTGACAGTACACACTATGATGTAGAACTAAGATTATCTGCATATGATAATGTATCAGTTGATTACTATGAAATTTATGTAGATGGTAATTTACTTTCTTCAGTAGATGTTGATGCAGTTAACTTTAATCATACTCCAACAGTTAATACAACTTTAACTACTATGTTTGAATCTGACTTAGACATGACATTGGCACTCATAGTAGATGGTTATGGTGGTGGTAAAATTCTTACTGTAGCAATGGTAGAAAATTATACAGGAACTCAAACAGAAGATGACCAAATTAAATTGTTTGCAAATGTTGAATTAGGTATACCTACAACTGAAATTAATACATATGCCGTTTTAGGAAATGATATAGATATCATTACACAAAATACTATGCCAGGAGCAACCACTACATTGAGCGATGAGATAACAAGCATTAATTATGGTGACCCTGCATTTCCTACAAATCCATATACTCTAATACAATTACAATATGAGACTGGAACATTTCCATTCTTGCCAACATCAACATTGTCAAATTATATAACTAATAATTATTCTTATTTGGTGGGTACAGGACCTTCACCAGGGAGATATAATACAGCTTATGTAACTGGTAGATTTACTGATTTAAGTGTTAAGAAAGAATTGCATCATTATGTTGTTAAAGTATATGATAATGCCGGTAATATGACTCAAGGTACATTATCTAAATTCATACACAATGGTGATAACTTAAAGATTGAGAATTTTACTGTAGATTCAGTTACTACAATAAATAGAACAGATATTTCAGATGAAATATTTCAAGCAGATATTTCAAGTGATGTTGATATCATTGAATATGCATTAACAATACATCCGCAAATAGATTATGATAGTGCATTATGGAAAAATTTTGTAACTCCTGCAAACACAATATCTTATACTGAAACAGTAAATACTGACATCTTTGCTGTTAGTACGCTATCTACAAACAAAGTATATTTACATGTGAAAGATGATTGCGGAAATGTTGCTAATTCTCATGTAGAAATAAATTTCAGTAGTGTACGTCCAACAATTGTGAGTGTAGATTCTCCTATTAATTTAGTAAGAGAAGGTCATTATTATAAAGGAGTTTTGAGATATGAAATGGATGATCCTAATGATGTTATTGAAGCGTATGCAATAGGATATGAAAAAGATCCTTCTAATTTTAAATCACTTCCTCTGTATGAAGATACAATTACAAATTTACCAAGTGGGTCTTATACTGCACAAACTGATAATTCTAGAATAATTGAGCAACAATTTAAAATTCCGACAGAAGATATAGATGGTTCTAAATTAATTTATATTCGTTTGAGAGATCAAGCTGGAAATGAATCTTTGAATTATAGAATTTCTGTGAGAGCATTGGATTTTGAAACTAATAAATTTGAGGTGACTCCAGATTCTTATATGTTTGGAATAACAAATAATGTCAATATACTTTATGATATAGATTCTAATCCAACTGATATTACATATGGTTACAGAGTAGATGATACCAATGAACCTCATGTATGGCATACTCCAGTATTATATAAAAATAGTATAGGAGAATATTACTTTGACTTTAATTTAGATGTAACTTCATTAACACCTGGACCACATACTTTACATGTGTGGTTAAAGAGTAAAGAAGGTGAATTAGTTTTAAAGAATTCAACATTTGTTAGTGAACAATCTCAAGTAGCACCATATGCATTTATATCTATTGCAAAAACGAAGTTTGAGGAAGGTGTGAAAAAGGTTTGGGTAGAAGCAAATATCTTTGATGATGGAGTAGGTGTTGAAAAAATATGTTTTGATGAAAATAGTAATCCTGACGTTTTTGAAAATATAAATATAGTACAAAATAAAAGAATTATTAAATTATTTCAATATGACCAATTTAACAATAATTCAATAACATATAAGTTAAAAATGATAGATGCTGTTAACAGTCCATCTTTAACATATAACGTTTCAATTGACTTGTCTAGTGTCTATTGAAAACTATAAAAGAGACCGCAATACACTTGCTATTGTTGCAGTAAATAAAGAAGATATAAATACTCATAGGTCCACAATACACCAAAGAAATTTATTACATTCTTATTTAAATAATCAAAGTGATGAAATTCGTCTTCTTAAAAATGAATTAACAGAATTAAAAAATATTATAATCAATTTAGTAAAAAATCAAGATAATTTAGGAAAAGCTAATGGCAATTAATAAGATACAAACTGGTCAAACATTTGGTAATTGGCTTGATACTACAAACCAGATGATTGATGATTTAAATGCTGCAACTCCAAATCGTATAGGCGGAAGACTAGCTAGATACAGTTCTACTGGAAATCTAGATGTATTTGATTTGGATGCCAATACACTTATATTATCTAGTGGAACACGGATAGATAGAATTAATACCGACTACAGAACTTTTGAAGACGATAATACTATTCTTACTGCTAATGCGGTGTATCAAGCAATTCGTGCAGAAGATAAATCTACTATTAAAGACACACCAGGTGGTTTACCGGCAAATAGTAGTATCTCAGTAGCTTTAAATGAGATGGAGTTTATTATTGATGGTGCTTTACAAATGAGTGTTTTTGCAAGTAACACTACATTTGAAAATGATTTGTATGTTAAAGGAGATTTATTTGTACAAGGAAATACTGTTGAATTTACAACAGAAACTTTAAATGTTGAAGACAATAACATTATTTTAAATAAAAATGGAACCGTTAATAAAAGTACAGCAGAAGGAGCCGGTTTTGATGTAGATAAAACTTCAGCATTTTTTAGATTAGTAAACAGTGAGAACAGATTTCCATTATACAATGATGTTAAAAATATAGAGTTGGATACTGCAAATCCTGATAAATCACTTTATAGTATTAATAATATTACTAATCTTCCAATTACAATAAATGAGAAAGATATCTTAGAATTAAGATATACTATTGATCCTGTTAATGAACCGAAGTCTAACAAATATCCAATTGGCATTGGTCTAACAGAAGATGTGAATCGTGAGCAGGTGGGTAATGTAATAGAACCTGCTGTGAATGGTTTGAATCAACAAATTGGTGAAGTTGAATATATTATTGGAGGAACTTCATATAGTGATTATAATTCATACAAAGCAGCATTTTTAGCAACGAATGTAGAGACCGATGTAGTAGTTAAATTTACACCTGAAAATGAAGGAATATATTATTATTGGGGTGGTAGAGTAGTAAACACATCTGAATTTAGAGAATTACTATTAAATGTGGGTGTAACACATAATGGTTTAGATGGTGTTTATGTAATGGATGAACCTGATGATAACATACTTGATAACAATCCATCTATTAATATGTTTCAGGGTGATACATATAAATTTGGAATTACACTATCAGATCCAGGTCAAAGAGATCATTATTTTGCTATTGGTAAAACTCCTTACACAGACCCGAATCGCACAGATGTTGATAATATTATTACTGATAAAAGAGTTATCACATATGAAGTAGATGGCAATGTATTTGATTTTACTGCTGGAGATACGTTTGATGATTATATAGCTGCATTTACAAATAATTCCAGTCAAGTTGCAAATATTACATTCACTCCAATTGAAACTGCAGTTTATAATTATTGGTCAAATGCCAATAATCAAATTATAAATGCTGGCGCTGAGATTAATGTCTCCGCTAATAATATTTACATGGGCGCTCCAATCAATGTTCAATTCCCTATGGGATTGCAACATTCAAGAACAGTAAGTATTGGAACTATAAACGGTATTACCGGTATTAATTTAAATGGAAATCCAAAAGAAGATTTAATGATAGATGCCGGCGATACTATCACATTTACTGTACCCGCGGCATTAATTACTAGCAATCCTTTAGATGTAATTGGAATTGGAGAATCTGTAAATGCTGATCCTTTAGAATTTTTAGAAGGTGTTGACTATATTGTAGATGATGTATTAATTAAAACATATGCAGGCTATGTAGGAGCATACACTACTAATAACGGTAAAGATATTACAATAAAATTTACTCCTATTACAGCAGGTGATTATTATTATTGGTCAGCAGGAAATCAAGATTATGGAGGGAAGATTACAGTAAATGCACCAAGAGTAAAAAGTTTAAGTGCATTTCATTTGAATACTGATAATGATACAGCTACAATAGAAAATCCATCTAAGTTCAGAGTCACTAAAAATCATGTTAATGTTTTTGAATTAAATGGTGAATTCGCAGATTTCTCAGGAACAAATAAAGGATTGGTATTACCTAGCGAATCATTTGATTTTACTGCAGCAGAAGGTGCTGTAGACGGCATTATAAGATATAATCCACTATTAAAATTATTTGAAGGTTATTCCCAAAATGAATGGAGAGGTTTGGGTGGTGTGATTGATTTAAATCAAGACACATTTATTGAAGCCGGAACAATTGCTACACCTGCTGATGATACTTTATATTTTAGTGCAAATGGTAAAACAGTTTCAATAATAAATGAAGAACAGAATTTCTTAGAATCAGATAAAGCAACAGTAACAACTCTGGGTAATGTAACATCAGATAAAGAAGCTAAAATACGTGTAGAGTCTAATGCAAATACTGCTGAATATAGTATAATAGTAGATGGCAAGTCAGATATATCAGAAGGCGGAGTCCATACAGTTGAAGATAGAGTATCTGGAATTAGAATAGACCATGTGGGTATGGATATAGACTCTAATGGATATTTAAAATTACCAGTTGGTGAAGTTTCTGAAAGACCATTAGTAGCTAGAGAAGGTATGATTAGATTGGCTGCTGATAGTTTACAAGTATGGGATGTTGAAAGTGGAAATTATGAATCAATAGGTGCTTTAGAGTATTATGAAGATACAAGTTGGAAAACTTTAACATTTGTTACCAATGAATTTACTAGTTATAATAGACCAAGTGCTACAAATGTAATAGAATTTACAGATATTCAAGTACCTTTTGAAAAAAATGATGTTGATGTTTATGTTGATGGTTTACGAGTTCAAAAATCAGACTTTGATATTGTCACCACATCTGACAATCAAATCGCAACAACAGTAACTGTTGTCGGTAACGATTATAATTATACGACTGCAGTGCCAGCTACTGTTGGTTATAATGATGTTGTTGCATTTACTATTCCGATTGATTCTACTTCAAATACGTCTCCATTTTTAATAGGTATTGATGTTGGTGGTGGAAATATACAACCAGCTTCAATTGCTTATGGAGTAACATATGGAATTTACGATGGTGCAAATCTAGTTGATTACACAGGAGATATAGCGAATTATATTTCTACATTTGAAGATGCAAATACTCATGGAAATAATGCTGTAGTTACATTAACTACTAAGTCCAATCAAGTATATCACTTATACTCAAACAATGCATCAATTACTACGACTACATTGGGTGCATCTGGACACACTTTACATACATGTAGTTTAAACTTTGTAGATAATAGAGCAAGTACACAAGTTATATCAGTAGTACATAGGCCTGGTAGAACAATAGGTACTACAACTATAGATGCAGTTAATAAATCTGAATTATCTAATGGTTATGTAAATGATATTCGTATTACTGGCACAACTCATTTAGGTGCCGGACAAAAATCTATATCAACTACTAGTGGTGCATTGATTGTTTCTGGTGGTGTGGGTGTAGGTGGAGATTTATTTGTAGAGAAGTCTATAACAGAACTTTCTGCAGCCGAACTAAAAGAAAATATATCTCCTATTGATTCTGCTCTTGATAAAATCAAACAATTAGTTGGGGTAGAATTTACTTGGAAAGATGACAAAACAGAATCAAAAGAGTATGGATTAATTGCAGAGAACGTGGCCGAAATAACACCAAACTTAGCATCATTTAAAGATGCTAAACCTCAAGGTGTCAAATATAGTAAAGTAGTTGCGTTACTTATAGAAGCTATGAAACAACAACAAGAAGAGATTGATATTTTAAAATCTTTGATACCTAAAAAAAGAACTAGAAAAAATAAATCAGAATAAGGATATAAGAATATGGCCACTAAAGGAAAAATATTAAGCTATGTTGATAATGTTGTATCTAGTTATGATAGTCTAGAACAAGAAGCTAGATTTCCAAACCTTGCAATTGATAATACCGCAGACGTACAAAATCTTAATGTAGTTGATACAAATATTACTAATCAATTAAGAATAGGTGATGTCACTACTGGTTATACTTTTCCTTCTAGTAGACCATCAAATGCAGCAGGTTATTATCTATCTATGAATAATGCAGGTAATTTTGAATTTAAGAATTTTTCAACAGAAAGTTTATCAACGGATGATATAGCAGGAATAACGCTAGATGGTGCTAATGATGGTGATATTGTACACTTTTCTAATGGAAGTATTACAACAGAACTCACTTCTCAAATTACTGTGATTGATAATAGGCCACCATTAGACGGTAGATTCTTATCAAATTCAGATAGACTGTTAATTTCATCTGATGCTGGAGTTGGTACAAAGTTATATAGAATTGAAATTAAAGATTTATTACAAGGATTAGAATTTCTACAAACTAGTGTTTCTGTTGTTGGGAGTTTAACGTCCAACACAAAAATGGCAGCAGGTGCAGATAATTTTACTTATATTATTGACAAAAACAATATTTTAACAACAATTGCAGAAATAGATATTGATGGGTTAGCATTAAATGGTAATATAAAATTAACAGATACTTCTATACTTTCTTTTGGAAATACTTCAGATGCTTTTATAGATACTTCTCCTGCAGAAGGTTATATATTTTCAAGAAATGGTAATACCGTAACTTTTAGTTTTAATGGAACTGAAAATTTAACTATTACAGATAATCAAATAGAAGTTGGTTCTAATTTAATATTAGATAATGGGGCGTATTTGACTTTAAATGGTGGAGGATTTTACAACTCTACAGACCGTACGTTAGAATTAAGAGCAAACTGTGTGATTGATCAAAATCTAAGGTCTACTAATACAGATTCTGTTCGCTTTTATAATCTTCAAGCATCTGATTTCATGCGTGTTGGACAACCAACAGGCTATAGATTAGATATAAAACCAGAAGCAACATTTCTGGAAATTGATGCATATGATGATAATGACCAACGAACACCAATTTTATCAAATACAGTAATCAGTATTCTTAGTAGTGAAGCGGCTACAAATTCTGGTCTTGGTGCTTTTAGAGTTGTAGGTGGAATCTATAGTGGTGCTAATATCTATGCTGGTGGTGGAATAGATGCGGTGGGAATCATAAGTTCTGCTCTTGAAATAAGTTCTGATTATAACATAATAGCGGGAGATACATTACAAGGTTTTGATTTATCCGTAGCAAATAATTCTGTTCTCGGTACGGTAGAAGCAGAAACTTTGAATGCAAATAACATAATTATAACTAATATTCAAGTTACTGAAGATATAAATGTAGCTAATTCTGTATTTGCTATAGACTTTATTCAAAGTTCATCAATAGAATATAAAGAAAATATACAATCGTTTGAAAATGGATTAGATTATATTATCAATATGAATCCAGTTATTTATGACAGAAAAGATAACAATTCTAAAAATAATATAGGATTTATAGCTGAAGATATGCAAAAAATATTACCAAATGTGGTTACAACTCTAGGTGATAAAACCGGTATTAAATATACAGAAATAATTCCAGTGTTAGTTTCTGCATTGAAAGAACAGCAAAATAAGATAAGTGAACTTGAAAGTAAAATAAATAATTAAACAAGTACAATCACAATTGCAAAAGGAAAAAAATGGCATTTATTAACAACACTATTTCTAAAAATGATATATTTATTAGAGTAGGTAATGTCTATGATTCTAATGTAGGAACACTTGCGTTAGCTTCTACAATTAATGTTACGTCAACTGTAGATTATTTTAGACCAGATCATGTGAATAACTTGGTTGTATTTGATAACGGACAAACTAAATTTGTTAAATCTTTTATAGATGCTACTACTGTTACTGTAGAACCTAGTGATGTAGAAGTATTACAAGGAACAACGTTTACTATATTCTCTCCATCGTTAACAGTTGATAATGATGGTAGAATAATATTTGGAAAAGCGCAACCTAGTACCATAATGAATGGTGTGACAGGAATAGATTTAGATTTTGGATATGTTAGAAATTCAGCACTCCCAACTAATGCACATGACTTAGCCACAAAACAATATGTAGATTCTTTACGTATTGGACAATGGAATCATATTGAAAGATTTGAGGGAGATGGTGTTACTGATAGTTGGACAATAACAGTACCAATTTCTATTAAAAATGCAATTGTAAGTGTAGGTGGTGTAATTCAGGAACCTTATTATTCTTATGTGTTTGAACAATTTGGTGAAAATACTAGAATAAAATTTTATGAAGCTCCGCCAACTGAAACATATGTAACAATTAGAACAACTACTGGAACAAATATATCAGAAAGCACCGCTTTAGAAGAGATATTCGTTTCTGCAGATCAGCAAAGTACTTTTATTTTAGAAAATGAAGTATATGACAAATATGGATTAATTGTTTCTATTGATGGTGTTGTGCAGTCAACATTAAACTATGACATTCTTACTACACCTGCTGGTATAAGACAAGTAAATGGTTCAAATGTTTATTCTGGTAATGAATATAAAATATTAAAATTTGCAGAAGGATTAGATCAAGGAGCAACTGTCAGAGTTTTAAATGTACGTGGAAGAGGATTTCATTCACATAGTGGAACTTCCTTTGTCATAGAAAATGATACTCTTGTTCCAAATACAATTTATTGGGATGAAAATAATTTCTTTTACAGAGATATCACAAACGCAAACGGCACATTCAATATTACTCATGATTTAATTGCTTCCCGTGGAGGATTAAATGTTTATGCTAATACTTCATTAGATAATTTGTACATTAATTTACCAGAAATGGGTAGTGAATATTCACCAGATCAGGCTCTTGAAGTTAAGATAGTAAAGGGTAACAACACATCAAATGTATTCATTAATTGTCATGGTAATAACTTTATGAACTATGAGGGTGTATTTGATGGTCATATTGGCGGAGGTGTTGTTTATGCAAGACAACCAGATGTTCCGAGTGTTATACACTTGGAGTGGGAAAGTTATTATAGAACATGGTATATAAAATATGGAGTAGGAATTTGGAATGTAAATGCCAACACTATATCATATCCAAATACAGCACCTTATTAATATATGTTTTTGAAAATTGAAAATCAGTTATTTAATACTGATAATTTACAATATTTTATATATGATGATAATAAATTAAGTATTCTATTTAATGGGTATGTTAAATGTGAACTACGTCAAAATAATGAAGAATATTTAGATTTTTTAGATTACATAAAAACAGATGAAAATATAATTGTATTTAATAAATACTATGGTAGTAATTTAAAAAATATTAGCGGCTTATATCAAGAAAAAGATATAGTTACTTTTTATTTTTCAGATGGCAGTACTAAAAAATTTTCAGACATAAATTTTGACCAATTTGAAAAATTAATAACAGAGGAATAAATGCCACAGTTTTTTAATCTAAACGGCACACCAATACAATATATACCAGAGCTTAGAGTAAATGTTATTAAAGATCAATCTGCAAATTTAATGATTTTGCAGGTAGACACAGCAAATAATGCTGTGGATTTATATAACGTAGAATCTATCTATACTGTCAATGGTAGAGAAATAACTGCAAATAACATTGTAACAAATCCATAAATTATAAATGCCTCAAATATATAATCTTGGCGGAATGTCAATACAAAAAATAGAAGAGTTAAGAGTAGATATGTTGTCATCTTCAAATGGAAGATATAATATTATGGAACTGCATTATAATAATGGTAGTGTATTATGGAGAAATGTAAGATATATTCATACAAGTGGAGGTAGAATAATCAATGCAGAAAAAATTCAAGAATCACCAGGTTAATAAAAGAGAATAAATGGCAGCAGGAACACTAAGGTTAGCTAATGTAACAGTATTTGAAGCTAACACTACAAGTGGAAATATTAAAGTTCCTACAGGAACAACGCTAGAAGGTATCACCGATATTCTTGATTTGAGCTTAAATAGTGCTGCATTTTCAACTTCTACTAATATTTTGTCATTGGGAAATTTTAGCGGAAATACAGTAACAGTTGATTTAAGTACATTGAGTGGTGGAGGAGGTGGCGGCGCATCACTAGGAGATGTCACTGCATTAGCAATAGCACTCGGTTAATTTTTTAAAAAAGTTAAAGAAATAAAAAAATGGCAAAACAAACTATTAATAGAGGAATAGCACCAAATGATAACACAGGTGATACGCTAAGAGATGGTGCTGATAAAATAAATTCAAATTTTAATGATTTATACGAAAATTTGGGAGATGGGGATAATTTATCATTTAATGTACATACGTATACTACTAGCACACAAAATCTAGAAAATAAAACATTAATTGCTGCTAACAATAATATAGTTATTAATGTAAACGAATTAAATGATGTTAGTATACCAATTCCTGCAGTAGATTCTCAAATATTAGAATACAATGGAACTCTTAATCAGTGGGTAGTAGCAGACCGTGTGGGTAGACATTTAGTTCCGAGTTCTAATAATACATTTGATTTAGGAAGTCCGAATTATCAATTTAAAGATTTATATCTAAGTGGGGAAACACTTTACTTGGGTGATATAAAATTATCTTCAAACAATGGAGAATTTAAAGTTGAATCACAAAGTAATCCATCTGCTGGAGGATTTAAGCTAAGTGGATTAATTGATGTATCTCCAACTGCACCAACAAATACTCAAGTACTAACATGGAATGCTTCTGCAAATACATGGTATGCGGCAAATGCAGCCGGAGTTAGTGGTGTTGCTTCGTATTTAAATGGAAATTTAGATACTCATATTATACCAGACACTAATGCCGCTTATGATATTGGTTCTGCAGAATACAAAATAAGACACTTATATCTTTCTGACAATTCATTATGGGTAGGAGATGATCATAAGATAAGTGTAGAAGAAGGTGAAATTAAATTTAAAAAGTTAAAAAGAACAGCACAACATGTACCCAAAGTAATTTTAGATGCTGCAATTGCGGAAGGCATTGGTGGTGATTTAGATTCAGTAGTTGCTCATGCTTTGAATTGGATGAATACACAATTAGATCCAAATGCAATTGACTTATCTGATGCTAGAATAAAAATTGAATTATGGTTTAAATACGCTATTCAAAACATTACTAACTTCATTGTTAATTTTCCTACACCAGGTGATTTATTCCCCAATGTAAATGATGCTAATTATGATAATAATGACTATGAAGAAAATGTTAAACTAGGACAAAGTACGCATATATTTGATGTAACAAATGCCAATAATACTTCATATCTCTTTACAGACTTAGGAAATATATGGTTTCCAACATCAACACCTAATCCCACACTATATCTAAGAAGAGGTGAGATTTATAACTTTAGAATAAATGCAAGCGGTCATCCATTTAGAATCCAAAATTCAAGTGTTGATAGTGATTTAGATGCTGTTGCTACTTCGGGTATAGTTGGTAATACAACAGAATCGGGCACACTTGTGTTTAAAGTACCTATGGAAACACCTAGTACACTTTATTATCGGTGTACTGTGCATTCAGTCATGTCAGGAACTATAAACATTGTTTAAAAAAAGTAGATGGCAAATATATTTAAATTAAAAACAAAAGCTAATGTATCTAATTCAACGGCTGATACAATTTATACAGTTCCTGCAACTACAACAGCCGTTGCTATTGGATTAGTTTTAGCAAATAAGTCTACTCATGTAGTTACTGCAACCGTTGATTTAAATTCAACTACAAATGATAACGAATTAAATACAGCAGTCACTCTTTTTCATAACATAACAATTCCTGATAAAAGTACACTTGAGGTTTTTGGCGGACAAAAACTGATACTACAAACAACAGACCAAATTAAAATAACTAGTGATACACAAAATGGCTTAGATGTAGCCTTGAGTGTCTTAGAAATAAGTTAAACTCATGCCTACAAAAATACTAGAACTTGCAAATGATTTCTCTACATTATATAAGAAATATAATAATGAAATCGTACAACATGTTCTTGTGGAAAATTCAGTCATTGATGCCGGTTTAATTGGTAATAATCATGTATCTACTGCAAGTATTCAACTTGATAATACAATCATTAGAATTGGCACTTCTAGAGGTCTTTTAGATAATGACCTTCTCACCTATGATGCACTTCAATATAAATTTGTAAATAAAAGTTTAGCTGAATTTGGTTTTGTTGGCGCAGCCGACATAGCTAATAGCATAACTACAGATACTCTCACTGCAAACACAATCAGCGTTACTGGTGACTTAGTTGTTGCTGGTAATACAATTACACTTGATACTCAAACATTACTAGTTGAAGATAACATTATTGTACTTGGTGCAAACAATAATACAAATCTTATAGATTTTGGTTTTGCCGGTCAATATAGTTACGATAATGGAGCAACTACAAAATATGCAGGTATCTTTAGAGATGCAAGTATTGGAAAATTTTATTTGTTTGAAAACTATCCTCTAGAACCTCCCACATCTACAATGACGGGATTCAATCCCAGTTCAATGTCGGGAACATTAATACTTTCAAATCTAGAAGTTCTAGATGATATAACTTTAAACACTGCAGTAATAGCATACAATGCGGCTAACGGAACATTAGATGTAAATGGAAATGCTCTTTCTTATGATGCTGGTTCAACTCTGGCTTCTTTATCGGATGTTAATACAACAGCTAATGCCAATCAAGTTCTCACTGCTGATGGTGTAGGTAACTTCAATTTCAACACAGTAGATTACAATAATCTGATAAATAAACCAGACGCACAACTTGCGGCCTTAGCGGATGATGCATTCATAAATTCAATAATTTTTGGTTAATAAATGGCGAATACACTTTTATCTAAAACTTATGATGGCGGAAATAATTATGTTACTGCCACAACAGATGTTAACATTTATACTGTGCCTACAAGTACAACTTCCATTTTAATTGGGTTTACAATATCAAATTTAACAACCGGTATCATAGCTTTGAGTGTTAAAATTTTAGATTCAGATGCGGCACAAACTGTACACTTTTTGAAAAATGTAGTCATTGATAGTGGCTCTACTCTTGAAATAATGGGGGGCAATAAAATTATTCTAAATGCTAGTGATGCAATACGTATGCAGTCCGATACACCAAATTCCTTTGATGTTGTACTATCACTAGTGGAACAGACATGAGCAAAGCTTTTAATATAGCTACAAATCTTGGAGCATATAAAAGTGCTTTTGATTCAAGTGGTAATATAAATGTACCAATGTATTCAAACCATGACACAACTGAAGATATAACTGTAGTTGCAAATACTAATTCTTTAATGCCAGGACCTATTACAGCAAACAATGTAGCTGTAAGCGGACATTTAATTGTAATAAATGAATTTCATGTAACTGGTAATATTACAGTTACTGGTTCTGTATCATTAATATAAATGAACAAAGAGGAGAATAAATGCCTACGTTTACACTAGGAGGAAAAACACTAGCAACACAAACAGGAAGTGCAGAGCCACAAATAGCAGATGCTGTAACATTTCCTGGAAAATCTGGAGCAATATTACAAACAAAAACTTATATAGATCCCACATCATGGACTCAGGTACTTGACACTGATTTTGAAACGCTTGTAAATGGGTCTGGAGTTAAATTTGCTGTATCTATTACTCCTACTCTAACAGGGTCTAAAAATATAGTAACAGTAACTTTTGGAACTTTTTATGCACACAATGCTCAAAATTATGCATTAGGAGTTAGATTGTGTAGAAATGGCACTCCAGTAAGATTAAGCACAGCCACCGACAGTACACCTCTAGTAACTTTTAGTGCTAGTAGTTTATATGCAAACTATATGCCAGCATGTACTGCAGTTGTTCTTGATGAAACCTTGAATACTAAAGATGTATTAGTTGAGTACACTTTACAAATGCAAAGACATGCAATAAGTACATACACAATGGGTATGAATAAAACTGGAACCACAAGAACTGATAATTCTGCCTATGGACAGCGTACATCCAGTCAAATTATGGCACAGGAGGTTGTGGTATGATTACAATAACACAAGCAGTACAAGCACTAGGAGGAAAAAGTTTTAGTGTTGAAGAAGAAAATCCAAATAAAGTTTTTTTTAATAGAGGTAATCCATTAAACATAACAACTGCTCAAATAAAAGAAAAATTTGACGAATTAGTTGCAGAATTTAATCAGACAGAACCCATTAGATTACTAAGAGAACAAAGGGATAAATTACTTACAGAAACCGATTGGGTAACTGCAAAAGCAATAGAAACAGAAGAACCAATACCTGCTGAATGGAAAACCTATAGACAAGCACTCAGAGATTTACCAGCTACTGCAGAACCACAACTAGATGAGTTTGGTAATTTAATTAATGTAACTTGGCCGGAGAAACCAGAGTGAGTGGAACACTTAAATTAAACGATACACTATTTGCTACAGAAAATAGTGGAGATATAAGTGTAACTGCGCATTTTACAGAAACTAATGTTGTACAAAACTCAAATGTTATAACACAGAGTTTGACGATAGCAAACAATAAAAATGCAACAATTTCAGGACCTGTATCTGTAAGTGGTTTAACAATCAATGGAAGTTTAAATGTAATGGGTAATTTAACAATTCCTACAACACAAAATTTAACAATTACAGGAAGATTAAGGATATTATAATATGGCAGATTTAATTTTAGGAAACACTACTGTAATGACAGAAAGTGGAGGTAATGTTACACTTGCTGATTTTTTTGAAGCTAAAATATTACAAATAGATTATGGAATGCACAGTAGCACTTATTACGACAGTGGCCAGGGTACTGCATTTCCTGGAACCACTTTACCTGGAGAACTTGGTGATGGAAGTGTAAATTTAACTCCTACCAGTTCCAGTAATTTTATAGAGATTTCGTATACAATGCATTGTGGACAACATGCCACATGGAATTTATTTTTCTTTAGAACATATTACAGTGTAGACGGAGGTAGTACTTATGCATATGTAACAGATACTGGAGGTGGAGCAATAGGTTATCATTCAGGTTGGAATGGCTCACCTTTTATAGCATCTGCCTGTGTGATTAAACCGGTGACTTTTTTTACTAGCACAAATCAAAATATAAAATTTCGAATGAATTCTTGTAAAGAAAGTAATTCAGCAACAGGATTAGCACTCAACGTAAACACAAGTACTAATGATAGCTCAAAAACTACAAATTTTTCAGGTGCTTGTTCATCATTGATAGTAAAAGAATTAAAAGGACCATTATGACAGACATTGTTAACGCTATAGAATCTTTAGTTGATAAAGCTAAATTCAGTATTGAAGATGGAGATTATGACAAAATTGTTTGGAAAGATGAAAGAACTATTCCCACAAAAGCACAAATAGAAACAAAGATTACTGAATTAGAAGCTGAAGAACCTGTGCGAATTTTACGATTACACAGAGATAGATTATTACAAGAAACAGATTGGGTATCTGCTAGAAGTGTTGATTCAGGTACACCAGTGTCTCAAGAATGGGTTGCATATAGACAAGCACTTAGAGATTTGCCAGTTACAGCAGAACCACAACTAGATGAAAATGGTAATTTGACAAATGTCACTTGGCCAGTAAAACCAGTATAAAAGGATTAAAATGGATTACACAATAACATTAACAGATACTGAAGACAAAGCACTGGCATATGCCGCTGCAAGTCAACAGGATTGGATTGATAACGTAGTTCACAATCGTTGTCGCATTGCAATTGATGACATTGTAAAACTTGCAATAGACAAATTTATTGCTGCTGGTGAAAGCATGCCAGGAAATAAAGACCAAATTGTTGCAATTGCATTTGAAAGAGGTTGGGTCAAAACTGCAGCACAAAGAAATGAAGAAGCACAAGCCGAAATGGAGAAACAAGCATAATGCCAGTTTTAGGAGCCGTAGCAAGACCTAATATCACTAGTTCATCAACAATCATAGATCATAAAGAATATCTTGGTGGACATGCGGATATAATTTCAAATCCTGGCTATTATACTTTTTATGCACACTATACACCAGGAAATGTATCTGTCATAGTGCGTGGAATAAATATGGCGAGTAGTGACTATACGGCATCTAGTGGCAAAGATATTTTAATATCCACATCAGCAATAACATTAAACTCTGATGATATCATACAAATTATCGGATATGGAACTAGCACTTCTGCCATATTAACCAAAAGCGATATGAACATCACTGGTGGACAGGCAATCAATCTAGAAAAAGTGGATAGTAAGATTTATATGAATCGTAATCAGTATTCTGCAAATTTACATGTGCCCGCAGGATACAATGCATTCTTTGCTGGACCTATGAATTTTACAGGCACATTAACAATTGATGGCGTTTTAAACATAATTTAAAAAGAAGATATGAGTGGAGTTATAAAACTAGGTTCAACAACATTTGGCACAGAGAACAATGGCAAGATAGATTTGACCAATGTTGGTGAAATCGCTTACAATAATCATCCTGCATTTTTTGCATGGTTAAGTACTCTTCAAAATAACTTTACTGATCAAACATATGTCAAAGTTGCGTATAATTCCATAGATATAGACACTCACAATTCTTTTGATACTACTTCTTTTGTTGGTAGATATACTATACCTGATGGTTGTAGTGGAACTTATCAAATAAGTGCTAGAGTTACTGGATGGGCAGTAACAGATACAAACCTAAGAGATGACCACTTATATTTAAGAAAAAATGGTTCTAATTATGAAGGTGTGGCGAATAGATGGGCAGGAAATGATATAGCACACCATTCTAATGTGCTAACAACAATTATAGATTTAAATGCTGGAGATTATTTAGAGATTTATTGTTTTATGAATTCAGTAAATAGTGCTGATAATAGAGTTTTATCAAAAATGGGTGACTACAACTTAAATAGTGGTTGGGAGGAAATATCAAGATTAACAACTTTTAGTGGATATCGTATAAGGTAATTAACTTATGGCATCAGAAATACAATTAGGCGGTAAAACAATATTCACGCAAGATGGTAACAACATGCCAGAAATGCATACGAATGTTGTAATACCCGAAGCAACAAAAACAGCATTAGGATTAAATGCTATACCAGCAGGAACAACAGCAGAAAGACCAGGTACTCCTGCAGTTGGTATGATTCGTTACAACACAGATTTTAAATGTATTGAATACTATGATACTAATAGTCTATCTGGTTCAACTTGGCACAGTGTAGGGCCTTTTGTTACTGTAAAATTTAATGGCTTTAATGGTTCTGTCATGAATTGGTGGGGTAATTATTCAAGTATAACGAGAAATGCAACAGGACATTATACATTAACTTTTGCAACAGCAGTTGGTGATTATATGTGGTATATTGATACCGATACAAATAATTCAAGGAGTGGTAATCACGTAATGGGACTAAGTGGTTTTGGTAGTTATTATTTTGTTTATAATTCAACTTATTTTACATTTACAATAGGTGATATTATTACACCAGCACGGTCAGATGCCGATATAGTTTGGGTTTCTCTATGGAGTATATCATGAATAATTTAATACTTTACACAAATGCAGAAGGTTCAGTCTCTAGCATTTGTATCAATGGTGCAGAAGACATCACAAAAGTCAGAAAGTATATATTAGACCATAGTTTAAATGATGCTATTATTATAGATGAAGCCGCACTACCAGAAAAAAAATTAGAGTATTGCAAAATAGTAAATGGTGAGTTAATATCAGATGAAGAATATAAAACAAATAAAGCCATGCAATTGTTGCGAGAAGAAAGAGAAAAGTTATTGATTCAATCTGATTGGCGTGACCTTCCTTCTTATCCAGGTACAGACCAAGAAGCATGGCGAACATATAGACAGGATCTAAGAGACATGACTGAATTAGAATCTCCTAAAATAGATCAATATGGTAATCTAATTGAAGTAGTCTGGCCAACACCACCGGAGTAAAATGGGAAACATTTCAATCATCAAAGGTTTTGATTCAGAAGGAATCAGACCAAGCAACGAAATAGTTGTAGACAAGAATGTAGTAGCTGAAGAAGGTTATTCACAATTGTTAATTGGTCCTGTTACTGTTCCCAATGTTACTGTAAATGGTAATCTAAACGTGATGACTGAAATAAATATTACTGGAGACTTAACAATTGGTGAGAACGGTCAACTCAACATCATCGGATAAAACGAATGGGTAATCTTGTATTAAATGGGCAGACAGTATTAGAGCAAGTCGGAACTGCTAAACCTACAGTTGGTTCTGGTTGGCCTTCTGGTACAATTTGTGGATTTGAAAGATACATTACACCTATTACAAGTCATCAATCTAGTACTACCACATATCAAACTATTACAGGAACACAAATAGATTATACACCAGTGACAGGTAGTACTTATGTATATTATAGTACAAGTTTTTTAATGACTGGAGAAGATAATAGTGCTTTAGGACATTTTAAACTATTATTAGATTACAATACAGTAAATGGAGCGGAGTTTACAATAAGGCAGGGAGTTTATTGGGCAGGAAATCTTATATATTTAGAATGGATATTTGATTCATGGAGTGGTCCTAAAAATATATTATGTGAGTGTAGGGAGTATAATGCCTCATACACATTTAGATTACATCAAAATGTTAATTGGGATGGAGCAAGTGATTCGGCAACTGGACCATATAAATCTCCAGTAACTAAAATATATTCTATAATGTGAGAAACTAATGGCAACACTTAAACTCAACAACACAACAGTTTTTACAGAATCAAATGGTGCTGCGAGTATTCCAAGTGCGGTCAAGTTTCCTGCTGGACATGTTGTACAAGTTGTAGAATTACATGATGATAATTATGTAACAATAAATGCTGCATCCATTAAATGTTATGATGTTCAAATTACAACCAAACAATCAAATTCAAAAATTTATGTGATAGCAAATTTAGGTCACAGTAACTATAATCATGATGTTGATAGAGCATTGGCAATGGGATATAAAGTTGGTGGGGTATCCACAAATTCTTCTGATTATATTGCTTTACAAAGTTCAAAATATACTAGGCAAATAGAAGGAAATTTAGGTAGTTTTTGGACACAAGATACAGGAGACCCAGGTGGAGGAAGTTGGAGTGGAACTTACGGAATAAGTTCGGTGATGTTTACTAAACTACATGCTCCTAATGTTCCTAAAGATACACTATTATCATATTCGTTGTGGGGTTCTTCAGATGGTACATTCTACATTGGCACATCCAATTCTACAGGAGGTGGAACACCTAATGGTTATGACAATAGTATTACTTTAATGGAGATTTCTAATGGTTAAGCCAAAACAAATAACCATCAATAATGCTATGGTAGAATATTATGGCAATTATAGTTGGGGAATGACTGGACCGAACTATACAGATATTATTTGGAAATCTAATCCTGATGAGAAACCAAGTTTAGAAGATTTAGAAGAAAAGGTAATACTGTTACAACAACAAGAACCATTAAGATTTTTGAGAGAAAAAAGAAACATTTTGTTAAAAGAAACAGATTGGAGAGCAACAGTTGACTATCCTGGAACAGACCAAGAGGCATGGTTGACTTATAGACAGGCACTGAGGGATTTACCTGCAACAGCAGAACCAGAATTGGATGAAAACGGAATGCTTACAAACGTAACTTGGCCAGAGGAACCAGTATAATGGCAATACTAAAGTTAAACAGTCATGAAGTGATTACACAAAGTGGAGACAATCGTCCAGAGTTTGGTGCAAGTGTGCCTGCTGGTTGTATGTTACAACTTAAATCAACTACTAAAACCGACCATTGGGGTGGTTCTGGAGTTTCAAATGGAAATTCAGGTGTTACTCCATATGCTGTAACTGGATTATCTGTTACAATTACTCCAAAGTTTAATACAAGTAAAATATGGTTATTTGCTGATATTTTTATGGGATTAAATAACTTTGAAGGATACAATTATTATTGGTCAATTTATAGAAGTATTAATGGAGGAACTAGTTCAGCAATTGGAGTAGGTACAGATAGTAGTGCAACATTTTTTGTTATGGGTGGTCATAATATGTATCCTTCTGGAAGTAGTATTCCTTTTGCGGGAGGTAATTCTAAAAATTATTTAGACAGTCCATCTACAATAGATAGTATAACTTATCAAATAAATGTAGGTGCTGCAGATTCAAATGCTATTTTATATGTTAATAGAAGAGCTAGTGGTGGCAATCCTTGTGGGGTATCAACAATCACAGCAATGGAGATAGCAGCATAATGGCAACTCTACAACTCGGAAACAAAACACTGTTTACACAATCTGGAAGTGCTGATCCGGAAATAACATCAAATGTAAATTTGACAAATGCAGATATGTCTAATGCAGATATGTCTAATGCAAATATTAAAACATCATTTAGTTCATTAGATACTTCTGCATCTCAAGGACCAACAACAGATTTAACAAATACAACATTACCTATATTTGCTTGTAGAGCATGGGTACATTTTAACGGCATGTCATATGTTACTGTAGAAAGTGAATCTCATTGTGATATATATGCTTCTGGTAACGTAAGTAAAGTAGTAAGGGTTGGCGTTGGTTTGTATAAAATTTATTTTTTAACCCCAATGCCAGATACTAATTATTGTGTAACTGGTTCGCATGTTGCTTCAACCAATAGTTATGGTAATGTTGGTGGAATCGGAGGTTACAATGCTACGGCAGGGGGTATTGAAACAACTTATGTAGGAATAACATACCAATACCACTATAGTAGTTATGGTTTCGTTGACCAAGACCATTTACATATTGCTATTTTCAGATAAGGTATAAAACATGGCAACACTTACGATTGGTGGAAAAACAGTAGTAACGCAGACAGGCACGGATGAGCCTATAATGACAAGTAATGTTGTGATGGATAATGTTAATGTGAACAATGCATTGGCAAGTGCTACGTTTCCTGCTGGACATATGTTAAGACATTTTTATGATGAATATAATTTTAATGGGTCTCCTGCTACAATCACAACAACCGCATCAAATTGGAGCGGTCTACAAATTGATATAATTAATCCTAATACAAGTAATTATTTATTTTTACAAATGTTTATTCCTGACGTATATTGTAGCGGTTCAAGTAATGGACTTGGAGGTGGTTTTGTTTATAGTACAAATTCTTTTAGTTCAGAATCAATTTTAGGTTCATCTGCTTGGTATTTTAATCAACATTCATGGACAAGTTCTGGTTCAAATTTAAATAATACTAGTTTGACTGTTAGAGTATTACATCCAACAAGTAGTAACTATTCAATAAGACCATATTTTCAGGCTTATAATGCAAGTTTAAGTATAGGACAAGGCAATAGTGGCAATAAGTCTATCGCAACATTATTTGCTATGGAGATACAAGGATGAAAACATATTTTGAAGTGGTTATAGATTTAGTAGGTATTGAAAATATTTGTAACGGACCATCCAATGGACCTGTATCTCAAATTAAATTTATAAATGGATTTGTAAACATACCCACTGAAGAAGAAATCCAAGCAAAGATAGCAGAACTTCAAGCAGCCGAACCACTACGTCTATTAAGAATAGAACGAAACCAAATTCTTCAACAATCTGATTGGGAAGTTCAACGCAATACAGAACGCAACATTACAGATTCAAATCTAATAGACTATCGTAATGCACTCCGAGACCTTCCACAAGAAATAGCAAATGGAAACATTCCAGCACCTACACTGGATGAGAATGGAATGCTGGTGTTTGAACATTGGCCGAATCGCTATGAGATAAATATAGAAGATGAACCAACAGCAAACAATTCAGCTAATACAGTTTAATGCCGTCAAAAAGTAACGCCAAACAAAAATCAATTATAGTTGGTATTAACACAAAAACTTTTACCAATGATGTTGAAGTTGCTGAAAACTATTCTGCAATTCTCAGTGGTCCTGTAAGTGTACCAAACATCACTGTCAATGGTACTTTAAATGTGATCAACAATCTAAGTGTAGATGGTGATATTGTGATTGGTCCAAATGGTAATTTAAATCTAACAGGATGATATGCCCAACGCAAGTTTGACAATAGATGGAACAGAAGTTATCAGCAAAGTAAATGGCTCAACTTCTATTCAAATTGACACCGTAGAAAGTAATGATATAAAAAATGCACATGGAAATGTTGTTGGTTTTAGATCTGTTCAAATATTTGACACTGTTGGTACATCAACATGGACAAAGCCCGCTGGTGTAAATTATATAAAAGTTTATGTTACTGGCGGAGGAGGTGGCGGTGGTTCTCACAACCAAGATGATGCTCAAGGAGGTGGTGGAGCAGGGGGAACTACAATTAAATGGATTGATGTACGACAAGTAACAAGCGTATCTGTCACAGTTGGAGTTGGAGGTACACGTTCTATTGGTAATTCAGGAGGTGGTGGAGGTCCTGGAGGCACATCATCTTTTGGTTCGTATTGCTCTGCCACAGGTGGTGAAGAACCAGAAACTTGGGCAGTTGGTGGATATGGTGGTGTTGCTACTGGAGGAGATATCAATTTGTATGGTAATGCAGGAATATGTGGCAACATAGATGGCGGTGGCAATGAAGAAAGTAGTGGAGTTGGAGGTGCTTCTTATTGGGGTGGAACAGGCAGAGGAGGTAGTGTTTGGGGTGCAAGGTCTAATCCAAATGGATGGGGATGTGGTGGTTCAGGCACCCATGTAAGCACTAATAATGAAGGTGCTGATGGATACAAAGGTGCTGTTATTGTAGAGGAATACGTATGAAAAAGGCGCTTATACATTTAGATAAAATTGTACAAGTTTCAGATTCCACATTTGAAGTTCATTCCAGTATGAAATGGGTAGACTGTCCAGATAATTGCACTACTAAATGGAAATATGAAAATGAACAATTCATTGAAAATGTTTATACAGATGAAGAAAAATTAAGAGATTTGAGATTAGCAAGAGGAACTAAGTTAAGAAAAACAGATTGGTGGGTTTTACCAGATAGAACTCCAACACAAGAGCAATTAAACTATAGACAAGCTTTACGGGATATTACTAACACATATACATCACTTGATGATGTTATTTGGCCGGAGAAACCTGAATAATGCCATTCATCGGAGCACCGTCACCTAAAGAATTACAATCCATAGAAACCATTTCTGACCGTAAAACATATACGGGGGATGGCATAAAAACTATTTTTGGCGTTAGCTATGAATCCAATCATATTAGTGTATTTCAAAACGGCTTAAAACTTATTGAAGGTATTGACTATAATATTGCATCTACTGGTCAGTATATAACATTTGTTATTGCTCCAGAAAGTGGAGATGTAATTGATTTAGTCGGTGCAAGTGGAGTTACTAATTTAGCACAATCAAGTTATTCAAGAGAAACATTTGTCTCTCTCGCAAATCAAACATCATTCATTCTTTCAACAAATATAGATGATTCTTTTAGAACAAATGTATATGTAAATGGAATAAGATTAACAGAGACTGATTATACAATATATAATTCAAATAATACACTTGAATTTAATTCTGCTCTTGCAGTAGATGATACTGTTGCTATAGAATTAATTAAACCTGGATTTAGAATAGTAGATGGTACTCTTGATGTTTCAAATCTAACACAAACAAGTTATGCTAGAGAAGCTTTTGAAAATATATCAAACACTTCCAATGTAATATTATCTTCAAATATTGATGCTAGTACAAGATTAAATGTCTTTTTTAATGGTGCTAGATTACATGATACATCATTTACCATTGATGTTGCAAATAATAAAGTAACTTTCAATCAAAGTATATCAGCTAATGATGTAATAGAATTTGATATATTCAGTCCTGGTTTCAGAACGATTGATAGTGTATCAACAGGAATATCTAATTTTTCTCAATCTAGTTATAATGAAGAAGTGTTTCAAGCAATTGAAAACCAAACGGTCATAACACTTGATACAGACATTAATAGTTCTTATTTTATTAATGTATATAATAATGGTATTCGTTTAAATTTAGAAGATTATACATTTAATTATTCTGCAAATACTATTACATTTACAGAAGCATTATTTGCTAATGATGTTATTACAGTGGACACATTTAGACCTGGATTTAGAATACAAGGTGTACGCACATTTCTTTCTGACTTAGTTGATGTAAATTCTACTGCTACTGCAAATCAAGTTCTGACTGCAGATGGAACTGGTAATTTCTATTTTGCTAATACAGCAGGCGGAAGCGGAAGTGTTTCACTAGCTTCATTCACGGCTAATGGTACAATCACAACAGGAGATACAGTAGCATTACGAATAGATAATGGAGAAATTGAAAAGATTGCACATCCCATAATAGCACAATATACAGAAGTTTCACAAACATTAAGTGAAGCAACTACAACTGGTACTACATTTTTTGATGTAGATTATGATGAAAACACAAGTTCTGCCATTGTTGCTCAAAGAAGTTCAGTTTCTCCTTTTAATGGATTAGTAAGTATAGGAACAGTGACTGAAACCTCAAATACGACCACAAACGGAGAAACCACAAGAGAAGTTGGTTTTAATTGGGGTACACCTGTAGCATGGAACTCAGACAATATTTCTAACACAGTTGTTGCAATTGATACTGACCAAAATAAAGTAGTTATAACTTATATTAATAATAGTGATGCAATCAACATATATGCAGTAGTTGGAGATATAAGTGGAAATAGCATCACATTTGGAACTCCTCTTGAACTTTATACAACAAGGTCAAGATTTAATTCAATAGTATATGATACTAATTCAAATAAAATGGTGATATACTTTCAAGATTATAATTCCTTTTATATGTACTATGCAGTATGTACGGTTTCTGGTACAAATATAACACTTGATTCACCAGTGACATTTATAGTAACTACGGCATCTAATGCATATTCAACTGCTCTATACATACCCGAATTAAATAAGCATGTTTTACTCTATCATGATACTTCTAATTATGTAACGATAATGATTGGTGAACTTGCTAATGGAACTATAACATGGGGGTCGGCAGTAACTGTACAATCTGCAGCCGGAATCACACCTATTTGCCGATATGATAGTGTAAATGAAAAACTACTTCTTTATATTGGTCAGAATACTGCAGACAGTAACTACCAGTCAGTATTTATTGGTACAATTACCAATAATTCTGTAACTTTTGGTTCTGCTATAAGAGTTAGTACTGCTAATCCGTTTTCTGGCGTTGCTAATATTTTTGTTCATCATAAAGCCAGCAATAAATTTATAATTGGTGGTGCTGATGGAAATAATAGTTCTTATCCATATTATAACGTAGTTCAAATAGATGATTCTGCTCCTAATGGATTATCAATTTCAGGTGTTACTGATATAGTTTCTACAGGTTCAACTTATTTTGGATTAGGTGGTGGTGTGTATGCGAGTAATTTTGAAAAAATATTTGTAGGTATACGTTTAGATAATACTACCAGACCTAATGTTTGGACATATAATCCAGAATATACATCATATGATCTAACAACAACAAATGCGACTAATTATATAGGTATAGCCAAAGATTCTGTAAACAATGGTCAAGTATCTGAAGTATTTTTAGTAGGTGATATTGCGGACAATCAAACTGGACTTACCGTAAATCAAAATTACTATTTAACTGGAAGTGGTTTGTTAACTACATCATCTACTTCTTATGGTTTAATTGGCAGAGCAGTATCAGATACATCTATACAACTATTACAAACTACATCAAAATCACTAACAGACCTAAATATAACAGATGGTACTTCTGGTCAAGTTCTCAAAACATATGGCAATAATGCATTCTATTTTGCTGATGAAGAAAACCTTAATGCAATACTTTATTCAATTGCTCTCGGATAATTTAAGACATGGCTACATTTAAAAGAAAAGCTGCAACTGCAAATACTGCTGGCGTGATCGTTCATACAACACCCGCCGGTATTACTGCATTAATCATTGGTTTAGTTCTAGCAAACAAAGGTAGTAGTTCTGAAACTGCAGATGTAGATATTGACGGAACATATGTTGTGAAGAATGCACCGATTCCAGTTGGAAGTACACTTTCAGTACTTGATGGTAAAATGGTTGTTCAGCAAAATGAAATTATCACAGTCACTGCATCGGCTAACAATGTCATAGATGCCACAATCAGCATACTAGAATTATGAGTGGTTACTTAGGTTCAAAAAGAGCGGTCAACTTTGCTACAGTACAGTTGCCGATAAAATCAAAAGACATGGAAATCATCACAGAGCATGGTGCAATTGCTCAAAGAAATTCAATACCCGAAGCAGTAACTATAGATGAGGGTACAAATGTAGCTTTTTATGGTGATGTAACATTTGATTCTTTAGTCACAGTCAATGGAAATTTAATTGTGATTGGTGGAGACATTGACTTCAAAGGTGGTGCGGACATCGTAGGAAAATTAATCTATCGTTAACTATGCCTGACATAAACATAAACGGTTATCCATTTATATCTCAATCTGGAACGAATGTACCTGAAATTGACAATGTTAAAATAGGTGCAAGTGTTGATACTGTTTCCAATACAGGTGCAGGATATAAACCAGCAGAAGTTTGGCTTTCTACAACTGAAATTTCAGCACAAGATACTGTCATAAATCTACCATCTGGTTATAAAAAGTATCATGTTATTGGACATAATGTATTTTGGGGTGGAACGGCCTCAACTGGTGATATTAGAATGTACATGCGTTATAACAACAATACACAAGATGATACTGGTTTACAAATGAGTGAATGGTATAAAAGATTAGATGCTGCGGGATATGGGCAAGAAGTATGGGATGGTTTTGTTGTTATTTCAAATAATATGGGAACAGACCCAACAGAAAATTCTTTTTTTGATATTTGGTTAAATGGTTGTAATGAGGCCAATAAAACCAGGGGATATACAGGATATGGTATGTCCACTTATGGTCATACCTCAGACCAACATGCATACCATTATACTATTGGTTTTAGATCACAATTAACAGATGCTATAGATGGTTTTAGAATATATTTTCATCCCGATGATAATGCTATTACTTCTTATGGTGGCACAATAGTTGTAACAGGATATACTTTTTAGGATTTAACATAACATGCCTGAACTTAAAATAAACGGTTACACATTTGCAACTCAAGCTGACGGCAACAATCCTGTGCTGGCGAGTAATGTTGATTTAGGTAGTGCTACGTTTCCTGCTGGGCATGTTCTACAGGTAAAAGGTGTAATTAGGAATACAGAATGGCAAGGACCAGATACAGTAAATGATAATCATACGCTTTTTACAACTGACACTTTCACAACTACTGCACATACCAATACTGCATTTAAAGTAGAAATTACTCCAGCATCAAATGCTTCTAAATTTCTTGTTCAATATGCAATTAATATTGGTAACACAAGTACCGGCATAAGTTTAAAATTGCATCGTGGTAATGCTACATCACCAATTTATGGTTCTAGTGGTAGTAGAACACCACAGAATTCTGGCAAAGAATGGACAGGAGATAATAATCAATCGTCTCAAACTTACTATTCTATACTAGATGAACCTGCAACTGATAGCACATTAACCTATTATCTTACTTATGTTTATTTTGGGGTTAAGCCTTGGTTTAACACAAATGTAAGCAGAAATGGTGCGGCGTATGATGATGCGTATACATCCACTCTTATTGTTATGGAGATATCAGGATGACCGACTTTAGGAATCAAGCAATCTATGCATTATCTCCGGATGGAGATTGGATGTGGGACGATGGTAATCTCATTTGGTGTAGCCCAAATGTTGCTCAACCAACACAAGCAGAAATAGATGCTAAATTAGCAGAACTAGAAGCAGCCGAACCACTACGCCTATTAAGAATAGAACGCAACCGATTACTACAAGAAACAGATTGGGAAATTACTAGAGGATTAGAAGAAGGATTAAATATAGATAGTTTAAAAACATATAGAACAGCACTTAGAAACTTACCACAACAAATAGAAGCTGGAGAAATAACAGCACCTACTTTGAATGACAATGGTATGTTAGTGTTTGAACATTGGCCGGAAAGAACAGATGCCTGAAATAAGAATTAATAATAAAGTATTAGTAACACAAACTGGAGCGGCTGAGCCTGTATTGGCGAGTAATGTTAATTTAGGTAGTGCTACGTTTCCTGCTGGGCATATTATTCAGACAGTACAACATGTATTTACTGGAACTGCATCTATTAGTTCAGTATCTACTGATAGTTTTGCATCATTTAATATTCCGTTTAGTAAAGGAATTACTCCATTTCTAAGTTCATCAAAAATTTTGGTGAGCGTTAATATAAGTTTAGGACATGATGCAGGTTCAATTCATACTGCAATATACAGAGATGGAACTAAACTCACAGGAGCAGCAGGTGACGTAGCAGGAAATAGGTTTGGTAGTACCACTCTTTCTAGATATGCAAATCCTGCATATGGTTTTGGTTGTAATTCAATGAGTTTTAATTATTTAGATTCACCAACAATACCTACCACACCTATAGAAATTGTTTATGAAATAAAAGCAACTCTTGGTGCAAGTTATAATGATGGTATATATTTGAATCATAGTGCGAGTGACAGTACTAATATGGATTACACACCAAGAACAGCATCTTTTATGACATTATTTGAGATAGCACAATGAATTATCTAGCAAAAGCATTGGGGGAATTAAGACCACAAGAAGGCATGATTTATAATTCAGAATTACCACCAATTGCAAGTAAAATAATTTATGATTCTGAATCAACTGTTAAAATTACACAAGAAGAATTAGATAACAAAATACAAGAAATTAAAGATAGGCAACCACTACGCCTGCTAAGAATAGAACGTGATCGATTGCTACAAGAAACAGATTGGCGTTTTCGTTCAGACCTAACACCATCTCAAGCATGGATTGACTATTGCCAAGCATTGAGAGATTTACCTGCAAACAGTGAACCACAATTGAATGAGAATGGAGAATTGACAAACGTAACATGGCCGGAGAAACCTGAATGAGCGGAACGATTACATTGGGTGGGAAGACATTAGCAAGTCATAGTAATGATACGGATAAATTAAGTCTAAGCGGAGATGTAGGAATACCTAGCGGTACTACATCAAACAGACCAGTATCTCCTTCCATTGGAACAAGTTATTACAATACAGAATTAAATGCTGTAGAGATGTATGTTGGACAATCACAATGGTTAACAGTTCAATACAGATATAAATGGATGTATCCTAGAGATAGTAATATTAATAATGGAATAATATCACCTGATGGTCAGAAGTGGTGGGGGAATGGTCAAGTTGCAAGTTCATATGGAGGTGTGATTTTGAATAGAGTATTTCCTGGAGATTTTACAGTAGTTGCATCTTGGCAACAAGATTTTCGTGGTGCGGGTATGGTATATAGAGATAGTGCTAGTTTAGACGATTTCACTGGTGATGGAGGCAATGGACCTTATTGGGGAGCAATAGGACAATCTGGATTTAGTCCTGCTTCTCCTGCATATAGTATATTATCTCAATATTATGCTCCTATAACAGGAGACACCAGTAATACATTCTATTATTTTAAATGGCAAAGAAGTGGAAACACATTAACCTTACAGTATAGTGCGACATCAGCAACTGGTCCTTGGACAAATTTTAATACTAATTATACGGCTACTTGTGCAACAAGTAATGAAGTAATTATAGGTGCAGGTGAAGCAAACGTCGGAGAAGTAAAACCATTAACACTAATAAGTGTAACAGAAGGATAGATTAATGCCAGGAACTCTTAAAGTTGGTGGAAACATAATAGCAAGTCACACAGGTGTAGAAGGTGCGGGAACTGTTACGCTAGGGAATGTTGTGCTGGGTGATTCAGCGGTTCCTACAAATAATTACACGTTCCGCAACAAGATTATCAACGGTGGAATGCAGATTGACCAAAGAAATGCTGGCGCAAGCGTAGGTCCATTTGCATCCGCGAGTGCAGGATACAAAGGTGTAGATAGATGGTTTATAGCTAGCGATCCTATGACTTCACAACAGATAACAGGAAATACACCTACAGGATTTTCCCATTATTTAAAACTTACTAAAGGATCAGGAAGTAATATTGATATTCGTCAAACTGTAGAATTGCCTGCTGCAGGTCAAGCAGGACAATTTGGTGTTGGTTCTGTTTGGACTTTAAGTTTTTATGCTAAGTCAGTAGCTGGTGGTGAAACTTTAAATTTTAGTAGTTATTTTCGTCTTGGAGTTGCAACAGGCACTTTTACTGCTGTTTCAGCACCTACACCAAGTAGTATTACATTAACAACAAATTGGACAAGATACTCAGTACTTTTTACAATTGATGTATCTCCAGGTGCAAGTGATTTATGTATAGCATTCGGATTAAACACTACAGCAACAGAGTTGCATTTAACTGGAGTCCAGCTTGAAGAAGGACCTGTTGCCACTCCATTTGAGCATCGTTCGATTGGGGTGGAGCTAAAGTTGTGTAAAAGATATTATGCAACTGGAAGAGTTTCTGGATTGCTTGCTTATGCTGGTGGCAGACAATCTGCTTTTACAGATGTTAATTTTGAAGTTGAAATGAGAGCAGTCCCAACTGCTTATGTCACACATGATGGAACAACAGGAACAATTAGAGACAATAATAGTGCAGTCACATATAGTGGCTGGACAACAATAGGGGGTACAAATAAATATGTCGCAGTTAGAAATGGCAATGCTAGTGTGGGCGCCCCAAGTCACCATTTTAGTACAACTTATTTTGCAGATGCGGAATTATGAGTTCAATAACAAATGTAAAATACATGGCTCAAATAAATTTTGATCCAAATGCTGAAATTAAATTTAGTAATGGTGAAAATATCAGATTTTTAGCAACTATTGACGGTATAGAAAAGTCTGTACCATTTCATTCTGGAAATAAGGATTACATAGAAATAATGGAAATGGTTGAAAAAGGCGAACTTACTATTAGTGATGCTGACGAACCTTCACAAGAGGAACCGCAATCGTGAGTAAAGCAAGAGAAATATCCAAGTTTGCATCCAAATTAACTGTACAAACAAACTCAGTACTCATTGATTCATTGAATACTACAAATGCCAATATTGTTTTTGCTACAACTTTAAGTGAATTATCAGATATAAATTCAGCAACTGCAACTGCCAATCAAGTTCTGACTACAGATGGATCAGGCAATTTTTATTTTAGAACGGTATCAGAAAACTTTATAACATCACTATCTCAATTATCAGATGTCAATTCAACTGGAAATGCTAATCAAGTTCTGACTACAGATGGTTCGGGTAATTTTTATTTTACAACAGTACAGCATCCAGAAGCAAACACAGGAGGTGGTGCGTCATTAGATATTGGAAACTGGGATATAACAACTGATGGTTCTTCTAACTTATTGTTTACTTACAACAATGTAAACAAATTAAATCTAAACACAAGTGGTGCATTAATAGTTTCTGATGATATAGAAGCATATGGCAATCCCTAATGGCAGTAAATGAAAACGGCTCAATAAAATTTTCTGATATAATAAGTGAATATAGAAACAAAGCCAATCATCCTACTTTATCCGATTCTAAGTTAAGTACATTTCAAGGCTGGCAAGATCACGACCGTGATGCTACACTACCGTCAAATAATATAAAATTTTCAGACCTCAGAGGTCTACCAAAACCAAGAGCAAAAAATTTAGCAGATTTGCAGACACCGTTAATCATATCAAATGCAATCCGAACTTGGTCAACTGGTACAAGTAAATTAGATATAGAATTTAATACTATTGCAGATGGAGAAGAATATAATGAAGTAGATTACTATATTCAAACAACAACAGCAAATTCACAACCATCTAATACTCAAGGTAATTGGATATTTCTGAATCCAAATGACAGTCAGGTATCTGGACAAACTAAAGAATTTAACACTACGCAAGACCCAGATTTTAAATTGTACTATTGGGTAAAAGCTACAAATACTGCAAACTCACAAAATTATGATATCAATCCCACACCATATGAATATCATTCTCCTCCAAAATCATATTTTATGGGTACAATATATCCAAATATAACTATCAATGATGTAGATGTTCAATCTGATTATATAAGTTATGCCCGACCAACAAGGACCGTGGAAATTAATCCAAATTGGACATGGACTCCAGCAGAAGTATATGCTTGGAACGGAATGACAGATCCTGCTAATGGTGGCACAAGTTCTGTTGTGGATAAATATAAGGTTTTTTATAGTGCTACCCCAACTTCCGCTGCAGACATTGGAGATACAGGAACAACAATTAGTAATTGGGATGGAAACAGTTTTAAAGAAGTTGAAATTACAGGAACAAGAACATACACTCTCGGTGTAACTAGACAAATGAATGCACATGATGAAAAAGGTGACGAAAAAACTTGGTATGATAATTGGAGAGTTACCCCAATTAGACATGTTAGTCCTGGATATCGTTTCTGGGTAGAGCATCCAAATGGCATGAATTGGAGTCATATTGGAAATTGTCAAGGTGTTTATACATCATTAAATCTTCCAAATGGTACTGGAGGTGGTGGAACACTTTGGTATGTTCAAATGAGTTCAGAACCGCCTACTTTAACTACTGCAAACTTTGTTGCAGATGAAAACGTAGTTTTTCAACCTAATATTTCAGGCGCAACCTTCTATAGTAGCAATTCATTTACACAACCATATAATGTTTGGAGATACTATTTTATTTTAAGATTAACTCAAGATTATAATCTCTATAATGGATATAGATATCATTATTATTGGCAGTATTCAAGTTGGCGTTCACTTATAGTATATGCATGTTAAAAAGGAGTAAAATATGATTAAAGAATTTATAGTCACAAGACAATATATGAGCCCAGTTTCAAATGGAGCAACAATAGTTTATTTTGATGAGCCTACAAATACTATTACTTCTAAAGAAGATTTTGAAATTGAACTTAAACATGACATGGAAATCTTAGTCATAGATGAAAATGATAGAGAAAAATCATTGACCATTGATGTTGTTTTAGATGAACAAGGTAAATATAATGAAGAGGCTACTTTAAAAAAAATTGAAGATCTTTTACCAACAATAACTTTCTAAAAAACATGAGCAGAGCAAGAAGTTTTTCTAAACTAATTAATAAATCAAACTATCTAGCACATCGCGGAACAAGTTCTGTTGCTGATTTATCACCTACGGAAACAGATGTTGCTGCTGAAATAAGTTCTAATCCAATACCTGCTTTTGTGGGAATGATTGGTGCGTTTTCAATGGCAACAACAACTGAATGGAAAACAACAAATCGGTGGATTGTTTGTGATGGTTCTGCAATATCTAGAACAATCTATAGTGATTTGTTCACTGTAGTTGGAACAACGTGGGGTATAGGTGATGGTTCTAGTACATTTAATTTACCGAATTTACAAGGTGCTTTTTTAAGAGGTACTGGAACAGGGACAATAAACGCAAGAAATAAAACCGCAGTTGCTGTTGGAAGTCTCCAAGAAGATAATTTTCAATCACACCATCATCAGTATAGAAGTGAAGGTTGGCAAACGGGGTATAGTGGTGGAATGAATTTAGTTACAACAAGTACAAATTATAATCAAACTATGACTACAAACCATGACATTGTACAATATGGTAGTAATGGAACACCCAGACACACTTCAGAAACTTATCCATATAATGCTTCTGTTCAATTTTGTATAAAATTTTAAAGGTAAGATGGCTAGTAAGGCTAAAATATTTTCAAGATTTATAAACAATTTAGATGTTGTAAATGACCAAATTATAATAAATACAGTAACGATTGATGATTCATCAATAACAAATACTAACATGGGTGCAAATATTCAAATTGGAGGTTCTGATTTATCTAGTACTTTGTTAAGTGCAGCACCAATTGGTACAATATTAAATTATGCCGCCGAAACAGCACCATTAGGATGGTTAATTTGTGACGGGTCCGCAATTTCAAGAACAACATACGTTAATTTATTTACAGCAATCAGCACAGCATGGGGTATAGGTGATGGTTCTAGTACATTTAATTTACCGAATTTACAAGGTGCTTTTTTAAGAGGTACTGGAACAGGGACAATAAACGCAAGAAATAAAACCGCAGTTGCTGTTGGAAGTTTCCAAGAAGACCAATTTCAAGGACACTATCATAGAGTTAGAACTTATGCAGGAACGGCAACTTATAGAATAAGTAGAAGAGCGGATAATGGTCCAACAGTTGCTTTTTACGATTCTGAAGTATTGCAGCCAACTCCCGATGGAACAAATGGTAATCCTAGATATTCCGATCAAACAAATCCATATAATGCTTCTGTTCAATTTTGTATAAAATATTAAAGGTAAAATGATAGCATATAATATACATAACGCAAATCAAGTTCCAAGGCAAGAATCTCCATTGGAGCCTGGAGTATGGTTAATGCCAGGACAATGCACTGATGTGGAGCCACCAGAATTTAATCAAGAAACACACACATGTAAATTCAATGGAGCCGAATGGATTGTTGAATTAATTCCTGTTAAAGAAGAAGAGCCAACTCCAGAACCAATTCCAGCAATGGAATTATTAAGAATGGAAAGAGATTCTAAATTAGCACAATCTGATTGGAGAGTCAACACTGATTATCCATATGATGACCAAGAAGCTTGGAAAACATATAGAGAGGAACTAAGACAACTTCCTCAACAAATAGAAACTGGTGTTATACCTGCTCCTACATTAGATGAAAATTATCAATTAGTTTTTGATAATTGGCCTGTTGAACCATCATAAATATTGTATATAATATAAAACTTTCTTAACCAAAATATATGAGTACAGCAGAAGATTTAGCAACCTTTGCATCCGTTGGTGTCCTAACACATGATAGTTCTTTTGGATATAATCATGTAGTTGAAGCAAACACTAATGCATTGCTTATTGGACCAATAACACTACCTGGTATCATAAACGTACAAGAAAATGCAGCACTCACTGTATTTGGTGAAGTCTCTGTTACTGGTAGTTTAACTGTTGATGGCAACTTGGATATACGATAATGGCGGGAACTCTTAAAGTTGGTGGCGTAACACTCGCAACACATTCAGATGCAACTGGCTTGGTCAGTATGGATAGTAGCGTGACGTTTCCGTTTCCTGCTGGGGCGGTTATAAACTATCAGGTATCCTCTTTTAGAGGAGAATATACTAATGTTGGTGAAGGATTTTTTAATTCTTTTGATACAACTATTACTGCAAAATCTAACAATTCATGTTTCAAATATACAATGAGTTCCCAGTATGGGGTTAATTATGAGTATCATTCAGCAAGTTACAGATTATACGTTCAAGTAAATAGTGGTTCTGATAATCTTATAAAAGATATAAATAATAATGATAACATAGCATCTTTTGGCAGTTATCCCGATACTGGAAAGCTTCCATATCATCGTGATGCAAATCACGCAAAACCGTTTAGTTTTTCACACTTTGATTATACGACTCATAGTGCTGGAGATTCTATGAAATACAAATTTTGGATAAGAACTCAAGGTGGTGATATTTTAGTGTTCAATCGAGCGCAAAATGGAACAGACCAAGACTACAGAGCAAGTGGAATTACGACAATAATTATTGAAGAATTTGAAAAATAAAAAGGATTTGATGTTTTTGGCAATCGCAATTCAAAATTTACAACCAGATGCTAGCTTCATAGTAGAGGATAATAGTTACGATTCAATAATTTGGAGAAGTCAAGGTCTTGCAATTCCTTCTAAAGAAGAAGTGATGACTGAAGTAGACAGGTTAAAAAGTCTTGAACCACTACGCCAACTCCGAATTCAACGCAACCAACTCCTCGCATTAACAGATTGGCGAATGACTGAAGATTACCCATTCAATGACAAAGAAGCATGGAAAACATACCGACAAGCACTTAGAGATTTACCTGCAAACAGTTTTCCAGAATTAGATGAATTTGGTAATCTAACAAACATCACTTGGCCAGAGGAACCAGCATAACATGACAGGGATTCTTAAAGTAGACCAAATAGCAGAAGCAAATTTGGGACAAGGTGTCAGACTGAATCATACTCTCAAGAATAGTTCTGATACAGAGATTATAAGTGCTGTAGGAACGATTAGCAACGCAACGCTGGACTCAACGGTTACGTTTCCTGCTGGGAATATTGTTAATTTTAGTCAAGGATACTCAACTACTAACACTGAAAAAACACTGTCATCAAGCTATGGTGCAACAGACACAAGCGTTACGTTGAGTGACATCACAACTGGAAATTCTATCTACATTATTTATTCATTTTTAGCTGACGTTGATGGAGACATCCATTCAACTATTTATGTTGATTCAACAGATGATTTAGCTTTATCAGGAGATGTAGCCTTGACACAAACGACAGATGCTGGGTCTGGTCGATTTTTAGTTAATAGTGTGGGGTCAGTTTTTTACACTTCTACTAGTACCAGTCATACTTTTACAATTTACGCAAAAACAGTAGTAACTCCTTGTTCAATTCGGGATGACAGAATCAAAAGTCAAATTATGGCAATGGAGATTCAAGTATAATGACTGCTCATAAACAAAAAAGAAATGCTATAAATGCGATAAGTCCCAACGCAAAGTTTACTTTATTTGGATTAACACTGAACTGGCTTGATGAAAATCAGAGAAAACCAACCGAAGAAGAAATCCAAGCAAAGATTCAAGAACTCCGAGCCGCAGAACCACTACGCCAACTCCGAATTCAACGCAACCAACTCCTAGCATCAACAGATTGGCGCATGACAACAGACTATCCATATGCAGACCAACCTGAATGGGAAGACTATCGTTTTGAGTTGAGAGAATTACCACAACGTATTGCGAATGGTGAAGTGCCTGCTCCTACACTGGATGAAAATGATATGCTGATGTTTGATGAATGGCCACTAAAACCGGGAGAGACTGCATGAGTAAAGTAGTAGGATTAGGCACACTTGCAGACGATATATCAGTTAGTAATGGTGAAGTCACTATTAATGATTTAAAACCTAGCCAAAGTATGATGTTTCGGAATAAGATTATTAATGGAAACTTTGATATTTGGCAACGTGGGACAAGTCAGACGAGTAATGATTATGGAAGTGTAGACAGGTGGCGTTTAGGGAACGTTGGAAGTTCCAAAACAGCATCACAACAATCCTTTACTCTTGGGCAAACAGAGGTTCCAGGCAATCCAAAATATTATCTAAGACATGTGGTAACAAGCGCAAATGGGTCTGGAAATTTAGTTGTTGCTTTTCATAGAATTGAAGGAGTTGGAACATTAGCTGGGAAAACAGCAACATTAAGTTTCTGGGCAAAAGCTGATTCTAATAAGAATATTGCAACTGAGGCAGAGCAAACGTTTGGAACTGGAGGATCTCCATCTAGTTCAGTTAATTCAATTGGGGTCACTACATATAGTCTAACACCTTCTTGGCAAAAATTTACAACCACTATTTCCATTCCATCTATTAGTGGAAAAACTATTGGCACAGATGGTAATGACTATTTTCAAATAATATTTTGGTTTGAGGCAGGTTCAACTTACAATTCCAGAACCAACTCACTAGGCAACCAATCTGGAACCTTTGACATTGCCCAAGTCCAACTTGAAGAAGGCACAGTCGCAACTCCGTTCGAGCATCGTCCAATTGGGGTAGAACTAGGGTTGTGTCAGAGGTATTACCAGAAGATTTCTGGTAATTTGTACGGGACACAGGGCAGTGCAAGTTATGCGGTTTGGCAATTTAAGGAAACATTTAGAGCGCAACCTACTTGTACTGGCAACAACTCTGGTTCTGTTGTTGATTACCGAAATACCGATTTTGTTTCATGTTACTATAATGGTGGATATGCTAGTTGGACTAATGCAACTGCCGAAGCAGAGTTATAAAAAATGAGTTATACATATAAATTACAAGCAAATTACATTGATCCAATGGGTGAACTTCGGATACCTGATTTTATTATAAGAATTGAAGACAATGCCTATATCCCCTTCGACCCAGCAAACACTGACTACCAAGAATATCTTGCTTGGCTAGCCGAAGGTAATGAACCAGAACCACCAGATGAACCACAACAAGAGGAACCGCAAGCATGACCAAAGCTAGAAACATAGCAGAATTTGCAGACGATTTAAGCGTATCAAATGGTGAGGTTTCCATTGCCGATTTGAAACCTAGCCAGAGTATGATGTTTCGGAATAAGATTATTAATGGGGATATGCAAATTGACCAGAGAAATGCTGGAAGTAGTGTGGTTTTGTCAAATGCAAATAATCTTCCTGTTGATAGATGGAGAGCATATGCGGCATCTGGTTCAGGACATACTGCACAACAATCAACAGATGTGCCTAGTGGAGTAGGGTTTAGTAATTCTGTAAAACTTACAGTTGGAACGGGTGCGAGTCCGGCAGGAAGTAATTTGAATATCTTTTATCATGTAATTGAAGGATACAATATTTCTGATTTAATGTTTGGTTCAACGAACGCTAAATTTGTTACTCTTTCATTTTGGGTTAAATCTACTGGCTTGTCTTATCCAGCAACATTTTCAGCAAGTTTGCAAGATGGGGCAATTCCAATTGGAACAGGCATTCCTAAAGAATATACTATAAGCACTTCAAATACTTGGGAATACAAAACCTTAACCTTTATTGGTGATGTTAACACTGGATCAACTTATTCAAATACCAATGGTAAGGGATTACATATCACTTTTGACCTTGGTTCTGGTTCTGACTACGAAGGGTCTGCTAATGTTTGGTCATCTGGAAATATAAAAAGAACATCTTCAAGTGTTAAACTCATTGAAACATCTGGAGCAACATTATACATCACCGGAGTCCAGCTTGAAGAAGGCTCCGTTGCCACTCCGTTTGAGCATCGTCCTTATGGGTTGGAGTTAGGGTTGTGTCAGAGGTATTATGAAAAATTTGAGGGGGCTATGTATAGTGGAGATGACTCTGGTTCTGGTAATCATTATTCAATTGTCTTTTTTAAAGTTGAAAAAAGAGATGTCCCAACGACTGCTTATAGTCATTTGTACGATACTATTCAACTAATTACTAAACAAAAGTTAAGTCTATATAGGTCAAACTATAATACTTCAGTTGGCGATTTACAGATTATAGCGGAATTATGATTATTAAAACAGCAAGATTGCAGAATACTATATCCCCAATATCTGGGGAGATTATTGAAAGATTAGTAGTTATTACTGATGTTAATGATAATAAAATGACAGTACCATTTGCATCGGGGAACACAGAATATCAAGAGTATCTAGCTTGGTTAGCAGAAGGCAATGAACCAGAACCATCAGATGAACCACCGCAAGAGGAACCACCCGTTACATGATAAATATAGTAAAACAATTTTACTCAATTTAAATTAACAATAGTATGTCATACATCGGTAACTCACCAGTTTTACAAATATCTGAAAGCAAAGAAGACCAGATTGTAACTGCAACAACGCAATCTGTCTTCAACACCAACGGATATCTTGTCGGATACATCACAGTTTACCGCAATGGTGTACGTTTATCTGCAGATGATTTCGTAGCTACCGATGGTGCAACAGTCACACTCAATGCAGCCGCCAACAAAGATGATCTAATCAGTTTTGAATATCGCACCGAAATCACACAAGGTGTGAAGATTAGTGAAATCAAACAAGAGATTCTAGTCACCAACACCGCAGTTACTGCATACACTCTATCCTCTGACCCGCTACCAGAATACACAAACGTCTACTACAATGGTTTGTTGTTGTCTCAAGAGGACTATTCATTCAATGGTAGAGTGATGACCATGTTGTTTAGTTTGAATCTAAATGACGTAATCACGGTCATCATGAAGAAAGGTGTTGATGTTTCAGAGTACTCAGTTGCATCAGAAGCAAGAGAAGAATTCACAGTTACAGCAAACACACAAACAGATTTCATCACATTCAACGAAATCACGGATGGTCTGACAGATGTGTTTGTCAATGGAATCAAGCTTTCCATAGATGATTTCACGGTGACAGGAAGCACAAAGACAATCACATTGACAGATGCTGCGGTGAGTGGTGATTTGGTTGCTGTGATTAGCAAGAACAACTACATCACTGGTCCACAAATCACAGAGGCAAGACAAGAATTCACAGTGACTGCAGCACTTGAAACATCGTTCACAACAAGCGGACGTATTGTTCCAAGTCATACAGATGTCTATCTAAATGGTATACGTTTGAACACTGCGGACTATTCAATCTCTGGTCAGACAGTGACATTGACAGATGCACCTAATGAAAATGACATCGTGGTTGTCTACAGTAGAACAAGCCTGACAGATGCTACAAAGATTGGAGCAACTGGTGGAGGAAATGATAGAGTGTTCTGGCAAAACGATACGACACTCACAACATCCTATTCTATTCCATTGAATACTAATGCGTTGTCTGCTGGACCAATCACAGTAGCAAATGGTGTAGTTATAACAGTGCCTGATGGCTCAACTTGGACGGTGGTATAAATGGCAACGAGTATAATAAAGACTGATGAGATTAGAAGACTAAACGATACAGTGTTGATGAGTGATGGTGTGTTGAGTGGGAATGTTACGTTTCCTGCTGGGCATATTATTCAAACATTTCATAGAACATATCAAATTGAAAACTCTGTCAATTATAATGGCACAACAGCAATAACTGTTAAAAGTGATGGGACTATAAGTGGTTCTAGTACAGAAGAGTTTTATGTTGATGCATCAAATATTACATCTGGGAACAAGATATTTTTGATGTTTACTTTTTCTTATAGCATATATGGTTCTGGGGTGGATGCAATTTTTGGATCATTTGGTATTTGTCGAGATTCATTGACTGTTGATAGCAATGGAGATCCCACTAATGATTTAGTAATTAATCAAACTGCGAATGATATACTTGGGGTTAACCAACAGGCAGGAACTAACATTCAGCATCAAGGTATGTTAACTTTAACAGCATTTGATACTCCTACAGGTGCTAGTCATAGATATAAACTTACTTATCAAACAGCTAGTTCAAATTATTATTTTAAAGTACGACCTCAAGCTATAAATAACTTTTTCGCTTTTGAGGTACAACAATGAATTTTTTAATTGAAGCAATTAATTTTTTTACACCCAATGCTGTTGTTTCTCTTAGTGAAACTAAAATAGTTGAATGGCATGATTCTCGGCCTCAACCAACCGAAGCAGAAATCCAAGCAAAGATTGCAGAATTAGAAGCAGCCGAACCACTACGCCTATTAAGAATAGAACGCAACCGATTGCTACAAGAAACAGATTGGCGTTTTCGTTCAGACCTAACACCAAGTCAAGCATGGTATGAGTATTGCCAAGCACTCAGAGACTTGCCTGTAAATAGTGAACCACAACTAGATGAGTTTGGAAATTTAACTAACGTAAATTGGCCTACACCACCGGAGAATTGATAGATGCCAAGTGCTTTAAGAATAAAAGAACTAAGAGATTTGAATGATAATGTAATCATGAGTGATGGTGCGTTAGGCGCAAATGTCACGTTTCCTGCTGGGCATGTGATTCAGACAAAGGTGATTAAAGATTCTACTGCTAGAGGTGGATTTGGCAGTCAAGGAGACACATACACTGGAGTTAGTATTACATTTGATAACAATTTGTCTAGTACAAACTCAGTTGTCTTAATTGAAGCAAGTCTGCAAATTGATATACAAAATGACACTGGATATGGCTTTACTTGGGGGGCATCATCTACAACATTATCGGGTAATAAAATAGGAGTTGAGGGTAGTACAATTACAAATTTTTCTAGAGGCGCTCCACCTTATATTAACGGATCTCGGCACGGAGATCATGTAAGTTTTATAACCTGTGATTCAAACATTATTTCTGTTACACCGAAAACTTATTATTTGTGGGTTATAAATTCTTACTCTACAAATATTTATATAAATACTCATTTAAATGTAAATCAAGGACAACAATTTGCCACTAACTTTTGGACTGGATCTTCAACAGCAGTTTATAAATTAACAGAGATTGCAGGATGAATAAACTAATAGCAATTAATGAATTAGGTTGTGGCCCAGTCGCTATTGATTCAGATGGGAATGTTACAGCATTGTACAATCAACAATTACCTACTGAAGAGCAAATCCAAGCAAAAATAGCAGAACTAGAAGCAGCAGAACCACTACGCCTATTAAGAATAGAACGCAACCGAATCCTCCAACAATCAGACTGGATGGCAAATTCAGATGTTGTAATGACAGATGAATGGAGAGCATACCGACAAGCACTCCGAGACTTACCAGAAACACAAACACCTGCACTAGATGATAATGGCAATCTAATCAATGTAGAATGGCCAACACCACCAGGAGAAACAAGTGTCAGTTAAAATATTTGGTTCTACAGGTATAGAATTTTCAGATAGCAATCAAGAAATCAAAATCAAAGGACCAACTCAGACATTCAGTTTGAAAGCAACAACTGATGATGAGTTTACTGTATACAATGCTGCGAACAAGTTATGGGGAATGAGTTCTGCTGGATTGGAAAGTAAGCCTAATGTACCTGGATTTGTAGCTTTTGCTAGTGGTAATTCTAATTACTTAACAGTAAATGCCGGTGTACCTTTTCCTGGTAACAATGTTAATTATAATCAGGGCGGTTGTTATGATACAACAACTTATAAATTTACAGCACCAAAACAAGGATTATATTTTTTTGCATTTTCTTCTATAAAAGAAAATACTAGTAGTAGTAGACCGATGTTTTATGTTAATGATAGTAGTACTTACAATCAATGTCAACATGGTATATGTGGAGGTTCAGGTAATGCTAGTAATTCTACTTCCAGTTTAATTTATTTACAATTGGGTGATAGTGTGTATGCTGCTTCACAATCAGGAAGCTTATATTATTATGGAAGCGGTCACAGTACATTTAGTGGATTTCTAATAGGTTAACCCATGACCTATCTCAAGGACAAACTTAAACAAGATTATTCATTGTTCAAAAGTTTGTTCACCAAAGAAGAGTTGTTCAGTTTTCATTTTCTAGTTATGCTTATTTCTTTATTAACTTTACCAGCGATCTTTGCGATTTTATTTTACTATTACATTTGATAAATATATAATAAAATAGTAAAATTCATTTAATATAATTACATGTCAAATAATAGTATACAACATATTAGAGGTACACTTGCCGAACATTCTACTTATACTGGTAGAAAAGGTGAAATCTCTTTAATCACAGATACAACAAACGATAGAGTACCAACTGGTGAAATAAGAATTCATGATGGTGTTACTGCAAGTGGTTTACCCATAAAATTAGGTACATCCTCTTCACCATTGACAAGTGATATCTATTTGGCTAGTGGTTCAGGAATTAATTTTGATGCGTATGCCACAAGTGGAAATCCTAGTTCAAATCTTCTGAATGATTATGAGGAGGGTACTTGGGTTCCAAATATATATGATGCTAATGGTACTATACCATTTAGTGTTCAGTATGCCAATTATGTAAAAACAGGAAAAAATGTATATGTAACATTTTTTGCTAGTGGAGCTTTTAATTACACTTCTAGTGGTAATGTTAGAGTAGGCGGCCTTCCATTTACATCTGATGGTGGTTCATTCAACGGTGCAAAATTTGCAGGAAATTTTTATGTAAGAATGCTTGGCTCTGGCATTGTAAATCCTGGTTGTGTTATTTCTGGCGGCTCAGATCTAATTGAGATTTTAGAAATGAATAGTGGCACTTCTTTTACTGCAAATGTTTCAGCAACTCAAATATTTGTATTTAATAATTCTTCCAATAATTATTTTGGACTTTCGATAGTATATTTAACAAATTAAAATATAGGATTTAAATGCCGTACATTGGTTCAGCAGTAAAAAGTATAAACACAAGGTCAGCAGTTGACCATCAACAATTTCTTGGTTCATCTGCAGATACTGTTACAAATCCTGGATACTATACATTCTATGTGAACTATTCACCGGGTAATATATCTGTTTTTGTAGCAGGTAATAATATAAGTCATACAGACTATACTGCTAATAATGGTACTGATGTAAGAATTTCTACAAGCACATTAACAATTAATCCAGCGGATAATGTAGAAATCATTGGTTATAATATACCAACAAGTCAAGTGTTAGAAAGAAGTGATGTGAATATTACTGGTGGAAGTATACGAAATGTTGAAATATCTGATTCTAATTTTCTTGGAACAAACAATGTACAATTTTCTACGGGTCTGCCAGTTGTAGATAGTACTGGAAATAATGTTATAAGTGAAAGTGGGGGAGTAGTTACTCTTGCAAATAATGTTGTTCCTAGCAGTAGTTATATGTTTCGGAACAAGATTATCAATGGTAATTTTGACATTTGGCAACGTGGGACAAGTCAGACAAGTAGTGGGTATGGAAGTGCAGATAGGTGGAATAACACTCATTCTGGGCCATCATCTAAAACAGCATCACAAGGAGTATTTGCTTTAGGTCAAACTGATGTTCCAGACAATCCTAAATATTATTTAAGGACTGTATTTACAAGTTCAGGTGGGAATGGTGATATTTGTCTAACCCTACAAAATATAGAAGATGTTAAAACATTAGCAGGGCAAACAGCAAAATTGAGCTTTTGGGCCAGAACAACAGGTTCCAATAAAAACATTGCAACTGAAATTATTCAATATTTCGGAACTGGTGGTTCTCCATCACCTTCCGTTCTTTCAATTGGGACAACAACTCACACACTAACAAGTTCGTGGCAGAAATTTACAACTACTGTTTCTATTCCGTCTATTAGTGGAAAGACCATTGGCACAGATGCTAATGATTACTTAGGTTTAAATTTTTGGTTTGAAGCAGGTGCTAACATAAATTCTTCTAGAACTAATTCATTAGGCAACCAATCTGGAACCTTTGACATTGCCCAAGTCCAGCTTGAAGAAGGCACAGTTGCGACACCGTTCGAGCATCGGCCTTATGGGTTAGAGTTAAGTTTGTGTCAACGCTACGCACATTTTATAAGACCAGCATCACAATATGCTGCAATTGGTGTTGGAAGAGCGTGGAGTTCTACACAGGGAAATGCTCATGTGTATCTTCCAGTCAGTATGCGAGGTGCTATAGCAATAGAATATTCAAATCTTAGCCATTTTGATTTACCCCCTGCAGGAGAAGGTGTTAATGGACTACACAATGACGGGTCAACTAAACAAACTGTGAAAGTTGGATGGGTAAGAAATTCAAATGTCACAAGTGGTACTTACTATCAATTAGAGTTTGAAGATTCAAATTGGCAAAATGCTTATCTAGGTTTTACTTCGGAGTTGTAAATGCAATATAAATTAATCAATGGACCAAATAATAAACCTATTAGTATTATGATAGTAGGTGGTAATGTAAGTTTTCCTTTATCTGAGGATTGTAATTATTACCAAGAATACTTGGCATGGCTAGCAGAAGGCAATGAACCAGAACCGGCAGATGAACCAATACAACAACATGAGGAATGATTAATGCCATTCATAGGAAATCAACCCACACAAGAAAAAATACAAGACCATCGTTCATACACTGGTGATGGTGTTAGAACGGCATTTGGTGTTCAGTATGAAGGTGGTGCAGTACTTGTATTTCAAAATGGTATAAAATTAAAAGAAACCGAAGATTATTTATTAAATGATATAGGCACATTTGTTACTTTTGTAGATGCGCCATTAGCAAATGATGTCATAGACCTATATGGAACAAGTGAAATCACAGACCTATCACGTTCAACATATGCCAAAGAAACTTTCACTGCAGCAAAATATCAAACTAACTTTCAAGTACATAATCCAATATCACCAACAGAACGTATCAATGTTTATGTAAATGGTTTAAGATTATCTGAAGTAGATTTTACAATTGATTATGTAAATAAAACTATTATTGTTCCGGAGAGAGACACAGATGATATTGTAATGGTTGAAGTGATCTCACCAGGCTTTAGAAGTTCTATGCATAATGCCAAAAATGAAAAGGCATATCATCCAATGTTCTCCACACCGGATGAGATAAATAGTGATATAGTAATACCAGAAGGAGAGAACGCAATGCTAGTTGGTCCCGTTACTCTGAATGGTGTAATCACTCTCAATGGAACACTCACCGTAGTATAAAAAATAAATGGCAAGCATACTCAAAATTGATGTATTAGAACAAAGATACGCCAATTCAGGATTATATCTTTCTGGTAGGATTCACGGTCCTCAGGGAGATATAATTAATAATGGTAGAGTTGTTCTTCCTGGAAACTTTGAAGCAAATACATTCAATGTTCTTGAAAGTCTAGATGCTAATACAATAAATGCCAATACAATATTTCTCGGTGGAGTCAATGGTAAGCTTGAATTTGACGCAAACACTTCCACATTAAAAATCAATAATGCTTCCCTTGCATTACAATCTGATGTCTCTACATTAATTGAAAATAGTTACACTAAGTTTACAGCAAATAGTTCAATTACAGCAGGAGATTTAGTAAGTTTATTAGATAATGGTAAAATTGAAAAGACAGCAGAAGCGAGTGTTAGAACTAACAGTGTTGGTGCTACTACAACATTTGATAGTAATGCTAGTGACAACATATATGTTCAATATGATAAAACTTTAAACAAAGTACTTGTTTCATATGCGGTTGGAAGTTCCTCTGCTTGCTACGGTGTACTTGGAACGGTTAATGCTGACGGAAGTATAACATTTGGAACACCACTTCAGATTACTTCTCAATATAATTTGATGACTGGTGCGATAGACCCCGTTCAAAATAGAGCAGTTTTTACATTTTTAGGTGATGTATATATTGCTGAAATTTCTGGTAACAATCTTATAAATTTACAATCTCCAATAACATTTGATAGTAGTACAGAAAATTATAATGCGACAATATATGACCCAAATTCTGGTAAAATAATAATAGCATATTCAGATAGTGCGAGTCCTACAGGTAGAGCAGGTAATGTACTGGCGGTAACTGTTAATGGAAATTCAATTACATTTGGACAAACAACTGTTTTTGAGGCTTCCAATACAGAAACGATTTCTTTAAGTATAGATAATGATACAAATAAAATAATTATCGGATATTCATTAATAGGATCATCCGCTAGATGTGTTATCGCAACTGTATCTGGAACAACAATAACAACAAGCTCACCTGCCGTTGCCTCTCCAGGTACAGCAGATTTTGTAAAATTTACTTATGCTTCAAATGGCATAGTTGTTGCTGCTTTCCGTGATAATACTAATAGTAACTATGGTGCATATTCTATAGGACAGATATCTGGCAACTCAATAACATTTGGAAGTTCTGTTGTTTTCAATTCTGCAACTTCCGTACCAATAGGTTTGAGTTATGATAATGTAAATGAGAGAATTTCAATTTCATACAATGATTTTGGAAACAGTAATTATGGTACAGTAAAATCCGGTATAATTGAAAACGGAGCTATAACATTTGAAGCTACAGATATATTCAATAGCAGTGCTACATATGAAGTTTTTAGTGTAGTTGATACCACATACAATAGAATTTTAATAGGATTTAAAAATGGTGCTACTGGTCCTGGTAGAATAAATGTATATTCAACGTTTGGAACCGAATATAAAGATAACGTAGATAATTATATTGGAATAGCAAAGGATTCAATTGCTGCTACTCAGGAAGGTTCTGTATTCATAATTGGAGACATTGCTGATAATCAAACAAGTCTCACAGAAAATCAAATTTATTATGTTGATAAAACAGGAAGCCTAACCACATCCAAAACAGAATATAGTATTGTAGGTAGAGCGGTATCAAATACGTCAATACAATTACTTGACAATAAACCAACATTACTTACTGATTTAAATATTATAGATGGAACTAATTCACAAGTATTGACAACATATGGTAATGGTTCTTTTTATTTTGCCGCAGCTAGTGACCCTATAGCAGTATCCAAAACTAATACTACAAATGCCATTCTATCAACAGTTACAAATGTAAATGATTTTAGATTTGATAGTGATAGTGGTTTTGATGTTGTTGATTTAGGAGCAGGTGCAGTAAAGATTCAAATGAATTCAACTTTCAAAACATTGAAAGTTTCTGGTCAGAGTGATTTAGTAGCAACTGGTTTAGATACATTAGAGTTAATAGGTTCTGGAATAACAATTACAACAGATGCTGTAGCTAATCCTAAAACACTCACATTTACTGGTGCCAGCACTCTTACTGATTTGGGAATAACTGATGGTAGTGCAAATCAAGTATTAATTACAGACGGTTTAGGAAACTATTCTTTTGCTAATGCTGCTTCGGGAGGCGCAAGCACACTAACAGATTTAGGCATAGCTGATGGTGAATCAGACCAAGTGCTTACAACAGATGGAAATGGTAGTTTCTTCTTTGGACATTCATTATCTATATTAAATCAAGATTTGATTGATGGTGGAGAAATTACAGAATTGCGTGATTGTCGTACAGTTATTGATTTAGGTAGTGTAGATACAAGATTGGGATATGCCGTACCTGAAGGTAGTAAAACTATTCTTTTAGCAAATGATTCTACAATTGTTTCTTCTACAAATGATATAATTATATCAGAAACAAATGGATTTGCAAAATTAGAAAATGTCACTATAGATTTAAGTGGAAAAACGGATGCAATTATAGTTCCAAAAGGTACAACAGCACAAAGACCTAGTTCACCTATTGCTGGAATGATTCGTTATAACACAGAATTAGACCAGTATGAATTATATGATGAAACAACAACAGCTTGGGGAAAACTTGGAGATCAACCACCTACAATTTCCAGTATTTCTCCTGCCACAACAGAAACTGTTTCAGGTACAACACAATTTACTGTGGTCGGCACTAATTTTGAATCCACAGGAATGACAACTCAATTTGTGAGTACGGTAGATAGTACCGCTGTAAATAGAACTGCATTTATTTTTGATAATAGTGGTCAAATTAGAATCACCTTTGATAACACAGATTTTGATGCCGCAAAAGAACCTTACAATTTAATTGTTACAAAATCCAGTGGTTTAAGTGTTACTAAACTAAATGCATTATATGTAGATGAAGCTCCTGTTTGGTCACTTACAAGCACAAATATTGCTACTATTTTACCACAAGCAATTACAAATGTCAATATAGATTTACCTACAGCAACAGACCCTGAAGGAGATATAGTAACTTATAGTGGGAGTAATTTACCTAGCGGTTTAAGTATTGATGCAAACACTGGTGATTTGAGTGGTAGTGTTCCTGCAGCAAATACAGAAATAGAATATACAGTTACTATAAATGCACAAAGCACTGGTAGTGACCCGGGTGCAACACAAAAAACCACAACAAGACAACCCACAATCATTGTGAAACCTGTGATTGAAAATTCCTTGATGTTTGATGGGAGCAGCTATTTAAGTAAAAGCACAAGTGATAACAGCACCAATTCAAGTATTAAGACTTGGTCTTTTTGGGTTAAAAGATCAGTTCTAGGAACAAACTTTTATATGACCGGAGGATTCAAATCGGGGAACTCAAATACTTTTGATATCTACTTTCATACTGATGATACTTTTAGTGTCCAGTGGGGTGGCAGTTCTGCATTACTTAACAGATCCAGTGCGGTATTTAGAGATACATCTGCGTGGTATCATATATTGGTGCATAAAAACAGCACTTCACAAAGTTTTTACATTAATGGCAGTTTGGTTAGTTTAGCAACAACTAACACAACTTCGTCATCAGTGGCATTTGCTGAAAACGGGATGTCTGTCTCTGGTAATTATGGCAGTTTCATTGGTGGAGGTGGATTTGGAGGAAGCAATAACATAATTGGCTACCTCGCCAACATCCATTTCATAGACGGACAAGCATTGACCCCAACATCATTCGGTGAAAGTATAAATGGTATCTGGTTGCCGAAAGTTTACAATCCAACAGGTAATGCACTAACAGATTACGGTACAAATGGTTTCCACCTTACATTTGCACCAAGCACAATTAGCGGCACAACTGTACAAGATATTTCTGGTAGAGGAAATGATTGGACAGCAAATGGTTTTTAATAGGATAAATTAATATGGCAGTTATAGATCACGTTTTTCCTGATTCACCAACGAATACTTTTGCTACGCTTAATGTTTTAGATGCAGAATCTGCTACACTTAGTAATGGCAATTTAGCCGCAACAATAAATGCTGGGCCAAACAACTCAACAACAATAATTCCGTCATCCGGTACATGGTATTGGGAAGTTTACATAACTGACCACACAAACATTTATATGGGAATTCAAAAGATAGAAACTCAAGAAAGCGGATATTCTCAAGATGCAGTGGCAGTTAATAATGTTGGAAATGTCTATTATGATGCTAGTTACCAAAATAAAGATGCACTGCCTTCAATTGCAACCGGAGATATTATTTCTGTTTTTTGGGATATAGATAATAAAAAAATTTGGTTTGCTCAAAATGGTCAATTTTATGATGCGACAGGAACAACTCATCCCACTTTAACACTTTCCCAAGTAGCCAGTGGTGTGAACGGATATGATTATAGTTCTAATATTCCAAATAGTGCTAAACCTTTCTTTGGTAGTTCAGCGACTTCTGCAGGAATTATTTGTAATTTCGGTCAAGACAGTTCTTTTGGCGGAAATAAAACTAGCGGATCAGCTAATGCTACTGATTCTGGTGGTATAGGAGACTTTTATCATTCAGTACCAACGGGTGCAAAAGCATTATGCACATCAAATATTCAAAGTAACTTAGCTATAGATCCAGCAGTGGATGATTTGCCGGAAGACTACTTTAAATGTGTAAAATATAACGGTGTTAGCACTGGTGGGGGTAATTTTGCTGTGCCAGTAGGTTTCCAAAGTGATTTAATTTGGATTAAAAGACGAAATAACGGTAATTCGCATAATCTTTTTGATTCTGTCAGAGGATTTGATAAGTGGATAATATCAGATTTTTCGGGGGCCGAAAGGAATAACACTTCTAACAATAGTGGTAATTCTAAAATATCAACAGTCAATAGCAGTGGGTTTACAGTACACGATAATCATAATGCGGAAGTCAATGACGGTACTGCTGGGTCAGCTAGTCAATATATCAGTTGGAATTGGAAAGCCGGTGGTGCGCCAAGTGGATCAAACATCTATATGAAGAATGATGTAGGATATACTAGTTCAACGTCAGATAAAGCAACTGTATTTGGTAACGCTAGTAACTATACGATTACTCCAGCATCAGCAAGTATTAATACAAAAGCGGGTTTTAGTATAATTAAGTATCTTTCTCCAGACGATTCGGGAGGAGCAGTTTCTACTGCTACTGTGCCGCACGGTCTTAGCGCTGCACCAGATTTTATAATTTGCAAGAATTTAGACACTTCATACAACTGGGATATTTATCATAGCAGTGTTAATTATTCTGGAATTTTTACAACTGCAGCGATTAACTCAAGAAACGCATTCGGCACAATTAACTCTAATATTTTTACAACTAAAGACACATTTACGCATCATGATGATGATGAGTACATAGCATATTGTTTTACAAGTATTCCCGGCTACTCCGCATTTGGTTCGTATACTGGTACTAATCATCAAGATAAAGGTTATCGTTCATTAGATTTTAAGCCTAGTTTCATTTTGATTAAAGATGTAACTTCGAGTGGTAATTGGGCTATGTTTGATAATCAAAGAGGCCCGATTAATCCAATAGATCATTGTTTATTAGCTGATTCTGCTGCTGTTGAAACTACCAGCACTACTAGTAGTGGTCAAAATCAAATCGACTTTTTAAGCAACGGGTTTTTTATTCGTTGCGATAATGCGAATAGCAAAATGGGGAATGTAACCGGAAATACTTACCTCTACGCAGCCTTTGCGGAAATGCCCTTCAAATACTCAGCAACGAACGCCAGGTAATTATAATTATCAATGGAGAAAACAATATGGCAGAACAATTGAAATTGAAAACACAATTTTTGAAAACACAAACTTTTTTACAGCAGTAAATAAAGTTATAAATCATGATGAAGTTTCTATTGCCGATGCATATAGAATAAATAAGATCATTAAAAAAACTTAAAGAATTCAAGATGGAATTTTGGTCGCTGATATCAACAAACTAGAATTAATATTTGATTTTTCTAACATAGAATAAAATAAATGCCAGAAGTTATAAAATTTTCCAAAGGTACTGTAGCAGAACACAATAACTTTACGGGAGAGAATGGTGAAATCACATTGATTTGTGATGATAGCCCGAATCGTAAAGTTACTGGCATCATACGTTTACATGACGGTCAGACTGTTGGTGGTGTTCCTTTTGGTGGTAGTCAATTGCTAAATGATTTACATGATGTAAATACTGCTAGTGCTACACTTGGTACTGTATTAACTGCTGGTGCTAATGACACGTTTTATTTTAATTCAGTAGTAACTAATCTAGCTGGATTGACTGATGTAATTTCTGCTAACACTGCAGCAAATGGTACAATACTTACAGCAGATGGTAATGGTGGTTTTAAGTTTGATACAATAGCAAAAGGTGGTGGAAACAATCAAGTGTTTTTTGAAAATGATACAACAATCACAGATGATTATACAATCTCAGCAGGTAAGAATGCAATGACTGCTGGACCAATAACAATCGCAAACAATGCAACTGTAGTTATACCAGTTGGTTCAACTTGGACAATAGTGTAATATGGCAGAAAGTATATTAAAAACGGACGAAATTCGTCTATTAAATAATCAAGTGTTGATGAGTGATGGTGCGTTGACTG
>Ga0209630_10000115_pt1 | contig 92863 bp, 91 predicted proteins | sample COG_01_FD_184745 | JGI IMG/M metagenome (GOLD analysis project Ga0209630, IMG submission 184745) | Pelagic Microbial community sample from North Sea - COGITO 998_met_01 (SPAdes) (version 2) | ecosystem: Environmental > Aquatic > Marine > Neritic zone/Coastal water | place: Helgoland, sampling...
AGCTATTGGATTACCTCCAAAAGTAGATCCATGATTTCCTGGTTTAATAACATTCATAATATTATTATTAGCTAGTACTGCTGATACAGGATATGCACCACCACTTAACGCTTTACCAAGAATTAAGATATCAGGTTTTACATCCGGTGTTTTAGAACAATTTTTATCTTCACAAGAACAATTTCCACAAGTAGCTAATAAACGACCTGTTCTAGCAATACCAGTTTGAACTTCGTCTGCAATAAACAAAACTCCAAATTCTTCACACAGTGATTTAGCACTTGATAAATAATCTTCAGATGGAACATAAACCCCAGCTTCACCTTGGATGGGTTCAACTAGAAAACCAGCTATATTTTTATTATTTTCTAATGCCTCCCTCAAAGCTAATAAGTTATCATATTCAATTTTAATAAAACCGTTGGTAAAAGGCCCAAAATTTTTACGAGCTACAGGATCGTTAGAAAAAGAAATAATAGTGGTAGTTCTACCGTGAAAATTATTTTCACAAACAATAATTTCTGCTTTATTTTCTTCAATACCTTTAACCTCATAAGCCCATTTTCTACAAAGCTTTAGTGCAGTTTCTACAGCTTCAGCACCAGTATTCATTGGTAAAACCTTATCAAAATTAAAATACTCGGTTACATATTTCTCATAGGAACCTAAAACGTCATTATAAAATGCTCTCGAAGTTAAACTCAAAGTTTTTGCTTGATGCACCATGGCATTGACAATTTTAGGATGACAATGTCCCTGATTAACTGCTGAATAAGCGGATAAGAAGTCGTAATACTTTTTACCTTCTACATCCCATACATAAACACCTTCCCCTCTATTTAAAACCACAGGAAGAGGATGGTAGTTGTGGGCGCCGTGTTTGTTTTCTAAATCTATCGCTTCTTGCGATGTAACTTGTTCTAAAATAGTCATTTAAAATAATTTAAGGTTTGCGTATTGTATGAAACAAAACGTTGTTTATATCTTTGTAAAGAGATAAAACATAATAATTAAATCTCGTTTTCACGAGTGAAATAACCATTCCTTATCTACCTTTTTCCTTTCGAAGGATTCGAAAATTCAGCGTGGGAAAGAAATCATCCCTAGGGCTTGCAATTTAAGAAATATTATTCAAATTAATCAAATCAATTTCATAAGTAATCTTCTACATAATTGATATGTTTTATTAATTTTGCCAAACATCATTATATTAAAATAAATGCCCAGAAGAGAACGAAACAAATTTGTAAAAAGAGGTCAAATATTGGAATTATCAATTGAAGATTATGCTTTTGGTGGAAAAGGAATTGCTAGAATTAGATCTAAGGAAGGTGTATTTGTTGTGTTTGTTCCAAATACAATTCCGGGACAAAAGGTAAAAGCTCAAGTTAAAAAATCTAGCAAAAATTATGCTGAGTGTAAATTAATTGATGTTTTAGAAAATTCCAAAGATGAGGTCTCTGTACCTTATCAAGATATTCCTGGTGCCCCATACATTCAATTACCAATTAATTTACAACACGCCTACAAGAAAGAAAGTACTTTATCTCTTTTCAAACGAATTGGAAAAGTGACTAATATCGAGGAGCTTTTTGATGAATTGGTAACTTCGCCCAATGTATTTCATTACAGGAATAAAATGGAATATGGCTTTTCTGCAATAGGTTATGATCGAATAAATAAAACAGATGTTGATATTTTCACTTTAGGTTTTAAAAGAAGAGGAGTATGGTGGATGGGAGATAATCTTAATAAAGATTCTGGCTTGTTTGATACATTGGTTGAGGATAATATTAAAGTTATAAGAAAATATTGTGAAGCTAGTGGTTTACCTCCTTGGCATGGACCAAAAAGGGAAGGGTTTTTTCGTTTTTTTGTTGTAAGAAAGTCTTGCAAAACAAACAGACTGTTATTTAATTTAGTTACAACCTCTAAAGATTTAAATAAATTTGATTTAAATGCTTTTTCTGAATTTTTACAAGATATTTTTAAAGAACGTTTTGCAGGTTTAGTTCATTCAATAAATGATGAAACTGGTGACAGAACATTGGCAACATCAGGGAGTAGTAAATTAATTGCTGGTGAAAACAAAATTGTAGAGGGATTACTTGGATTAAATTTTGAAATTAGCATGAAAAGCTTCTTTCAAACCAATCCTAAATCTGCTGAAAAACTGTATTTGAAAGTGCTTGATTATGCACTTGAAAATAAAGAAAGCATTGATAATTCAATAGTAATGGACTTATTTTGTGGTACTGGAACCATAGGTCAAATCCTAGCGTCTAAAAGTACTAATACAAAAATTATTGGTGTAGATATTGTAGCTTCAGCTATACAAGATGCCGAAAAAAATGCAAAAAGAAACAACATTGATGGATTAAAATTTTATACTGCAGACGTTGGTAAATTCTTATACGAACATCCAGAGTATAAAAATAAAATTCGGACGATTATTTTAGATCCTTCACGAGCGGGTATTGCTCCCAAAACTCTTCAAAAAATCATAGCAATTAATGCTGATAGAATGGTCTATGTTTCTTGTAATCCTGCAACTCAAGCTAGAGATACCGTAGAATTAATTAATTCCGGTTATGAAATAAAAAAAATAAGTTTAGTGGATCAATTTCCACATACATCACATATAGAAACGGTAGTTTTATTTGAGAAAAATAATATTTGATATCATTTATTGTTTTTAATATTGTTGTACTTTTGAAACAAGCATAAACTATAGATGAAGAAACTTACAGAATTTGAAATTGAAAAAAAATTAGAAAATTTTCCTGAATGGGATTATTATGAAAATGCATTACATTCAGAATTTGAATTTGATAGTTTTAAAAACTGCATGAGTGCAATGATGAGAATAGCATTTGAATGTGAAATACTAAATCATCACCCAGAGTGGAAAAATGTCTATAATATTTTGGTAATAAAATTAACAACACATGACGCTGGCGGGGTAACTGAACTCGATTTTAAATTAGCAGAAGCCATGGAAAAGATTGTTGAAATTGAAGAGTAAATATTTAGTAGGTAATCATACAATGAAAAATTACTATTTTTTTTTAATGCTTTTGCTCATGCTTAATTCAAGTTGTGAAAAAGATGATTTTTGTATTGAACCTATAACTTCTAAAATGATAATTCGTTTTTACAATGCAACCAATATTACCCAAACTAAAACGGTGTCAGATTTATCTGTGAATCCTGAGGGATATGACGAAATCTATTCAAATGTGAGTATTGATTCTATTGTAATACCTTTAGACGTCTCTAACAATCAAATTATTTATAATTTTTCTTCGGAAGGCAATCAGGATATTCTCTCGATAAATTATGAAATTGAAGAAGTATTTGTTTCGAGGTCTTGTGGTTTCAAAGCGATTTTTAATAATGTAACTGTCACATCGGATGTTTCAAATGATTGGATTATAGGACTAACTGAAACTCTTGAAAATACCATCACAATACCCACAATAGATAATGAGTCATCAGCACATTTACAAATCTTTCATTAAAATCTGTTTTTTAATCATTACGATGAGTGCAAATGCTCAACAAGTAAATGATTCAATACCAAAAGATAGTATAGTTTATAAGACAAATTATGGTCTTAGATTAGGAATAGACCTCAGTAAACCCATAAGGTCTATATTACAAGATTACAATAGTGGTATTGAAATAGTAGGTGATTATCGAATTTCTAAAAAATGGTATATAGCTGCTGAACTAGGTAATGAGGAATTTACCACAAATGAAGATTTCACAAACTCTACTTCAAAAGGGAGTTACATAAAGGCAGGTTTAAATTACAATTCATATAATAATTGGCTTGATATGAATAATGAAATTTTTATTGGTTTTCGGTACGGTTTTGCAACATTTGAACAGACATTAAATAGCTATCAAATTAATATTGGAAACTCTATATTACCGTCAGTATTTAATAATACACCATTTACTCAAAAAGGATTAACAGCTCATTGGTCTGAACTACAACTAGGTTTTAGAGCAGAGGTATACAACAATATCTTTATTACATTCAGTGGATCATATAAAGTAATGGTAAATATTACTGACCCTACAAATTTTAAAACTCATTATGCACCTGGATTTAATCGAATTTATGAGAGCAATACAGGATTTGGATTTAATTACACAATTTCATATTTAATCCCTTTTGTTAAAAAATAACTTTATTTTAACTAATTTAACTCCTTCAAAGAAATAAAATTAAAAAAATGAATAAAATACCCAGCATTAATTTAGCTGATTTTTTATCTGATGATGTCTCAAAAAAACAACAATTTGTTAGTGAAATTGGACAAGCTTATGAAAATATTGGTTTTGTAGCCTTAAAAGGACATTTTCTTGACGATGCTCTTGTAGAGAAACTATATACTCAAATTAAAAACTTTTTTGATTTACCAACAGAAACAAAAAAAAGATACGAAATACCTGGTATTGGTGGGCAACGTGGATACGTTTCATTTGGAAAAGAAAGTGCTAAAGGAAGGAAAGAAGGTGATTTAAAAGAATTTTGGCACTTTGGTCAATATGTTGATAATAATCCTAAACTAGAATTAGAATACCCTAAAAATGTTTTTGTAGACGAATTACCTGAATTTAATGAAGTTGGTAGAACTGCCTTCAGAATGCTGGAAAAAACTGCAAAATATGTTTTACGTTCATTAGCTATACATCTAGAACTAGACGAAACGTATTTTGACCAATATGTATTTAATGGAAATAGTATTTTAAGACCCATACACTATCCACCTATTCAATCTGAACCAAAAAATGCAGTGAGAGCTGCAGCTCACGGAGATATTAATCTAATCACCCTATTAATGGGTGCTCAAGGAAAAGGGTTACAAGTTCAAAATCATAATGGTGATTGGATTGATGCTATTGCAGAACCCGACGAGATCATGATTAATGTTGGTGATATGCTATCTCGACACAGTAATAATAAATTAAAATCTACTATACACAGAGTTACAAATCCTCCCAAAGAATTATGGGGTACATCTAGATACTCAATACCATTTTTTCTTCATCCTATTAGTGATATGAAATTAGATGTTTTAAAGGGATGTATAGATGAAAAAAACCCAAAAAGGTTTGAAGATATTACAGCTGGAGAATTTTTAAATGAACGATTGCGTGAATTAGGATTAAAAAAATAATTATTAATGGATATTAAAGATCAATTAAAAAATTTATTTCCAGATCATAAAGTACCAGAAGAAACAAAACAAGATACTTCCTCTAATTTATGGCTTCAAGACACTCCCCTACTTTGTAAATATGAAAAACGTAAGGGAAAACCAATCACAATTATAGATGGTTATAATGGTGCTGTTAAAGATTTTAAAATTTTAGCTAAAGAAATTAAAACAACGTTAAGTGTTGGTGGAAGTTTCAAAAATGAAAGTATCATTATCCAAGGAGATTATAGAGATAAAATAATGAAAATATTGCAAGAAAAAGGTTTTTCAGTGAAACGTGTTGGAGGTTAAATCCACACTAAACTATGTAACTAACCAATTCCCCCCCCAAAAATTATGAATAGAAAAATATTACATATTACCAATGGAGACAAAACAACCATTAGTTTAAAATCTTTCGGATTTAACGGTAAATTTATCACTTGGAGAGAAATACTTGGTGAAGGTAAAACCTCTACAGATATTGGAAGTGAAGACTTTTGGAAAACACGTTTTAACTTTTTAAAATCCTCATATAAAATAACCAAAAAAACATTTATTGATTATACATTAAAAGAATACAGAAACTTGTGTGTAAATAAAAATCAAGAAGAAATTGTTTTATGGTTTGATTACGATTTACTAAGTCAAATAAATTTAATTGCCATCATAAGTTGGTTAAAAAGATATCGAAATCACGAAAAAATTAGTCTAGTAAATGTAAATAACCCCAAATTAACAGCTCTAAAAAAAATTAGCGAATTAAATAGTAGTCAAGTTAACAGAAAGTATCACAAAAGAATAGAATTAACAGCTGACGATATAGAATATGCAGACTATATGTGGCAACTTTATTGTTCTAACTGCCCACTTCGTTTAGAAACAATTTATAAGTACAACCCAATGAGTCCTTTCATATACTTATCTAAGGCTTTTGAAATGCACTTAAAACGTTTTCCTTCCTTAGAAAATGGTTTGAATTTTTTAGAGAATAACATCGTGAATTTTGCCTCAAAAAAATCGTTAATATCCAAAAAACAATTAGCAGAAAAACTCTTAAAAAACTTAGAATCTTATGGCTTGCAAGAGTATCATTATAATTATAAAATTGAACGATTAAAAATGTTATTTAAAAGTTTCAACCCATTAATTATTAACTCTTTTGGCAAAAATGTACTTGATAACAAACAAAACGTATATAAACAGTTGAGATGTGAAAATGCATACTTAGGTGGTGTAAAACAGTTTAATTATTTATATCAGAACAGCTCAACTAAACTGATAAAAATTAGTTATTGAGATGAAATTTAAAGATTCAGAATTAATATTAAATAATAATGGAAGCATCTTTCATTTAAACCTAAAACCAGAAAATATCTCTAAGGATATTATTTTGGTTGGAGATCCGGATAGAGTAACCATGGTTAGCAAACATTTTGAAACTATTGAATTTTCAATTCAAAAAAGAGAATTTAAAACAATAACTGGTACATACAGAAATAAAAGATTTAGTGTAATATCTACTGGAATAGGATCAGATAATATAGATATTGTTTTAAATGAATTGGATGCGTTAGTAAATATAAACTTCGAAACTAAAAAAATTAGTAAAGAAATTTGTTCTTTAAACATTGTTAGAATTGGCACATCTGGCTCACTACAAAATGACATTCCTTTAGATTGTTTTTTAATGAGTACCTATGCTATTGATATTAATGGTATGTTGCAATCTTACAAAACAGAATCTATTTCTCATCCAAATATAGAAAACGCATTTATTGATCATACCAAATGGGATAAAAAGAAAAATTCACCTATTGTAATTTCTAATAGTAAAAAATTAGAAAATAAATTATCTTCTGAAATAATTTTTAAAGGAATGACAGCAACAGCAGGAGGTTTTTATGGACCACAAGGGCGTGTGTTAAGAATTCCTATAAAAGATTCTGACTTAAACCATAAAATCAATTCCTTTGTATATGATGATATTAGAGTAACTAATTATGAAATGGAAACATCTGCTATATATGGATTATCAAAGTTACTTGGTCATAACGCTTGCTCAATGAATGCCATTATAGCTAATAGATCCTTAGGAGAATTCAGTCAGAATCCATTAAAAGTTATTGAAGATTTAATAATTTATACATTAGATAAAATGACTAGCTAATTTTTACAGTAATATAAATATGAAAAATAGAATTTAAAAAAAAACAGTACTTTTATAGTATCCTAAAAATTTATTAATGAAAAGAATTATTTACATAAGTATTACTGTATTAAGTCTAATGTGCTTTTCCTCATGCAGAAGTACATCAAGCCCGTGTGGTTTAGCAGAAAATCATATCAAAATAAATCAATTACCATCATCTACTATAATTAGCAACTCAATATTAATTGTTTAGATTTTGTAAATTTATTTGACTTCAACTAATTTTTCACCATCTAATAATTTGTTTGTTATTCTTTTCTAGATAATCATTTGTTCTAGAGAAATGTTTACTACCAAACCAACCTCTCCAAGCTCCTAATGGAGAAGGATGAGGAGCCACAAAAATTTTATGTTTACTACTGTCAATAAGTTTCATTTTACTCTCAGCAAACTTTCCCCACAAAAGAAAAACTATCTGTTCTTTATTTTCTGAAATTTGCTCTATAACTCCATCAGTAAATTTTTCCCATCCCATATTTTGGTGACTACCAGGCTTATTATCTCTAACTGTTAGTGTAGCATTAAGAAGTAAAACCCCTTGTTTAGCCAAAGCTGTAAAATTTCCATTATCTGATTTTATGTAACCAATATCTGATTTCATTTCTTTGATGATGTTTTTAAGAGAAGGTGGATGAGATATACCATCTGACACAGAAAAACACAGCCCATTTGCTTGACCTTTTCCATGATATGGATCTTGTCCAATAATTACAACCTTTAACTCTAAATAATTACAAAGATTAAATGCAGCAAAAACATTTTTCGCTTCAGGGTAACATTGATGATTTTGATACTCAGATTTAATAAATTTAGTTAAACTCTTGAACGAGTTCTTTTCAAACTCTGATTGAAGGATATTTTTCCAGCTTTCATCAATATTAGTGTTCATTGTTTGTTATTTTTGTTAAAACAAATATATAAGTTTGAGTATACATATTTCTGATAAAGCATTACAAGATCTTGAATTTACAACGGTTATTCAACAAGTTGCTGAGTTTAGCATCTCTGAGCTAGGAAAAAGAAAAGTTTTAGAGACTCTACCCTTTTCAAATAAAAAACAACTACTTCAAGAGTTAAATTATGCAAATGAATATATTTCATCGTTTGAGAGTGATAATAGAATTCCCAACCATGGTTTTGATAATATATATGAACAAATTAGAAGGTTAAATATTGAAGATAGTTACATAGAGCCTGAAAGTTTTCTTAAAATTGCTGCTGTAACGACATCTGTCAAAGAATTAAAAAGATATTTTAAAAAATTTAATAGCTATTATCCAAATCTTTTTGAGTTTAGTGAACAAATTACTTTTATTCAAGACATTATAGATGACATTAAAAAAATAGTAAGCAATTATGGAGAAATTGTAGACAGTGCCTCTCCAGAATTAAGAAAAATTAGAAGGAGTATTGTTGGTTTACAAGGTAAAATTGGACAAAGTTTTACAAGTGCTTTAAATAGAGCAAAAGCAGCTGGTTATCTAGATGACATAAAAGAGTCAATTATTGATAATCATCGTGTTCTAGCAGTTTTAGCAATGAACAGAAAAAAAGTTCCTGGTAGTTTGTTAGGATCCTCAAAATCTGGGAATATAGTATACATAGCTCCACAAGCTACATTAGCCTATCAAAGAGAATTACAAAATCTAGAATATGAGGAAAAACAAGAAATAATTAGAATCCTTAAGACTTTAAGTAGTTTTATAAGACCTTATGCTCCATTAATTGAATCATACTTAATGTATTTAACTCATTTGGATGTAATAGGTTCTAAAGCTAAATACGCTTATTCTATTAACGGAATTCTTCCAAAAATTAAAAAAACAAAAAGAGTTTATTTTAAAAACGCCTTCCACCCTATTCTTTATGTTACCAATAAACAAGAAAAATTAGAGATCGTACCACAAACCATAGAACTCAATGATAAACAACAGATTATAGTTATCTCTGGACCCAATGCAGGTGGAAAAAGCATTACATTAAAGACTATAGGATTGCTTCAAATTATGTTACAAAGTGGTATTTTAATACCCGTAGATGAAAGAAGTGAAACAACAATTTTTGATACTATCTTGACTGATATTGGAGACAATCAATCAATTGAAAATCAGTTAAGCACATATAGTTATCGATTAAAAAATATGCGATATTTTTTGAGAAATTGCAATGAAAACACTTTGTTTTTAATTGATGAATTTGGTACAGGTAGTGATCCTGAATTAGGAGGAGCATTAGCAGAAATTTTCTTAGAAGAATTTTATCATAAAAAAGCCTTTGGAATAATTACAACGCACTATTCTAATTTAAAAGTATTGGCAAATGAATTGGATAATGTAACCAATGCTAACATGCAGTTTAATGAAAGAACGCTAGAACCATTGTATAAATTATTCGTTGGCCAAGCAGGAAGTTCTTTTACTTTTGAGGTAGCAGAGAAAAATGGTATTCCCTTTAGTTTAATTAATAAAGCAAAAAAACGTGTTGAAACAGAAAAGATACGCTTGGATAAAACCATTTCCAAGCTACAAAAAGAAAGAAATAGTTTAAGAAAGAAATCTGATAATTTAGAAAAACAAAAATCTAAAGGTCTGCAACACATTGATAATTTAAAAGAAAAAGAAGAAAAAATTCAGGCAAAACTAGCTGGTTTTCAGGAACTATACGACAAAAATCAAAAAATGTTGTCTATGGGCAGAAAAACCAATGAATTGTTGAATAAATATCTACAAACTAACAATAAAAAAGAATTAACAACTAGTTTCAACAAGTGGGTAGCAGATGAAAAAGTAAAATATGCTAAAAAAAATCCATTAAAGCAAAAAACTAAATCACAGAAAAAACAAGCCAAGCTAGTAGAAAAAAATCTACAAGAAATAATTCAAAAAGTTGAAAAAGAGGTTCTTCAAAAAGTAAAAGAAGTAAGAAAAATAAAAAATGAACAAGCAATAAAAATTGCTAAAGCAAAATCTGAATATATTTTTAAGATTAATGACAGGGTAAGATTAGTAGATGGCAATGCCGTCGGTACCATTGAAAAAATTGAAAAAAATAAAGCTTTTATTAATTACGGAATTTTCACAACTGAGGCATCCTTTGACAAATTAGAATTTGTTGAAAAATCAAAAAAATAACATTCCCATGAAAATACTTAATTATCTTACTTCTGTTTTAGAGAATTTACCTAAAGATTGGTTATATAGTACAACTCATAGGTTAGATATTTATAATGAACAATTAGCAAAAAAAGAATTTTTAGAACAATTTAATGAATTATATAATAATAAAAATTCTAGCGAATCTTCTTTAAAAAAACTACCTACAGCATACGATTACATTAGGCTAGGTCATCCCCTATCATGTATATTGGAATGGACAATAGCTAATTTATTCAATACAAAATCACAGAATGTTATAAGCTTTTCATCTCAAACAATACCTATTTTAGCTATTCTTAGAGCAAACTTATTAGATAATAAAAAAACTCAAATAATTTATTCTGGGAGCTTACCACCCTTTTTTGATGAATATACTATCAGGGAGGTTTATGGTTATGAATTTGAGTTAGTGAATACTGATAAATTATCAAAAAATACTGATTTTGAGGGAATTACCATTACAATTATACAAAATGATAAATCAGAAAATCATTTAAAAGACCTTGATTCAGATTTTATAATTAAAACTTATTTAAATCTTGGTAGTATTCTTATTGTGAGTAATGAAACTAATAATCATTATATCAAAAAAATTCAACATGTTAGAAGAAGAGAGACTATTGCCATGACACCTATAAACTGCCATTTAATTTTAAAGTCGCTAGTTGATGGTTCTCACTTATCTTTTTCAAATGTTGATCAAATAAATAAAACAACTGTTCAAGATTTAATTTCTAATATTACCAATACCAAGTCTAAGCCAATTGTAGGCTCGAGTGGTCTTTCTATTCAATATGCTATCATGATGGGGCTAATTGAGGATGCTAAAGAAAATTATAAAGAAAAACCCATTAAATTTATTGTACCACCCAACTGTTATGGAGGTACTAATGACCAAGCTAGACGAGTTGCTGATTGCATAAAAAATGTTGAAATTGTTGATTTACCTGTAGATAGAAATAATGATATGGTTAAAAGCATAGATATTATTTTAGATACTATTGCTTATGAGGATGCTGTCCCATATATCATAGCTGAAATACCTACAAATCCAAGAGTAGAAGTGCCAGACTTACTAAGTTTAAAAACTGTTTTAGAAAAAAAACGGACTACAGCTTCTGGAATGATAGCCAATGATGCTGTCTTTATTTTAGATCAAACATTTTGTCCTAATGTTCATTTTTTTGGAAATGATGAGGTACTTTCCAGTGTAAGAGCTATTTCTTACGCAAGTGGTTCTAAATTTCCTAGTGGAGGACTTTGCACGGCTGGATACTGTATTGGTAATGAAATGACAACTTTATTACTGTCTAAAATTGAGAAACATCTTTTATTGTGTGATAATGAAGCTACAGCAGAACAATTTAAAATTTTAGCTAATCAATTACCATCGATGAATAATCGTATTGACAAAGCTTACGAAAATACACGTGAATTTGTGAATTTTATCTCAAAAAATTTACCAGATGCAAAAATAAATTTTGTGACAGATGAGCTAGCTTTATTGTCATTTAAACCCTCTGTATTTTCTTTAGATCTTCCAACAAAAGGAGAGACAGATGAAGATAGAGAAACATATAAGAGAAAACTAAATCTTAGATTAATTAATCTAATGATTACTCAAATACCAAATGAAAGTAAATTTTGTGTGAGTTACGGACAACTTAAGGGCTGTTATTGGACTATCCCAGCTACATCAACTCAAGGAACTACTAAAGAAGGTGATAAAGACTACATCGTTCGCGTATCTATATCTCCTAGTGTAAACCTTGCACTTCACAAAAAAGTTTTTTTAGAGTTTGTTGCAGAAATTTAACTTTAAGATTAGTCATAACTTTTTACTTGTTCATCATAAAATTTGGAAGCAGACTCAATTAGATTAGAAACTTCATCAGTTATATCGTCTTCTCTTTCTCCAGATAAATCCTCAAACCACTCTATTTCGTCGTCTTTTAAATTGATTAAAAAACGAGGGAATTCTGTGTGAAGAACAAAAATATCTTCAGGAAAATTACTGTTATCTGCTAATAAAAATTTAGGTAATACCATGTTCTTTTGTTTTTATCAATTTTAAAGTTAAATAATTAAAGCGAAGATATAATAAAATAGATGCAGAAGATAATCCAGCCAACAAACCGATCCAAATTCCTACGCTGCCTAATATACTCTCTTTTCCTAAGAAATAGCTAACAGGAAAACCTATAATCCAATAAGAAACAAATGTAATTAGTGTAGGAATATTGACATCTTGTAATCCACGTAAAGCTCCTAAAACTACAACTTGTACACTATCACTAATTTGAAATATAGCAGCAATTAATAATAGCTTCGCTGCAATATTTACAACCTCAATACTATCATTCAAATTTGAAACATCTGATAAATCTACATATATCTTGGGTAACTGAAATCTAAAAATCAAAAATAAAATTGCAAAAGCTACAGCTAAGATTACTGCAAATAGAAAAATTGAAAAAGCGATTCTTCGTAATTCTTTAAATTTTAATAATCCTTTCTGATTTCCAACTCTTATCATGGCGGCTACACCCAATCCCATAGCAACCATAAAAGTCATTGAAGATAAATTTAAGGCTATCTGATTTGCTGCTTGAGGGTTTTTCCCTAACAAACCACTAAGCCAAATCGCTGCAGTAAAAATTACAATTTCAAAAAACATTTGCATGGCACTTGGAGCTCCTAAACTTGTAATTTTTTTGAGCATAGTACTTTCTAATACTAGAATTTTAATGTTCGTTACAAATCTCTTAGAACGTTCCTTATTTGCCAGTAAAAACCACAAATAAATAACCATAATAAAACGAGAAATTAGAGTGCCATAGGCAGCACCAATAATCCCATAAGCTGGTAATCCAAATTTTCCAAAAATAAAAATATAGTTGAGAATTATATTTACAATATTTGCAATGATTGTTGCATACATAGGATATTTAGTCATGGATAAACCATCACTAAACTGTTTAAAAGCCTGAAAGATAATTAATGGAATCAGTGAAAAAGCAACTAAATCAAGGTATGGAATAGCAAGAGCCACTACTTCCTTTGGTTGATCTAAGAAATTACTATGCAATATTGATTTAGAAAAGTACAATAATAAAAACATACTAATTCCAATAACAGTACATAAAAATAAGCCATGTTTAAAAGTAGATTTTGCTTTTGAAAAATTATTTGAAGAATCTGCTTCAGCTATTAACGGTGTTATAGCGGTAGAAAAACCGATTCCTATAGACATAGCTACAAACATAAAACTATTACCTAATGAAACTGCTGCCAATTCAGCAGTTCCTAACTGGCCAACCATTATATTATCTACAAAACTCACAAAAGTATGACCAAGCATACCTAACATAACAGGTGATGCTAGTTTCCAGTTGTAACTAAACTCTTTTGTGTATATACTTAGATTCATGTATCTAAAAATAAGTCACGAAGATATTATAATAAATCTGGTAATAATTAACTAAATTGAAACAAATTTTCTAGCTATAATCTATTACTTTTACATTATAAAAAAAACATATATAATGACAAAAATCACACTTGGAGGAACACCAGTCACAACTATTGGAGAAATCCCTAAAAATGGAACAAAAGCACCTGATTTTCAACTAACAGCAACAGATCTATCGATTAAAACTTTGTCTGATTTTCATGGATCAACATTGCTTTTAAATATTTTTCCAAGTTTAGACACTGGAACCTGTGCTGCCTCTGTAAGATCTTTTAATAAATCTGCATCAACAATAAAAAACACAAAAGTTTTGTGTATTTCTAGAGATTTACCTTTTGCCCAAAATCGTTTTTGCGGTGCTGAAGGCCTAGACAACGTTATTATGTTATCTGACTTTTCAAATGGTGATTTTGGAAAAACTTATGGTATCGAGATTCAAGATGGTCCAATGGTAAATTTACACTCTAGAGCAGTAATTATAATTAATCCAGATGGGAAAATATCCTACTCTGAGCAGGTACCTGAGATTGCGAATGAACCAGATTATGAAAGAGCATTAGCAGCCATTCAATAATTACAAAGTGAAAAATCCAAAAGATAATTTTATTATTGAACGCATCAGAAGCATTAAATTCTCATTTCGTGGTATTTGGTTTTTAATCACTACAGAAAGCAGTATTCAGGCACAATTATTTATAGCTATATTAGTTTCTTTCGCTGGGATTTATTTTCAAATTAACTCTACAGAGTGGATTTTACAAACTTTAGCGATTGGTTTAGTTCTCGTTGCTGAATCGTTAAATACAGGTATAGAAAAACTTGCTGACTTTGTTCATCCAGAATATCATAAAAAAATTGGTTTTATTAAAGATGTATCTGCTGGCTCCTCGGGAATAGCAGCTATCATTTCTTTGATAATAGCTGGTATCATATACATACCCAAAATTACTTTACTTTTCTAACTAAATACTTATATTTACTCTTTATATACTCATATTTTTAAATGGCTAGAAATACAAAAAATGCTACAAGTACAAAACAATCAGGAACAAACCCTGTTGTGGCTTTTTTTAAAAATAGGCAAATTCAAACAGTAATGGGTTCTTTTTTGATATTGTTCTCTTTATTTCTTTTTGTTGCATTCATCTCCTTCTTTTTTCATTGGCAACAAGATTTAAGTATTATAAATGAATTTACAAACTCAAATGCCAAAGGAGCAAATTTACTTGGGAAAGTTGGAGCTACTTTAAGTAATTTATTCATATATAAAGGTTTTGGTATTGGTGCTTTTATAATTCCATACCTATTATTCCTATCAGGTTTATTTTGGTTGTTTAAGACGAAGCTATCAAAAGTAATTACATCATACAATTGGGGGTTATTATCTATGTTATGGATTTCTGTTACATTTGGTTTCTTTGAAACTTCATCTAATATTTTATCTGGTACAATTGGTTACGAGGTTAACGAATATCTTCAATTGTTCATTGGAAAAACTGGATTAGGTATTATTTTGTTTTTTTTACTGTCTGCATATATTACCATTCGATTTAAAATTACTCCAGAAGTCATTTTGAAAAGAATTAAATCTAATAAGTCAGAAAATAATGATGATAACCATGATAATGTAACACCCAAAACTATAAAGGAAGAAACAACAGAAGAAATTGAAGTAAAATCTGAATTTGAATTATCCTTAGAAAATCTTAAGCCTACCATTCAGAACCATTCAAATGTAAAAAAAACAACTGATGTCTCTCCAATTGAAACTCAGGAGCCTACTCTATCCGTATCAAAAAAAGAAGACAAAACAGTAGACATAGATGTCACAGAAATTACAGAAGAAGAAAATGTTACTGAAAACTTATCAAAAAAGCTTGTTGAAGATTTTGGAGAATTTGATCCTACATTAGAATTAGCGAACTATAAGTTCCCAACTCTAAACTTACTAAAGCAATACAACGAAAGTATTTCTGTTGATCCTGAGGAGCTTGAACAAAATAAAAATAAAATTGTAAATACTTTAAAAAATTACAAAATTGGTATAGCTCAGATTAAAGCCACCGTTGGACCTACAATAACATTGTACGAAATTGTTCCTGAAGCTGGCATTAGAATTTCAAAAATTAAAAATTTAGAGGATGATATTGCATTGTCATTATCAGCTCTTGGAATACGTATCATTGCCCCCATCCCAGGTAAAGGAACTATTGGTATAGAAGTGCCAAATAAAAAGTCTACAATAGTCTCCATGCATTCAGTAATTGCTTCTAAGAGATTTCAAGAATCAAAAATGGAGCTTCCTATTGCACTAGGAAAAACGATATCTAATGAAACCTTTGTAGTTGATTTAGCAAAAATGCCTCATTTATTGATGGCTGGTGCTACAGGTCAAGGAAAATCTGTTGGTCTAAATGCAGTACTTACATCCTTACTTTACAGAAAACACCCTGCTGAAGTGAAATTTGTTTTAGTAGATCCAAAAAAAGTTGAATTAACCTTATTTAATAAAATTGAACGTCATTACTTAGCAAAATTACCAGATACAGACGAAGCCATAATTACCGATACTGCCAAAGTAGTTAATACCTTAAATTCTTTGTGTATTGAAATGGATAATAGATATGATTTATTAAAATCTGCTATGGTTCGAAACATTAAAGAATATAATACAAAATTCAAAGCTCGAAAATTAAATCCCAATGAGGGACATCAGTTCTTACCATATATTGTTTTAGTTATTGATGAATTTGCAGATTTAATAATGACCGCAGGTAAGGAAGTAGAAACTCCTATTGCAAGATTAGCTCAATTGGCAAGAGCCATTGGAATTCATTTAATAGTTGCTACACAAAGACCATCAGTTAACGTTATTACAGGTATTATAAAGGCAAATTTCCCTGCTAGGATTGCTTTTAGAGTTACCTCAAAAATTGACTCAAGAACAATCTTAGACGCTGGTGGAGCAGATCAATTAATTGGACGTGGTGATTTATTATATACGGCTGGAAACGAAATTGAAAGAATTCAATGTGCCTTTGTAGATACACCAGAAGTTTCAAAAATTACCGATTTTATTGGATCTCAAAGAGCTTACCCAAATGCACATTTACTACCAGAATATATTGGTGAAGAAGGTGGCACAAGTCTTGATATAGATATTTCAGACAGAGATAAGTTGTTTAGAGAAGCTGCAGAGATTATTGTGATAGCACAACAAGGTTCTGCTTCCCTTTTACAAAGGAAATTAAAATTGGGGTACAATAGAGCTGGGCGCTTAATAGATCAATTAGAAGCTGCTGGTATTGTTGGCCACTTTGAGGGCAGCAAAGCTAGACAAGTATTAGTAACAGATTTAATTGCGTTAGATCAGCTATTAGAAAATGAAAAAAATGTATAAACTTAAAAAAGGATTATTAATTGTTGTTACAGCTTTTATTAGCATAGCTGTCCATTCTCAGCAAATTAATAACTCTAAGCAATTATTAGACAACGTTTCCTCAAAAATGAAAGCTTATAAAAACATGCATTTAAATTTTAGCACCTCTTTAATAAACGAAGAAGCTGGGATTAATGAAAATGACGAATTACCAATAAAAGGAGAGATTTATCTTCAGGGAGATAAATATAACTTAAGTTACTTAGGTAATAATTTTATTTTTGATGGTGCTAAATTATACGTCATTAATCATGATGAAAAAGAAATTACCATAAATGATGAAGATCTAAGTGAGGATGAAGGCTTTATATATCCCTCTAAACTACTTACATTTTATGAAGAAGGTTACGAACATAAATTAAGTAACATATCTACTATAAAAAATCGTAAAATACAATTCATAGAATTAACTCCTATTGATACAAATTCCGAAATAATTAAAGTTGTTTTAGGTATAGAGGTTGCATCAAAACATATTTATCAATTAGTTCAATTTGGAGAAAATGGTACAAAAACTATTTTAACTATCAACAAATTTAAAAGTGATCAAAACATTACTGATGAATTATTTAATTTTAATAGATTAAAATATGAAACATTAGATTACTTAATAGATTAGATGAAAATTTTAGATAAATACTTGCTAAAATCATTTTTAGTCCCATTTTTTGCAACATTTTTAATCATCCTTTTTGTTCTTGTTATGCAAGCGCTGTGGATGGCTTTTGATAGCATAGCAGGAAAAGGGATTGGACTATTTTTTATTTTCAAATTTCTTTACTACACTGCTTTAGTTGTCTCGTCACAAGCTCTTCCTATAGCTGTATTATTGTCATCAATAATGGCTCTAGGTAACTTATCAGAAAACTATGAATTTGCTGCTATAAAATCAGCAAATATCTCTTTAATGAGAATGATGAGACCTTTAATTATTCTAACGCTGCTAATCAGTATTTTAAATTTTCTATCTCTAAACTACGTATTTCCTTATGCTACTTTAAAACAGAAAAATTTAACAAATAATATAAAAAAGAAAACACCTGCATTAGCACTAATACCGGGAAGTTTTAATACAGAAATACCAAATTATCAGATTAAGTTTGATGAAAAATATGGGGAAAATCAAAACTTGTTAAAAAAAGTTCTTATTTATGATTTATCATCAAAAAAAGGAAATAAAAAAATTATTACAGCTCAAAATGGAAAAATAATTAGTGAAGAAGGAAGTAAGTATATGACACTTGTTCTTTATGATGGTTTCTATCATGAAGAATTTATTCCTAAAAGAAGAAATGTTAACAATATGAATAAAATGCCAGCCTCAAATGCAACTTTTGAGGAATATTCATTTAATATTGATATTTCAAAATTTTCTGATGATGATTTAGAAGAGGAAAAATATACTAAGATTCAAAATATGCTGAGTTTAGCTCAGTTAAAAGATACTATTCCAACTATGAAAATATCTTATGATGAATATCTTACATCCAAATCTACCAGCATCTATTTAAAAGTAAATGCAAAAGAGCTCTATTCTCAAACAGACTCAATAGAAAATTATAAACTAGATACAGTTTTATTGAATAATTATGATTTAAAAGGAAAAATCAGTGTGTTAGATAGGGCTATAAGTAATATAAAAACAACAAATAAAAATTTAACTACTGATACTAAAAGCATTCAGTGGAAAAGAAAAAAATTAAACTTATATGACATAGAATATCATAACAGAATAGCTTTTTCTCTCTCCTGTTTAATATTATTTTTTATTGGAGCACCTCTTGGATCTATCATAAGAAAAGGAGGTTTTGGTTTGCCCATGATTTTGGCTATAAGTATCTATGTAATCTATTTTTTCGCAAATACATTTGGTAGAAATTTGGCTGAAGAAAGTTCATTGTCAGCAATCGTGGGATCCTGGATATCTACTATTGTAATGGTTCCTTTTGCATTTTTCTTAACTAGAAGAGCTTCAAAGGGTATGGGGTTATTTAATATTGATGTATTTTTGTTCCCTATCACTAAATTTCTAAAAAAATCTAAATCTTCACAAGCTTAATTGGAATGACTACACAAAGTAAAATTAAATTGAATACCATAGAGGAAGCAATTAAAGATATTAAAGACGGTAAAGTTATCATTGTAGTTGATGATGAAAATAGAGAAAATGAAGGTGATTTTTTAGCAGCTGCTGAAAAAGTTACTCCAGAAATGATTAATTTCATGGCTACACACGGGCGAGGTTTAATTTGTGTACCCTTAACTGAGAAGCGATGTAAGGAATTAGAATTAGGAATGATGGTTCACAATAACACCGATCCTATGGAGACAGCATTTACAGTATCTGTTGATTTGAGAGGTAATGGGGTTACCACTGGGATATCCGCTTCTGATAGAGCTAAGACTGTTAAAGCGCTCATAGATTCAAATACAAAGCCTTTTGAACTAGCTAGACCAGGTCATATATTTCCATTAAAAGCAAAAGAAGGTGGTGTTTTAAGAAGAACTGGTCATACCGAAGCAGCTATTGACTTTGCCAGGTTAGCTAATTTGAAACCAGCTGGTTTAATTGTAGAAATAATGAATGAAGACGGAACCATGGCTCGTCTTCCTCAACTTATAGATGTTGCTAAAAAATTCGATATTAAAATTGTTTCTATTGAAGATTTAGTTGCCTTCAGAATGGAACATGACTCACTTATAGAGAAAAAAGAAGATTATAAAATTAAAACAAGATTTGGAGATTTTAGATTAAGAGCTTATCAACAAACTACAAATAATCAAGTCCATATAGCACTTACAAAGGGTAGCTGGAATGCCAATGAAGGGGTATTAACTAGAGTGAATTCTACATTAGTAAATAATGATATTTTGGGAACGCTAACCAATAATGCTGATAAGAAATTAGATCAAATGTTTCAGTCTATTAATGAACAAGGAAAAGGAGCTATTTTATTTATCAATCAACAAAATCAGTCCCAAAATCTATTAAATCGTTTGCATATTCTTAAAGAAAACCAAGCTAATGGAGTTATGAAAGCTCCAGTAATGGCAATGGATAACAAAGATTTTGGTATTGGTGCGCAAATTTTACACGATTTAAAAATCAACAAAATTCAATTAATGACTAACTCTAAACAAACTAAACGAGTTGGAATGATAGGTTACGGATTGGAGATCATAGATTATGTAACATACTAATTTACAATTTAGTATTAGTTAGTATTTCTCTGGGGAGTTTATTTTTCTCAAACCATCTAGCAGAATGAGTTCCTTTTAAAATTATTTCAGAGTCATTTACCTCTAGCCAACTACCTTCTCGTAAACCTAAAACTGATGTATCATTATAAATATGATATTCTTTTATTCTTGTTTCACGGGTCTCCCCCATGTGTGTAGATGATTTATCCGGATCTAAATAATGAGCATTGATATTAAAGGGAATTATTCCTAATGTTAAAAAACTTGGGGGATATACTATAGGCATATCGTTTGTATTCATCATAGTTACACCACAAATATTACTTCCAGCACTAGTGCCCAAATAAGGAGTACCATCATTTATAACATCAGAAAGAATTGAAAAGAGATTGTGTTTATGTAATTGATTCACTAATTCAAATGTATTACCTCCTCCTGTAAAAATTGCTTCAGCATTTTTTACAGCTATTGAAGAATTACGAAATTCATGAATTCCTTTAACGTCTATTCCTATTTTATTAAAAACTTGAGCAGCTTGTTTAGTATATTCATTGAAAGAAATCCCACCAGGTCTGGCATAAGGTATAAATAACAAGGTGGATACTCCATTAAAAAAAGAGGTTATACTTGGTAATAAATATTCTAAATATGAACTACCATGAATAGTTGATGTACTAGCAATAATAAGTTTTTTCATAAATCCAAAAATACATAATGCAATTGTTATTTAACAAAAAATTATTTAATTCTAAATGTGAATTAACCAATTGAATATTTAAATTGCAGTAATTAACCGATTAAATATTTGTGAGGAAATATCTAATATTAATGTTGCTATTTAATTCAATACAACTTCTAGGTCAGAAAAAAATTTTCTTACATGGAATGTTGAGAGATTCTACTAGCTTACTAAAAAATGTTCATGTTGTTAACTTAAACACTGAAAAAGGAACATTTTCAAACGATTATGGACAATATAGAATAGTTGTTTCATTAGGAGACACGATAAGATTTTCGTCAGTAGAATATGAAACAGTCAAAAAAACGATAACAGACAGAATCTTTTTCAGTAAAAAACTAAATCTTGTTCTTGAAAATAAAAACTATATCTTGAATGAAGTAGTTGTTAAAGAACACGATTTAACGGGTAATTTATCAATAGATCGAAAAAAAGTTCCTAAGGATACAATAGCCACTATGGGTAAGAATTTAAGTAATCTAATTGACGATATTTCTAAAAAATCACAAAAAGGCATTTTAAATAAACCTAGTATTAAAGATAGTAAGTTAGCTGAAGAAAGCAAGAGAAACACTGACCCTACAAAATCATTTAACGGTTTAGATTTAGGAAGTATTGTAGGAGGTTTAATAAGTCTAATCCCAAAAAATAAAAGCAAAAAGAAAAGTAAAAAACAATCTATTCAATTGTTAAAGAACAGTATTTTATCAGACTTTGGTTATGACTTTTTTGACCAACTAAAAATTCCTGAAGATAAAATTTATGCATTTTTATATTATTGCTCAAAATTTAATATTGAAGAGTTATACGAACAAGAAAGTGAGTTAAATCTTATTAAGTTACTGGAGAATAAAAGCAGCATATTTTTGGAACAACTCAAAGAAAAATAATTATTATGTAAAAATACTAAACTGTAAGTTGTATTTTTATGATAAATTATATGAGAGTGATTAAAAATCTAATATTTATATTCTTTCTGGTTGGTTCCATTTCTACAAAAGCACAAAAAGATAATTTTTGGCTCTATGGAAAATTAAAAGATTCAAGTAGTGTTGTGAAAAATGCAAACATTATTAACTTGAAAACCAATAAAGGAACTTTTTCTAATGATTTTGGAGATTATAAAATAATTGTTTCTGTAGGTGACACTCTTCAGTTTTCTTCAGTTCAGCATAAAACTGTTTATCGTATCATTAATGATTTCATTTACAGATCTGAAGTTTTAGATGTTTTCTTGACAAATTCTACCTATGAATTGGATGAAGTTGTTTTAAAAACTAATGACTTAGATGGTTTTTTATCTTTAGATTTAAAAAAAACACCAGAGGATAAAAGAGCAGAAGCATTAAAAAAAACAATGGATTTTTCTAATGTAAATATGAAAGCCATTTACAATGGAGATTATATAGACCAGAGGGTTAGACCTCCAATGAACAACGTAGATCCTACAGCAATGTTTGCAGGCGCTGGGGGTGGTGTAGTTATTCCTGTTAAATTTTCTGAGAGATTATGGGCTTTGAGAAGAGATTTAGATTTTAAAACGAATTTTCCAAAAAAATTATTAAGTGAATTTGGAGAGCCTTTTTTTGAAAATGATTTAGGAATACCACCTGGAAAATATTATAATTTTTTAGAGTATTGTAATCCACTTGGTATTGAAGATTTGTATCGACAAAATAGAAAAATGGAAATGATTCTTGTATTGAAAAGAGAAAGCATAACATATTTAGAAATTACTAAGAATAGTAAAGAATAATTTTTCTATAGTATTTATTATGGTTTCATTTAAGAAAATAGTTTTTTTAATTATACTTCCCTTTCTCGCTTTTAGCAGCCACAAATATTATTTAAGTCTAACAGACATAGAGTATAATATTGAAAAAAATAGCTTAGAAATAATCATAAATTTATTTATGGATGATTTAGAGTATACAGTTAATAGAGATTTTGAAATTGATTTAAAACTTTCAACCAAAGATGAATTAAAAAATGCTGATAAATATTTCAAATATTATTTAAATAAAAATCTTACTTTCAAAATAGATAATAAGCAAATAAACTTTGAATATATTGGAAAAGAATATGAAGGTGATCTTGTTTATTTTTATCTAGAAATAGATAGTGTAAATAATCCCAATTCCTTGGAATTATCAAATAAATTACTTCTTAAATATTTCAAAAAACAACAAAATGTTGTAAAATTGAAAAATGGCAAAAACCGACAAAGTGAAATTTTAACTTATGAAACTAATAAAGCTTTGTTAAATTTTTAAAAAACCCTCTAAACAAATACATGTAATTATTACATTCAACAAATTTTTTAAATCAAAACTATCTCTCATGAAGAAATTAGCTATTACAGCTTTTAGTTTCCTGTTTATTTCATTTTCAATTATTGGACAAGAATCACAAAAAAAATCAAAAGTTGGCCATACAGATCAAAATAAATTTAGACAATTAAAAGATGTACTACCTACCCCAAACAACAGAAGAACTGCTTCAGGGGCACCAGGATATGAATATACACAACAAAAGGTAGATTATGTGATGAACATTAGAATTGACGAAAATACAAATCGTCTTTTTGGAGATGAATCCATTACTTACAAAAATAATTCTAAAGATTATTTAGAATATCTATGGGTTCAATTAGATCAAAACATGAGAGCTCCAGACTCAAAAACCCCTCTAGCTAAGTCTGAGAGTTTAGGCTCATCCTTTGAAAGACCAGAGACCTTCGCAAAAAATAATTTAAAAAAACCTTCAGATTTTGGATTTAAAATTGAAGAAGTTAAAAATATTGATGGTAGTTCACTTTCATACATGATTAATAGAACTATGATGAGAATCAACTTACCAGAACCACTTGCACCAGGTACTTCTTTTGAATTTAAAATTAAATGGAATTACTTAATTAATAACTCAGTAAAAGATGGTGGTAGGTCTGGATTTGAATTATTTCCAGATGGAAATAAAAATTATACTATAGCTCAATTTTTTCCTAGACTTGCAGTATATGACAATGTTGAAGGATGGCAAAATATGCAATTTTGGGGAAGAAGTGAATGGGCTTTGGAATTTGGAGATTATGATGTAAAAATAACAGTTCCTTCTGATCATATATTAGACGCTACTGGTGAATTACAAAATGAAAATAAGGTATTAACCAGAGAACAACGTAAGCGTTTTGAAAAAGCAAGAACTTCATTCGAAGAGCCAATTTTTATTGTAACTCAAGAAGAGGCTGAAAAAGCTGAAAAAGGAAGTAGTAATAAAACAAAAACATGGCACTTTAATGCTAAAAATGTACGAGATTTTGCCTTTGCATCTTCGAGAAAATATATTTGGGATGCTATGGCGGTAAATATTAATGGTAAAACCGTTATGGCAATTTCGTTATATCCAAAGGAAGGAAATCCGTTATGGGAAGAACATTCTACTAGAGTTGTTGCAAATACTCTTGAGGAATATTCTAAAATGACTTTTGATTATCCATACAGCAAAGCTATATCTGTTCATGCAGATAGACAAGGAATGGAATATCCAATGATATGTTTTAATTATGGACGTCCAAATCCAGATGGTACCTATTCAGAAAGAACAAAAAGAGGAATGATTGGTGTGATTACTCATGAAGTAGGACACAACTTTTTCCCAATGATAGTAAATTCTGATGAACGCCAATGGACCTGGATGGATGAGGGAATTAATTCATTTGTAGAAATCTTAGCTGAACTAGATTATGATCCTAACTTCTACACAGGAAATCTGCCAAAAGATATTGTAAGATATATGAGTATTGATCAAAACAACCTCTCACCTATAATGTCTCAGGGTGATTATGTTAAAAACTTTGGACCTAACGCCTACACAAAACCAGCTGCAGGTCTTTACATGCTTCGTCAAACTATTATGGGACCAGAATTATTTGATTATGCTTTTAGAACATATTCACAAAGATGGATGTTCAAACATCCTAGCCCTGCAGATTTCTTCAGAACAATGGAGGATGCTTCAGCAATGGATTTAGATTGGTTCTGGAGAGGATGGTTTTTTACAACCGACTATAATGATATTGGCTTAAAAGATGTTAAAAAATATAATATAACAGATCAACCTTCTCAGGAAGCAAGAAATCTTGCTAAAAGGTATAACATGAATTTAGAGGATTACAAAGGTAAATTAGTATTTTTTGAAGAGGAAAAAGAAGGAGTTTTAGCAGAAGCCAAAAAAGCATTAGATATAGATGTTATTAAAGATTATATGGCATCGATAAGCGAAGAGGAAAAAAATTCTCTAAAAGAAGCTCCTAACTTCTTCTACGAAGTTACCTTTGAAAAACCAGGAGGATTAGTGATGCCAATTATAGTAGAATTAGAATATGCAGATGGAACTAAAGAAAGACAAACTTTTCCTGCTCAGATTTGGAGGTATAATGATAAGGAAGTCTCTAAGGTATTTAGAACTACACAAGAGATTAAAAAAATAACAATTGATCCAGATCTTGAAACAGCTGATATAGATACATCCAACAATAGCTGGCCAAAAAAAGACAATTCAAAATTTGATAAATTCAAAAAATTCAAAATCAAAGGATAGAATTATTTAACACCCATTTTTACTAATAGAAAAACACTAATTATGAAAAAAATTGTTTCTTTTATCTTTTCAGTTCTTATTATCAGTGCAAGTACAATTGCACAGAATAGGGCTACTAAAACCCAAAAAGGGCACACAAATCAGAATAAATTTCGACAATTAAAGGAAATGTTAGCTACGCCTAATAGCCAACGTACTGCTTCTGGAGCACCAGGTAAAGATTATAGTCAACAAAAAGTAGATTATGTTATGAGTATAGTTCTAGATGATGACAATCAAAAAATTACAGGAAATGAAACCATAACTTATCACAATAACTCAGATGATACATTAAAATATTTATGGGTTCAGTTAGATCAAAATGTTAGAGCAAAGGATTCCAAAACTCCAGACATCACTCCAAGTAGTAAAATTCCTGAAAAATTAAATAAACGATGGTATGACTCCATGTTTAGTGAGCCTTTTGACGGTGGTTTTAATATTATGAGTGTACAAAATGTTGATGGCAGCAACCTATCGCACACCATCAACCAAACTATGATGCGAATCAATTTACCTCAACCTTTGGCTTCAGGCGAAAAGTTTCAGTTCAAAATATCTTGGTGGTATAATATTAATAATCATAGAATCAACAGAGGAAGATCTGGATACGAACATTTTTCTGAAGATGGAAATAATAACTATGTTATTGCTCAATTCTATCCCAGATTATGTGTGTATGACAATGTTGAAGGATGGCAAAATGACCAGTTTTGGGGACGAAGTGAATTTGCTCTAGAATTTGGTGATTTTTCTGTAGATATTACAGTTCCTGCAGATCACGTAATGCAAGCTACTGGTATTCTTCAAAATGAGAAAGATGTACTAACAAAAAAACAACAAAAGCGTCTTCAAGAAGCTAAAAACACATATGACAAACCTGTTTTAATTCACACACAGGAAGAGGCTATCAATGCAGAAAAGAAACGATCACAAAAAACCAAAACGTGGAAATATTATGCTGAAAATGTACGTGATTATGCTTTTGCAACCTCCAGAAAATTTATTTGGGATGGAATGGCTGTAGACATCAATGGAAAAAAAGTAATGGCTTATTCGCTGTATTCAAAAGAAGCTAATCCTTTATATGGAGATCACTCTACTTTAGCCACGGTACAAACTTTAAAAACATATTCTAAATATACATTTGATTACCCCTACCACAAAGCGGTTTCTGTTGACGGACAAATGGGAATGGAATATCCTCAAATGGCTTTTAATCCTGGAAGACCTGATTTACCAGATGGAGGTTATTCAGATCGTATGAAATACAGAATGATAAAAGTTACTATTCATGAAGTAGGACATAACTTTTTTCCAATGATAATTAATTCTGATGAAAGACAATGGACTTGGATGGATGAAGGATTAAACTCATATTTAGAGATGTTAGCAGAATTAGAATATGATAAAGATTTTCCAATGAGGAGAGGATTACCTAAAAATATTGTTGGCTATATGTCTGGAGATCAATCAAAAATAGCTCCAATTATGTCTAAAGGTGATAATGTTTATAGTTTTGGAAATAATGCCTATGGAAAGCCAGCTACTGCATTATGGATTTTAAGAGAAACGATTATGGGTAAAGATTTATTTGATCATGCTTTTAAAACGTACGCACAAAGGTGGAAGTTTAAACATCCTACTCCAGCAGATTTCTTTAGAACTATGGAAGACGCTTCTGCTATGGATTTAGATTGGTTTTGGAGAGGGTGGTTTTATACTACAGATGTTACTGACATAGGTATTAAAAGTGTTAAAAAGTTTATTAAAAAAGATGCTGAAAAAGATGTAAATTTTATTGAGGATTTGTCAGAAGGGTTAACCTTTTCCTCAGAAAATGCCAAAAAAGCAAAATCAAACTTCTTTTATGAAATTACATTTAACAAGCCTGGAGGACTAGTGATGCCAATAATTGCTGAATATACATACAAAGATGGATCAAAAGAAAGAAAAGTATATCCTGCTCAAATTTGGAGATACAATGATAAAGAAATAACCAAAGTGGTAAAATCAGATAAAGAAATAACAAATATTACTATAGATCCAGATCTTGAAACTGCAGATGTAGACACATCCAATAATAACTGGCCACAAAAAAAGGATTCAAAGTTTAGTAAGTTTAAAAATAAAATTAAAGGATAATTATCTGTATAAAAATCCCGTTAATTATGACGGGATTTTTTTTACTATTAAATTAGGTATAAATACTTATTGTATAAATCATAAATATTTCTAAATTTGTATAATTATTCTTAACTCCTATTTGGATAATTAAAAAAATGTTTTTTAACATTTTTACTCCCACCCTTTCCCTCATTTTTATTATAAATAATCTCTTTCTGTACAGAGATATTAGTATTAGCACTCCTACCCTAACCAATAATAGTTTTATGAAATTAACTTTTCATTAATTTCTATTATAAATTTATTTATCAAACCTCTTTAATTTAATTTTTTACCCTCAGCTTATAAAATAAGATATAATAAAAGTCTAATACTTAATTATATTGTTTATGAAGGTTATCATATTTATATCACTTTTTTTTATCAGTTCTATTATTTATTCTCAAGAAAAAATGAGTTTGGGAGTATTCCAAGACGCCAGGCTTATGTTTTTAGGTGATGAAAGAGGAAATAGTCCAGGAACTATGGATCTTTTGTTAAGGTTGAGATTAGAAGCTAAACAAAAGAAATTAGGATATTTTGTCTTTTACTTAAGCTATGAGCATGCTAATCTTGCTTCTACTCTAATAAGGTATTCATCCTCTGTTGGATTTACTTTTAATAACTTAAGTAAATCTAATAAGTTTATAAATAGGTTTGATTTTACACCCACTATTGGCTATGGAAACTTAAACAGAAATAGAAATAACTCAATTGATAAGTATTATAATTGGTCATTTTGTGAGGAGACTTCATTTAAAGTTAATAAATTTATGAAAATTTCTTTTTTAACACAGTTAATGCAGCGATCAGATTTAAAAAGAAAAAAATCAAATAATAGAAGAATAGCTAGATTTAGCTGTTTTATTGGGACAGTATTTAATATATAAGTAATATTAAATTTATTTTTTTCTAAACACTAACCAACAGCCAATTAATATTAAAGGTATGCTTAATACTTGACCTGTGTTTAAGGAGTTTAAAACCCAATCTTCTCTTCCATCTATTTGCGCTTCTTTGAAAAATTCTATAAAAAATCTTGAAGTCCATAAGCCTATCATAAATAAACCAAATAAAAAGCCTGTCTTCTGCTTTTTATTTGAATTCCAATAAAACTTCCATAAAACTATGAATAAAATTAAATAACAAAGTGCCTCGTATAATTGTGTTGGGTGCCTTGGTAACATTTCAGCATCTTTTGATTTAAATATTACACCTAGATTAGAGCCGGTTGGCTTTCCATAGATTTCAGAGTTGAAAAAATTACCTAATCTAACTAAAGCAGCTCCTAAAGCAGAAACTATTGCCATTCTATCTAAAATATAAAGTAGCGGCTTTTGCAAATGTTTTTTACTATATATATACATAGCAATAATAATTGCAATAGCAGCTCCATGACTAGCAAAACCAGTGTACCCAGTAAATCTCCATCCATCGATTAACCCAAATACTGCAGATTCTCCTACTGCTCTTTTAAAAGGTAAGAAAATTTCAAGAAGATTATTTTTATAGTAATCCCAACTGTAGAAAAAAACCTCTCCTAATCTCATTCCAACTAGCATCGAAATAAAGGTATACATGAAAAGAGTATCAATTTTTTCAATTGAAATTTTATCTTCAATATATATTTTCTTCATAATTCTGAGGCCAAAGATAAATGCAGCAACAAACATTAAACTATACCAACGAATTGTAAAAAAACCTATATCTATTCCTAATGAGGGGTCCCAAGTTATAGCGAAAAAATTCATATTATATTTAATTTTATATTATTAAAAATGATTATTTATTCTTTTTTTCTGGAACTGGATCATAACCACTTCCTCCCCAGGGATGACAACTAATGATACGCTTTAAAGATAACCAACCACCAATGATTAAACCTCTTTTATTCAAAGCTTCAATAGCATAATGTGAACAAGTTGGATTATACCTACAAGTTGAAGGTGTAAAAGGGGAAATAGCTACTTGATAAAATCGAACAAGTAGTATTAAAGGAAAAGCTAAAATATTTTTAAAACTCACTAGTTATTTTTTCTATAATTAATTAAAAGATTAAGTAATGGTATATGATGTCCCATCTCTTCCATCTTTTAACTGAATTCCCATAGCTAACAACTCGTCCCTTATTTGATCAGACAGGGCCCAGTCTCTATTTTCTCTTGCTTCTTTTCTCAGTTTTATTAATAATGAAACTACACCATCAATTTTTCCTGAGACTTGATCTTTTACATCATTGAGCAATCCTAGTACATCAAAAACAAAAGCATTCATCGTGGATGTTAAATCTACAAGATCATTTGAAGTTATTGATGCCTTTCCTTCTTTTATCTGGTTGATAAACTTAACACCCTCAAAAATATGAGATATCAAAACAGGAGTATTAAAATCATCATTCATAGCAGAATAACACTTTTTTTTCCATTCAGAAATATTTACCGAAGATGATTTTTGTGTTGATAAACTTGCTAAACTTGTCATAGCATCCATAAGTTTCAAATACCCTTTTTCTGAAGCCTCTAAAGCATCACTAGAAAAATCTAAAATGCTCCTGTAATTAGCTTGCATATTAAAAAAACGAACAACACTAGGCGAAAATGCTTTACTTAAAATCTTATTTTTTCCTGTTAAAATTTCATTCGGCAAAATATAATTACCTGTAGATTTAGCCATTTTTTGACCATTTAATAACAACATATTAGTATGCATCCAATAATTAACTGGATCATGTCCAGAACAGGTTTTAGATTGTGCAATTTCACACTCATGATGGGGGAATTTTAAATCTAGTCCACCACCATGAATGTCAAACTTATCGCCTAAATATTTAGAACTCATCACAGAACACTCTAGATGCCATCCAGGAAAACCCTCTGACCATGGAGAGGTCCATCTCATGATATGTCTTTCATCAGCTTTTTTCCACAAAGCAAAATCTTGGGGATTTTTTTTATCAGATTGACCATCCAATACTCTTGTATTATGAATAGCATCTTCGATTTTTCTACCAGATAATATTCCGTAATGATTACTCTCGTTATAGGCTACAACATCAAAATACACGGAACCATTAATTTCATATCCAAGCCCCTTATGAATGATCTCTTTTATCATTTCTATTTGTTCTACAATATGTCCAGTGGCAGTAGGTTCTATACTAGGTGGAAGAAAGTTGTATTTTTTTAATACATCATGAAAATCAACAGTATACCGTTGAACAACTTCCATTGGTTCTACCTCCTCTAAACGTGCTTTTTTTGCTATTCTATCTTCACCTTCATCTGCGTCATTCTCTAAATGACCAGCATCTGTAATGTTTCTAACATATCTTACTTTGAAGCCTAAGTGTAAAAAGTAACGAAAAGCAACATCGAAAAACATAAAAGTTCTTAAATTTCCAAGATGAACATTGCTATAAACTGTTGGACCACAGACATACATTCCTATATGTCCTTCGTGAACTGGCTTAAATAATTCTTTACTTTTAGTGAGTGAATTGTATATTTTTAATTGATTCTCTTTGTAGAGTTCCATAAAAAATTAGATGTTTTTTTTATGAGTTAAAGATAGTTACTTTATCAACAATACAGAAATAGTAATCTCTATTAAATTTAGTATTTATATGTTTTTTATTTAGATCATAATTAAAATACTTCGAAAGAATTTAGAGTTTTTTAAATAATCTCTCTTTACACCATTTTTATTTATAAATTTACATTGGAATTATGGCTAAAAAAAAAGTTTCAACATTATTTAAAATAGAAGGTGTTTCAAAACAAGAGACAACTAGTAAAATTGCTGCCAAAAAAATTCAATTAAATAGAAATAAAATTCCTACGACTAAAAAATTTATTTCTGAAATTTTGGCTGGTAATATTAGTTTTTTAAGTAGGGCCATTACGTTAATAGAAAGTTCTAACAAGAAACATCAAGAAAAAGCAAATATTATTTTAAATGAATGCCTACCTCATGCAAACAAATCAATAAGAATTGGTATAACTGGGGTGCCTGGTGTAGGAAAAAGCACCTTCATAGAAGCATTAGGAATGCAATTAACTAAAAAAAAGAAAAAAGTTGCAGTACTAGCTATAGATCCGAGTAGTTCTATCAATAAAGGGAGTATTTTGGGTGATAAAACCAGAATGGAAGAATTAGTTACTAACAAACGTGCTTTTATTAGACCCTCACCTGCGGGTACTTCTTTGGGTGGAGTAGCCCAAAAAACAAGAGAAACTATTATTTTATGCGAGGCAGCTGGTTTTGATACCATCATCATTGAAACGGTTGGGGTTGGTCAAAGTGAAACCATGGTGCATTCTATGGTAGATTTTTTCTTACTTCTAAAAATAGCTGGTGCGGGTGATGAACTACAAGGAATAAAAAGAGGTATTATTGAAATGGCAGATGCCATCATTATCAATAAATCCGACGGAGATAATATTAGAAATGCTAGTATTGCCAAAGTTGATTTCACTAGAGCACTTCACTTATATCCTCAAAAAACTAGTGGATGGAAGCCAAAAGTTTTAACAGCTAGTGCACTTGAAGGTACAGGAGTAAACGAAGTGATGGAGATGATTGAAAGCTACATATCACTAGTGAAAAAAAATAATTTCTTTGTTTCTAATAGAAATCATCAAAATACTTCATGGTTAAAAGCTATTATTGAAAAGAACTTATATGATTCTTTTTATAAAAACAATAAGAATCATATTGCCCTACAAAAGGAAATTGAATTATTAGAAAATAATGAAACTACTCCTTTTTTATCTGCGAAAAAATTATTAAAAAATTATAATGGATAAATTTTTACAGCAGAAATACCTATTACCCATTGTAATTTTTATTTTTTTTATTGTTAATAGTATTCAAGGTAATTATACAGAATTATTACCAGATGAAGCTTATTATTGGGTGTACAGTCAATATATGAATTGGGGTTTTTTTGATCACCCTCCTTTAGTTGCTGTATGGGTTAAAATCAGTGATTTTCTATTTAATAATGAAATGGGTGTTCGATTTTTTTCGTCGGTTTCATTTAGCTTACTTGTTTACTTACTTTGGATCACTACGGATCATCCAAAAAAAAATAGATTTACTTGGTTATTTCTTCTACTCATTTTTTCAACAGCATTATTAAATGTTTATGGTTTTATAACTACTCCAGACACCCCTTTATTACTATTCTTTTCTCTATTTTTATTTGCTTATAAGAAATATCTTACAAAAAAAAACACGGTTAGTTATCTCCTACTAACACTATCTATTACTGGGATGATGTACAGCAAATATCAAGGTGTTTTAATTGTATTTTTTATGGTACTCTCTAATTGGAAATTAGTAAAAGATTACAAACTATGGTTAGTTTGTTTAGGTGTAATTATACTTTATATTCCACATTTAACCTGGCAATATATGAATGATTTCCCTTCCATACGATATCATTTGTATGAAAGAGCTTCCGTAGCTAGCTATAGAATAGAGTATTCTTTAATGCATTTTGTAAATGCTATTGCTATATTAGGTTTTACATTTATTATTATATATAAAGCTTTTTTTAAGAGAATTAAAAGCACCAACCAATATCACAAAGGCTTAAATTATATTATTTCAGGATTTTTTATATTTTTTTTACTTTCTTCTTTTAGAGGGCACGTTCAAGCACAATGGATAGCTCCAATTATGCTTCCATTAATATTAATAACGTTTGAGTATCTTTTAGATAACCAAAAACTAATTAAACTATTTAATTACTTAGCTTTTGTAAATATTATAATCATAATAATAGCAAGAATAATTATTGCCAATGAAGGTATTATTCCTGTTAAATTAGAATTTCACGGGAATAAAGAATGGACTCTTAAAGCAAAAAAATTAACGCAAAATACAGATAGGGTATTTATAAACAGCTTTCAAAATACAGCTATTTTTTGGTTTTACACAAAAGAAAAGCCTCATTATCAGAAAAATTTTTTAGGAAGAAAAAATCAATTCAAATTCATACCCGGGAATAAAACATTTTTATCTGATTCGGTATCCTATTTTACAAGAACTTCAAGAGACTACTCAGAAATAAAAATGAGCAGCGGTAAAGATTCTATTTTTATTTCCTTTATTAAAGATTATACATCTTTATTTGAAATTAAAATTGATTTGATTAATTCGGATGAAGTAATCATTAAAAATAATTCTAAAAATTTCATCAAAGCTATCCTTGAAAACCCCTATGATTTTGATATTGATTTTAAAGATATTTTTATAGAAATTGTTTTTCAAAATAAAAAAGGAAATGAAATTTATAGTATTCCAGCAAAAATAGATTTATCAAGTATTAAAGCCTCAACTAAGGAAAATATTTCACTTGAGTTTTACCCATCTGTTATTAATAGTCTAGATGAGTATCCATATCTTGGCATAGGAATTAAAACTGCCAATAATATGGATTTGGTTAAAGTAAGTTCATTACATAGGTATATAATTATTGATTAATTATAAATAATTAAACCCTTTTTATAGATTTGCATTATTAAAAAATTCAGATGAATAAACAATTCCCTAACTACATAAAATATATCCTATCAAATATTGGTTTTCTGTTTGTTTACCTTTTCTTTTTTAGGCTTATTTTTTTCTTTTTTATCGCCAATTTTGAATCAGTTTCCAGAGAAGAAATTCAAACAGCGTTCAGTTATGGTATTAGGTTTGATTTAAAACTAGTAATTCTAAGCTACTTCCCTCTTTCTTTACTTATTCTCTCTACTAACTATCTTTTCTTTAAGAAGAAGGTTTTTAGAAAAATAGCCATTACTTATCACATACTACTATATCTATTATTAACTATTATTTATTTAATAGATATTGGCTACTATAATTATTTGTTTACTAGACTAGATGCATCTTCATTAAGATTTCTTAGCAACTTAAAAATATCTTCTCAATTAGTTTTGGAAACGTATCCTGTTTTCAAGGGGTTGTTTGCTTTGATTCTTTTATTTGTATTCATCCGTTTTATAAGTAGTAAATTATTTGATAAAATAGCTAGAAAAAATGTCGTTTTTCTTTCAAAAAAAATGAAAGCAGTGTATTTTATCTGTACATTTTTATTACTATCGTTTGGAGTTTATGGAAGTATAACACACTATCCCCTTCGTTGGAGTGAAGCTTTTTTTTCAAAAAATAATTCAGTTAACCAATTTGCATTAAACCCAGTGCTAAATTTTTTTGATACTTACAATTTTAGAAATGATGGTGTAAACAATGAATTAACCAAAGCTTACTTTCCAATCATTGCAGATTACTTGGGTTTATCAAAAGACTCTATTTTATTTAAAAGAGAGGTTACTTTTGACTCTATTCACAAGCAAAAACCTAATCTTATAATAGTGATGCTAGAATCATTAGGTTCTGTTGCGTTAGGATACGAGGGTAATGTAGCTAACGCTACTAAAAACATTGATCAGATTATCAAAGAAAGTACTTATTTTGAAAACTTTTATGTACATAAACCAGGAACAGCTGCCACTGTATTTTCAAGTATTACAGGACTTCCAGATTTAGACACCAAAGAAACTGCCTCAAGGAATTTGAGAGTAATCGATCAAAAAATCATATTTGATCAGTTTGATGGATATGAAAAATTGTATTTACTTGGAGGAAGTGCTAATTGGGCAAATATCAGAGGGGTGTTTAAATCAAATATAAAAAACTTAAAGATTTATGAAGAAGGCAGCTATGAAGTAGAGAACCGAGCTGATGTTTGGGGTATTGATGATTATGATTTATTTAATGAATCAGATAAAATTTTCAAAAATCTTCATTCATCTAAAAAACCTTTTGTAGCCTATGTTCAAACTGCAACAAATCATAGACCTTTTTCAGTTCCTCAAAGCAAAGATTCTTATAGGCCACTTGTTGATGGTGATATAGATAAAACTACCTTAAAAGAATCTGGATTCATTTCATTGGCTCAACTGAATGCTCTTAGATATCTAGACTTTAATGTGAAAACTTTCTTAAATAAAGCAAAAGAATCTGGATATTATGAAAATACAATTTTTGCATTTTTTGGAGATCACAATACTTCCATGAATGAAACAGAATCATTTAAAAAAGAATTTGATTTAGGTTTTCAAGTACATCATGTACCCTTCTTTATTCATGCACCAAATTACCTTAAACCTCAAAAAATATCAACGATCTCTAAGCTATCAGATTTGTTTCCAACTTTAGCAACGGTAGCTAAATCTGATTATACTAATTTTACTTTAGGTTCTAACGCATTAGATACATTAAATACGAATTCATTTGGTTTTCTTTATATAAAAATAAAGGGGGAGCCAGGTATAGGATTAATTCAAAATAATTTTTATTTTACAAAAACCATTCAAAATAATTTCAAAAGTTTATATAAAATTTCGGATAAAGAAAATAAAGATGTTAGTAATTTATATCCAGATATAGCATCTTCAATGGATAGCCTTTTAACATCTTACTACCACAGCACCAAGTATTTATATTATAATAATAAGAAATAGTTTTACAGATTTTCTTTTAACTTCCTCTTACAGAGTTTCTAGAAATCAATTAGAAAAATAAAAATATTACTTATTGAACATAGTTGTTAAACGTAATTTTTGCTGAAGTTTATAAAATAGATATCCAAAAAATATTCCAGCTAAATAACCTGAAATTACGTCTAATGGGAAGTGTACTGCTAGATATATACGGCTATAACCAAATAGTAATGGAAATAGGATTAAAAAAGAAATGTATTTAACATGCCTTTTTAAAAGTAAAATTATAAAAAAAGTAAATGTCATAGAAGAAGCAGCATGACCAGAATAAAAGCTAAAGCTACTTGGTTTATAGTCAAATTGTCGGATATATTGAATTACTCCATCTGTATTACATGGCCTTAAACGTTCAAATGTATTCTTAATAAAATTAGTGAATTGGTCTGAAAATGTGATTAATAAAATTAAGAATAACAACAGTAAACTACCGCTTTTCCAACCAAATTTTTTAAAAATTAAGAATAACACAAGAGCAAACAATGGAGACCAATTAAATTGATTTGTAATTGCAAACCAAAAACTGTCCCATTGTTCGCTACCTAAATTGTTAAGAAAAATAAGTAACTCCTTGTCAATTTGTGTTATTCTATCAAACAAATTATTTGCCTACTTTTAATAATTCAAGTTCAAATATTAAATCGGCTTTTTTAGGAAACGGCCCTCCTCCAGCTTCACCATAACCTAAATAATAAGGAATAAATAATCTAGCTTTATCTCCTACTCTCATTTTCACGAGAGCTTCTTTAACTCCAGGTATTAAGGGCTGTTTGTCTAAGGTGAATTTAAATGGAGTTCCTTCTTTAGTAGACTGTATCAATTTCCCGTCACCTAAATACATGCTATAACTAATTGAACATTCTACAGCAGAATTAAATCTTTTGCCTCTACCTCTCTTGAGTGTTAAAATTTGCAATCCAGACTCTTGCTTTTTTGCTTTTTTAACATTCATCTTTTCGTAAAAAACTTTTTGATCTTTGGCAAATTTTACTAATCTTTCTTTTTCAATTTTTTCCATTTGAGCTAATCTCTCCAATTCTTTTTCAGCACTTTTTGAAATTTCATCTTCAAATACTTTTACAGCATCAAAATTCTTTGCGTCTTGACCTTTTCTAACAATAGTTAGTTTTTTAATTATATCTGTTTTTACTATGGAGTCTAAAACATCTAAGTTGCTTACAACTTTCCCAAAAACAGAATGACATCCAACTCTAGGGTTGCTGCAGTCTTTTAATTGATTTTCATTAGTATATGCATCTAGCCAAGGAGTTGGTTTGTATGTAATAAAAAACTGACTCCCGTTTGTATTGATTCCCGAATTAGCCATAGATAATATTCCTTTACTATCATGTTTCAAATCTGGGTTGAACTCATCATAGAATTTGTATCCTGGACCTCCTTGACCTGAAGCTAGAGGATCTCCACCTTGTATCATAAAGTCTTTTATAACTCTATGAAAAGTTAATCCGTCATAATACTTTTTACCTTTCAAAGAATCGGTAACTTTAGGATTAGTTCCTTCAGCTAATGTGACGAAATTTGCAACAGTTAACGGTACTTTATCTGCATATAATTGAATAATAATTTTTCCTTTATTAGTTTCCATATCAGCATAAATACCGTCTTCATATCCGCTATATTCATCTTTACACGCTGTAAAAACTAAAGAAAACACTAGTATTAATTGTAAAATTCTATTTTTCATTTTTTGTTTATTTAATATTTATTAATGTTACTATACTTATTATTGATTTGTTAATACCAATTTTATTTCCATCTCCAACAATGTCGTAGGCATTAAAAGAAGGTATTATAAACTTAATGGTTTCTCCTATTTTCATTAATTTTAGACCTTGCTGTATTCCAGGAATAAAGTCTTCTTCATCTACCTTATAATCTTTAATTCCATTAAGTTGCTTTGAATATATAATTTGATCTTTTAAATCTGAAATTTCATAGCTTATTTGAACTAAATCTCCTTTTTTTGGTGAAATTGAATTTTTAGGATTTTTTATTATGTATCTATACCAAAAACCATATGGAGAACGAATATAATCATGAAAAGTATCTTTTTTGATGTAATTAATAATTTTTAATTCCTCTATTGAATTTATTTTTTTTAAAATAGTTGAGGTAGAGGTCAAAGAGCTTGAATTACTAACAGTTACAGGTTTTCTGGCTTGTTGCTCTGAACAAGAAATCAAAAATAAAGAAGATAGTAAAAGACAATTTTTAAGAGTCATATGAATGAATTAATTGTTCTTTATTGTCTTCTAATAAATCACAAAATTTAATCAAGGTTTCATCCATCGAAAGATCAGATTTTCCTCCAGAAGCGTTATCATGTCCTCCACCATTAAAATATTTTCTGGCAAATTTATTAACAGAAAAGGTACCCTTAGATCTAAAGGATATCTTAATAATTTGCTGCTCCTTATCTTCAATGAAAATTGCAGCTAAAACAACACCTTCAACAGAAAGTGCGTAGTTTACAATCCCTTCGGTATCTCCTTTAACAAAATTATTAGCTTCTTTTTCATCTTCTGTTAATGTGATGTATGCAGTTTTATACTCGGGTAAAACTTTAAGATTACTTAATGCTTGTCCAAGAAGTTGCAAGCGACCAAAAGAACTTGAATCATAAACATTGCTGTGAATTCTATGATTTTCTGCACCACTGTCAATCAAATGGGCTATTACCTTATGAGTTAAACTGGTTGTTGAACGAAACCTAAAAGAACCCGTATCAGTCATAATACCTGTATACAAACAAGAGGCTATATCTGAATCTAATAAATGAATATCTCCCATTTTCTCAATAAAATGGTATATCATTTGGCAGGTGGAACACATTTCTGTATCGGAATACATATAAGCGAATTCATCAGGTTCTTGATGATGATCAATTAAAGCAAAATCATTTTGGTACTTTTCTAGGGTAGATTGCATGTCATGTCCAACTCTGTGAAGAGCATTAAAATCTAGTAAAAAGATGATGTCTGATTTATTTATGGCTTTTTGTGATTGCGAATTTTGCCAATCAAATCTGAAAGTTTTTTTTGATCCAGGAAGCCAATGAAGAAATTTAGGATATTCATTAGGTACTACTACAGTTGGTTGATGGCCTTTCTTTTTTAAATAATGAAACAACCCAAGAGTAGCTCCCATAGCATCTCCATCAGGATTTCTATGTCCAACAATAACCACTCTTTTAGGGGTATCTAAAAATGTTTTTAATTCTTTAATTTGTTTCAAAATCATAATTAGCGAAGATACAATTTTATTAAAAATTTATGTACTTTTGCGCCGATTTATAAAACATAAATACAAAATAAAAATGGCAACAAATAGAACATTCACAATGATTAAACCAGATGGTGTAGAAAACGGTCATACTGGTGCAATCCTAGACAAGATTAATTCTGCAGGTTTTAGAATTGTGGCAATGAAAAAAACACAAATGACCAAGAATGATGCTGAATCTTTTTATGCAGTGCACAACGAACGACCTTTTTTCGGAGAATTAGTAGAGTTTATGACAAGAGGACCTATCATTGCAGCTATATTAGAGAAAGATAATGCTGTTGAAGATTTTAGAACCCTAATTGGAGCAACTAATCCTGCTGATGCTGCAGAAGGAACTATTAGAAAATTATATGCCACTTCTATGGGAGAAAATGCAGTTCATGGATCAGATAGTGATGAAAATGCTGAAATAGAAGGAAATTTTCACTTTTCAGGAAGAGAGAAATTTTAATTCCTAACCCAACTTAATAAAAAAAACTGAGTTTTCTACTCAGTTTTTTTTATTAAAAATGTTTTTTATTTTTTTAAACTAGCATCAACTTCGATACTACCCTAGCACCCATTTCTTCATTTAAAATATTTATTATTTTATCTTTACCATAACTTAATTCTTCTCTTAACACAGAAGATGTAAGACTTACTATTAAGGTGGTATTTTGAAGTTTAATAGATTGAGTATAAGCAACTACCCCTTTACCCATAAGTTTTTCCCAAGCCTCCTCAATTTTAATTTTCTGCATCCCTTTAGACAAATTATTCTCTTTTATGAAAGAGTTCATTAGTTTGCTTATTGCTAAGGATTCATTTTCTCTTTTTGCCATTATTTACTTAATAAATAGTTGATTAAATATTGCCAGTATATAACTCTTACAATCACAAGTTAAAAATTTGATATGATTTATTACTCTGTTTGATAACATTTTCTATTCTGTCAGAGTGTGTATCAGTAATAAAAATCTGTCCAAATTCATTTTTATTGACTAACTCAATAATTTGTGAAACTCTATTTTCATCTAATTTGTCAAAAATATCGTCTAATAAAAGTATGGGGGTTAAGTTAGATTGTTGTTTTATAAATTCAAATTGCGCAAATTTTAGTGCTATTAAATAGGATTTTTGTTGTCCTTGAGAACCAAACTTTTTAATAGGGAAACCACCTATTTCAAAACTTAAATCATCTTTATGAATTCCAACAGTAGTATACTGTAATATTTTGTCTTTCTCTAAATTTTTATCTAATAAAGTTCTATAATCAGAGGTAAGTAATTGACTTTTGTATACTAGATTAACTTTTTCATTATTGTTTGATATAATAAAATGTTTTTCATTAAAAATAGGGATAAACTTTTCTAAAAACTTTTTTCTTTTTTTAAAAATAGAAGTCCCAAAAGAAATCATTTGGTCATTATATACAGATAAATTTACCTCGTCAAATGTTCTATTTGCCGCAAAATACTTTAACAAGGCATTTCTTTGAGACAAGAGTTTGTTGTAAGATATTAAATCTTGGAGGTAACTTTTATCTTGCTGAGAGATAACACCATCTATAAATTTTCTTCTTGCATCACTTCCACCTATAACCAAATCTCTATCGGAGGGAGATATTATTACGAGTGGAATTTGACCAACATGCTCAGAAAATTTATCATAAGCCTTACCGTTTCTTTTTAAAACTTTTTTTTGCCCCTTCTTTAAACTACAAATTATCTTTTCTAATCTTTCATTAATTGTATAATCTCCTTCAACCACGAAAAATGTTTTTTCATGTTTTATATTTTGGCCAGCTATGGGATTAAAATAACTCTTTGCAAATGATAAATAATAAATAGCATCTAGAATATTTGTTTTACCCAATCCATTTAAACCAACAAAACAATTGATTTTTTCTTTGAACTCAAAAGTCTTGGAATCAAAATTTTTGAAATTTACTAAAGATAATTTTTGCAAATACATAACTAAAAATTGTTGTAAGTAATCTTATGCAAATTATTGAAAAATTACGATATATTGGCTTTCTATATCCAATTAAAAAAACTATTTTTGCGCTACTAATTTTTACACTAAATATGGCAACATATAAGAAAAAGGGTTACAAACCTAAAGACAAAAAAGAGCAAGAGGCTCTGAAAATGCAAAGTACTACTGCTGAGGTTTTTAATACATTAGACGAATCTGCTTCAAAATCCGAACAATGGATTGAAAAAAACAGCAAGCCATTATTTTATGGTTTAGTCGTAGTTATCGCATTAATTTTAAGTTTTTTAGGGTACAATAAATTTATTGTGGAACCTCAAGAAGAAGCTGCCTCTAACGAGTTAGCTTTCCCAAGAAAATATTTCAATGAAGCTGGTTTAGCCTCTGGAAATGATATAGATTCATTATTACAATTAGGTTTAGAGGGTGCTGATAATAAATATGGTTTTCTAGATATTTCAACACAATTCAGCGGAACTAAGTCTGCTAATATTGCGAACTATTACGCAGGTGTATCTTACCTAAAGTTAAAAGAATATGAAAAAGCCATAGAATATCTAAGTAAATTCGATTCTGATGATGAGATTCTTGGACCAACAGCAATTGGTGCAATTGGTGATGCTTTTGCAGACATCGATCAAACCGAAGATGCCCTAGATTACTATGAAAAAGCTGCTAACAAAAAAAATAATGAATTTACAACGCCGTTATTCTTATTTAAAGCTGGGAAATTAGCCTTGTCTTTAAATAAATTTTCAAAAGCAGAGAAATTATTTAAACAAATCAAAGAAAATTATTCTACCACAGAGATTGGTAGAAATATCGATAAATATATTTACAGTGCTAAATATGCTCAATAGTATCAATGGCAACAACTAACTTATCTTATTACGATAAAGAAACAATCCCAAACGCGAAAAAATTTCGGTTTGGGATTGTCGTTTCTGAATGGAATCCTGAAATTACTCAAAACCTACACAAAGGCGCTATAGCTACATTAATTGATTGTGGTGCAGACCCTGATAACATTATTTCATGGAATGTTCCTGGTAGCTTTGAATTAGTTTATGGATGCAAAAAAATGATTGAAACTCTTCAACTAGATGCTGTTATCGCTATTGGTAATGTAATACAAGGAGAAACAAAACATTTTGATTTTGTTTGTAATGGTGTAACCAAAGGAATTGTAGACCTAAATATGAAATTTAACACTCCTGTTATTTTCTGTGTATTAACAGATAATACAAAACAACAATCTATAGACAGATCTGGAGGTAAATTAGGAAACAAAGGTATAGAATGCGCAATAGCAGCAATCAAAATGGCTTCTTTAAGTTAGATTTAACAAAGTATCTTACTAACAAACCTTGACCATTATTTTATTATTGAGTAACTTTGACAAGCTGCCTAGCAATCTATTGTATTATTGGTAATTAAAGAATTTACAAAACTCTGCATGGGAATTATAAAAAGAAAAAATAAAAAATTTGATTACAAACCCAGATACTACAAAGGAGAGGGTAATCCTTATGAAATTAAACATAAGTTTGACGAATTCAGGAGTTCAACTACTTCCAATACAAGCTTAAAGGGAAAAATAACGGATGCAATTAGTAATTTAAAAGGAGAGCAAAATATTATAACTATTGATGATGAAAATTATCAATTAGACGATTCCCATTCAAATTCAAACAAAGTTGTACTCTACATCATAGCTATACTTGTACTCATTTTTTTATTCATCATAGATTTTGATCTATCAATTTTTACGAAAAAATAATGTCAGACATTATTCAACTTTTACCAGATCATGTTGCGAATCAAATTGCAGCAGGTGAAGTAGTTCAACGACCATCTTCTGTAGTCAAAGAATTGTTAGAAAATTCCATTGACGCCAAAGCAACATCTATAAAACTAATTATAAGAGATGCCGGGAAAACGTTAATACAAGTTATCGATAACGGAAAAGGCATGAGCAATACAGATGCTAAACTAGCATTTGAAAGACATGCAACTTCGAAAATTAATTCTGCTGATGATTTGTTTAAATTAAAAACTAAAGGGTTTAGAGGAGAGGCAATGGCGTCTATAGCTGCTATTGCTCATGTTGAAATGAAAACTAAACAAGATTCTCAAGAACTAGGAACTCATATTAAAATAAATGGTAGTAGAATTTCTTATATAGAACAAGCTGCCTCACCTACTGGCACCAACATTTCAGTAAAAAATTTATTTTTCAATATACCTGCTAGAAGAAATTTTTTAAAGTCTGACACCATTGAAACTAGACATATCATTGATGAATTTCAACGAATTTCATTGTCACATCCAGAAATTTCTTTTAGTCTACATCACAATGATAACGAGGTTTACCGTTTAAAAGATTCTAATTTAAGAAAAAGAATTGTAGCAATTTTTGGAATTAAAATGAATGAAAAATTAGTTCCAGTTTCAGAGAATACAGAGATGATTTCTATGGAAGGTTTTGTTGCCAAGCCTCAATATGCAAAGAAAAAAAGAGGGGAACAATTCTTTTTTGTGAATAACCGATATGTGAAAAGTCCTTATCTAAATCATGCAGTGGTTGCTGCATTTGACGGATTACTGGAAAAAGGATATCATCCCTCCTACTTTTTATATTTAACAGTCCCTACTGAGAGTATAGATATAAATATACACCCAACGAAAACAGAAATTAAATTTGAGGATGAAAAGGCAATATATGCGATATTAAGAGCAACCATAAAACATAGTTTAGGGCAATATAACATTGCACCTATTCTTGATTTTAATAGAGATGCTACGCTAGACACACCTTACAATTTCTCTAAAGAAGAATCAAGCCCTTTAACTCCAAAAATCACCATTGATTCATCTTTTAATCCTTTTGAAAAGGAAACAAAAAACAAACCTTTTCAGGTAAGAGAAGAAACAGCTAAATGGGAAAGTTTATATGTTTCTACTCAAGAAATCGATCAACAGGAAACCTTATTTGAGCAAGAGTCTAATCTTTTACCAAATAAAACCATTCAAATCCAAAAAAAATTCCTGCTTAGTTCCATAAAATCCGGTGTCGTTTTAATAAATCAATCACTTGCACACCAAAGAGTATTGTATGAGGAATTTTTAGAAAGTGTAAATTTAAAAGAAATACACAGCCAACAATTACTATTTCCTATCACTATTTCTTTCTCTTCTGCTGAGATTGAAATGATTTACACATTAAAATCAGAGCTTGAAAATGTTGGATTCTGTTTTGATGTTTTCACAAAAGAATCTGTAACCATTAAAGGAACACCAGTTTCTATATCAGAAAGTAAAATCTCCAAAGTATTGGAGGAGCTTCTTGAAAATATTAATTTAGACATACCAGATGCTAATTTTAAACCACTGGATGTAATGGCTAAATCTTTTGCTAAATCTTTAGCAATTAAAACAGGTCATTACCTATCTCAAAAAGAACAAGAAAGTCTTGTAAATAGTCTTTTTTCATGTATGGAACCAAGTTTATCCCCCACAGGTAAAGCAACTTTTAAAACGTTAACATTACAAGAAATTGACCAATTATTTGATTCTTAACATATGAATGGAATTAAAATTACAGAAGGAATTAAGCATTTAATAATAGTTAATATTATTTTATTTGTAGCTCCGCAAATTATAAATTTAGATCTCACCAATATTTTTGCATTGCACTTTCCTAAAAATAATCATTTTGGCATATGGCAATACATAACTCATATGTTTATGCATGGAAGTTTTCCTCACATCCTTTTTAATATGTATGGTTTGTGGGCATTTGGAACTCCATTAGAAAAAATGTGGGGACGAAATAAATTCTTATTTTTTTACTTTTCTGCAGGTATAGGAGCTGGACTAATATATTCTTTAGTTAACTACTATCAGTTCAATGGTTTTCATGAAGTTCTTATTCAAGATGGTCTTACATCTTCTCAGATTTCAAACATTTTAGATACAGGAGTGTATACTAACTTTGCAGATGTTATAAGTTTAACGAAAGAGGAACTAACCGAGTTTTACAGTTTATTTCACACACCAGCAGTTGGAGCTTCTGGTGCTGTATATGGTGTCCTTGTGGCATTTGGAATGTATTTTAAAGATGCTAAACTTGCTCTTATATTTTTTCCAGTACCAATTGCTGCAAAATACTTCATTCCATTAATTTTATTTGGTGATTTATTTTTTGGAATGACGAAATATTCTATTGGAAATGTTGCTCATTTTGCTCATATAGGTGGCGCATTAATAGGATTTTTATTAGCTTACTATTGGAAACAAAATCAATTTAAATACTATAAATAATGCAGGTGTTTAGAGAATTACAAACAAAATTTAAATCCGCGAATATTGTACAAAAGTTAATATATATAAATGTAGCAATATTTATAATTACACTAATAACATCCTCTTTCAGTGGATTATATGAAAAACAATTGAACATTATTTTTCAATGGTTTTCATTATCATCTTCAATAGATGTTTTTATTACTAAACCGTGGACAATAGTTACCTATGGGTTTTTGCATAGTGGATTTTTACATATTTTATTTAACTGTTTGGTACTTCATTATTTTGGTAGATTATTTTTAGACTATTTTTCTGAAAAACAAGTTCTTAATTTTTATGTTTTAGGAACTTTATTTGGAGGATTACTTTACTTAATCAGTTATAGTTATTTTCCTTTGTTTAAAGGGAAAATACACACTATGGTTGGCGCTTCTGCCGGAATTACAGCTATAGTTATAGGAATTGCAACCTACATACCAAATTACCAACTTCAACTAAGGTTTATTGGATATGTAAAAGTTTGGCATTTGGCTTTAGTTTTTATACTATTTGATTTAATTTCTCTTGCTGGAGGAAATGGTGGTGGTCATATAGCCCATATAGGAGGTGCTTTGTTTGGATATATTTATGTATCTCAGTCTACTAATAAAAAATTATCTAGTTTTGATTGGTTTTCAAAATTATTCAACAGAAAAACTAAACCTTTAAAAACCGTCTACAAATCATCAAAACAACATAAAAATAGTAGTACAATAGATAATGATCAAGTGAAAATAGATGCTATTTTAGACAAAATTAGCAAATCTGGATACGATACCCTCACACAAAAAGAGAAAGAGTTTCTATTTAAGCAAGGTAAATAAGATAGATAAACTTAAAATCCCTATTCACATAATATGTTTTCTTATAAACTATATTCATTTTATGAAAAAAGACTCATTTTGGAATAAAATACAAATTCTTACAAATTTAATAGTATCTATACTTTTACTTTTATCTTATGTATTGCCTTATATATCTCCAAAATTAAGTCCAATTTTTACCATCATAAGTTTAGCAGTTCCCATTCTTTTTATTTTAAATCTATTTTTTATCATTTATTGGATTATAAAATTAAAAAAATACGTTTTTATATCTTCTATCACAATTTTATTAGGCACGGGATATATCAATAGTATTTATAAGTTTTCAGAAAAAAAAATATTTCTTAATTCCGATGTAAAGATTATGAGTTACAATGTCCGCTTATTTAATCATTACAACTGGAACAAGGATAAAAAGATAGCTGAAAAAATATCAACTTTTATAAGTAATAAAAAACCAGATATTTTATCTATTCAAGAGTATTATAAATCAAATAATCTTAAAATTGATTACCCATATTCATATATTAAAACAAAATCTAACAATAACAAATTTGGTTTAGCTATTTTTTCTAAATATAAAGTAGTCAATAAAGGCTCGTTAGATCTTAAAAGCAGTGCTAATAATATAATTTTTGTAGACATAGTTAAAGAAAAAGATACCATTAGAGTATATAATATTCATCTAGAATCTTTAAAAATGAATACTAGTAAAGAAAATTTTGGCGAACAAAATTCTGAAAAACTGCTTAAACGCATGAAAGTCTCTTTTAAAAAACAAGCAAAACAGGTAGAATTATTTTTGCAACACGAAAAAAAATGGAATGGAAAAAAAATACTTTGTGGAGACTTTAATAACACAGCATTTTCTTGGGTATACAGAGAACTCTCCAAAAACAAACAAGATGCCTTTAAAATAGCTGGAGGAGGTTTGGGAAAGACTTTTAATTTTTTGTATCCACTTAGAATAGATTTTATTTTAGTAGATAACACTTTTGAAATTAATAACTTTAAAACATTTGAGGTTTCATACTCAGACCACTTCCCTATTCTAGCGGGTCTAAAAAATTAAGGATTTTATATTCTAATTTAATTTCTTAACCTTTCTAAGGTCTAACATATCTATTGGATTAATTCCTAAGCCTTCAATATTATTATGTGAAAAACGAATTACTTGATCATAATACAATGGAATTACTGGGGCTTGTTCTATTATAATACTATCCATTTTTTGGTATAATTTATAACGGTCAAGATTATCAACAACATAAATTGACCTTTGATATAAAGAATCAAAAACTATATTTTTAAAGTGAGTATAGTTAGGTCCATTAGGAGTAAAGTTTTTACTATAAAAAAGTGATAAATAATTTTCAGCGTCAGGATAATCTGCTATCCAACTTGCTCTAAAAATAGAGAATTTACCCGTTGCTTTCCCCTGTCTTAAGGAAGAGGGTGGAATTACATCTATTGTAACAGCTAATCCAATATTTTGCAACTCTCGCTGAATAAACTCACATAAATCTAAATAATTACTATTTGTTGTAATGGTAATTGAAGGATTCTTAACACCTGTTTCTTGTTTAAATTGACGAAGCAATTTACGTGCTATTTCAGGATTATAGCGATATCCATCTAAATTATTAAAAGAGGGTAATCCTGATGGAATAAAACCATTAATGGCAGGCGCTCCAATTCCATTTCGTAAATATTTAATCATTTTTACTCTGTCAAAGCCATAATTAATAGCCTTTCTAATCAATTTGTTTTTAGTAATTGATTGGCTGTTTTCCAGATAGATACCTAAATACTCTGTATTCAAATATGGTCCTCTTTGCATTTTAATCAAATGATTATATTTTGGCTGTAATGTTCCATCTACTGAAATAATATCGTCCTTATAGGAAGCATCTAGGCTTTTCATAAAATCTAGGTTTCCTTGAATAAATTGCAAGAATTCACTTTGCTTATCTGCTAAAAATGTAATCGCTACCGCCTCGAGATGCGGAAGTTGATTTCCTTCACTATCTTTTTCAAAATAAGTTGGATTTTTGCGCAAAACAAGCTTGGTGTTTTCTACCCATAGTTTAAATTGAAAAGGACCTGTTCCTATTGGATTTGATCGATATTCATCATCAAAATATTCAATAGCTTCTCGAGAAACAACGGAACAATATTTCATAGCTAATAATCCTAAAAATGGAGGAAAAGCTTGTTTTAATTCTATTTTAAAAACTGTATCACTGATCGCTGAAAAGTTTTTTACGTTTTGTAATACCCAAGCACCAGGTGATGCAACATTTTTATCTAAAAGTCTATGAAAACTATACTCAAAATCAAGAGCAGTAACTAATCTTGTAGAATCAATACCAAATAAGCCATGTTTATGAAAATAAACATCATCTCTAAGTGAAAAAGTATACACTTTCCCATCCTCTGAAATGTCCCAATTTTTTGCAATACTGGGTTTAACTTGTAAACTATCATCTAATTGAACCAATCCATTATACAATTGGTTTACGACCCAAATATTCCGTTGATCTTTTGCAAAAGCCGGATCTAAAGAGGTAATATTAGAATGTTCATTGTATCTAAAAACTTGAGAATCATCAAAATTAGATGTTCCTTTTTGGCATGAAGCTATCATAAAAACAAACAACAAATAGCACCAATTATCTCTTAAAACCATAGTCTCTTTCTACTTTACAAATTCTTAATTGATATTGTTGATACCATTTATTTCTTCCTGTAACTCTAGCTTCTGTATGTTCTATATTGTTTTTCCATTTAGTAATAGACGCTAAATCTTTCCAATAAGAAACTGTAATTCCAATCTCGTTCCTGGTAGATTCAATTCCTAAATACCCATCTTGTAGTTTAGCTAATTCCTCCATTCTCATAGCAGTTTTTTCATAATCAGCTAAGTTTTTTGTCAACAGTGTTGTAAAAATAACTGCATAATAAGGTGTTTTTAAATCAGCTATAATCATAACAATAATTGGTATTTTTTTTCAGGTAATTTAGAATCAGGATCTATTCCATCTCCAATATAATCAAAATTACATTTTTTCAAAATCTTAGCAGAAGCCACATTAAGGTTAACTACATATCCAATCAATTTTTGCATACCAATAGATTTGCAATACACTACAGAAGCTTTACACAAACTAGATCCATACCCCAAACCCCAATATTTTTCTAAAAAACGATATCCTATTTCGTCATCTCCTTGATCATCCTTTATAAATGCTACAGTTCCAATAAATTCATTATCTGATTTTCTAACTATGGCATAAATCCAAAAATCATTTCCCTCTTTATCATAAAAGCTAATTAACCGATCTAATTCAATTAAATGTTCTTTTTCAGATTGAACTTCTCCAATAACATATTGCATCACTTTTGGATTGCTTTGCATCTCATGATATGGTTTTATATCACTCATTTTTAGCTTCCTAACAAGCAATATTTCCGTTTCAAAAATGATTTGACTCTTCATGTATCTTTTCAGAATTATTGTAACTTTGTGCGCCTTTAAATGTACAAGAATGAATGCAGATAAAAAAGTAGCATTTTATACCTTAGGATGTAAGCTAAACTTTTCAGAAACATCTACAATAGCTCGTAGTTTTGTAAACGAAGGCTTTAACCGTGTAGATTTCAATGAAAAGGCAGACGTATATGTAATTAATACTTGTTCAGTTACAGATAATGCAGATAAACGATTTAAATCAATCGTTAAAAATGCCTTAAAGAAAAATGAAGAGGCGTTTCTTATTGCTGTTGGTTGTTATGCACAGTTAAAACCTGAGGAGTTAGCTGCTGTTGATGGAGTTGACTTAGTTTTAGGAGCCACTGAAAAATTTAATGTAACAAGTTACATCAACGACCTTACCAAAAACCAACATGGTGAAGTTCATTCTTGTGAAATTTCTGATGCCGATTTTTATGTGGGGTCTTACTCTATTGGTGATAGAACTCGAGCTTTTTTAAAAGTACAAGATGGTTGTGATTATAAATGTACCTATTGTACAATTCCTTTAGCTAGAGGGATTTCTAGAAGTGATACCCTAGAGAATGTACTGACTAACGCTCAAGAAATTTCTAAAAGAGGCATCAAAGAAATTGTTTTAACTGGAGTAAATATAGGGGATTACGGAAAAGGTGAATTTGGAAATAAAAAACACGAACATACTTTTTTAGAATTGGTAAAGGAATTGGACAACGTAGAGGGCATACATCGTTTAAGAATTTCATCAATTGAGCCAAATTTATTAAAAGATGAAACCATTGATTTTGTAGCAGATTCCAAAACTTTTGTTCCTCATTTTCATATTCCTTTACAAAGTGGAAGCGACAATTTATTAAAATTAATGAAACGTCGTTATTTAAGAGATACTTATACCAATAGAGTTCATAGAATTAAACAAATAATGCCAAACGCATGTATTGGTGTGGATGTAATTGTTGGTTTTCCTGGTGAAACTGATGAGCATTTTTTAGAGACTTACAACTACTTAAATGATTTAAACATCTCCTATTTACACGTTTTTACCTATTCTGAAAGACCAAATACAGAAGCTGTTTTAATGGAAGGAATTGTTCCTAAAAAAGTAAGGGCAAAACGTAGTAAAATGTTACGGGGTTTGTCTGTAAAAAAACGCAGAGCTTTCTATGAAAGTCAGATAGGGAATTCTTCAACAGTTTTATTTGAAAGTGAAAATAAAGAAGGATATATTCATGGCTTTACTGAAAATTATGTAAAAGTAAAAACACCATGGAATCCTGACTTAGTGAACACATTACAACAAATTTCACTGACTAAAATTGATGAGGATGGTTTAGTACGGTTTGATTTTATAAGCGAGTTGATATCGTCATCTGCAACATAATGTTTAGTTTATGAAGAAGATACAAATCTATTTTATGCCCGGCTTGGGTGCTAACTCCAAGATATTTGAACATATTTCACTTCCAAAGGATCAATTTGAGATACATCTTTTAGAGTGGAAAACACCTATATCAGAAGATGAGTCAATCCAGGATTATGCACAAAGAATGGCCAATGAAATTAAACATCAAAACCCTGTTTTATTAGGAGTGTCATTTGGGGGTGTTTTAGTGCAAGAAATTGCGAAAATTATTACTGTTAAGAAAATAATTTTGGTGTCAAGTATTAAAAGTCATCATGAATTTCCAAACAGATTAAAACTGTTACAAAAAACCAAAGCATATAAGTTTTTTCCCACTAAAATCATTGAAAATTTTGATAAGTATAAAAAATATTTCTTAGGAGATTTTCTCAAGAAAAGAGCTGATTTATATACCTTGTATTTGTCGGTTAATGATGCTTTATACTTAAAATGGGCCATTTACACAATACTCCATTGGCAACAAGATAAAATTCCTGAAAATATTTTACATATTCATGGAAACAATGATCATGTTTTTCCTTCGAAGCATATTCATAATTTTACTGAAATTAATAATGGTTCTCATGTGATGATTCTATTGAAAGCTAATGAAATTTCTACCATAATTTACAAGAATTTAACTTGAGGTTTTGTGTGTATTTTCTTAAATTTAATTTTTTATTAACTTTAAGGAGATCACTATGAAAAAAACAACTCGACCATTATTATTAATACTCATATTTATACTTTCAATTATATTTTTTAATGCTGGTAATCTTTCTGACAATACCTTAGAAAAAAACACCTCTTCTACTTATAATATTAAAGCTTTAAAAATTCCAAATAGCTTATCGTTTGCTGGAGAAAAAGTTCCTACAGAACTAAATGATATTAAAGAACGGATGGATAGAGAACTATTAGTAAATACTTATTGGCAATCTAACGGATTGTTATTAATAAAAAGAGCTCATAAATATTTTCCTTTAATAGAGCCATTGTTGAAAAAATATGGAATACCTGATGATTTTAAATATTTAGCTGTGGCAGAGAGTGGTTTAGAAAATAATTCATCTCCTGCAGGAGCAGCTGGTTTTTGGCATTTCTTAAAATCATCCGCAAAAGAATATGGTCTTGAAGTTAATCAAAATGTAGATGAACGATACAATCTAGAAAAGGCAACAAAAGTAGCTGTAGAATATTTGAAAAAATCCAAGAAACGTTTTGGAACTTGGACGTTAGCAGCTGCAGCTTATAATGCAGGGAATGCTCGTATAGCTAGGAATTTAAAGAAACAACAAGTAACTAATTATTATGACTTATTACTTAATAGTGAGACTTCGAGATATGTATTTAGGATAGTAGCATTGAAAGAAGTTTTATCTAACCCAAGAAAATATGGTTTTGAATTTGAAGAAGACGATTTATATAATTTACCAGATATTAAAACAGTCAAAGTAGATACAGTAATTACAAACATTGCCTCTTTTGCAAAAAAATTTAAAACAAATTATAAGGAACTAAAGCTCCATAACGCCTGGCTTAGAGAAAATAAATTAAATAATAAAAGTAGAAAATTATACAAGATTAAAATTCCTAACTCAAATTAATATCATAAAAAAAAGCCTATCTAAATGATAGGCTTTTCTTTAAAAATTAACTTGTAGTATATATTAGATTACTCTTACGTTTACTGCGTTTAATCCTTTTCTTCCTTCTTGTAACTCAAACTCTACTTCATCATTTTCACGAATTTCATCGATCAAACCTGATACATGTACAAAATGTTCACTGTTGTTTCCTTCTTCTACGATAAATCCAAATCCTTTAGATTCGTTGAAAAATTTTACGGTACCTTTACTCATAATATTAAATTGTTTTGTTATCTGTTTGTTTATAGACAACGTTGTTTATAAAGCCGCAAAAATACATTAAAATTTTTATATAATACTACATTTATAAATTTCTTTTTTAAATGCATATGTTCCTGATAACTTGGTAATTATTAAATATATTTAGTGGTAAACAATCAAAAATTTGATTACTAATAGATCTAGAAATCGTAAAACCCAAGTATTAATTATTAATTATAATCAAATTTTGTCATCTATCCTATTCACAAAGAATTGAAAAATCACTTATTGAATTACTGTTTTTGAAAATGTTTTTTTTAAGATTTCAAAATCTGCAACAATTTCTTCTAAAATATCTTTAGCTGAGCTAATTTTTTTTATAATACCAGCTATTTGACCAATTTCTAATTCTCCATTGTCTAAATCACCTTCAAAAATCCCTTTTTTGGCCCTAGCTCTTCCCAATAAACCATTAAGTTCTTCTTTAGTTGGATTCTCTTTATATAACTCCTGAATTTCTTGATAAAATTTATTTTTTATCAAACGAACTGGAGCTAATTCTTTTAGAGTAAGATGAGTGTCACCATCTTTGACGTCAATAATTTTCTGTTTAAAATTTACGTGAGCTGAAGATTCTTCTGTCGCAGCAAATCGACTTCCAATCTGAACTCCATCTGCTCCTAACACCATAGCAGCTAACATTCCTCGACCGTTTCCAATCCCACCTGCTGCAATTACAGGAATAGTAATACTTTCTTTCACCATTGGAATCAAAGTAAATGTGGTCGTCTCTTCACGTCCATTATGGCCTCCTGCTTCAAATCCTTCACATACAATGGCATCTACTCCTGCAGCTTCAGCTTTTAATGCAAATTTTACTGAACTAACTACATGAACAACAGTAATTCCTTTCTCTTTAAGAAAAGAAGTCCATATTTTTGGATTACCTGCTGATGTGAATACTATTTTTACATCTTCCTCAACAATAATATCCATCAATTCATCTACCTGAGGATATAACATGGGAACATTTACACCAAAGGGTTTATCAGTGGCTTTTTTACATTTTTGGATATGTTCTCTGAGCACATCTGGATACATAGATCCTGCGCCAATTAAACCCAAACCTCCAGCATTAGAAACAGCAGAAGCTAGTTTCCAACCACTTACCCACACCATACCTCCTTGAACAATTGGGTATTTGATATTAAAAAGCTGTATTATTTGATTCATTATTTAAATTTAGGAGATAACTCCAGACCCTAATAATTCTTCATTTTGATACCAGGCCACAAATTGACCTTCTTGTATCGCAGATTGAGGATTTTGAAATTCAACAAATATTCCGTTTTCTACTTTATGCAAAATAGCTTTCTCTAAGGGTTGACGATATCGAATTCTAGCCTCAACATCTAAAGATTCTTGATTTTTTAGCTTGAGATCTTCTCGAATCCAGTGTTCTTCATCATTAGAAACAAATAAAACACTTCGATACAATCCTTTGTGGTTTTTCCCTTCACCTGCATAAATAACATTCTCAAGCACATCAGTTTCAATAACAAATAATGGTTCTTTGGTTCCTCCAACTGCTAGACCTTTCCGCTGTCCTTTCGTAAAATAATGAGCCCCTAAGTGTTTTCCAACAACTTTCCCATCTTGTTTGTTATATTGGAATTTAGTTGCAAAAAAACCTAACTCTTCTTCTTTAGAATTAAAATTGGGTTGTTCTCTTCGATATAGATCTGCTGAATTTGGAACTTGTACAATTTCACCCTCTTTAGACTGAAGTTTTTGTTGTAAAAATTCAGGTAAACGAACTTTACCTATAAAACATAAACCTTGTGAATCTTTTTTCTCCGCTGTAATTAAATCTGCTTTTTTTGCTATTTCTCTTACTGCAGGTTTTGTTAATTCTCCAATAGGAAAAATCGCTTTAGATAACTGATATTGTGATAATTGACACAAAAAATAAGATTGATCTTTATTAATATCTTTTCCTGCCAATAGTTTATATATCGATTTTCCATCGATAATTTCTTCTTCTTTTCTACAATAGTGACCCGTAGCAACAAAATCTGCTCCTAAATCTAAAGCAATGTCCATAAAAACATCAAATTTTATTTCTCTATTGCATAAAATATCAGGATTTGGAGTTCTCCCTTTTTCGTATTCATCAAACATGTAATCAACAATACGTTCTTTGTATTGTTCACTTAAATCAACTACTTGAAAAGGAATTCCTAATTTTTCGGCAACAATTAAAGCATCATTGCTATCTTCTAGCCAAGGACATTCATTTGAGATTGTAACAGAATCATCATGCCAGTTTTTCATAAAAAGTCCAATAACATCATACCCTTGTTCTTTTAATAAATAGGCAGCAACACTACTATCTACCCCTCCAGAAAGACCAACTATAACTCGTTTCATTAGTTTTGTACAAATTGTTCGGCAAATTTACGAAAATGCTAGCGAAGTAAAATAGCTACCATTGGTTATTATTGCATAACTATTACTATAAATCTTAAATAAAAACTGCTTACTAATAGTTAATTTTGATTGTTTTTTTTAAATTTATTTTCTTCTTTTTTATCTTTTTTAGTAACCTTTTTACCACCTATGTAAAATTCCCATACACCCACTCTTTTTCCTTTACTGTAAACACCCTCTTCTTTCAAATCTCCATTTAGCTCATAATAATTCCCTTTACCATTCAAAATATCATTATAATAATTAACTTCTTCTATTAAAACACCCTGATCTGAAAATTTTTTTGAAAATCCGTTTTTCATTCCTTTACTATATTCAGTAATTTCTAAAACTTTACCATTGTTGTAATAGTTAATTAATTTACCCTCCAATTTTCCATCAACATAATATTCTTCAGAAAAAAGTTTTTGGTTTGGAAAAAAATAAATCCACTTCCCTACTCTTTTTTTTCCAATCATAACCCCTTTTGTTCTGAGCTTACCATCTAGATTGAAGTAGCTAACTGTAGATGAATCTGTTTTTTTTGAGAACTCTTTTATGATTGTAGGATGTTTCGATGAAGTAATATCATAATATTTAAAAACACCCACCTCTTTACCGTCAATAAAAGTTCCTTCATAACGTATACGTTTATTAGTGTAGTATTTTTTCCAAATGCCTGTTCTTTTATTGTCTTTAGTAAACTGATTAATTTCTTGAGCTTTAGTGACTATGGTTCCAAAAAAAAAGAAAACAAAAAGAAGAAAAAAAACAGTTCTTGTTATTGTTGTAGGGATTTCATTTTTCATAAAGTAAATATAGTTAAATCAAATAAAAACATTAAAAAAGGAATTAGATAATCTAACTAATTGAGTATTTTTGTTTCTTATAGAAATTTTTTGAAAAATGAATATCACACAACTAAATGCCATTTCTCCAATAGACGGAAGATACCGTAATAAAGTTTCTAAATTAGCAGAATACTTTTCTGAAGAGGCACTTATAAAATATAGAGTTTTAGTAGAAATTGAATACTTCATATCTCTTTGTGAAATTCCACTTCCACAATTATCTGGATTTAATTCATCTCTATATCCAGAATTAAAAAAAGTATACGAGGATTTCACATCAGAGGACGCTCAAAAAATAAAAGATATTGAAAAAGTAACTAACCATGATGTAAAGGCTGTAGAATATTTTATTAAAGAAAAGTTTGATTTACTAGATTTAGAGGAATACAAAGAATTTATACATTTTGGGTTAACGTCACAAGACATTAATAATACTGCTATTCCGCTATCAATAAAAGATGCTTTAAACAATGTTTACAGAGTAGAGTTGTCTAATGTTTTAGATAAATTGAATGAACTTTCTATTGAATGGGCAGACGTGTCAATGTTAGCTAGAACTCATGGACAACCTGCATCACCAACTCGTTTAGGAAAGGAAATTGAAGTTTTTACAGAAAGAATTAAAGAGCAATTGTCTTTTTTGATCAAAGTTCCAAACGCAGCTAAATTTGGAGGAGCAACTGGTAATTTTAATGCACATAAAATAGCGTACCCAAACATAAACTGGAAAGAATTTGGATCAAACTTTGTTGTTAATAATCTAGGATTACATCATTCTTTTCCTACAACACAAATTGAACACTATGACCATATGGCATCTTTATTTGATGTATTAAAACGAATCAATACTATATTAATTGATTTAGATAGAGACATCTGGACTTATGTAGCCATGGATTATTTTAAACAAAAGATAAAAAAAGGAGAAATTGGATCATCTGCTATGCCACACAAAGTAAATCCTATTGATTTTGAAAATTCTGAGGGAAATTTAGGAATAGCAAATGCAATTTTTGAACATCTTTCTAGAAAGCTACCTGTATCTAGAATGCAACGAGATTTAACTGACAGTACTGTTTTAAGAAATGTAGGAGTACCATTTGGTCATACATTAATAGCTTTTGCCTCAACTCTAAAGGGATTAAATAAATTATTACTGAATGAAAATAAATTTAAAGAAGATTTAGATAATAATTGGGCAGTTGTTGCGGAGGCAATTCAAACTATTTTAAGAAGAGAAGGCTACCCAAATCCATATGAAGCACTCAAAGGACTTACTAGAACCAACGAGAAAATTAATCAGAGTTCTATTGCAAATTTTATAGAGGAATTAAAGGTTACCGATGAAATAAAATTAGAATTAAAAAGGATTACCCCATCAAATTATACTGGAATCTAATGAGAAAAAATCAGCATTATAAGGTCTTTACAAGTGTTTTATTTTTATGCGGGCTATTGTTTTTACTATCCTGTTCATCCAATAAAGACAATGACGCTTCTAGGTTTAAAACAGGTGTCTTTGAAATCCCTGCTGGCAAAGGATATAGTAAAACCATAGTAACAAGAATAGATAGTCTTCAAATTGAGGAATACACAAAATTTACAGAAATATCAACTGACTCTGGTGTTTTTAAAAAAGAAAGTACAATTATTGATACGCTATTCATAAAATGGAAAAATAATTTTTTTTACACATTAAAAATGAAGTCACCTAAAACTGACTTAGATAAAGATCCTATTTTTGTTCAGATTAATAAAATAACTGAAAATTCATATGACTTTACTGCCAAAATAGGATTTTCAGAGTTTAAACAAAAAGGTTCTTTCTATAAAATAAAATAAAAAATGGAGCTTTTTTTAAACATAGATGTATGGGTAGCATTGCTTACATTGACTTTTTTAGAAATTATTTTAGGTATAGATAATATAATTTTCATATCAATATCTGCCAACAAGCTACCTAAAGAACAACAAAAGAAAGCAACAATGTTGGGCTTGTCATTAGCAATGATCATACGTATTTTATTACTTTTTAGCGTTTCTTACTTGATTGCATTAAAAGATCCATTTATAATAATTAACAATTCTTGGTTAGAAACTGGAATAACTGGTCAAAGTATCATTCTACTACTAGGTGGATTATTTTTATTATACAAGAGTACTAGTGAGATTCATCACAAGATGGAAAAAACCACTAATACTAACTCTAATACAAACCCAAAAACAAATACTTTCTCTAAAATTATTGTTCAAATAATTTTAATAGATATTGTTTTCTCTTTTGATTCTATTTTAACTGCAGTAGGAATGACGAACGGAATTGATGGCGCACTTACTATTATGATTTTAGCAGTCATTATATCTATGATAATTATGATGGTTTTTGCAAATTCAGTTAATAATTTTGTAAATAATAATCCAACTATTCAAATGTTAGCACTCTCTTTTTTAATTTTAATAGGATTTATGTTAATTGCAGAAGGAGCTCATTTATCTCATTTAAAGATTTTTAACAATTCGATTGGTGCTATTCCAAAAGGTTATTTGTATTTTGCAATAACCTTTTCCCTGGTAGTAGAGGTACTAAATATGAAAATTAGAAAAACTAAGAAATCATAAAAAAGATTAGTAGACATAGTATTTCATTGCTGGCAATCCTTTTATTTTTACCTGCTAGTATTCAATTGGTTCATTCATTTGAAGTACATGAGGAAAATTTTTGTACTTCTGAGGTTGAAAATCATTTTCACCAAAAAGATCTTAAATGTGAATTATGCCACCTACAAGCTAAGTCAAATGCTCTTTTTCCTAAAGAATTTTTATTCTTTTCAAATAATGAGACTACTATAAATAACAATAAAAATTATCAATTTCTTTTAAATCATCAGCAATTATCTTTTTCATTAAGAGGTCCGCCTTATTTTTAATTTTTTGTAATACCCTATTAAAGTTAAAAATTAAAAGTAATGTCAAAAAAATATTTTTTGCCTTATTTATTGTTTTTTGTTTGTAACACGATAATAAGCCAAAATTGCAACCTAATATTTAGAGGTGTAATCACAGATTTTCATGATGGAACTCCTATTTCAGGAGCCTATATTAAAGTAGAAGGCTCTAAATTATATGGGATATCAGATAATAAAGGAAGTTTTATTATCAAAAATATCTGTACTTCTAAAATTAAAGCAATTGTATCACATATATCTTGTGAATCAAAACTAGTTTCTGTGAATTTAGAAGTCAAGTCTTTTACAGATATTCAACTAGAACATCATGTTGAGGAATTAACTGAGGTAAACATTTCCACTATAGCTAATAAAAAAATTAAAACTGTTCAAGAATCATTTATTAAAAATGAAACTCTTGAAAAATTTAGTTCTTTAAGCTTAGGTGATGCTATCAAAGAGATTCCCGGTGTATCATCAATAAATACCGGTAATTCTATTGTAAAACCAGTTATTAATGGGTTACATGGCAGCAGAGTATTAATTATGACTAATAATGTTAGGTTGCAAGATCAAGAATGGGGAATAGAACACGCTCCAAACATAGATATTAACTCTGCAGGGAGTGTGAGTTTAATTAAAGGAGCTAATGCCCTAGAATATGGTGGTGATGCTATTGGAGGAGTAATAATAGTAAATCCTATTAGAATTTTTGCTAAAGATTCACTTTTTGGAAAAACCATTATTAACGGTCAAAGCAATTCTAAAGGATATGGTTTTAACTCTACTTTTACAAAAACATCTAATAATGGTTGGTATGTTAGTGGTCAAACATCGTACAAAAAATTTGGAGATTTTAATTCTCCTGATTACATATTAACCAATACAGGTGCTGAATCTAGAGCTTTTTCATTATTTACAGGAAGAAAGGAATTTGAACAAGGATATGAATTTTATTATAGTTACTTAAAAAATAAAATTGGTATTTTAAGATCTTCTCATATAGGAAATGTTGAGGATTTAGTTGATGGTATAAATTCTAATCAACCTAGAATAATCGATCCCTTTAGTTATGATATTAGTGCACCGAGACAGGAGGTTACTCACCAAATTTTTAAAGGAAAGTATTTTAAGAGGTTTAAAGAATTAGGTAAACTAGATATTCAATATGATTATCAAAACAATCATAGATTTGAGTTTGATATTAGAAGAGGTGATGACAGAAATGTAGCGGCAATAGATTTAAAACTTCAAAGTCATACACTTAAATCAACTTTACAATTAGATTCTAAAACAGCTACTAATTTTAAGTTAGGAGTTTTAGCAAGATACCAAGACCATTTTGCAAATCCAGACACTGGTGTTAGACGTTTAATTCCTGATTATAAAAAATTTGATCTAGGTTTTCATCTGATATCAAATTTTAAACCTACTGACAAAATATTTTTAGACATAGGAGTAAGATATGATTTCAATAGAATTAATGCGAAAAAATTTTATCAGACCTCACGATGGGAAGAAAGAGATTATAATATTGATTTTCAAGAAATAATAATACAAGATTTTGGGACTCAATTACTGGTTAATCCAATTTTTGATTTTCACAATCTCTCTGCCTCTTCTGGTGTATTTTTTGAGTTAGATGATAAAAATTCTATGGTTTTTAATTACGGTTTATCAAACAGAGCTCCAAATGTTTCAGAGTTATTTAGTGACGGATTACATCATTCTGCAGCTAGAATTGAATTGGGAGATTTACGATTAAAAAAAGAAACATCTAACAGAATATCTGGAACCTATAATTACGAGAATAGTAATCTAGAAATTCATGTAGATGGTTTTTTTAATTATATAAATAACTTTATTTACATTGAACCATCTGGGGTAGAAACAACAAATAGAGGTGCATTTCCTGTATGGGATTATAAACAAATTAATGCATCACTTTTTGGAGTTGATTTAAACCTTAATTACAATATCACCAAGCAATTTGAATACAATAATAAGTCGTCTTTTATTAAAGGAAAAGACCTTAGCTCAGACAGGGCATTAATAGACATTCCTTCATTTAAGACTCTAAACATAATGAGGTATTTAAATAAATCATGGTCTAACTTTAACGCAGAGATTGAAAGCGAATGGATATTTAGACAAAATGAATATCCTAATAATAATTTTGAAGCTTTTATTCCAAGAACTAATTCATATGTATTAGTGGACATTAGTACACCGCCACCCGCCTATCATATTTTAAATTTTAGAGGAAGTTTTGATTTTAAAATTTTAAAGGACAATAAGGTAAATTTAGCTTTAACAATTAATAATTTATTAAATACACCCTACAGAGAAAATTTAAACCGACTACGATATTTTGCTGATGAAATCGGAAGAAATTTTACAATTCAACTAAAATTCAATTATTAATTAAAATGAAAACAATGAAAACAATTAAATTATTAAGCATATTATTTATTGCATCAATACTATTTACATCATGTGATAATGATGATCCAGAACCAGTTAATGAAGAAGAAGTTATTACTACTATGACTGCTACTTTAACTCCAGTAGGTGGTGTAGGAACTATAATCTTAAAAACTCAAGATTTAGATGGTGACGGACCAGATGCACCTGTAGTGACTGTAAGCGGAAGTTTAGCCACCAATACAGTATATAATGGTGTAATGGAAGTTTTAAATGAAACAGAATCTCCTGCGGAGGATATTACTGAAGAAGTTCTTGAAGAATCTCTTGAGCATCAATTCTTTTTCACACCAACAAATAGCGTAGCAACATTTGCTTATTCTGATGAAGATTCTGATGGAAATCCGTTAGGGATTCAATTTACATTAACTACTACAGACGGAGGTGCTGGAAATATAACCATTACCTTAATTCATGAGCCAGAGAAAACTGAACCAGGAGTTAGTTCTGGTGATATCACAAACGCTGGTGGAGAAGCAGATATTGAAGCTACTTTTTCGGTAACTGTCCAATAAAATTAAAAAGGACTGTCTAGATAGACAGTCCTTTTTTTAAAACTGGTAAAGAAGTATTTATTTTACAAATTTTGTTTGCTTCATCGTATTTAAAATTATAAATGATAAAGCAAAGAAAATAGCCAAACACAATACACTCCATTGCATTGAGTCTGTTAAAGCATATAATAATCCATAAACAAAAGTTCCTAAAACAATAGCAATTTTCTCAGTAACATCATAAAAACTAAAATAAGTAGCATGATCCTCTGTTTCTGGCAATAATTTAGAATAAGTAGATCGAGTTAACGACTGAATTGCTCCCTGAACAAAACCTAACAAACCTCCTAATCCATAAAAATAATAGGCTACATTTGCTTGGTTTTTATCTAATAAAAAAGCGGTAAAACAAACTAACATCCATATTGTAATTGCTATCTTCAAAGCTCTAATATTACCCAATTTTTCAGACAGTCTAGAAAACACAAATGCGCCAACTATGGCAACTACTTGAACTAATAATATGGTAACAATAAGATTCAATGCTGGCAAACCTAATTCACTAGAACCAAATATTGCAGCCATTAGAATAATAGTTTGTACTCCAATACTTAAAAAAAAGAATGAGATTAAAAATCTTTTTAAAGTTGGATAATTAATTAGTTGTTTGGAAACAATTTTCAACTCTCTAAAACCTTTCCATATATAATCTTTTTCTGGTTTTTTATGAAAAATATCATTTGGTAAACGTCTAAAAGTGATTTGAGCAAAACCAATCCACCAAAGTCCAACAAGTACAAAGGAAATTCTAGAGGCCATTCCTGTGGATATTCCAAACCAATCTGGCTTTTGAATCATTAATAAATTTAAAATAAGTAGAAGAACAGAACCAAAATAGCCATACATAAAACCTTTAGCACTAGCTCTATCTTGTTGCTCTGGATGAGCTACTTCTGGCAAATAGGCATTATAAAAAACCAAACTAGCCCAAAAACCAATACTCGCTAAAATGGTAAACAAAATACCAATCCAAACTGTATCTACACCTTCAAAAAAGTATAAACTCATTACAGATAAAGCTCCTAACCAACAAAAGAATTTCATAAACTTTTTCTTGCTTCCTGTATAATCTGCAATACCAGACAAAATTGGAGAGATAAAGGCTACTACTAAGAAGGAAAATGAAAGGGCATAACTATATAAGCTATCTGGGTGATCCCATTCCATCCAGAGAAAAGAAACTACTTTACCTTCTGCAATAGCAGAATAATATAATGGAAAAACTGCTGTACTAATGACTAGTGAATATACTGAATTTGCCCAATCATAAAACGCCCAAGCATTTATAAGCTTTTGATCTCCTTTTTTTAACATATTAAAAAATTTCAAATTGTTAGTTGTAGTCATATTCTAGAAGGGATAAGCTAAATAACTACTTTCATGCAATATACTTAATTTTGACAAACCTAAAATTTTGAATCTAACTCTACTTAAATTTTAAAAAATAGTACAGCAAAGGAATTCTATATTTATTAATCCAACTAGTATTTATTACTTTTGATTACCGTAAAAAACATCCTTCATAATAAATAGATAATAAAAACATAAAATTGAAACTTTTAAAAAATAATAAACCGTTAAAACCTAGTCTAACTATTCCAAGTTATATTGGATATTTTGCGAAATTTTTAGAATTTCTCTCTATTAAACTGGCTTCTTTTTTTGCCATTAAGTTATTTACTACCCCAGTAAGTTTCCCATTACCAAAACGCGAACATTACATGCTAAAAAGTGCACAAATTAATCGATTAATTGTGGATGAAATTAACAAGGAAATTGAAATTATATCTTATGGATATTCAAAAAAGAAAGTGATGTTAGTTCATGGTTGGTCAGGTAGAGGGACTCAATTATATGCTTTTGCTGACAAATTACTAGAAAATGGTTATATGGTTATTTCTTTTGATGGTCCAGCTCATGGAAACTCATCAGGTACTACTACCATGATGCCTGATTTTTTAGAAACTATAAAAAAAATTAATAGTACCTACGGACCCTTTGAAGCTGCTATAGGGCATTCTTTTGGAGCTACCAGTTTATACAATGCAGCCTCTGATTTTTTGAAAATAAAAACATTCATAGCTATCGGCTCAGGAGATAAAATATCTGATATTATTTCAAATTTTGCAAAAAATTTATCTCTGAAAGATAAAACTGCAAAAAAAATTCAATCTGAATTAGAAAAAAAATGGAAAATGAATATCGATGATTATTCAAGCAGTATCGTTGCTAAAAATATTCATATACCAGTTATGATTGTTCATGACTCATTGGATGGAGACGTTCCTGTAAGTTGTGGATATAGAATTCGACAAAGTTTAAGTAAAGGTTCTTTATTAATTACAAATGGACTTGGACACACTAAGATTTTAAGAAATAAAGAAATAGTAAATAAGAGTATAGAATTTATAAAAAAACATTCATGAAAAATTTAATTCCATTTTTGTATCTAATTTTTTTAATCAGTTGCTCTGGAAGTGCACAGAAAAATAAAAAAAAGGGAGATAAAATATATACTATTATGAAAACCGAAGTTGAATGGAAAAAACAACTTACGAGTATGCAATATTATGTTTTGAGAGAAGCTGGAACTGAAAGATCATTCACAAGCCCTTTAAATAACAATAAAGAGAATGGTTTATATGTTTGTGCTGCTTGTAATACTCCTTTATACGATTCTAACTATAAATTTGACTCCGGAACTGGGTGGCCATCATTTGATAGAGCAATTTCAAATAATGTAGAATTAGATGTGGATTATAAGATAGGCTATGCTAGAACAGAATTAAAATGTGCAACATGTGGAGGTCATTTAGGTCATTCGTTTAACGATGGCCCAAAAAACACCACTGGTGAAAGGCATTGTATTAACGGTGTTGCATTGAAATTTGTAAAAGAATAATTAAAAAGAACAACTAGGTTTATCTACTAAGTAGTAAATCTTTTCTGAACAGTTGAATTTACTATTATAGATTCTGGTTCACTTTCTGTTGAATCTAGTCTTTTAAGCAGTAATTTAGCAGAAGTTATCCCTACTTTTTTACCGTGTTGGTCTATAGTAGTAAGTTTCGGAGTTAGATGTTCTGAGATTACTCTACTTGCATAACCAATTATAGAAACTTCTTTATTGTTTAAAACTTTTTTGACTTTTCCAATTCTAAAGGCTGCTAAAGAAGACTCTTGATCTAATGCCATTATTGCATCAATTTTTTTAGATTCAATCAGCTTAGATAATTCACTTTCAATATATCCTTCATGTCCCTCTATAACTATAGGTTCTTGTTTGTTTTCTATAGCAGCTAAATAACCTTTAGTTCTTAACTTACCTACATTTAAGTTGTTTATACTAGAAACTAGAGCAATACTCTTTTTACCTTCAAATATTAATTCATTAACTGTATTAAAAATAGCATTGTAATCGTCTACTAAAACTTTATCACAATTTATAGAATTAACGATTCGATCTACCATTAAAAGAGGAATATCACCAACTAAATTACTTAAATGTGAAAAATCTTTTTTTATCTGAGTTTCTTCAGAAACTGCTATAATAATTGCATCTACTAAACCATTAGATAACGTTTGAATGGATTGAACTTCTTTATCAAAAGACTCATTTGTAATACTAATAATGATATTATAGTTAGATTTAGCAATAACACTATCTATACCTCTAAGGACTCTAGACATAAAAAAGTTTTTTATGCTAGGAAGTACAACTCCAATGGTGTTTGTTTTGCCAGATTTTAAATTTACAGCTAACTTATTGGGTTTATAATTATAAGTTTTTGCAGCTGTCTTGATTCTTTCTTTGGTAGTATCACTAATTTCATAACTATCGTTTAATGCTTTCGAAACAGTAGAAATTGAAACTTCTAAAATTTTAGATAATTCTTTAATTGTGATATTTTTCTTCATTTACATCTAAATATTACCGAAAAGTACAATAAGATTTATGAATACCAAACTTAAAGAGACTACTTTTTTATTAATTAATATAATTGATAACTACTCTTAAGCGTTTTAATAAAAATTTTAAGCTAAGTGAAATTTTATTTTGATTCTTATTTTTTAATTGTATAAGAAGCATTAGTTACTAATAAAAAATATAGAATACTATTGAACAGGTGTGCATCTTTTGATTATGGATTTAACTCCTATAAATAAATTAATTCTTAATAATTACATTAATCTTTACTGTTGAAAGATTAACCTCTCTTTTCCTTTAGTAAAATAGACGTATTATCTATATTTGTTATTCCTTAAAATCTACAAAATTTTATGTTTAATAATTTAAGTGAAAAATTAGATAAAGCCTTACACACTCTTAAAGGTCACGGTAAAATAACAGAGGTCAATGTAGCTGAAACCTTAAAAGAAGTTCGAAGAGCTTTATTAGATGCCGATGTAAATTTTAAAATTGCTAAAAGTTTTACAAAAAGAGTTCAAGAAAAAGCCTTGGGCCAAGATGTATTAACAACCTTAAACCCAGGTCAGTTAATGGTTAAATTGGTTAAAGATGAATTAACTGATTTAATGGGAGGTGATGTAGTGGGTGTTAATTTAGCAGGAAGCCCTACTGTGATTCTAATGTCTGGTTTGCAAGGATCAGGAAAAACTACTTTTTCTGGAAAATTAGCTAACTTCTTAAAGACTAAAAAATCTAAAGAAGTTCTTTTAGTTGGTTGTGATGTATATAGACCTGCAGCTATCAACCAATTACAAGTAGTAGGTGAACAAATAAATGTTGAAGTGTATGCTGAGGAAGGAAACAAAAATCCTGTTGAAATATCATTAAATGCAATTAAACATGCCAAAGCTTCTAGTAAAAACGTCGTAATTATTGATACTGCTGGTCGTTTAGCTGTAGATGAAGCTATGATGACAGAAATTTCCAACATACATAAAGCTGTAACCCCCCAAGAAACTCTTTTTGTTGTTGATTCAATGACTGGTCAAGACGCTGTAAATACTGCTAAAGCTTTTAATGATATCTTAAATTTTGATGGTGTTGTTCTTACCAAGTTAGACGGTGATACTCGTGGAGGTGCAGCCCTATCTATAAAATCTGTAGTAGATAAACCAATCAAGTTTATTGGAACAGGTGAAAAAATGGATGCCATTGATGTATTTTATCCTGATAGAATGGCAGATAGAATACTGGGAATGGGTGATGTTATTTCTTTAGTAGAAAGAGCACAAGAACAATATGATGAAAAAGAGGCTAGAAAACTACAAAAAAAGATTGCAAAAAATCAATTTGGTTTTGACGATTTCCTATCTCAAATTCAACAAATAAAGAAAATGGGAAGTATGAAAGACCTAGTTGGCATGATACCTGGAGCTGGGAAAGCTATGAAAGATGTAGATATTGACGATGACGCTTTTAAAGGTATAGAGGCAATAATTCATTCCATGACTCCCTCAGAAAGATCTACTCCTTCTTCTATAAATGCAAGTAGAAAAAAGAGAATTGCCAAAGGTTCTGGAACTTCTGTACAAGAAGTAAATCAATTAATGAAACAATTCAATCAAATGAGTAAGATGATGAAGATGATGCAAGGAGGTGGTGGAAAAAAAATGATGCAAATGATGAAAGGAATGCAGTAACCATTGAAAATATAACAAATGATTATACTAGACGGAAAAAAAACATCATCTGATATCAAAGATGAAATTAAACAAGAAGTTCTGCAACTTAAAAAAGATGGTAGAAAAACACCTCATTTAGCTGCTATAATAGTAGGAAATGACGGAGCTAGTAGAACGTATGTAGGTGCCAAAGTAAAAGCTTGTAATCGTGTTGGTTTTCATTCAACACTTGTTGAACTTTCGAGTGATACATCAGAAGAAGAATTATTATCTAAAATTGAAGAATTAAATAATAATAATGAAATAGATGGTTTTATTGTTCAACTACCATTACCAAAACACATAGACGAACAAAAGATTTTAATGGCTGTTGACCCCAACAAAGATGTAGATGGTTTTCATCCAACTAATGTGGGTAAAATGGCGTTAAATTTACCGACTTTTATCTCTGCTACTCCATATGGTATTCTTGAATTACTAGACAGATATCATGTAGAAACGTCGGGGAAACATGTTGTAGTAATTGGCAGAAGTCATATTGTAGGTAGTCCAATGAGCATATTACTTTCACAAAAAAGAAAAGTTGGAAATGCCACAGTTACAATAACTCACAGTAGAACTCAGAATTTAACTGAAATCACGTTAAAAGCTGATATAATTATAGCTGCTTTGGGTATTCCAGAATTTTTGACAGCTAGTATGGTAAAAGACAATGTAACAATTATTGATGTTGGTATTACAAGAGTTGAAGATTCAAGTAAAAAAAATGGTTACCGCTTATTAGGTGATGTCGCTTTTGATGAAGTTTCAAAAAAGGCGTCATTTATTACACCTGTTCCTGGAGGTGTTGGTCCAATGACTATAGCTATGCTTTTGAAAAACACATTATTAGCCTCAAAAATGACTTATTAAAAAAAAGTGATACCTTGTAAGAAATATCTTACAATTGAATGATTTTTTCTTTGGCGAAAATGCAGATTTTGTTCCTTTCTCTGGACAGCATATTTTAATAAGTGCTATTGTAATAGTATTTGGCACTATATTAATCTTTTGGGCAAAAAAACAATCGGAACAAATTCAATTTTTAACAGGTAATATTATTGCATCATCAATAAGTTTAACCGTTATTTTTGGATCAATATTAAATAGTTATAAGCCAGATTTTAATTACCAAGAAGACCTTCCGCTTCATTTATGTAGTTTTTTAGCATTGGTTATTCCTGTCCTTTCTTACACTAGAAAATATATCTATTATGAAATCTTCTTTTTTTTAATTCTAGCAGGAACACTTCAATCATTAATTACACCTTCAGACTATAATTTTCTAAACTTTACTTTTTTTAGATATTGGTTTGTTCATTCAGGACTTGTTTTATTTATGTTGTATGCAACGTTTGTATACAAAATGAGGCCTACCATAAAAAGCGTATTTAAATCATTTATTGCAATGCAGTTTTACGTGATTTTGATGTTTTTAATAAATTACCTACTAGGCTCTAATTATTTTTACACCAACAGAAAGCCAGAAGCAACAACACTATTAGATGTTTTTGGAGAATGGCCTCAATATATTTTTGTAGTTGAGTTGATAGTAATCCCTTTTTTCTTGCTAATTTATTTTCCTTTTTATTTAACTAGAAAAAAAGAATAAACCTACTCTTCTCTATTTACTAAATCAATAGAAAATGCAGGAAGACAAATAGCAATATATTCGCACTCTTCTTTAAAAGGATTTGAATATTGAACCCGTATATTTTTTTCAATTTTTATAGATTGACCAGCTTCTAAAATGATAGTCTCTCCCTCTATAATGAATTGTTTTTTTCCTTTAATAATAAAGGTAAATTCCTCAAAACTTGGAGTTTGAAAAGGTTCACTCCATCCAGGTGGAGCAACCATACGAGCTATACTGATTTTAGAATTTTTATCGGTTAAATTACCAAAATGTTCTGCAATAATTTTACCATCGGATGTAGGAACAAAAAATGGTTTTTTTTGTATGATAAAATTTTTAGTCATAATTAATTAAACCAAACAATAAATGATTTCATCTTTGCTAAATCAGGAATTTGCTCTAAAGTAACTTTTTGATTACTGAATGCCTTTAACCCTAATTCCTGTTTGTCTATAGCTATGGTAACATTTAGTTCATCAATAAATAAAGTTGCTGAAGAAAAAGAAGACTCAATTTTGTCAATAGTATTATTAGCTCTAATATCGGAAAAAGTTGTTCTTATATTTAACCCTGATTTGGTAATAAATCTGTCATCAAAAACCTGAATACTCTTGATGGATGAGGATGAATCTAGCTGCTCTTTTGGAACTATAGTTAACAAGTGTTTCCCTTTCTTATTATAAATCAAATACTCATCATCATCTTGAAAATAATTATCCCCCAGTGCTCCTTCACTTAAATTTGATACAATAGAATCATTTTTGAAAATATCAGGAAGTTCATTAATCAAAGTGCTTGAATTTAAATACCCTACTTTCCCTTTTTCAATAGAAAACTTCTGACTGTTAGAACAACTGAAAAATATTGTAACAGCCAATAAAACTAGAATATGATAGATGCTTTTTTTCATTATTATTTTTTAAGAATCTTTAATTAAACGATACAAATACATTCATAGTATTTCTATCATCAGGATTATTGTAAAGATATGAAAAGAATCAAATTATCAGTTATTAAATACTATTATCTATCTATCCATTTTTTAAATTCCTTGACTCTTTCTCTACTAACTATAATTTCTGTATCAGAAAAAGAATTTAACACCAATCTAAGTCTACTATTAGTGTATGCAACAATGTCTTTAATTGCACTAACATGAATTATGAAAGTTCTACTGACTCTAAAAAAATTTTCTGGGTCTAGTTTGTCTTGCCAATATTCTAATGAATTATCTATTAAATAATTTCTATTTAATTGTGAATAAATGTATGTTGATTTATTTTCACTGTAAAAACATTCAATTTCATTTGTTGGAATAATTTTAATATGCTGTCCAATTTTAATTGTAAATCTCTTTTTATACTTCCTGTCTATGGGATTAATCAAGAGTTTACGAATATCATCCATATTAACTTTAAGGTTAGATGATTTAGGAAGTTGTTTGTGATATTTATCTACTGCATTTTTTAATTCATCTTCATCTATAGGTTTTAACAAATAATCAATACTGTTTAACTTAAAAGCTTTGAGTGCGTATTCATCATAAGCAGTTGTAAATATAATGGCACTGTGAATGGGTAATTCCTCAAAAATTTCAAAAGATAATCCGTCAGAAAGTTGGATATCTAGAAATATTAAATCTGGTTCTTCATTAGTTTGAAACCAGTTCAAAGACTCTTCTACAGAATGTAACATGACTTGAACTTCTATATCAAGTTTTTGCAGCATTCGTTTTAATCTTCTTGCAGCAGGTTTTTCATCTTCAATAACAATGACTTTCATATAACTATTAATTATTTTTCGTTCATGTATTCTTTGATCTTTTTATCTTCCCAACTTTTATTCATAAAAAGTAGGTTTTCTGAAAAAGTATTGTAAGTGTGAAAAGCAATAGCTATACCCCACCAAAACCAGAGAGAAAAATTATTTCCTTCAAAGATAGCTTCCTCAAAAGAATCTCCTCTTACAATGTCTTTATAAACTTTGTATGATGATAGCACAATGTTTACAAATAAATAAATACTAACATGACTATAATATTTTTTTAATTTTTCAACTCTTTTTTTAGCTCTTAAATAGCTTTTATCTAATTCTCTATTATCTATCTCCATTTTTTATTTATCAAGTATTTTATTATTTCTTTCATAATCTTTCTTCATCAATTCTTTAATTTTCTTTTCTTCCCAAGCACTTCCAAATAAGTTTTTAAAACCGAAAACACTTATCCAATGAAAGAAAATACCTATTCCCCAAAATAACCAAGTAGAATAAACACCAAAGTTTGTGAAAGATTCTGAAAAACTACTGTTACCACTATAGGTTAATCCAAAAATAATAATACCACTAATGAAGATATTGATGATCACATATATTACTAAGTGAGAATAAAAACCTTTTATTTCTTTTACTCTTTTTTTTGCATTTAAATACTGTTGTTCTTTGTTATATTCTTTTTCCATTTTATTTTTTATTTATTTTTTCTCATGTATTCTTCAATCTTCTTTCTCTCCCAGTCCTTTCCAAAGCCAAGAGATGATAATCCTAAGACCCTCAACCAATGAAAAAACAACCCCAATAGGTTTCCAAATACAGCCCACCAAAACCAATGATAACCTGGCGTTAATTTCAAATTAATAAATACTAGAAATGGAAGTAAGAAAAACATTACTGTTAGATGTGAATAAAAACCCTTAATCTCTTTAACTTTTTTCTGAGCATTTAAATATTGATGTTCTTTGTTATATTTTGTTTCCATATTTTACAATTTATCTTTTGAATCATTCATAAGTTCTTTAATCTTTTTTTCTTCCCAATTCTTACCCAGAAAAACATTATAATTATTAGCTTCTAGCAACTGTGAAACTAAACCAATACTCCAACCAAATAATGGAAACCAAAACCACTGAAAATAGGGAATGAAGCTTAAGTTTATAAAAATTAAAAAAGGCATTATTATAACAAAAGAGGCTAAGCTTGTGTAAAACTTTTTAAGTTTTTCTACTCGCTCAACTGCTAGTATATATTTACTGTTTTCTAGGTTTTCTGAATACATTGTGTTATTTGTTTTTATTAATAGAGGAATACTTACTTTAAATATTTTATGATCATTTTCTATGATTACATTTTTATCTGAAATCAATCCATATCTATCAGCTATGTTCCTAAGTCCTACCCTAGTTCCTTTACCTATGGCTTCTTTCGGATTGATATTATTTTCGATGATTAAATAACTACCTTGTTCATATATTCTAACTGTTAGTGGTTGAGAAGATGAGACTACATTGTGCTTTAATGCATTCTCTAAAAGTAACTGTAATGAAAGAGGTACAATCTTTAAATTTTCATCACTAACTGATGAGGGTATATCAAACTTAACTGCATCTTCAAATCGCATTCCAAGTAATTCCATGTAGGTATTAGCAAATTTAATTTCTTGCATTAATGGGATAAGATCCTTATTTCTTTGTTCTAAAACATACCTATAAACTTTAGATAGTTTTGTAGTAAATTTCTCTGCTTGATATGGGTTTTCTCCTATTAAAGAAGTTAGTACATTGAGGCTGTTAAACAAGAAATGGGGATCTAATTGATTTTTTAAAGATTCAAATTTTGCAGTTTCTGTTTTAGCTACAATCTCTTGTTTTGTACTTTCATTTGTCATAGCAAGTTTCCAATTGACCATAAAATCCTTTGCATGTAAAAAAGTTGCAACCCCTAAGGAAAGTACAATGTAAAAGAAATGAGCATACAAGTTAGAACCTTTTAAAAATAATGAAGGATCATTATTACCAAGTACGTACCAAGTAATATAATTTATTCCTAAAATTATAGGTACAGTGTATAAAATAGTTCCTATAATACCTGAGGTAACTCGTTGTTTAGTTTGAGAAATCCAATCCCATTTAGTGTTTAAATAGTAATTGATAAATCCATTACCAAGACCTAATCCAAAAGAAAACATTCCAGAAACTATAAATGAATATACTATACCTTTAACACTAAATTGTTGAAAAATTAAATTAAAAATAATTCCAAATAAAACAGTCATTTGCAAACAAATAATAGCATTTTTTTTTAAACTTCTAATTCTAAAAACTTTATTATTTCTCATTTTGTTAGATCAAATATTTTATTGGTTAAATTTAGTTAAAGTTCTGAAACATTAAATAAAAGTTAGTAAAACTTAACTTCCAAAGTTAAATTCTCTTCTGCTAACGTAAATTTTGAACCTGAATACGATAGTGATCTGAAAGTTAGTATGTTACAGGAAGAACCATAATCTTCTGTGGGTATTTCATTTTCGTTGAAATCCATTTTGTCATTATTATTCTTATTATGAAAGCAAATAAATGAATATTCTCCTTTATCTAAGTTTTCAAAAGTAACAGAACTTCTTCCATCTACAATTTTTTCAGATTTAGCATGTAGCAGAGTTTTGATATGTGTTACTTCATCAAACAAAGCGAAAGAAACCTTTCCATTGTTATTAGTAGCATTAACTACTGTCACTGTAATTTTTTGTTTTGAAGCTAAAAAACCTCCAGTAATCATCAAAGTAGAAGTTAAAATTATTGCTAAAATTTTCATCATTATTTGTTTTATAAATTAGTGCAATCAAACTCGGCACTTGTTAAGAATGATACAAATATGCGATGATGATAGAGCTGATTAAAGAATAAAATACTGAGTTGTATTTTTTTGAGGATGAGCTGTATGAAGTTGTATTTTTTAAAAATTTAGCACTCTTCTAAACAAAGCTACAATAAATCTTAAAGGCGGCATTGACAACATAATTCTTAAATCTTGAATAAAACTAGTCTCTTCGTCAAGAAATCTAAAAACATTTTTTAATGAATTTCTTTTAAATAATGTAGAGAATAATTTAGAACCTAGATGATTGTAAGAGGACAAAACATCTATTAATAATAAATCATACCACCAAAATCTAGTTTTTTTTCTGAAATGGGTAAAGTTATTTTCTGCTTTAAGAAACGCTATAAGTTGTATAGTTTTCTTAGAGGTATTCTTAAAAGTGTATCCCGTACTAGCTTTTGTCCATCCTCCAACTGTACCTATATGCAATATGTTTTTAGAATTTTGCTCCCAGAATTTGTAGGAGGTCATAGGAATAACACCTTGTTCTATTTCTGTGATAGTATATTCTGTTATAGATTTAGTAGCTAGATATTTTAGCAACTCACCCTCATATTCGTCTTTAGTCAATACTTCTTTTGAGAACAATGTATATTCAAACAATGCTTTGTTGGGTGAAATTGGTAAAACATACATAAACCTAGTATTCCTTTTTTGATCGACAGTAAAATCCATAAAAGTAGCAACCGAATCATCAAAATAATTTTTTTTAGTTTCTACAAACCATCCTGTAAAGTGCTGTAAAAGAACAGGATACTCTTCTTGACGAGTATACTTTTGATCGAAATCTACACTATTTAGTAATTTTACTGCGCGATATTGACATATTGAGGTCTCCACAAAAACACCCTCTGCAGTATCTAAAATACTAGTAACATTAGCTTTAATAAAGCTAATGTTATTTTTAGTCTCTATAAAATTCCATAATTTATCATAAAAAACACCACTTCTTAGCATCTTGTATGCATATGATTGAAGAGGAATAGTGTTTTTATATATATTACTTTCAAATAATATTTTATCCCAAGACTTATGCAGAAGCTCATCCCATTCTCCCTCGCCATTTTCCCAAAAACACCATGTTCTATCATTGGATGTTTTTTTCTCTTTATCAATTATTAATATTGATGCATTATCAAAAAAAGAATCTTTAGCCATTCTATAAGCAAGCATTAGCCCTGAAGCTCCTGATCCAGTAATAATGTAGTCGTAATTTTGCATTAAAAAATTAAAAAGGTGAAAAAGAAAATAGTGATGGCAACAAATATATGAATAGATAATTTCTTATTTGTTTTTATATTAGTTTGTCGGTATAAATAATGTGCTATACTACCAATAACAAACCAAGCTATATAATTTTTAATAGGAATTATACTATTTTCAAACTCCCAAAAATCAAACCTTGGAGCTGATACCTCTATCATAATATCTAATAACATCATTATAAAACCACCAAGTAAAGATTGAACAACTGTATTATTATGAAGTATTGAACTTAAATCTGCAGTAATTATGGTTAATACAGCCCAATTCACACAAATCATTAATGGAACTCCAGCTATCTTTAACCCTAAATTATCTCCATAAGAATAAGATCCAAAAATCAAACCAAAATTAACACCAAGGAATTCAGTTAAAAAACCTATTACAAATGGAATAGAAAAAGCAACCAACACCTTTTTAGAAAAATCATCTATATTCCAAAGAATAAGTATAACATACATGGAAAGATTTATAGGAGTTAATTTTAAAAACCAATCGGAATAGGTAGATAAAATACCTAGAATACCTGAAATATTAAAAAGCCAAATAATAAAAATGGATATACTTATTTTGTTTTTTAAAATCATACTTGTTTTAAAATTAATTCAGAAACAATTTTACCAGAAAGTAAACACAATGGGATACCTCCACCAGGATGAACACTGCCTCCACAAAAATATAAATTTGATATATTTTGACTAAAATTAGGATGTCTCAAAAAAGCTGCAAATTTATTATTACTTGAAGCGCCATAGAGTGCTCCCTGATAAGACTTTGTATTTGATTCTATTAACCTTGGGTCTAAAACCGTTTCAAATTCAATTAATTCCTCTAAATTAACAGATAAAGAATCGGAAAGTCTATTCAAAACATCTTTTCTAACGTCTTTAATAATACTGTCCCAATCTTGACCAGTGTTGCTAGGGACATTTACCATCACAAACCAATTTTCACATCCTTTTGGAGCATCTGATTTATTTTCTTTTGAAGTAATATTAACATAAATCGTAGGATCATTATATACCTTCTTTTTTTCAAAAATATAGGTAAACTCTTCCTCATAATTATCTGAAAAAAATATATTGTGTAAATCTAATAAAGGAAATTCTTTTTTTATTCCCCAATAAAATATTAATGCTGAACTAGATCTTGGTTGTTTTAATATTTTTAATGGCGGTTTCTGGTCTTTAATTAGATTTTTATAAGTAGGAACAACATCACTATTAGATATTATAAAGTCTCCATAAAAATCATTCTTGTTTACAGAGATGCCAACTGCAATTTGATTTTCTATATGAATTCTATTTACAGTAGAATTAAAATAAAAATGAACGCCCAAATCTTGAGCCAACTTGTATATACTCTCCGTTATCGAATGCATACCTCCTTTTGGAAAAAAAGTGCCATAATATTGCTCTAAATGGGGAATCATAGACATTATTCCAGGTGTTAGATAGGGAGATGAACCATTATAGGTCGCAAATCTATCAAATAACTGAATTAACTTAGGGTCATCAAAATTACTGGTATTGTATTCGTGTAAACTAATATTTATGTCTAAATTTCTTACATTAAATATCGCTTTCAATGTATCCTTTGATAAATAAGTAGAGATTTTGTGAAGAGATTTTTCTAAAAATAAGGAAGATGTTAGCTCATATTTTTTTTTGCTTTTTTTGAAGTAATCATCTATGGTGTTTTTTTTAACATCAAAAATGTTAGCAGCATCTGAAGAAAATGTATCGGTATCAGAGGAAGCTTTAAAAAAAGTTCCATCTTTATAAAAATAATGACATACAGTCTCTTTTTTTTTGTAGGAGAAATAATCTGTACTATTTTTATTTGAAATAGAAAATAATTCCTCAACAAATTGAGGCATTGTAAATAATGAAGGCCCCATATCGAAACGATATCCTTTTTTTGATAATTCTGTTAACTTACCACCTGGATATGAATTTGCTTCGAAAACTGAAACCTCAATTCCTTTACTTTGAAGTCTAACTGCTAATGATAAACCAGCAACACCCGCACCAATAATAATTGCTTTCTTTTGAATTGTATCATCCAAGACTTACTTCCTTTTGGGTTTTTTGTAGTATTTAAAAGGAACATACAGCATGCCAAAACATTCGCCGTCTTGTTTGTATAATTTCTTATGATGTATTTTGTGTGCTTTTCTTAAACCTAGCAAATACCTGTTTTTTGTATGTTTAAACCATTTGAATCTTTGATGTATTAAAACATCATGAACAACAAAATATGCAGCACCATAAAGCATGATACCAAATCCTATTGCAGCTAAAAAATAAATTTTTTGTTCTAAACCAAAATATATAGACAATGAACTTGGTAATGCAAAAATTATAAAAAATAAATCATTTTTTTCAAATAAGCCCTTGTACTTGGGTTGGTGATGATCTTCATGTAAGTACCATAAAAAACCATGCATAACATATTTGTGAGTACACCACGTTACAGCTTCCATTAGCAGAAATGTAACCAATGAAGTAAGAATTAAATACACCATTAAATCATATTTAATTTGTATTTAACATAACTTCTTGCTAATAAATTAATTTTCATAGTGTCAGATATTCTTACCCTAGTTTCAATAATTTGTGATGATGGAACATTATTTAATTTTTTTAATAATCTTCTGTAGTACCTGTAGGCCATGTACACACCAAACTTAGCCTCCACAGGTAATTTAAGGATTCCATGATTAAAAGCATAATTAAAATCATCTTCAATTTCCTGAATAATGAGTTGTTTAGATTCAGAATCTAAAGAAGTGAGGTCTATATTTGGAAAATATGATCTGTTAAGTAATTCAAAATCATCTTTTAGGTCTCTTAAAAAATTCACTTTTTGAAATGCAGAACCTAGTCTCATCGCTGCACTCTTTAATTCATTGTATTTTTTTTCATCACCATCTACAAAGACTTTCAAACACATTAAACCTACAACATCAGCCGATCCATAAATATATTCATCATACTCTTCTTTTGTAGTATACATAGATTTTGAAAGATCTGCCCGCATACTTTTTAAAAAAGACTTTACTAAATCATCTGTTATATTATATCTTTTAACAGTTGCTTGAAAAGAATTTAAAATTGGATTAAGGCTGATACCATTTTCAAGTGCCTTGTAATATTGATTTTCAAAATCATCTAACAACTCTTCTTTTTTGTAATCATGAAAAGTATCAACAATTTCATCGGCAAAACGGACAAAACCATAAATATTATAAATTGCATACCTAATGGTAGGTGACAACATTTTAACAGCCATAGAAAATGATGTACTATATTTCTTAGTTACCAGTTTACTAGTATCAAAACTAACTTGATCAAATAAATCCTTCATTAAACTCTTGTTTTTTGTATTAATTCTGCTGTAATTTTTCCTGATATTAATGAAGGGGGAACACCAGGTCCAGGCACAGTAAGTTGTCCTGTGAAATATAAATTTTTAACTTTTTTACTTTTTAACTTAGGCCTTAAAAATGCTGTTTGTAATAATGTATTAGCCATGCCATAAGCATTACCTCCATAAGAATTGTATTCTTTTTTAAAATCATTTACACAAAAAGATTCTTTAAAAATAATACTATTTCTAACTTCCTGTTTTGTAATATTTTCAAATCTATCCATAATTTTATCAAAATACTTATTTCTCAGTTCTTCAGTATCTTCTAGATCTGTTGCTAAAGGTATTAAAAAGAAACCATTTTCTTTACCTTCTGGAGCAGAATTAGGGTCAGTTAAAGAAGTAAAATTGGCATAAAAAAGTGGAGCTGTAGGCCATTGTGGGTCATCATAAATTTCTACAGCATGTTTATCAAAGTCGGTATCAAAAAATAGATTATGATGATTTACATTTTTTAATTTTTTATCAAACGCAACATAAAACAATAATGATGAAGGTGCAAAGGTTTTCTTAGCCCAATAAGATTCAGAATATTGTCTATAAATAGAATCAAGTAATGTCTCTGTATGATGGTAATCCGCACCACTTAATACTAAGTCTGTATTAATTTGTTCCCCATTAACTAATAAGCCAGTTACTTTCCCTTTTTCAACAATTATTTTTTCAACATCACTGTTAATTTCAAAAGTAACACCTAATTCTTCAGCTAATTTTTTCATACCTTCAACTACACTATACATACCCCCTTCAGGGTGCCAAGTACCTAAACCAAAATCAGCATAATTCATAAAATTATAAAAAGCTGGAGTATTATTGGGTTTAGCTCCTAGAAATAAAACTGGAAATTCTAAAATTTGAATAAGTCTATGACTTTTAATTTTCTTTCTAACCTGTTTGCTAACTGTAGAAAAAAATTGAGAAACTCTTGAAACTGTTGTAGGAGTGACCAACTCTAATGGAGAAACGCCAGGTTTGTATACTAAATCTTCAATAGCTGTTTCATAATTATCTTTTGCAGATTTAAGGAATTTCATTAAATGTTTTGAACTACCCTGCTCCTCTTCTTCAAACATGTCATAAATGTCTTTTAGATTACCTTGAACAGTTAATGAATCTTCTTTCCCAAAAAAGACTTTGTAGGCTGGATTTAATTTTTGAAGTTTGTAATAATCTGATGGTTTTCTTCCAAAATCAGCAAAAAAACGTTCAAAAACTCCAGGCATCCAATACCAAGATGGACCTATATCAAAAATAAAACCCTCTCTTTTTATTTGTCTAGCTCTTCCGCCTATAGTGTTGTTTTTCTCTAAAACAGTTACATCATATCCCATCTTTGACATATAACAAGAAGCTGCAAGTGAAGAAAATCCAGAACCAATAATATATATATTTTTACTCATCAGTTTTTTTTGTTGAACAAATATAATTATAAGTCAAACAAGACAGTGTTTAATAATTAATATTATATTTCTTTTAACAAATCAGATATTGTTGGATACAATGAAATTTTTGATTCAAAATCATAACTTTTAAATTCCATCGCCTTTCTACCAACAGCAATTAGTGAGTGATTAGATTCATTTAAAATAGAGTCTAATTCATTAAAATAATCTTCTATAATATCATCATAGGGCCTAACTGTCATTGAAGTAACAAAACAAACATTTTCATCTATATCAAAAAAATAACCTAAGTTATCTAGTGGTAAACTTTGACCTAGATAAATAGTTTTAAAACCTCTAAGGACTAATTCATAATTCAAATAAAGTAAGCCTAACTCATGAATTTCATTTTCGGGTAAAAACAAAACAAATATTTTATTAGTATTGACTTGTGTAAATCTTAATTCTTCTGTGTTAATTTGAATTTTTTGTGTAATTAAATTTGATATAAAATGTTCATGAGCTGGCAGTAATGTTTCTGTTTGCCACAATAGACCAACATGTTCTAAAAATGGAATAAAAACTTCTTTAAAAATATCTCTAAACGTTTTTTTATGTAGTAATTTACTGTACGTATCGTTAAACAGAGATTTATCAAATTGAAACATAGACAATTTGAAAGAGTTTATCGCCTCATCGTTAATAGCAACGTCAAAAGCTAATTCTCTAGCTATGATCAATATTTGATCATCATCCATTTGAGCAATTTTAGATATTTTATAATTATTGTTATTTAGAAGAACAATATTTAGAAGTTTCTGTAAATTTTTATGGGAATAATGTCTGATATTGGTTTCTGTTCGTTCTGGAGATAAAAGTGAATATCTTTTTTCCCAAATACGAATAGTATGAGCTTTTATACCAGAGATATTCTCTAAATCTTTGATACTGAAATTTTTCTTTATATTATTCAAATTAAAGAAATTTTAAATTTTAATCAAGATAATACAATTAATTAATTCTATAAAAAAAATTAAAAATTTTGTAACTTTTAAAATGCTTTACACACCTATATAATAATACTAGCCAAATATTGCAAAACGAATTAGAAATAAAATTCTTAAATGATTTTGAAAAAAATCAAAACATTGTTCACAAAATTTGTAGAATATATACTACAAATCAAGATGAACACAATGATTTGTTTCAGGAAATTACTATTCAAGTATGGACAAACTATTCTAAATTTAGAGGAGAAGCTAAATTTAGTACATGGATGTATAGAGTAGCTTTGAATACTGCCATTTCGTTATTTAGAAAATCAAAAAGAAGAATAAAAACACAAGATTTCAGTACTGTAAGTTACAAAATAGAGTATGTAGATTACGATAACACAAAAGACCTTCAATTAAATGCATTATACAAAGGAATTAGAGGTTTAAATGATATTGAGAAAGCTTTAATGTTTTTATACTTGGAGGATAAACCCTATAAAGAGATTGCTGAAACTTTAGGTATTACAGAGGTAAACGCCAGAGTGAAAATGAATAGGACGAAAGAGAAACTTAAAAAAATATTAAACCCATAAAAAATTAAATATATGGATTTAGCTAATTATAAGAAAGTCTGGAAGAACCAGCCTGAAGAAAAAAATAAAATTTCTGCTTTAGAAATTTATAAAATGACTCAATCAAAATCTAACTCTATAGTAAAGTGGATTTTTATAATTGGACTACTTGAATTCGTTTTTTGGTTTGCCTTAAATTATTTAGGCACTAAAAATGGGGCTCTTGAACCTTATGAAAAATTAAATCTAATTAACTTTATAGATAATTTCAACTATTTCCATTATGTAGTTGTAGTGTTATTTTTAATTCTTTTCTACAGAAATTTTTCTCTAATATCTACTGTAGACGACACAAAAACATTAATGAAAAATATCTTATTGGTTAGAAAAACAGTAAAATGGTATGTGTATTATAATCTGTTGAACGTAGTAGTTTTTTCAATTATTTTAAACATTTTAATTTTTAACACACCTGAAGGAATTAATATTCTTTCAGGTATTGACAATGAAAGCTTTAATCAAGAACATATGATGTCTGTTTTTATAATAGCTCAAATAGTAGTTATAGCCATTATGATACTAATATTGTGGCTTTTTTACTACCTTCTCTATGGAATTCTGTTAAAAAAATTAAATAAAAATTATAAGGAATTAACAAAATTGAATGAAATAAGTTAAAAAAAACTCTATAAAATAGTGGCTTTTTTATTCTTTAAAAACTTTCAATTCATACACTAATTTTTCTAACATAACTTCAGAAAAATCTAGATGAGTAACTATTCTAATTTTACCATCGCCCATTGGGGTCAATAAAATATTTTTTTTAGACATACTGGAAATAAAATCATCAGCATTTAAATAATCCTCAACATAAAAAATAATAATATTAGTTTCAACAGGTTCTACTTTTTTCACAAAGGATAAAGAATTTAAAACCAGTTCAATATCTTTTGCTTTTTTATGGTCTTCTGCCAAACGCTCTATATGATTATCAAAAGCATAAATAGCTGCTGCTGCCAAAAACCCAACTTGACGCATGGCGCCTCCAAACAATTTTCTAATTCGAAATGCTTTTGCAATATGCTCTTTAGTTCCTAATAAGATTGAACCTACAGGCGCTCCTAATCCTTTAGATAAACAAATTGAAATGGTATCAAATAATTCTCCATATTGTTTTGGGGATTCGTTTTTAGCAACCAAAGCATTAAATAATCTAGCACCATCCAAATGATAATCTAAATTATTATGTAAGCAAACTTCCTTTATTTTTTTCAATTCTTCAAAATCCCAACAAGCTCCTCCTCCTTTATTCGTTGTATTTTCAATACAAACTAATCTTGAATAAGGTACATGAATATCTGCTCTTCCTGCTGCTGTAATTTCTAATTGCTCAGCCGTAAACATTCCTCGATGTCCGTCTATTAACTTACAAGAAACCCCAGAATTAAATGCTGCACCACCACCTTCATAATTGTAGACATGTGCCCATTTATCACAAAATAATTTATCTCCAGGTTGTGTATGTAATTTAATGGCAGTTTGATTTGCCATTGTTCCGGAAGGAAAAAATAAAGCTGCTTCCATACCAAACATTTTGGCTGCTTTTTCTTGTAATAAATTTACTGAAGGATCACTATTAAAAACATCATCGCCAACTTCTGCACGCATCATTGCTTCCAACATACCTTTAGTTGGTCTTGTAACTGTATCGCTTATTAAATCTATCTTCATTTGTTAATTGTTTCCAATGGGAGAACCATCTGGAATTTTTGGAGTTATTGGTTTTTTAAATTTAGTAGGATTCTTCTTAAAATTTGAGATCATTTTAATCATATCTTTATGATATATTTTTTGAATACCTGGTGTTTTTGAATTGTTTAGAAGTGAGCTAATTTTATCAATTTTATCATTTACAATAGCATTTACTTGCCAATACATGTCTTTATTAGATGACAAATGAAACAGATGATTCAATACTTGATAATTCACAATATTTTGTAATTCTTGGTAGTAAGAGTCTTCATATGATTTTTGAAATGAATTTGCAATAAGATCGTCTAAAACTTCAACTAATCCTAGCTGACTACTATCAAGGCTATTATGTTGAACTAGTCTTGTTACCCTCTCAGGATGTAATAGTATTCCTAGAGTCATTGCAGATGCAGTTTCAACTGCGCCAAATGGATCAAAGGCAACACCTGTTTTACTTTTAAAAGATTCTCTAGTCCTTCCATAATTAAATGCTCTTGGAGGAAATAAGTCTAATATTTTTTTTGGTATGGCAAGTTCTTCAATGCTCAAAGTCTTAATAACAGATACTAAAGCTTTTCGTTCTAATTTACCAGGTATTCTTTTTACAATTGTATTGCCATCGTCTTTTATGGCGTATGTATAATCTAAACCTCCTATCATTTTGATAACTCCCTCAGTTTGATATCTATGCAAAAAGTACAATGGAACAAAAACATCCTCTAAAACTGAATACGGTTGATTAGATTTAATATTATCTTTTGAAAAATTTGCTATTGAATTTCTTCTAATAGATAATAAATTTTCTAATTCTTCAGATACATCTGATCCATTATCCCATAAATGAGCATAAGCATGAGCACTTCCTAGGGGTCTTGCATCCTGATCTGAAATAAAACGAGCACCTTTTTTAAAAGCTTCATCTAATAATTTACTTAAACTAGCATCTTCGTTCTCTAAATATTCACCGTATGAATAAGCAATTGATACCTTATCCCAGTCTCCAATCTTTGTATCGTAGGCATCTGTAAAATCTACTTTTCCATCTTTAATTGATAATGTAGGATGAGGATAATCCATTACTGAAGACCTTCCTTTTGAACTTGCTGCAAAATTATGAGCAAGACCAATTGTGTGACCTACTTCATGAGCAGACAATTGTCTAATTCTAGCTAAAGCCATTTCAAGAGCAAACTGATCGCTTGTATCGTCACTAGCATAGGGAGCCTGTAGCGCTTGAGCTATTAAAAAATCTTGACGAATCCGTAAAGACCCTAAACTTACGTGCCCTTTTATAATTTCTCCTGTTCTTGGGTCTGAAACAGAACTTCCATAACTCCACCCTCTTGTGGACCTATGCACCCATTGAATCACGTTGTATCTTACATCTAACAGATCCGCATCTTCCGGTAACATTTTTACTTGAAATGCATTTGTAAATCCAATTGACTCAAAAGCTTGATTCCACCATCTAGCACCATCCAAAAGCGCAGATCGAACAGGTTCTGGAGTTCCTCTGTCTAAATAATAAATAATAGGTTCTACTGCTTCGCTTTTAGCAGCATTTGGATTTTTCTTTTGTAGTCTATGGCGATAAATAAATCGTTTTTTTATAGACTCGTTCACAGGAGTAGCATAATCTAAATAAGACATTGCATTGGCACCAGATCTAGGATCAAACTTTCTTGGTGTATACTTATTATCTGGCAACTCAATAAAAGAATGATGTTGATTAACAGTTACCGAAGTTGATGTTGGTACCACACTTCTTATGTCATATCCCTTTGGTACTCCTTTAAACGTTACCATTACATCAAATTCTACATTTTTAGGGAATGCTCTTGTTCTTTTTAAATTTATAGCGCTTCTAGATCTATCAAGAGTATATTTACCCTGCTTTTTTGCTGATAAACGCCCCATGACTCCGTGTGCATCTCTTATAAAGAAAGAGGTTGCATCAACCAAATACTTACCATTTTTAGTTTCTTTAATTACAAAACCTTTGAGTATAGATTTAGCAAAAGCTTGTTCAACAGATTTTTTTTCTTCAATATTATCCGTAATAGCTCTGTAATATTGATTTGGTTGAATTAAAAGTAATTTATTTCCAGCTTTAATAAATTTAACAACCCTTGTATTTCCTAATTGACCTCTATCTAGACCAATGTCATTTGAACCTATACCTTCAGAAAGCGCATTTACGTATAAAAATTCTTTATCTAGGTTTTCGATTTCTAGGAATATTTTATCATTACTATTATCATAATAGAATGTGAAATACCCATCGTATCTAGTAATATTTTTATTATCCTTAAAAAATTGAGCAAATCCTTGAGCAGAAAAACTCAAAAACAATACTGCTAAAATTAGTTTTTTCATATGTAATATTTTTGAATAATTGTAAAAATACAATAATTAATAATGAATTAAAATATTCATTAAATTCTCTTTTTATTACAACACAGTACCTTTAATTTTTTTCCATATTTTTAATAATAAAAAGGAAAAAACTAACACAATAAAGGTTAAAACTATAGCTATAAAGTATTCTCCATAAATATAATTACCAATAGCAAACATTGTTGAATAAATTAAAATACACCCTAAAATCATTGCTAATATGCCGTTTGGAACACTCCATTTTTCGGTAGTTTTAATGATTGATATTTTTGCTTTATCGGCTCTCATGAGTATCTTTTTCCATCCTGGCCCACCTGGTTGTGTTTTAGAATAAAAAGCAAATAGTACCTTGTCATTTTCTGGAGCCGTTAAAAAAGTAACTACCAACCAAATAATTGATGAACAAAAAACTACAAAAGGATATTTCATATATCCAGGAAATATACCTCCTACATCAAAAAGCGCATTTCCAAAAGTTGTAAATGTTAATAAAATAGAGATAACTCCTGAAGCAATCATCGCCGAGATCTCTGTCCATGCGTTAATTCTCCACCAGAACCATCGTAAAATAAAAATTAAACCTGTTCCAGCACCAAACATTATAATAATTTCAAAAAGTTGTAAAGCATTTGTTAGAGATAAAGCAATTAATGAACTAACAATCATTAATATAACTGTAGTAATTCTACCAATATTTACCAAATGTTTCTCAGATGCTTCTGAATTTATCTGTTGTTTGTAGAAATCATTGACCACATAAGAAGCACCCCAGTTTAGGTGAGTACTTATAGTACTCATATAAGCAGCAGCTAATGAAGCTAAAACCAGACCTAGTAAACCGCTTGGTAATTTCGTTAGCATAGCCGAATACGCAAGATCATGTCCTAATTTATCCTCAGTAACCATTGGAAAAGCCTCTTGTATGCTAGCTAAATCTGGATAGAGAATAAGAGATGCTAAAGCAACTATAATCCATGGCCAAGGTCTTAACGCATAATGCATGATATTATAGAAAAATGTAGCTCCTATTGCATGATTTTCATCTTTAGCTGCTAACATCCGTTGTGCTACATATCCACCACCACCTGGCTCTGAACCTGGATACCAAGAACTCCACCATTGAACTGCAAGAGGTATAATAAGAAGAGTAATAAATGTTTCGGTATCATCTAAACTTGGAAGAATATTTAATTTATCTTTTACATTTTCATGAGCAATTAAGTTTTCCAACCCACCTACCTCTGGAAGTCCTACGATATAATAAGCTGCACCAAAAGCACCTGCCATTGCTACAAAGAATAATATAAAATCTGTATATACAACACCTTTAAAGCCTCCTATGGCACTAAAGACAACTGTAATAAAACCAGCAATAACAACGGTTGCTAAAGGATCTAAGCCTAACATCACTTGTCCAATTTTTATTGCTGCCAAAGTTACCCCAGCCATTGCCAATACATTAAAAATGATTCCCAGATATACAGCTCTAAAGCTACGAAGAAACCGTGCAGGCTTTCCTCCATATCGAAGTTCGTAAAATTCAATATCAGTATTTACCCCTGACTTTCGCCAAAGCTTTGCATACACAAAAACGGTTAATAATCCAGTAACCAAAAATGCCCACCAAACCCAGTTTCCAGAAACTCCATCTGTACGAACTATGTCTGTAACTAAATTAGGTGTATCTGTAGAAAAGGTAGTAGCAACCATAGAAAGTCCTAATAACCACCATGGCATGTTTCTTCCTGAGAGAAAATACTGATTGGTGTTTTTTCCTGATGTTTTTCCAACATAAATACCTATTGCAAGGATAACTGCAAAAAGTGAGAAAATAATCGTGAAATCAAAATTCGATAAGGAAATCATAATATAATTAATTTTTTGGCCAATGTAAATTAACAGGGTGTTGTGCAAGATATTCATTCATTATGAGAATATCATCTTTTCCTGTTAAATCAGGCACATGTTCTGAAAGTGGTATTCCAACTATTGAGGTTGGGTAAGCACATGTCATCTCTAACAAAGCAGAAGGCAGTTCTTTTTCATTTCTTACAGGGTGAATGGCGCAGGTTTGTAAAAAAGGATAAAATACTTTTCCATTAAACTTAAAAACATTCATACTTACTCGAAATTTCCCATCCTTGTCTTTATATTTTTCTGCTTCAAGAGCTGTAGGTTTCTCTATAATATCCTGTAAATAATTATATCGATCAACTTTTGTTAATGCAAACTTTGCAATACGTTCTTGAGGATATTCTAATGCATCTCTATCGTAGTTTATAAATGCATTAGGACTTTTGTTAGTACGAAGCAAATTAAACGCTTTTTCGCTATACAAATTATCACAATTACAGACTACAAATTCATTTTCTTGTAACTCTGGATATTGCTCTAAAGATTGACATACGGCATCAGCAGTTCCAAAGGGTTTTATTCGTCCTACAGGAATGCGCTGATAAACATATGAAATTGACAATCTGTGAAACTGATTTCTTGTTCTCTCCTCTCCATAGTAAGTTTTAAAAAGCTCCCTCTCTTCTCCAATGACAATATAAATATTTTGGAATCCTGCTTGTTGTGCATTGTATAGTACATAGTCTAACATTGGACGATTATTTAGTAAAATCAATGCTTTACTTCTTGAATTCGCTTGATGTATTAAATCTTCTGAGAGTTGTGACAAAGAAGGTTTTTTCATCCTTGACGAAGCTCCACCTGCTAATATAATTAAATGATTTGTCATGATACCATAAATCGCTTTCCTGAAGTTACAGAAACAGCATACGCATCTTTAGCTCCAGCTGTTAAAATATTATCAATTACCCGTTGTTTATTTTGTTTAGATGAAATGGCACAAATGCTTCCACCTCCACCAGAGCCAACAATTTTAACACCATATGCTCCAGCTTCAAGAGCTGCTTCAATCATATTGTCAATTTTTGGAGTAGTAATCTTTAAAATATTTTTTAATACTGAATGATGCTCATTCATTAACGCACCAATTGTTTCATAATTCAATATATCTTCATTCAAAGCAATCAATGCATTTTGAGTAATCATGTGATTTTTAATTGAGGAATAAAAGAATGTTTGTAATTCTTCAGAAAGAATATCTGAATACTTATCTACGTCTTCAAGAACGGCTGAATGCAAATTAAAATCCGAATCGTATTCTTGAACTGCTTTAATTGAGGCCAGTGCTTTGCTTTTTAAATCACCAAGCAAACCCATTGTGTTTTTTGGAATTCCAGATTCACCAATAACAAGTTCAGATAATGAACTTTCAATCTTTTTAAACTTAGCTGAATCGCCCGTTTCTAAAAATATAATATCGCCAATCGCTATCGTATATTGATCCATCCTTCCTCCTGGGGAATTATATTCAACAACCTCTGCTTCATAGGCAAATTTGGCAACTAATTCATCAGTAACTTTTTGATTACATCCAAAAGCATCCAACAAAAATCGAATCCACGCTACTACTACAGCAGAGGAACTAGAAAGTCCTGCGTTTATTGGTATATTTCCTTTTATTGTGATTGTATACCCTTTATCTAAAACACATCCATAGCGTCTTACTACTCGAACTACGGAAGCAATATGATCTCCATTTTCAAGATGATCAAAAGGATCATGAATATGAAAACTCCTAGATGTTTTCATATCTGGCATTTCTATGAGAATCTCTTCTGAATCATTTGCCATACCATGAATTTCAATAAATCTATTAATTGCACATGCAATAATTGGCAATCCTAGATAATCTTGATGATCTCCAAAAAGACAAACCCTTCCAGGAGCTTTACTAATAACTTGATTCATACTTAGTATGTGTCTTTAATCCAGTCGTATGGTTTTCTTGTTACCCACAAACCTCTGGTAAAATCAGGAAAATCTTGTGATGCTCCATTATTTTCAATGGAAGCCTCAGAAAGCGGAGTAATTGCACTCCAAGCTGCTGCATCATATACATCTAAGGGTGGTGCAATATTTTGTTTTGCAGACTCAACAAATGCATTTAAAACAAAGAAATCCATTCCTCCATGTCCAGAACCTTGAGCATAATCTCCATATTTCTTCCATAACGGATGGTCATATTTATCTAGCCAGGGTTTAGCTTCATCCCAACGATGAGGTTTAGAAACACCTTCAATGTACATTCTATTTCCATCTACCTCCCACAAACCTTCGCTTCCTTGAACACGAAAACCTAATGAATATGGTCTAGGTGAATTACAGTCATGGGTAACTATAATAGTTTCTCCGTTAGCAGTTTCTATGGTAGAAGTAATAATATCTCCTTGTTTAAATTTTAATTTAGCATTGGGATGATCTTTACCCCCGTTATCAACTATATATTTATGTAAACCTACAGCTTTACTGGCATGAGAAGTCATTGATACAAATCTATTTCCTCTATTTATATCACACATTGTAGCTACTGGTCCAACACCATGAGTTGGGTACACATCTCCGTTACGAAGTAATGAATGTTGGGTTCTCCATTTAGATTCTGAAATCCCTTTCTCTCCAAACTCAACTCCTTTCCCATAGGGTGTAATACCATCATTAAATTTTACAAATCTTAGATCATGCTGATAACCACAACGAAAGTGAAGTAATTCACCAAACACATTTTGACGAACCATATTTAGAACAGCCATTACATCTCTTCTGTAATTAACATTTTCTAATATCATTAAATGAGATCCAGTTTTTTCATGAATATTTACTAAATCCCAACATTCCTCCATAGTGTTAGCAGCAGAGACCTCAACGCCTGTGTACTTTCCAGCCAACATAGCATCTTTTGCCATACGTGTGTGCCACAACCATGGTGTAGATATAATAACAGCATCTATAGAGTTATCTTCTAAAAGGTTTTTATAATCTAGAGAGTCTTTTCCAAAAGTTTTTGGTGTAGGTTTAGATGCTTTTTTTATAATCTCTAAACAAAGATTAATTCTTTTGATGTCTATGTCACAAATAGCTGAGATAGTTATATCTGTTCTTTGTAATAAATTCGTTAAATGATTGGTTCCCCTTAGTCCCACTCCTATTAGTGCTATATTTAGTTTCTCTTTTGTAGAATTTGACATTCCAAAAGACATGCTAGGTGCTAATACTAAACCGGCTCCAAGCATGGTTGATGTTTTAACAAAGTCTCTTCTTGATTTCATTAGTTAGTGTTTGCTCATAAAAATAGCTATAATTTTATTTAATTTTTAAATTAAACTAAAAAGAAATTTGTTTATCCTAAATATCATTTCATAAGACCCTGTTTGCTTTCACTTTTTTCAACTATTTTTGTTTTAAACTATGGTAACACAAGATCAACTAAAAAATCTATCAGAAAGAGTTTCTAAACTAAAAATATATTTAGATATCGATAAAAAACTGATTGAAATTTCGAATGAAGAGGAAAAAACAGCAGATCCAAGTTTTTGGAACAATCCAAAAGAAGCTGAAATCTTAATGAAATCAATTCGTTTTAAAAAGAAATGGGTAGATGATTATAACAAAGCGATTTCTTTAGATGAAGATCTTCATGTTTTATTTGAATTCTACAAAGAAGGTGATATAGATGCGAAAGAAATAGCATCTCAATACGAAAAAGCGGCTACATTTATTGAGGATATTGAGTTTAAAAATATGCTTTCTGAAGAAGGTGATAGTTTTAGCGCTGTTATTCAAATTACTGCTGGAGCTGGTGGTACAGAAAGTTGTGATTGGGCAGAAATGTTATTTAGAATGTATTCTATGTGGTCCGAAAAACAGGGGTTTTCGCTCAAAACTCTCAACTATCAATCTGGAGACTCTGCTGGCAT
>Ga0209630_10000117_pt1 | contig 92322 bp, 88 predicted proteins | sample COG_01_FD_184745 | JGI IMG/M metagenome (GOLD analysis project Ga0209630, IMG submission 184745) | Pelagic Microbial community sample from North Sea - COGITO 998_met_01 (SPAdes) (version 2) | ecosystem: Environmental > Aquatic > Marine > Neritic zone/Coastal water | place: Helgoland, sampling...
ATTCCGAACAGAGAAGTTAAGCCCGTCCGCGCTGATGGTACTGCCGTAACAGGTGGGAGAGTAAGTCGTTGCCAGACTTTATCAAAGCCCTTAGGAAACTAAGGGCTTTTTTTATGACCTATTTTATCAAATGAGTTGATCCTTTATTTATTCTAACATAAACTTGTGGTCAATGACGTTTTTATATCCATCTGTCCTTTGGGGGTTATTGCTCTTGCTTATCCCTGTTTTAATCCACTTATTTTCCTTTAGAAAAGTGATTACTGTCGTTTTTCCGAGTATTTCATTTATGGAAGAGCTTAAAAATGAAACGGGTAACAGAACGAATTTGAAGCATTTACTAGTGCTAGGTTCAAGACTACTTTTTATGTTTTTTACAATCATGGCCTTTGCACAACCTATCATGACGGATCATTCGGTACCTGATGATGGAACTTTGATATACATTGATAATTCACGAAGTATGTCGGGAGAAGTAGTTGATGGTCAGATCGGTTTAAATAAAGCTTTGGAGTTGAGTAATGACTTCATCAGTAGGGCTTCTATTGATGCTAAATTTCAAGTTTTGACCAATCACTCTCCAGTGGCTTTATCATGGCTCTCCAAAGAAGGGGCCTTGGACAAGTTGTCCGATGTGCGTCTCTCGGACGATCCAAAGAGTTTTTCACAAATTATGCAGAAAGCTTCAGCGCTGTCTCAAAGGATGTCTTTTTTTTATTTATCAGATTTCCAAAAATCTACCATAGGATCTATTGAAGCTCCAGAAGAGATGGAGTGGCAAATCAAATTGATAAAAATACGTGTAGATAATGTTTCTAACCTATACGTTGACACCGCATTTATAGAAGTGGCTCAGATTTATGATGCGCAAAAAAGAATAAAAGTATTACTCAAAAACAGTGGCAATAAAGATAGGAAAGCTATACAGCTCAAGCTCATCTCAGGCCAGCAATTGATTTCAACTTCATCGGTTGACATCAAGGCTGGATCAGAGGCTGTTGTGATCTTATCTTTTGATGAGGGCTATATCAAAGAGGGACAGATGAAAATTGAGTTGGTTGATTATCCTGTTTATTTTGATAATATTTTGCATATGTCGTTTCCTTCGGCAAAAATTAATAAAATCGTGCATATTCACTCTAAGGAATATTTTACCCGAGCAATTGAAAAGGTATATGGCAATAAAACCTATTTTGAATATACCAGAGTTAAGGAAGATGCGATTGATTATGGAAAACTGCAAAAGGCAGATTTTATTATTTTAGATGGCTTTGAAAGGATTCCTCAAAGTCTTGATGCATATAAGGATTATAATGATTTTTTAATTGTACCACCAAAGGAAATAGAAAAGCCATCTTATCAAAGGTTTCTTTCTAGATCTGTACATTTAGTTCAGGATTCACTACCCATTGGATTAAATATTAAAGATATAAATGATCCATTTTTTGTGGGAATATTTAATACCAAAGAGGCGGATATAGGATTGCTCAAAGCTATAAGAAATATAGAAGTTAAGGGCAGAATGAGCGTGCTTTTGCAAAATGAATTTGAGAAAGTCTATTTGGGAAGTGTAAAAAACAATGATCATTATATTTATTTTTTTGCATCACCTTTGACTTCGGAATTTACTAATGTAATAAATCATGCCATATTTCTACCTTTAATGTATAAAATGTCGATGGCGGGTAATCGTTATATTCATCCCTTATATTATGATCTTTCTGAAGATTACGTAAGCATTGCCACCCGAGATTTTGATTCTTCTAAAAAATTAAGGGTTTTAAATGGGGTGACTGAATGGATTCCAAATTATCAATATGTAGCGGGAAGATTACTGTTGGAACTACCTCCATTTGGGTTAAAAGCAGGACATTATGAGATTATGAATGGAGATCGTTTGATTAAAAGAATGGCCTTGAATAAATCAAGAGTTGAATCGGAGATGGAGGGGTATACCCATTCAGAATTAGCCGAATTAGATGCGAAGAGTGATTATATAGATTTGATTAATGTCGAAAAAATAGAAAACTTGACTATTATTGAAGGTTTTGGAGACTCCGCAGAGTACTTATTTAAAATTGCATTAATTTTGTCGTTATTCTTTGTTTTGTCAGAGGCTTTATTTATCCGATTTCTATAAAATGAATATAAGAAATGTAGTTGTAAAAGATACTCACTCGTTTCATCACGGGCAAGAAGTAGACATACGGATAGAAAAAGGTATAATTGAGTCTATTGTCGAGAGCAAAATCAAGGTAGATGACCCAAAATTGATTTCTCCTGGCTTGATGGACTTATCAAGTCATTTTAATGATCCCGGGACAGAATATAAAGAAGACTTAATTACGGGTTTAAAAACGGCTTGTGAAGGGGGGTTCACAGATGTTTGTATTCTACCCAATACGTTGCCCGCAGCTGACAATCGAAGTACGATCGAATACATCTTGACCAAAGCGAGTCGGCAGGTGACTTCAATCCATCCATTAGGTGCTTTGAGTAAGGAATTGAAGGGAGATAGCTTGGCAGAGATTTTAGATTTGAGAGCATCAGGTGCAATTGCCTTTACCGATGGTGTAGTCCCTATCATGAATGCTGAACTATTATTAAAGGCTTTACAATATGTACAAAAATTTAAAGGCCTTGTAATCAGTAGGCCGCGAGATTTAAGTCTGTCAAGAGGGGGTCAAATGCATGAGGGGAACGTAAGTACGAGTTTAGGATTGGAGGGTCTGTCGAGCCTTTCGGAAAAGGTCATGATTGAAAGAGACCTTTCTGTTTTAGCCTACACAGGCGGACGGCTTCACATCCATGGTATTTCCACCTTCGAATCTGTAGCCTTGATTGCCGCAGCGAAAAAGAGTGGATTGGCGGTGACTTGTGATGTGATCCTCCATCAATTATGCTACTCGGAGGATTATTTGTCTTCCTTTAATTCTTATTACAAGGTAGATCCACCTTTACGTACTGATAAGGATATTCAAGCATTGAAGAACGGTCTGGTCAATGGGACCATAGATGCCCTTTCAATCGATCACCTGCCGCAAGATGCAGAGAGCAAAATTTTGGAATTTGACTCAGCAGCATTTGGAATGGTCGGATTACAAACTGCTTTTTCTTCATTAATTAGTTTGGCTTCAAAAGAATTACCCTTAGATCTGTTGCTTGAAAAATTATCTAATGGCCCCCGAAAGGTACTGAAGTTGCCCACGATAAAGATTGAAGAAGGAGAATTTGCTAAATTAACGTTATTGGATGCCCACTTAAAATGGCAATATAATGAGGAATCAAACATTTCTAAGTCTAATAATTCACCTTTATTTGGCCAGCTACTTACGGGTAAATCCGTGGGAGTGATCAATGGTGAAAAATTATATATTCCAAGTTAAGCTATGAAAGAAGTAGGTTTACGATATGCCGGTGCTGCGGCATTTCTAATGATAATTGTTTTTTTGGTATCCTACTATATCGGAGTACATCCTTTCATAGAAATGAGCCATCTTTTTTTCGATTTTTTCATTTATGGATTGGTGATTTATTTCGCACTGAATGAGTTTAAAACGGTAAAGAATGAGGGTATTTTGCATTTTTGGCAAGGGATGAGTATTGGATTTTTTGTAAACATATTTTCTTTTGGAATATACATGGTATTCTTATTTTTAATAATGAATTTTGATGAGAATATTTTGATCACTTATCAACAACAGGCTGTTGATTTTTTGGAAATAAAGTCAATACAATACATTGAGGGTTTTGGGGAAGAACAATATCAAAGTCAGTTGGAAACGATTCAAGAAACGACTATATTAGATATGACATTGATGGGAGGAGTTAAAAAATTTTTATCAGCTATGCTGATCACCCCAGTGCTTTCAATTTTGAAAAGAAAAACTTAACTTATAAAATAATATGAAAAATCATGCTTTAAAATCTGGAGTTATACTTGGTGTCGTTGGGATACTAATTTCCTTAACAACTTACATCATAGATCCTTTATTGATGATAAAATGGTGGTTTAGTCTCTCTTCCTTAGTGCTCTTTATCGGCCTAGTTAGTTATTTTGGTATCCAATATCGAGAGATTTTAGGTGGTTTCGTGTCTTTCAAAATAGGATATATTTATTCTTTGATCACCTTTGTGTTGGCAGGACTTATTGGGACAGCCTTTAATATATTGTTGTTCCACGTTATAGATCCTGACCTACCCCAATTAATTTCTGAAGCCATTATTGAGCAAACCGTAGAGATGATGGAGGGTTTTGGTGCTAATCAAGAGGTCATCGATCAAGCGATTGAGGATGCAGACACACCCGCTACTTTTACGGTGATCGGGCAAATAAAAAGTTTTGGAATGGTGTTGATTTTCTATACATTGATGTCCTTAATCTCAGGGGCGATCATCAAACGTAAAGTACCCGAATTCTCAGAATAACAATCGTGTCAGTCGGTAAAAACAATGTTTCTTTAATTATACCGGTATTAGATGAGCAAGAGTCTATAGGAGAGCTATATACTTGGATCAAAAAAGTACTTAAAACATCTAAGCTTAAAGGAGAATTGATTTTTATTGATGATGGGAGTACAGATGATTCTTGGAAGGAGATATCAAAATTAGCTGCAACTGATGATCATGTTCAGGGCTTGAGATTTACACGTAATTATGGAAAAAGCGCGGCTTTGCATGCGGGATTTCAAATTTGTACAGGAGACGTAGTTATTACTATGGATGCAGATCTACAAGATTCTCCAGACGAAATACCCAAATTGCATGGAATGATCATGAAAGAAGGTCATCATATGGTCTCAGGATGGAAAAAAGTTCGTCATGATCCTTTCGAAAAGAGAATTCCTTCCAAGTTTTTTAATTGGGTGACTAGGCTTTTTTCAGGGATTAAATTACATGACTTTAATTGTGGATTGAAGGCCTATCAAAATCGGGTAGTCAAAGGCATTCATCTGTATGGTGAGCGGCACAGATACATCCCCCTCTTGGTTAAATGGAATGGTTACAAAAAAATCACTGAAACCGTAGTCGTGCATCAAGCGCGAAAATATGGAGTGACTAAGTTTGGAATGAAGAGGTATATCACAGGCTTTCTTGATTTATTGTCAGTTTCTTTTATCACGCGATTTCGTAAAAATCCGATGCACTTTTTTGGACTATTGGGGACTCTTAGCTTTATGGGTGGATTCGGGATTACTGTATTTTTAGTGGCAGATAAAATACTGAATCAGCATTATGATTTACCAGTACGAGACGTAGTGGATCAACCTGTTTTTTTTCTAGCCCTTGTGGCGTTGATTATTGGTGTGCAATTATTTTTAGTGGGATTTTTGGCAGAAATGATTATACAGGCAAGTACCAATAAACACGACTATCAAATAGAAGAAGAAATTAAATCGAATGCCTAAGTACTCCATAATCATTCCGGTATTCAATCGGCCGGATGAGATAGACGAGCTATTGGCCTCCTTGACGAAACAATCCTTCCATGACTTTGAGGTTATTCTAGTGGAAGATGGCTCATCCCAGACATGTCAAGCCATTGCAGGGAATTATGTAAATCAGCTCAACATCAGGTACTTTTTTAAAGAAAATGAAGGCCAGGGTTATGCGAGAAATTATGGCTATCAAAGAGCAGAAGGAGAGGTTTTAGTAGTATTTGATTCTGATTGCCTCATTCCTCCCAATTACTTCAAAGAGGTAAACCACTATTTAGGCTTGCATCAAGTAGATGCTTTCGGTGGTCCAGATACTGCTCTTGATTCATTTACTCCCATTCAAAGAGCCATCAGCCATACCATGACTTCTTTTTTCACCACTGGAGGCATTAGAGGACGAAAAAAACAAATAGGGACATACCATCCGAGAAGTTTCAATATGGGCATTACCCAAAAGGTATTTCAAAAAACAGGGGGTTATCGTATTCCATTTATGGGTGAAGATCTTGAATTCAGTATCAGGATCATTACCGGGGGCTTTAAGACAGCATTGATCCCCAATGCTTTTGTATATCACAAGAGACGGACTAATTTGATCCAATTCTATAAGCAAATTAATTATTTTGGAAGAGCAAGAATCAATCTGACGCGATTTCATTCGGGTCATTTAAAACTAGTGCATTTGTTTCCATTGATTTTTGTATTGGGATTTTTAAGTGCCTTTATCCTGAGCTTTTTAGATCAAAAGCTAGGCTTTTTGGGGATCGGATGCTATCTAATTTATTTATTAGTGATCTTTATAGAGGCCTTATTGAAGTCAAAAAGCTTGAAAGTAGCTTTTTATGCTCCGTTGGCAGCATTGATTCAAATGTTGGGCTACACAGCAGGGTTGATGCAAGAGGCGATTCAGAAATTGAGGGGAATTGATCCCAACTAAAAGTATATTGATCTTTATTGATTGGGTTTGATGGCACGATGTATGATTTCACCTTCAGGGAGCGCATACTTGTTGACAAGGCTAGGCTCGAGTTCGCCGATGAAATTCTCTTCCATCACCTTAAAACCAGTACTACGGATACGATTGGCATAATCTTTACCATACATCCGGACATGATCATCTTGTCCAAATAATTCAGCTCTTTTTTTAGGATCTTCAAGGGTAGAATCTTCAATAGTTTTTGCAATAAGGGGCTTAAATATTGGTATTTGAAGAATGGCCCAACCCCCAGGTTTTAATACCCGGAGCATTTCAAACATAGCTTTTTTATCATCCTGAACATGTTCCAATACATGATTACAAAAGATGATGTCAAACGTATTTTTTGGAAATGGAATATCATGTATATCCATTTTTATTTTAGCTAAAGGAGATTCAATATCTGCGGTCAGATACTCGAGTTTAGGGAGAGATTCAAATCTTTTTATGTAGCAAAGTTCGGGGGCAACATGCAGCATTTTTGCGGGTGCAGTAAAGAAGTCAGTTTTATCTTTGAGAAAAAGCCACAAAAGGCGATGTCGCTCTAAGGACAAACAATTGGGGCAAAGGGCATTGGGCCGACCAATACGTCCATAGGGAAGAAACTTCCGAAAGGAATGTAAGCAGATGGGACACTCAACTTGGTTGCCCATATAAAAAAAAGCAAGTATTTTTAGCACATAATGGCTAATCAATTGAAGTTTTTTTCTCGGAATTGTTTTTAAAAAGAAACTGATTATATATTTCACAAGAGTTAAATTTGAGGTAAAGATATTTAAGAATGGGCTATCTTCTAGTTCGAATTGATGAAAATGGATTTGCTAAAATATTTATGTACTTGGATGTTAATTGTAATGGGTCTAATGTCCAAGGGCCAAGATCAAGGAAGTGCTGCTTTTAGTCTAGAAGAAAGCATAGGAATGACCCCTAAAATGATCAAAAAAAAGGTAGCCAAAAGTCGAAAAAATATTGAGATTATATTCAAAACAAAATCAGGGAAAATACTTTATGGAAATCCATGTCTGAGAGAATTTACAAGGGATATGGGATTCGAATATGCCTTGCAATCTACTAAAATGTCCATCAGTTTAGGAGCATGGAACATGCGTTGGAACAACCTAATCGTATATACCAAATTATTCTTTAAAAAGTCTCCCTTTTGGAAGTTGATTCTCAATAATCAGGTCAATGACTGTAGAAGAAAAATGGGTGATTTTGTCGGTTGATCAATGGCAAAAAATATTTTCGGCCATTATCCCCTTTTCTAATGCGTTCAAGTATTGTTCACAAGCCAGAATAGATTCATTTAGTAACAGATGGGCTTTGGCATTGATCAGGTGGGCATCTCCTTTTTCTGGCCATACTCTTAGATTCCATTTGGTTGCTTTTAAGGCTTGAATTGGATTATTGGTGTTCAGATAAGCCTGGGCAAGTCCATGGTAGAGGCGATAATGACTTTCAGGTAAATCTTCACTTTTCAATAAAATCGCATAGGCTTTACCATAAAAAGCTTCATAATATTTTTGAGCATCTTTATGGGCTGTTTCATAATAAATTAAGGCTGTTTTGGCATCTTTCATGAGATCGGCATGAATTTCGGCTAGTGCTACATAGGTGTATACCGTTCGGTGCCCAAGGAGTAATATTTTTTCAAGTGATCGGATGGCTGCTGAACCCTGTAACGTTGCACGATAGGATTGTGACTGCCAATTGAGTAATTTAATTTCATTGAAAGTGGTATATTTTTCTAGTAAATTAAAATGGGCTAAGGCTTTTTGATGTAAGCCGTCCTGATGATATTGGGTCACTTGGGCCACCAGTTCTGCGTATATATTGTGTTCAAATTGTTTCATATCTTTTTCATAGGGGAGGAGATATCCGTTTAGTTCACTTAATTTAGATAAGGCGGCATCCCATTGGCCATCGGCATGCAATACAGTGGCTTGGTAGAATATAGATTGTCTTGATTCTAGTTTTTCAAAGAATACTTTTTCGTTATAGGCATTTCGTACACCGACGAAACTTACGACCAATAGAGCAATTATGAATACAAAACCAAAAGCGTATAATGTTGATTTTCTATTTGCTTCCCAATCAATTACCGTTTTTACATAAGGTCGAAAAGATCTTGTTCTGGATTGATATTTATAAGGGTTGGGTTCTTTTTTTTGAGCAGTAGATGGATATGAAACTGTTCGGGGGGTAATACTAAAGTCATAATTTGCGCGAGATTGAGGCTGGCCTAAAACTTGATAGGCCATATTAATTCTTTTAAAGATCTCCTCTTTATCAGGATTGCCATTATTTTTATCGGGATGATACTGGAGTGCCTTTTTTTTAAAGGCGGTTTTAATTTCTTTACTACTTGCCGTCTTTGAGACACTTAAAAGGTCATAGAGTGTGATCATTTGTAGTAGGACTCCATGATTATTGAATGAATTTATTAGTGAGGTAATATCCCATGGCTACAAATAATAAACCACCTAAAACACTCAAAACAATATAACTCAATGCCATAACTATATTCCCCGATTTGAGGAGGGATAAACCTTCAAATGAAAAACTTGAGAAGGTAGTAAATCCTCCACAAAACCCTGTGATAAGGAGTAGTTTCCAAAGGGTTTGATCCTTTAGTGATAGAGCCATAAGGACACCAATCAACAAAGAGCCAATGAGGTTAATGCCGAAAGTAGCCCATGGAAATAATAGATTCAATAAGCCCATTTTAATATTAATTAAATGGCGGAGCCCACTTCCGAAAAATGCACCTAAGCCCACAAGTAATATATCCTTAATCATAATTGATGCGTCATATATTCATTTATTTCGGTTCTTAATTCTGGAAAAAAGTAATTAAAATCTTCTTGATATTTGATAAAATTTTTCTTTAATTCAAAGGCTGCCCATTCCATCTTAGATTCAAATTTAGTTCTTCTGGCCATGCCTGTCAATGCTTTGTCTATTCCTTCTAACGTGCGGTACTTATAGAGCCAATTATCTCGCTTCATGTAATGGAGAACATGATGGGCCTTTACAGGAAGAATCAATTTATTTTTATCTGTGAGGCTATAAAAATGTTGTGTAAAATCTTCTAGGCCTATCAATCCATATTTAGACCAATTTAAGGCCAGGAAGTGATCGTAGTACATATCCACAATAACAGGAGCATAATGGCCAAATTGGGGTCTCAAGCGAATTTTACTTTTTTTGACAATAGCATGCGTATCTGTGTAATGATCAATATAGTGATGAAGTTTGATACCTTTCTGTATTTCAGTATTGTATTTTTTTTGGTCCTTACTGCTGACAAAATCGCCTAAAAAATTCCCTACTTTTAATAGGTCGTTGTCTCCTGAGAGGAAAATGTGTGCTAAGTAGTTCAACGTCTGCTAAAAAATGAGTGTAAAAGACAAATAAAACGGGAGTTAGTTTTCATAGGATTAGAAAATGATGAATGAAAGCAAAATTAAATGATTTTGCACTAAAAAGTAGCGCAGACATTGTGATCCTAAGTCGGTTATACTTATTTACGAGATCTTCGAAAAGTAAGACTAAGTTATTCGATGATATGAATAGAACTTCAAGGTAGAAATTGATGTATTCTAAAAAAAGGACAAAACTCATGTTTCCATTAAAATCACACCTACCACAATCCCTTAAATTTTAAAGAAAAAAATAAAAGAACAATTACATTTGTGTCAATGAAAATTTACGGAGTAGCTTTCCTTGCAGCTTGTTACTTGATAGGACAAGTGATCGGAAAATACATTGGGATAGGTCTAGGTATTGGAGGTAATGTAGGTGGTGTCGGTATTGCAATGATTTTGCTAGTGATGAGCAATGATCGGTTTTATAAGAAAACCTCTTTACACGTAGAGACCCAAGCGGGAGTGCTTTTTTGGAGCAGTATGTACATACCCGTGATGGTTGCCATGTCGTCGATTCTGAATGTCAAGGTGGCTCTTTCCAATGGATGGGTAGCTATCTTTTCCGGAATCATAGCTACTTCATGTTGTTATTTATTGATTCCCTTAATTTCTAAATGGTCACAGTTGAATTTAAAAGAATCCACAGAATGATAGGCGTGGATGTTTTAGATGAGGTATTTATCAAAAATGGATTGATCGTGGCCTTTTTGACCGTGGGACTGATGTTATTTTTGGCCGATTGGATATCAAAAATATTCAATAAACGGGTCCCAGGAGTAGCAATTGCTATTTTAGTAGCTCTTGTAATGGCCTACTTCGGAGGTGATAAAGGGATTTCAAATCATTCTTTTTTTTCGGGTATGGCGCTGTTAGGAGGTGCAATGTTTCGAGATTTCACAATAGTTGCCACCGCTATGGGGGCGAACTTATCTGAGTTGCGTAAAACGGGAGTACCCGGAATTATTTCATTATTCATAGGTGTAACTGTTACCTTTTTTGTGGGAGGATCGATTGGATATGCCATGGGCTATACAGATGCGGTGAGTTTCGCTACGATTGGGGCTGGAGCTTGCACCTATATCGTCGGACCCATTACTGGAGCTGCTATTGGTGCCTCTTCGGATTTAATTGCGATTAGCATCGCAGCGGGTGTAGTCAAAACCATTTTTGTAACTATTATCACGCCCTTAGTGGCCAAAAAGATAGAATTGGATAATCCATGTACAGCCATGATTTTTGGAGGAATGATTGGTACCACGAGTGGGGTAGCAGCAGGTTTAGCGGCTACAGATCCCAAATTGGTACCTTATGGTGCGTTGACGGCTACCTTTTATACAGGGATTGGCGTCTTACTATGTCCTTCGGTTTTTTACCTTTTGATGGTTTATTTATTGTGATCGTATAATAGGTTAAGAAGGTTATTCGTTGAGAAGGCCTGGTAACAGCAACTCATAAAAGATATAGATTGAATAGGCCAAACTTGATAACTCAAAAGCGATGGCACTATGTGGCCCGTTTCTTTCCCTCTAGACAAAGTTAGCCCCTAGGAGAGAATTAAAATTATTTATAGAAGATACTAATTAAAGAGAATTAACAAATATGACGGACCCACATCAGCATTTTTCTCAACTGCTTGAACTCCTTAAAATAGAGCGCCAGGAAGATAGAGATCAATATGAAGCTAAAATTCGGAATAAATCAATAGATCAGCGCAAGTCCGATGGAGTTACTTGTTATCCATTGCATTTCAAAAGTTTTAAGTTGGGGATAGGGGATCATTGCATTTTAACCTTCGGTTATGTGCCAATGAAGGGAAAACGACACATGTTTCAAGTAGGTGTTTCGTCCAGCCTTTTCGTAAATAAAGATCAAAAAACACATTCATGTCAGGGCATTATATCCAAGGTGAAACCCGATGAGATCGCCATTATGCTCAGTAGAAATGAAGCACCAGAATGGCTTGGTAAAGGGAAAATAGGATTGGATTTGCTCTTTGATGAAGCTACTTACGATCAAATGGAAAAAATGCTCGGGGTATTAATGAACAATAACAAAGGGAGAACGGCAGAGATGATTCAATATACATTAGGTAATGCCCGTCCTAGGTTTGAGAGATTAGAGGGAATAACTTATCCAGATTTGAATACCAGTCAAAATGAAGCATTAAACCAAGTTAATGCAGCAAAAGACATAGGCTTGATTCATGGCCCCCCTGGCACAGGTAAAACAACTACCTTGGTGACATGTATCAGACATGTTTTACAAACAGAAAAACAAGTACTGGTCTGTGCGCCAAGTAATTCGGCAGTTGACTTAATCGTTGAAAAACTCCATCAAAAACAAGTGCCTGTCACAAGGCTTGGTCATCCGGCTCGTGTGACTGAGGAGATAGAAAAACATACTTTAGATGCGAAAATTACTCAAAATCCGCTGTTCAAAGAATTAAAAAAAATAAGAAAAAAAGGAGAGGAGCTTAGGAGAATGGGGAAGCAGTATAAACGCAACTTCGGTCGAATAGAGGCCCAACAACGCAAATTGATGTTGCAAGAAGCTAGATTTTTAAAAGCTGAGGGGCGTCGATTGGAAGATCAAATGGTTGAAGACATCTTAAATACGGTTGCCGTGATCGCGTGCACGTTGGTAGGTGCTAATAATCAACGTATTTCTAGCATGGAGTTTAAAACCGTATTTATTGACGAATCTTCGCAGGTGTTAGAGCCTGCTGCATGGATAGCGATCAGTAAAGCTGAGCGCGTCATTATGGCGGGGGATCATCTACAATTGGCACCTACCGTTAAATCTAAGGAAGCGCTTGCCAAAGGATTTGAGAATACTATCTTTGAAAGATGTATCAATGCTTATGATATCGATGTAATGCTTACCCAACAGTATCGCATGCATCCAGAGATCATGGCGTTTTCCAATCAATATTTTTATCGAGGCTTATTGACGTCCGACGCTTCTATTTTGGAGCGACCGTTAAAGTTTGAAAGGACGACTGAGTTTATAGATACGGCGGGTTGCGGATATGAGGAGGCATTGAATAAAGAAACCTTAAGTACTTTTAATCCTGAAGAAGCTAGTTTTACGATTAATCAGTTGAAAGGAATCGTTGCGAGTCATGATCAGTCAGAAAATTACAGTTATGCCATTATTGCTCCCTATAAAGCTCAGGTAGAATTATTAAGATATTTTTTGAGTGAACTTAAATATCCACCTGCCTTATTAAAACGAATAAGTATCAACTCCGTGGATGCTTTTCAGGGTCAAGAAAGAGACATTGTTTTGATTTCTCTGACTCGAAGTAATGCTCAAGGCGTTATAGGATTTTTGTCAGAAGAAAAGCGCATGAATGTAGCCATGACACGTGCCAAATATAAGCTTTTGCTCATTGGAGACTCGGCGACTTTGAGCAGACATAGTTTTTTCGATAAATTAATCCAACATTACCAAGCGCAGAATCATTATAGAAGTGCTTTTGAGTTTCTTTATTGAGTATTTCATCATTATCTGATATTAATTTGGCGCATACTTTTGATAAAAGAGGTTTGTACTGCTTCCTGATTCAGATGTTTTTGGTTTTTAACTATCCATTGACCGTTGATCAAAGTACCCATCAAATCGTTGGATTGACCTGAATAAACTAAGGTAGCCAAAATGTTTTCGGGTTTTGATATGGATATTAATGGAGCATTGGCACTCAAGATGACTGCGTCTAGGGACTGACCTACAGTTAGGAAATTTGATTTTTTTTCTCCCATGGCTGTTCTTCCATTTTGCCAAGCCATGTCCACAGCAAATTTTCCAGCATCCCTTTGGTGCTCAGAAGTGAATTGCGCACGATCATGAGTTTTGGTACGTTGACTGTAATCAAGTATTCTAAGTTCTTCTATGGGATTGAGATTGATTTGACTGTCGCTACCGATGGACCACTTACCCCTTTGATTTTGAAATGCTTTGAGTGAGAAAATACCATCTCCTAGATTGCCCTCTGTTGCAGGACAGAGCACGACCTGTGCTTGGCTCGCAGCAATTTCCTTGATTTCTTGAGGATTTAAATGAGTACAATGAATGAGATGAAATCGCTCATTCAAAACGCCCTGATTTAACAACCATTGGGCAGGTCTTTCTCCGTAAAAATCAACACAGGCTTCTACTTCTTTCAGCTGTTCGGCGAGATGTAAATGAATCGGAGCAACTTTGGGCCCTTCTTTAAAAATACGTTCTATGGAATTTTTATCGGCAGCTCTTAACGAGTGGATGCCAAAACCCATTTGGGCATTTTTATAATGTTTGAGAGATGCAGTAGAGGCTTCCAATAAGCGAAAATAATCATCAACATCTTTACTTAAGAATCTTCTTTGCTGGGATTCTGCAGGCAGGCCAAACCCTCCTTTTTGATAAAAAATAGGGATCAAAGTAATATGAATACCTGCGGTTTTTGCAGCTGAAATCAATCGCTCTCCTAGCTCGCTCATATGGGCATAGGGTAGGCCTTTATCATCATGATGTAAATAGTGAAATTCAGCTACCGAAGTGTAACCGTTACGAAGCATTTCCACATAAAGCATGGTGGCTATGGATTCTAATTGTTCAGGATTGACAGATAGGGCCACCTCATACATGGCATTTCGCCAAGCCCAAAAATCATCTTTACGAGATCGGTGTGTATGTATTTCCGCCAAACCAGACATAGCATACTGGAAGGCATGTGAATGGGCATTTTGAAATCCGGGCAAAAGGTAGCCATCAATGTACTCATCAGAGGTGCCGTTTGAATGAATTTTGATAATTTTTCCGTTAGAATCGATGGTTACAAATGGATTTAATAACCAACCTTTATGTTGTAAAATACCTTTTACTTGATATGTTTTCATTGCGATGTCATGTAGTAATATTTTTCAATTAATTAGGTACGATTTTCATTCAAGTTCAAATTATATTTCACCCATAAGTAAAGCAATGCTCATTAAAATACCGTTATAGAATGCATGAAATAGGATACTCCATATCAATCCAAACCTAACACGGAGATAACCTAAATTGATGCCAATTAAGATTTGAGGAGCTACTAGGATAGGTGCAAGTAAATAGATATTTAGGGAGGACTCAAAATTCATGATATGCATGAGTCCGAATGCTACCGCCATAAGATAAAAAATCCATCCGTAAAATTTACCCCAAACTTTTCGAACTGTTTTAAGAAGGCTTCTTTTTTGACCCAAATGAAGGGCTACCCCTATGTGGATGCTCCATAAGATCAAAAAGTTAGATCTGAACTTTAAAATCAATCTAAACATTACTTCTTCAAAAAGAGGCGCCACTATCACGGCAAAAAAGAAGATCAATACAGGTTCCATTTCTTGAAAAATTTTCTGTAAACTATGCATATCCTCTTCCCATAGACCCAATTGTTCTAATCCACCGATGAGAGACATCAGCACCAAAAGGGGAGGTATTTGAATCAAAAATAGGGCCAAACAAGTGCCTATTTTAATTTGAAGAGATGTATTATCCTTACCTAGTTCGATTGGTTTTTTGATAAAATCCCATAGCGCATCAAAGGTCAGATTAATTAAATCAGACATAAAAATTTATAATAGTTGAAAACAATTTTTGAAGCTTAATTTAATTACTGATCAATAGGCTCTTTCTTGATTTTGGCAGCATAATGAATATAAAATCAATGTGTTTTAATACAGTAATTTAAAGATAATACTTAAAATAGTTTTAAGGGAGATAATGAAAGGACAAGACACATAAGGTTGAGGATTAATGATTTTTCAGACGTATTACATCACATAATTACTAACCGAAAGACGAAAGAATTCAAATGCTAAGTTGGTTAATGATGACCGCTTCCTCACTTTAAATTAAAAAGTAATATAATATTTCTATAGGGAGGTAAGGCCTCATTTTTTTCGAAAAAAAGTTAAGGAAAACATTTTAAATATAACTATATAATTGAATATATATTAATATTTTAATAAAATAAATATTATTAAAATAAAATATTTTAAATAAATTAAGATATTTAGTATGAAATTAGATAAACATATTTAACTTATACTCTCAAATAATTCAAAACTATTATTTATAACCAATATGAAAAAAATAATTTTACCAATTCTTATGTTACTTTTCTTAACCTTTTTCTCTTGTAGTGATGAGGACTCAGTTGTGGGCGGCATCACTCTTGATAGGGGTTCCGTCACTTTCACCCTTGACAGCGAAAGCAAAAACTTTACTTTGCTTAATTCATTTACTATTGATGATACAGATACCACTGTATTATTGGTATTTGGAGATTCTGATGCAGAGACTCTGGGTTTCGTTTTTGATTTACCTGCGAGTTTTCCGTCAGAGCTTGGAGATGAAGCAATTGGTACTTACTCTGTTGATGAGCTCTCTTATGGAGCTATTTCGGGTCTTTTGGGATCTATAGAACTCAACATTAGTAGTTACGAAAATGATGTAATGTCAGGAACGTTTTCAATGACTGGGATCAAAACTTCAGAAGATATTGCTGGAAGTGATTCAGTTATGGTGACAAATGGCATTTTTACAAATATACCAACATCAGGCTTATAATAAACAGAGCAAAAGAGCCAAATAAAAAGACCTTGGACAAATGTTGTTCAAGGTCTTTTTTTGTGACTCATATTCTATAATTCTAGCGTTTAGGCTATTTTTTCAGTTTCGACTTACTTTTAGATAATGATTAAGCCTAATTCTTTTATCTTTTTCATAGAGGAGTTATTATAGAATTCTTCAAAATAACCCAATTGATGAGACCTGAAATCATTTTTCAGATCTTTATAGGTGGTTTTTTGATAATGCGCTGAAGGCATCAGACCAGTCAATGTATGGTTCAGCCATTGAGCGGTTTTGTTGCTTCTTTGCTTGAAAAAATATTTGTTTCAACCGATCTTTAGAAAAAAGGTGCAAAATCACTTCAACACGTAAATCTGTTTGAAATGATGGTATACTTAGCGTATTTAAATAGCCTTTGATGTAGGTAGTCGCAGGATAAGGGGTGTAGAGTTGTGTAAATGTAGGGGTAATTAATAATAACTTTGCCTGGCTTATGATTTTTGCAAGATCGGTAAAAGAAAGCTGATTTTATTTTTTTAAATAAGATTCATCGTTGTTTTCGAAAAAAGTTATTCTTCTTCTAAGAGCGGCTTACGTTTTCAATCCATTGATCTTACAAAATTGAGAATGTAGAAGATATTCAATGGTTCAAAGCGACTAGAATTTTATGATATATATCACTGTTTTGATAAAATCCAGAAAACTGAGATGACTGAGGACCAAAAGCTAAAACAGGGATCAAGGAAGCACTGTGGCCTGTAGTTGAAAATGTGGGTACAATGACATTATAGTCATGCTCATCTTCACCTTCTGAATTTTGTCCGTTGATCTTAGCTGAGAGGGTAAATCCTCCCGTTTCATGATCTGCGGTAACAATCACCAAAGTATTGCCCTCTTTTTCTGCATAATCCAAGACTGAACCTACCATTTGATCAAAGTCCAACAATTCTGTGATAAGATATTCAGCGTCATTGTCGTGGCCGCCCCAATCAATTTGAGAGCCCTCTACCATGAGAAAAAAAGGTGAGGAGTTTTCTTCAAAATAATTCAACGCCTTTTGTGTGGATTCCGCTAGAAAATTACCTCGACCTTCAATCATTTTGGGCATATCTTCTTCTCCTAATAGGAAGGCATGTCTTTTGCTTCCATCGATCTCCTTTTCAAGATGGTCGGTATGAACCTCAAACCCCGCACTTTTAAGTAGATTGAGAATGTTTTTGCCATCCTTACGATTTTCGAAGAATTTTAATCCACCACCGGCAAAAAAATCAATGGGTGAGGTAGCCATTTGTGCGGCTATTTGCTCTTCCCAATCTCGGGAGGCGACATGGGCATAAAATGAAGCAGGTGTGGCATGGGTGATGGAGGAGGTTGCAATGAGACCTGTTTGGTAATTTTCTTTGGAGAGTAATTCGACGATATTCTCTACGGGTTGCTCGTCCATGTCAACACCAATGGCCCCATTAAATGTTTTGATACCCGAGGCAAAAGAAGTAGCTCCCGCAGCAGAATCTGTGATCTTTGAATTTGCCGCGATCACATTGCTCAATCCAATCGTTTTGAAACGTGCGAAATTGGGTAGCTGGTCGCTAAAATAAAAACTTGAAGAAAGTTGACTGAGTCCCATGCCATCCCCAATTAATAAAATAATATTAAGTGGTTGATTCGCCTTTATTGCCGGGTTTTCTGTTAATTTAGGTGGGGTTCCTTCACAATGACAGGCCAATAAGAGGACAACCAAAGCCATCCAAATGTTGCATATTCGCATTTTTATTTTCACTAGTTGTAATTTATTGTAAAGTTCATTAAATCAGGTGACTTAAGTTTTAATCCCGTATCATCATTTGAGTATTTTCGTATCTTATCAGATAGTTGAGTAATATAGTATGAGATGCATTCTGATTTGTATTCAAGACCATTAATGTTCTTTACTTTTTGGATGAAGGGTATTTTAAAGTGAGCAACTTCAACTTTCACCTCTTGAATCATCTTTTGTGGTCTTTCAAAATCATTTTTAAGTGAAAAAAGCGGATTGAATTGGCACCTCAATGTAAGAGAGGGGTTTGCTTGAGAGCCCCTTCAAATGCCTCGAAAAATTGATTTACATTTTGGATGGTAAAACAAAGAGGGGGCTTTAATTTCAATACATTGTCTTTGGGCCCATCTGTACCCGTGAGGATGAGGCGCCTTTTCAATTCATTTTTTATTTTTGAGGCATAGGCTGTAGCCGGTGCTAAGGTGGTTGGATGCACCAGTTCTAGCCCAAGAAAGAGTCCTTGATTTCTAACATCTCCGATCTGCGGGTAATGAAGGGCCAAACTTTTGGCACATTCGTCGAAATAACTACCGACTTGTGCTGCATGTGCCTGCAAATGTTCATGTTCAATCACATCGAGTACGGCATGAGCTATTTGCATGGAGACGGGATTGCCTCCAAAGGAACTGAAAAATTCCATGCCATTATCAAAAGATTCACTCAAGGCCAAAGTAGAGACCACCCCTCCTATGGGATGTCCATTTCCCATGGGTTTTCCAAGTACGACCAGATCAGGTACGATATCATAAAGTTCATAGCCCCAGAAGACACTACCCATACGACCAAACCCTACTTGTACCTCATCAGAGATACACACAATTCCTTTTTGCTTGAGATAAGGGTATAAGGTTTGTAAATAACCGCTGGCAAGGGGTACTTGCCCTCCACAACCTGATATAGGTTCAGCGATAAAGGCCGCTGGAGTGATCCCTTGTGCCAATAGATTATCAATGATGTTAATGGCTTCTAATGCATAGGCTTTACCAGAACTTTGCAAGCCTTGGTAAATTTTTGGTAAGGGGAGTACAGTTATATTTTCATTAACGCCATCGCCTCCTTTTCCATCAAATTTGTAAGCGCTGATATCGATTCCCATGCGCGTGTGCCCATGATAGCCGTCTGCCAATACCAAAATATGCTTATTGGAAGTATGATTTTGAGCTATGCGAATCGCCAGATCTGAGGCTTCGCTGCCAGAATTTACAAATATTACCTTATCGAGGGCATTGGGAAAATACTTCAAAAGTCTTTCGCTATAGCCCATAAGGGCCTCATATAAGTATCTGGTATTGGTATTCAGTTTATTGATTTGCCTTGCTGCCGCTTGAGTGACTTCAGGATGGCAATGTCCTACATGTGGGATGTTGTTGTAGGCATCTAAATAGGTGTCCCCATTGGCAGCATACATATACTGAAAGGCGGCAGAAGTCATGTGAATGGGATCGTCAAAACTTAGACTCAGCGCACTGCTGAGATGTTTTTTTCTCTTAGAAATAAGTGTGGGTACAGAATTTAGCTGTTGAAAGCCAAAAGGTTTCATGAGACTGTTCCTAAATAGAATAGGATTCATTTCGAACCATTTGGACAATAAGGCCCAAGCTTTATTTTCAGTTACAAAAATATAATCCTCGGTATTACCTTGAGATCGTTCTTTGTTTGAACTGATGACGCTCACGCACAATCGCGCAGGGATCAGATAATAAAGGAGCTCAATTTCTTTTTCATCAAGTTTCTGTATTGAAAGATAACCTTCTATCAAAGCAATCGCTTTGATAAGTGGGGTAGGAGTATCCAGGAGTAAGTAAGCCATAGCAATGGCTAGATCACATATTTTAGGGGCATAACATAGATCACCGAAATCTATGATGCCTTTGATCTCGTTATCTGAAACCAAAACATTCCAATCATTTAAGTCATTGTGAATGATTTGTTTTGGAAGCTTTCGGAGTGGATCAGCACAGTTTTGCTTGTATTGTTCTAAAAAATAATTGACTATTTTTCGCTGACTGTGATCAGGAATTAGGTTCATATCCTCAACACTATCAAGACAATTCATCAGATTCCATTTGTGATCAAACGCTTCGATTTCTACCGCTTTGTAGGAGCCTAAAGCTTGATGTGACAACGCAATTATTTTCCCAAAATTGAAGCTCAATTCAGGTGTAGTCTCAACATCTTTAAGAAAGACACCATTGATAAAACAAAGCATTCTCGAGAAACTACCATCAGGATAGGTAATGAGTTTATTGTAAGAAGGACTTGAAACTTCTATGGGCAGCTGTGCAGATAAATGAGCCATGATTTTATTTTCAGCTTCGATTCTTTTGAAGCTTTCAGGATCCATATGATGTTTGACAAGATACGTTTGTCCAGTAAGATCTTCCACTTTATAATTCGCACTGCCATATCCTGCCAAGCGTATTATTTTGGTGGGTGAGACAGGATAAGGTGCAAACAGGTCATAATTGCTCATTATTTTAAAAATAGATCATCGTCTGGGTTTTTCAAATCAGGTTAGCATTCTTATTTCCCCATCTATCCATCTATTCTCTAGCTTATTTATTTCAGAGGTGAATCTCTTCTGGGTATCATTTATCGATATTTATTGAAAAGAATTTGAATGGAATCATCCATAGATTTGTAAACATCACCCGATCGAATCATTTCATCTACAGGATAACTGCCAGTAAATTTATAATTATTACAGCTGTTAAGGGAAAGAATCTTACCATCACTGGACCGTACCATTACCCACATAAATTTTCCATGTAAAAAGGAGAAAATAATTTTAGGATAGCTTCTGCCTTGGGTTTTCTCAATAATGATTTTTTGATAGGCTTCAAAGGGGACAAAACTATAAAGATTCACCAGTGACTTATCAATTTGAGGAGCTTCCTCTTTCTTAAAATAATCTTCTAGAAGGCTATATTTTGTTTTTCTTAAGGCTTTAATGTTATCTTCTACATTCCAAAACTCATCAATTGGAACACCTGCAGCAGCACTCTTGAGTAGGTGCCGCAATTGTTGACATAAAAACACATAATCGTGTTTACCTAAATTACCATTTGCAAACGTGATGATCGTGGCTATTTTTTCCCTTTTACCATTAAAAACACTTAATTTATGTTCATGGTATTCTAGTTGAATTTGTTCATAATTAAAATTTACTAGTGCATCTTTCTGTTCTGGGGTAGCTTCATTTGAAGCACCTAAAATCCATTGTTCCATACTTCCGTTGGCATATGCCGGGAGTGATTTTATTTGTTTTCCTAGCGATCCAGTTTGTGTAAGAATGGCATATTTTTGAGTTTTTGATTTCAAAAGGGCTTTAATACCTTTGGGAAACATATATTTCACGTTTTTACTGGGCCAGTACTCTTGAAACGTTTCTCTCAAGACTTTATTCAATGCTTTTTCAACTCCAGAGCTTTCAGGAAGTAGCTGAACCACCAATTCCTTATTATTAACAAGTACCGCCACCTCTTGATCAGGATATATGTATTGGGCTTGCGTGTGAGAAAGAAGAAGAATAAATATTATGGTGAGGGTATTTTTCATAGTTGGAAATTAAATAATTAAACTGTTATCTCCATAGGGAGGGTGCATTTTTTATTTGCACTTTCTAAAGCAATTTCTATGATTTTAATGGTATACATGGCATCTCTTGGATCTACCAATAAGGCTTCATTTTTGACCAATGCATCATATACATTTTGATAATAGATTCGGTAGTCTCCAGGAGGGGAGACTATGGTTTCTGTTACGTCTTGTTGGTTCACTAACAAACTCAGTTTACCCGAATATTTGATAGGTTCTAGACCCCAATTTGCCTTGCTTTCGGGGGTCAGACCGGCGGTAAGATCTCCTTCTTGTACATCAAGTCCAAATTTTTCAAAAGTGCCATTCATTCCATTTAATTTAAAGACAGGACCTGGAATTTTGACCAACATACTTGATCTTAAGTTGACTTTTAGTCCAGGATAATCCAGTTTTACCTCAAAATAGTCATTAGCTTTGCCTCCCCGTTGATTTCTTAAGTCAGCAGTAATGAATTCAGGAAGCCCAAAAAACACGATCGCCTGGTCAATCAAGTGAGATCCTAAATCATAAAGAATACCTGATCCTGGTACGAGATCTTCTCTCCAATTTCCATTGAATGAATTTCTGAAACGATCAAAATTTATAGTTACCTCTACGATCTTACCAAGACGCTGGGAATGTATGATTTTTTTTACTGATAAAAAATCTGAAACGAATCGACGGTTTTGATAAACGGAGAGGAACAATTTTTTAGACTTTGCCAGTTGAATTAAATCCAAAGCTTCTGCACTGGTGACTGTGAAAGGTTTGTCGACGACCACATTTTTTCCCGCTAGCAGGGCTTGTTTAGCCAATGGATAGTGAAATTCATTGGGTGTAACAACAATGATCAGATCGATTTTTGGATCTTCAATAATCATGTCTGAATGGTCAACTATTTCTACTTGCGGGTACCTCTCTAAGGCTTGCTTACTCCAAAAAGGGTTGGTCGTACGAATAGATTTAATATTAAAACCAGAAACGCAGTTAATGATGGGCGCATGAAAGACTTGACCTGCCATACCATAACCCAGAAGGCCCACATTGATAATTTTCATAAATGATAGATTTCAAATATTATTTAGCAAAAAGGTGTGATAAATTTTTAAATGCCTTAAATTCTAACGCATTGCCAGAGGGGTCTTTGAAAAACATGGTGGCTTGCTCTCCAGGTTGGCCTTCAAACCTCACATAAGGCTCGATAAGAAAATCAATTTGATGACTTTTGAGTCTCTCAGACAATTCCTTCCAAAGGGCCATCTCCAAAACAACCCCAAAATGAGGGATAGGAACCTCATGACCATCTACTGGATTATGATTTTCTTTTTCAGGCTCAGCGGAGGGCGCTATTTCATGTATCACCAATTGATGACCATAAAAATTAAAATCCACCCATTGCGTATCACTGCGACCTTCAGAGCACTGTATGATATCTCGATAGAAAGTTCTGGCAGCTGCTAAATTTTTTACAGGGATGGCTAGGTGAAAAGGAGATAAATTTGACATAAGTAGATGTTGTGATTTTTGTTTAATAGGTTAGAAAATTAAGAATAAATATATAATCTATATTTTATAAATATGATTTAAACTTCATTTAAGTGTCAAATTTTGGAAAACGACCAATATTGGTAATTTTAAAGTACGTATCCAAATTGAGCGGCAGTTTGACGGATCATGGGCACAATTTCCTCTAAATTTTCTTTTGTGAGGTTTTCTTTTCAGCGATTTATTTTGTTATGATGGTCTTGAGTAGAATAAGGTCTAGAGTTCAGAGCTTCGATGAAATCTTCATTATTGTTGTTTTGGACCCTTCGATTCCATGATTTTAATTCTAGATCATGCGATTTTGGATCAATTTCCAATTGCTCGCAGCTGTCCTTAGAAAATTTTGATGAATCCCTTACCAATATCTTCAAATTTGGTAACCACTGCAATTTTTTTGACGGATGTATACCCGATTGAATTGATATAGTTCCAGTGGTGCGCACATTTTTTTAATAAGCTTTCTTGCATCCAATCTTTGTAGTCAGGAGGTTGAGGATGATGACCCCATGTTTTTGAAATCCCTACTCTCAGAGAGCAAATAGCGTCTAAGGGCTGTCGGACCTGCCAATAAATTATAATATTGGGAATTCGCTCCAATAATACGTCCAAGGGAAAAGATAATCCAGGCGTATTTTGATATTTTCTGTTTTCTCTAGGTATTTTAGAAGCAATGGTCTTGGAAAAGTCTTTGTTCAGATACAGGTCAAAATCGATTTCGCTGTAATAGGTATGCGTACTGAGATGGTTAAAAAGTTCACCAAAATAGAAGTACCAGATCTTCTGCACCCCAAGATTAATACATGTTTATACATTTTATTCTTTAAGATCACCCAAAATCAGTTTTCCATGATACTCGGTCACCCCCAATAATTCTATCATAGCAGTCAAGTTGAGATCGTTTATTTTGCCGGATGCAATGATTTTTATATGTTGACTGTGGGCATCCATATTCCGAATAACAGATGCACCCTGTTCAGCAGTGGGTGCACCGCCAGAGGTGAGAATGTGTGTAATGCCCTTGATGGCGGTCAAAGTTTGGGTAGCAACAACAGGATTTGGAGTAAGGTCAATGGCTTTATGAAATACAAAGTTCAAGCCCTTTGCTGCTTTTGCAATTTTCTCAACGGTGGGAACATCAATCGTAAAATCCACCAATAAGGCACCAAAAACGATTCCTTTAATGCCCAGTTCTTTGTAGGTATGTATGGTCTCAATCATAGTCTCAATTTCATGAGGCAAGTATTGAAAATTAATGGCTCGAGACCTGATCATCACATGGACTGGGATTTTAAGAGTAGCCAGTGTTTTTTTTGTCAATTCAATTGTCGGTGTCAATCCATCTAAGGATAAATGACTGCATAATTCGATTCTATTTGCACCTTTTGATTCTGCAGATAAGGCATCTGAAAAGGTATCCACACAAACTTCGATCAAATGATTTTTCATGATTTAAATATGGAACTAAATAAATTGATATCATCTTATTTAATGGGTTTTTTATTTCATCTAAATCCTTAATAAGGATGGACGGCCTGATCAGATAGTATGATTAATATTTTATTTTATTAAATTTAGTGATCATTAAAATAAAGAATATTGGCTATTTCTAGTATTTTCAATGACGTTTTAGGTCCAGTGATGCGAGGACCCTCTAGTTCGCACAGTGCTGCTGCTTGCCGATTAGGCTTATTACTAAGGCAACTCATGCATGAGCAGATCACTGCTATTGTGGTAGACTATGACCCCAACGGATCTTTGGTAACTACGCATGAGAGTCAAGGGACCGATATGGGTCTGTATGGAGGCCTACTTGGTTGGGAGGCAGATGATGAGCAAATGCCACATTACCGTTCGGCTCTTGAAAAAGCAGGCATCGAGACTATCGTAAACTATTTAGATTACGAGGCGCCACATCCCAACTATTATCGCATATCTATCTCAAATCAGTGGATTACTCATACTCTGTCGGCAATAAGTACGGGAGGCGGCATGATGGAAGTACTCAACATAGATGGGGCGGAGGTTTCTATTTTTGGGGACAAATATGTGGTGTTGATTTATGGGGAGAACCTTGAATTGCTTCGATCTATGCTGCCTGATTGGGCGCAAGCTAACCTTAGACTGACGGCAAGTTTCATTGAAATCAGTACACTTGTTGAATTTAAAAAAGAGGAAATAGCCGAACTTGAATCTTTATCCGGGGTCTCGAATGTATGCCAGTTGAAACCGGTGGTCCCCGTTTTGGAAGGAAATACGTCCGATCTCCCTTTTAGATATTGTAGCCAAATGATTGAGTTAGGGAATTCAGAAAAACTTGAATTATGGGAACTGGGCCTTTTATATGAATCCAAAAGAGGTAATATTTCTCAAAAAAAGGCTTGGTCAAAGATGGAAAATATCGCCAAAATAATGAAAGAGGGGATAAAAAAAGGAATGGAGGGAACCCATTATGATGACAGGATATTACCGGTCCAGTCTACGAAATACAAGTTAAAAGATGAGAGTGGGCAATTGCTCAATGGAGGAATGCTCAATAAAATGATCATGTATACCACGGCTATGATGGAGGTGAAAAGTGCTATGGAGGTTTTTGTCGCTGCACCCACAGCGGGATCTTGTGGTGTGTTGCCTGGCACCCTCTTTGGGGCTGCTGAAGCGCTTGATTCAGATCCAGACACCATTATTAAAGCTTTATTTTCGGCAGGCATCATCGGCGTTTTTATTGCCGAACATGCTACTTTCTCAGCAGAAGTAGCCGGATGTCAGGCTGAGACAGGCGCAGGAGGATCTATGGCGGCGGCCGCTTTGGTCACTTTGATAGGCGGCAGTTTAAGACAAGGAGTGACTGCTGCTTCGTTCGCGCTTCAAAATTCACTAGGCATTATTTGTGATCCGATAGGCAATCGAGTTGAAGCTCCTTGCTTGGGCAAAAATGTGATGGCGGCATCCAATGCATTGTCCTGCGCCAACATGGCTTTATCTGATTATGAAGCCTTGATCCCTTTCGATGAAGTAGTCATGACAATGAAGGAGGTGGGAGATGCGATGATGCATGAGCTTAAATGTACCGGTTTAGGGGGATTGGCAGCCACTCCCACAGCTAAGGCCATTGAAAAAAAACTCAGAGAAAAGGCCAAGTATTGCTGATCTTTTGGCTTAGAAGCCTTATTAAATTTACTTCAATAACAGGATGAATACTACCTCTTTTTGGGATCCTTCAAAAGGTTAAATTCATTTTTAAATATTTGCACTAATAGATGAATATCTGGGCATATTTGGATCTACATTTGCATTTGGGTAGTTGATTAATACTGCCAGATCAAGTGAATTTAATCTTATCTATCAAGTGAATTATTTATCTGCTGAGCGTCTCACCAAGAGCTTTAATGAAAAGCAATTATTTGAAGAAATTACTTTTGGACTTGATCAAGGTCAAAAAACGGCCTTGGTCGGGGTCAATGGATGTGGAAAATCTACGCTGCTTAAAGTGATTGCAGGCTTACTGTATCCCAATTCAGGTGAAGTTACCTTTAGGAAAGGAATTAGCCTTTCAATTTTGACCCAAAATCCTGAGTTTGCAGATGACGATACGGTGATGCAAGCCGTTTTTTCCAAAGACCGAGAAGAGCTTAAAGCCATTCGAAATTATGAATCTGCGCTTTTGAAAATGGAGAAAAATCCTGAAGCAGGGGTTGATTTATCTCCTTTTATCGAGCAAATGGATGCCTTGAATGCATGGGATTATGAACATCAAGTAAAAGAAATCTTGGGAAAACTAGGGATTCATACCTTAGATCAAAAAATGGGAGAATTGTCTGGTGGGCAGAAAAAACGGGTAGCTTTGGCTCAATGTCTCGTCGTGAAGCCCCATGTGCTCATTTTGGATGAGCCAACCAATCATTTAGACTTAGAGATTATCGAATGGTTAGAGGAGTATTTAGCGACCCAAAACCTCACTTTATTGATGGTGACGCATGATCGCTATTTCCTTGACCGCGTAACCAACGAAATCTTAGAGATTGACGCCGGTCAGATATTTAAATATCACGGAAATTACAGTGATTTTTTACAACAAAAATCAGATCGTGAAGAGCAGCAAGCGGTCACGGTTGGTAAAGCAAAAAATTTACTTAAAAAAGAACTAGAATGGATGCGTCGACAACCTAAGGCGCGGGGAACGAAGGCGAAATACCGTATAGATGCTTTTTATGACGTCAAGGAAAAGGCCAGTCAGACGGTAAAAAAGAGTGAAATGGAGGTCAATCTCAAATCCGATCGCCAAGGGAAGAAGATCATGGAAATTAAACATATTTCTAAGATTTTTGATGATAAAAAAGTCATTGATGATTTCAGTTATGTATTTCAGCGGAAAGAGCGTATCGGCATCGTGGGGGCTAATGGTGGAGGAAAATCAACATTTCTCAACATTTTGACTCAAAATCTAACTCCCGATTTAGGCGAACTGGACATAGGTCAAACAACAAAGTTTGGATATTATACCCAAGATGAAGCTGTTTTCGATCCCCTAATGAAGGTCATTGATGTAGTGAAAGAGGTAGCTGAGTTTATTCAATTGGCGGATGGATCTGAAGTTTCAGCCTCTAATCTCTTAACCCAGTTCCTTTTCCTACCCAGTGTGCAATACAATCTTGTTGGCAAATTGAGTGGAGGTGAAAAAAGAAGGCTTCAATTGCTACGGGTGCTGATGGCCAACCCCAATTTTTTACTATTAGACGAACCTACCAATGATTTGGATATCATGACTCTAAATGTATTGGAGGATTACCTAGATAAATTTGATGGATGTTTGATGATTGTTTCCCATGATCGCTATTTTATGGACAAGCTGGTTGATCATTTATTTGTGTTTGAAGGGCAAGGTATCATTCGAGATTTCCCAGGAAATTATACCGATTATCGTGCAACCGAAGGCGGATTAAAGTCAGTCAAGGAAGTCGTCCAAAAACCATCGAACACCGAAACCAATGGGTCTAAGAAAGTGGCAGATGGCCCGCGTAAAATGACTTTTAATGAGAAAAGGGAGCTTGAGCAGATTGAAAAGGAGCTGAGTCAGCTGGAAATTCAAAAGAAGGCCATTGAAGATGCTTTGGATAAGGAAACTGATTATGAGAAATTGACGGCTTTGGGTGTTGAATTAGATCAAATAAAGACCCTTTCGGAGGCTAAAGAACTGCGTTGGCTTGAGTTGAGTGAGCTTGATACATTTTAATGATCTTTATCCCGGAGATAGTATCTCTCCATTACAAAGGTCCCAAAAGGGAGAAATGAAGCAATAAAGGCGAAGCAAAAAGCGATGAAATCCCAGTTAAATTTAAAAGTAATCCAGCACAAGGTGATGATATAAAGTAGGAACAGGAGTCCATGGATCATCCCAACCACCTGATTGGGCCAAAAAATCAATAATTGGTATTTTAAGGGCATCGTGATCGCGAAAGAAAGCAAAGAGATCCCCTCTGCTCGTGCAATCCATCGAAAAAAAGTCAGCCATCGAATCATTTTGAGTGATATGAGAAGTAGAAATCATTTTTTATCATAATATTCTAAGGCCTCAGGAAGATGTTTTTTGAGATCCTCAATACGACGTTGATTGGAGGGATGCGTAGAAATCCATTCGGGTGCATCAGCTCCATCGGACATTTCGGCCATTCTTTCCCAAAACCCAGGGGCAGCCTCTGGATTATAGCCAGCGATGGCCATGAAAATTAATCCCATTCTATCTGCTTCACTTTCATGTTTTCGAGAAAACTTTAGGATACCCATTTGGGTACCCGCACCTACAGATTGCAGTAAGATGTCACGGGTTAAGGCTGACTTGTTTTGGGTTGCAAGGGAGAGTGAAGCCAACAGCCCATTGGTAATCAAACCCTGGCTCATTCGCTCCCCACCGTGATTGGCAACGGCATGGGCAATTTCATGACCCATCACCACAGCAATGCCTTTTTCTCCTTGGCATACCGGTAGAATTCCTGTATAAAAAGCGACCTTACCGCCTGGCATGCACCAAGCGTTGACCGTTTTGTCTTCGATCAAATTAAATTCCCATTCAAAATCATTTAGAACCTCACTTTGCCCTTCCTTTTCAAGATAGGCTTCTACTGCTTTTTGTATTTTTACGCCTACTTTTTTAATCAAAGTCGCCTGCATATTGTTTTCAGAAATCTCATTGGTCTTTAGGACTTCATCGTATTGCTGAAAACTCATGGGAATCAATTCTGAGTTTTTGATCATGCTTAATTGAGACCTGCCAGTGATGGGTACAGTAGCGCAGCCTAATAGCAATAGTAAAATGCTGATTAGGGGCCAAGATCTAAGTTTTGTCATTTCTTTTTTATACTAAAATTAATGGATTTTTCCCCTATTTATATAAAAAAAGCCTCACGATATAATCGTAAGGCTTTTTATTATTAAGTTATTTGGATGCAATTTTTATTCACTTGCAGCTAATTTCATTTCAAGCTCGATCATACCGTCTGATCCATCTGTACCCGTGATTGCTTTTACATGAATTAAACCTTGTATGTTCTCTACAGTTTTGAACATAAGTATGTCATTTGCAGACAGATTGGTTACGGTACCATTGGCATCGGTCACATCGACACCGGCTATAGCCGTTTCTATGTCACTGACGGTTACCATTTCAAGATACTCAGCACTTGTGATGGTTGTGACAGCTAAAGTCGTTTCATTTTGTGATCCCCATGCAGATAGATCATAGATAGTATATTCAGCAGGAGAGGCCAATGCGGCATTGTCAGTGGATCCGTAATAGTAACCAAAGTCGATACTTGCTGATACGGGATCGGAAGTCGATATGACATCACCTAAGCTATAAGTTTGATTATTGGCAATAGAATAAAAAGTTTGAGAGCTATTATCACCAAGAGGAGCATACAATATCACAGCAGTCTGAATTTTGGCTGCAGGAGAAACGACGACAAAAGAAAAAGAAGCGGTTGCTGTATTTCCTTCTTCATCAACCGCTTCGAAATCGATGCTACCGTCTCCCAAAGAACTAGATGCCAAAACGGTCAAAGTGACCTTAGCATCGGTAGTGCCAGAGGCTATGTCCAAGTCATTTCGATTGATAGTACTCGATGCGACATCTCCACTTATATTTAAAGTATTGAAGCCTGCTTCTGCAGTTATGGAGATGACAATAGAGAAAGAATCTGCTGCAGTCACGTTTCCTCCACTCACTAAAGAATTTCCATCGGAGGTTGTTGCCGATAGGGAGATGTCAATGCTGGACGCTACCTCTTCTATTACGTCGTCTTCGCTACACCCATAAAAAAAGATAAGTCCTAACAGGGAAGAAACGATGATTACTTTTTCAAATATTTTTTTCATTTGTAATTATTAATTGAATTATATGATTGATTTAAAAATTCCTTAAAATTCCTTAAAGTTTGTAAAAAGCGAAGTTGAACAATTTTCCATCGAGATGCACAATAAAAACGTTAATTTTTAATAATAAAGTTGGTAATTCATTTACTGAAGTCACAATTAAATAAGGGTCTTGCTTGAGGGATTAAAATGCTATATTTAAGGCATAATATTTTCTTGTTTTAAATATGATATTATGAAAAAGTTATTAGTTGTGCTGGGTATATTATTGGTCAGTCTACTTGGGATTCTTATTGTCGTACCCATCCTTTTCAAGGAAGACGCTAAAAAGGCGGTTGATGATGCCATTGCCGAACAATTAAACGCCCATGTTTTTTATGATCAAGATGGGTTAAGTCTTTCTTTATTTGAAAATTTTCCAAACTTCACTTTTTCAATGAAGGATTTTGGGGTATTGGGCATCGATTCTTTTGCCTCCGATACCTTGATTAAAGTAGCTTCTTTTGAAATCACTCTTGATCTTCTATCTGTGATCTCTGGAGAACAAATAATGATCAATGAAATAAGTCTGAAGTCACCTGAGATTACTATTTTAGCCTTATCTGACGGACAAAACAATTATGATATTTTCAAAGAAACTACCGATGAAACCCCTTCGGAAACCCCTGCTGAAGAGGAGTCAACGTTCAGTTTAGCAATAAAAAAATGGCAAATTATAGATGGAAATTTCACGTATGACGACCTTTTAAGTGGAATTCATACTTCACTACTAGGTATTAATCATACAGGTTCTGGAGATTTTTCTCAAGACATTTTTGATCTAATGATCAAAACAACCATTGTTTCGGTAGATCTAAATTATGAGGGTACAAATTATCTCAAAGAAAAAACCTTCGGTGCGGACCTCAACATGAAGATGAATTTACCAGACTCAAAATATACTTTCAGTGATAACTCATTGACATTGGGAGCATTGAGTGTCGGTTTGAATGGAAATGTGATCCTTCCCGCAGATGCGGATATGGTATTGGATGTTGAATTTCAATCGCTGGATATGTCTATTAAATCTATTCTTTCACTTTTGCCGGGTGATTATTCATCTTATCTTGAAAATGTAAGTGCTGACGGAGAGGTAGGTATCGAAGGTAAGGTAAGTGGCGTCTATAACGAATCACGCTTACCGGATATAAATATCAATGCCATGATATCCAATGGCTATTTGGCTTACCAAGAATATCCCTTACCCATTGAGAAGGTTCAATTGGAAGCTGCTTTAGTCATACCGGGCGTCAATATGGATTTACTGTCTTTTTCAATGCCTCACTTTTCGATGCAGGTGGAGGGTCAAGATTTTAAGGCCCAAATGGAGTTTAATAATTTAGCGAATTATACTTGGGATTTGAATGCCAGCGGAGGACTTGACTTAGGTAAAATATTTCAGATCATACCCGTTGAAGGAATGGACCTCAAAGGATTGATCTCTGGAAGTTTTGAGACCTCAGGTAATATGCTTCTGATAGAGGAAGAAAAGTATGAACAACTTCCTACCAAAGGTCGCGTGCAGGTAACGAATTTTAGTATTTCCGATGAAACGCTCCCAGTGGATATCAGGATTCCAGAAGCAGATTTGAGTTTTGATAATGAGCAAATCGCTTTGACTCAGTTTAAGGTACTCTTTGGTGAAAGCGATCTCCAAATGACAGGGAACTTAGAAAACTTTATAGGCTATGCATTGGAGCCTTCAGAGGTATTGCACGGTAAATTAAATTTCTATGCGAAAATATTAAATCTTAATCCTTTCCTCACAGCGACCGATGCTTCAGTAGCGGATGCTGCAGTGGATACCGCAGTGCTTGAAATAATAAGAATTCCAATCAATATCGATGTAGCGTTGAACACTCAGATTGGACAATTGCTATATGACAACCTGGAGTTCAATGATATGGAAGGGAAGATCACGATGAGTGAAGGCATTGCGCAATTAGATAATTTAGATTTTAACCTTTTAGAAGGAGACTTTTTGATGAGTGGATTTTATAATTCTAATCCTCCGTTGCCACTATTTAATTTTAATTTTAAGATATCCTCCATGTCTATAAAAGAGACATTTTCTTCATTCAATACCATTCAGGAAATGGCGCCTGTGGCGAAGGACCTAGCGGGTGTTTTTTCCGCCGAATTTGTTACGGACGGGGTGTTAGATACCGGTATGATGCCGGTCATGGAATCTTTATCTGCCTTTGGTCTTATAGACTTGAGATCGACCACTTATAGCAATCCCAAATTCATTAAAGGATTGAATAAAGTAACCGGGGATAAGGGAGAAACGCTGAAACTTCAAGATATTAATTTTGAGTACGCCATTTCAGATGGAACCTTAATCATTGAACCTTTCGATTTTAAATTAGGGGGAAGGACCACGACCGTTTATGGTTCAAGTGGGATTTCAGGTATCCAGGCGAATATGGATTATACTCTGGAGACCGATCTTAAAACAGGCACCTTGGGGGCAGCCGCCAATAATATGATTACTTCTTTGACGGGCTTGAATGATCTGGTAGCTGAAGAGGTGAGGATGAAAATTAAGATCGAAGGAAACTATGAAGATCCTCAGTTTCGTTTAGATGGAATTTCTAATACCAAAAAAGGTTCCAGTGATGGAAAAATCAAAGATTTGGCCAAAGAGCAGGCAAAAAACAAACTCAAAGAGCAGCAAAAATTAGCCGAAAAAAAGGTTCAAGAAGAATTAGATAAACAAAAGGCAGTTTTAAGTGCAGAAGCGGATAAGAAAGCAGCTGACCTTAAGGTAGCCGCCAAAAAAAAGGCCAAAGAGGTTTTGGGAGATGAGCTCAAATCAAAATTAGGTGGGAAAATCAAAGGTCTCAAAAAGAAAGATGGAGATTAAAAAAAGTCTGTATTGATCTGAATGTTTTAGGTACATGTCATAGATCAATAATCTTTTCGTTCTACTCAAAAAAAGGAACAACTAATCAAGATGATGTTATCACTGTTATTTATTTTTGCACCTAGTAGAATAGGCTTAATTACATTGAAATCGAATACTATGAAATGAAGTAGGGTAAAACTTTGAGCACTTAATGCAAATTTTATTTTTGAATCACTGTTGGATTCATTTTGTTGGATTCTTACTTCACAAACCCCAGAATGATCAAAATCTTGAATGATTGAATCCAAATATGCTCATCTTGATGGGGAAAATATATTATAAATGATTTGTGAAATTTATTTTGGTAATATAAGTTTACTTGCTAATCAAACATATAGCTCGATTTATTAAGAAGCGTTTAGAGACAGGCTCCATGATGCGCTAGCAACCTCCCTAATAAGAGATAGGTGCTAATTCCTGATAAATAAATTAAATGCTTATGATTACCATGAAAAGTCTTAGTACCCAAGCAATATGGAATGCGATTCATTCCAATTACCGCAACTCCTTTCACACCTACTTCACCTGCATAAGTTGCTGCGATATTTAGCATAACTTTTCGCGTAATAAACAATCACATTTTATAGACTATCCTAAATACGCACTGTTTCGGATATTCAAAGAGGACATCATTCATCTTACTTCATCAATATTTTTACTTTTAAATTCAAACTATGGAAAAACTAATGGAGGTTATTCAAAATCCTTGACCTTGGTATGTCTCTGGTCCATTATTGGGCATGACCGTTCCCTTATTATTGCTCTCTAGCAATAAACAATTTGGAGTTTCTTCTGTTTTTAGACACGTGGGATGTGCTCTGAATTGGGAAAAAATAGAATATTTCAATTATGATTTAAAAAATCACATTTGGAATCTTTTGTTTATCGTCGGGCTTATTTTCTCTGCTGTTTTTTTTCTGCAATGAATTGAAGTAAAACAAAGAGTTTTAAGTGATGCGGCTCAATTATATTTTAATTCAAGGTCTATTTTGATTGAAGGTATATTGCCTGTATCAAGGTTTACATGGACATTTGGGATGGAAATACTTATTATTTCCTTTGGTGGATTATGCATTGGTTTTGGTTCGAGATATGCCAAAGGATGTACATCAGGCCATGCCATTACGGGATTATCATTACTTAGTTTAGGCTCCTTGATTGCAGTTATTGGATTCTTCATAGGTAGAGTTTTGGGCACATTTCTCATTTTAGATTCGATTTTATGAAGTGGATTAAGTTTGTAGTAGCGGGGTTTTATTTTGGTTTTATTTTAATAAAATCTGAAGCCATTTCTTGGTATAGAATTGTAGAGATGTTTCATTTTCAATCATTTCCTATGTTTGGGATTATTGGTTCGGCAGTGGGTGCTGGCGCCATTTCGGTGCTTGTTATAAAAAAGTTAAACCAATCAGTTTTCAAGACGCAGCCGATCGATTTAACAAAAAAGCCTTTTCATTTAAAAGCCCATTTGTTGGGTGGACTTATTTTTGGATTAGGATGGTCTTTGGTGGGTGCTTGTCCAGGTCCATTATTTGTTCATTTAGGCGCGGGAAATACTATTATCTTGATTCCTGTTCTATTTGCAGTCTTGGGGACTTACTTTTATGGACGTTTTAAGGATAGTCTTCCACACTGAGAATAGGTAATCATCCGCATGAAATGGAGATTGAATATATGGCTATGTATTATTTGAAATAGTATAATTATGAAGATTAAAAAGTTTGAAAAATTGGCCATCAGAACGCAAACAGTACGTTCTGAGCAAAGGGAACATTCGACGCCCTTACATTTAACTTCTAGTTTTGTTTTTGATGATTAATCACAAATGGAGGCAATGTTTGCCGATGAGCTAGAAGGTAATATTTATAGTAGGTTTTCAAACCCAAATGTTACAGAATTAATTGAAAAAATTAAGTTATTGGAAGGGGCGGAAGCGGGCTGGGCCACGGCAACAGGGATGGCGGCCATTTTCTCAACGTTTGGCGCCCTATTAAGTCAAGGAGATCATGTTTTGGCTTGTCGTTCTGTCTTTGGATCTACCCATAATATTTTGACTAAAATATTGCCTTCATGGGGTATAGAAACTACTTTTGTTGACTTTGATGACACCAAAAACTGGGATAAGGCCGTCAGAAAAAGAACGAAACTCATATTTGTTGAGACACCTACAAATCCTGGAGTAGATATCATTGACTTAAAATGGTTAGGAGAATTTTCAAGTGCACATCATCTCATTAATATGGTTGACAATTGTTTTGCCACACCTTATTTGCAGCAGCCCATTAAATATGGTACCGATTTGGTCATTCACTCGGCTACCAAATATTTAGATGGTCAAGGAAGGGTTTTGGGTGGATTGATTGCTGGGAAGAAACATTTGATAGAAAAAATCAATGGATTTGCGCGTCATTCTGGCCCTGCTTTAGCACCTTTTAACGCTTGGGTAATATCAAAAAGCTTAGAAACGTTGGCCGTCAGAATGGATCGACATTGTGAAAATGCGCTTTCCTTAAGCCAACGACTAGAGCGATTATCTCAAATTGAGTTGGTTAAATATCCTTTTTTACCTTCTCATCCGCAATACAAAGTAGCTAAAAAGCAAATGAATGCTGGAGAAGGCATCATTTCATTCGTTATTGCAGGCGGTTTCAAGCGGGCATGTATTTTTTTAGATCATTTGGATTTAGTTTCATTAACGGCCAATTTAGGTGATACAAGATCGATTGCAACGCATCCGGTATCAACCACCCATGCCAAGTTGCCTACACCAGATAGGATAGCTATTGGAATTTCACCAGGGCTCATTCGCCTGTCCATTGGCCTAGAGCATGTGGACGATCTTTACGAAGATATTGAACAAGCCTTAAGGTTAGGACATTAGTAAGGTTAGATATACTTACTTTCCTATAATTTTTTAAAATATTACTTGGTAGACGGTAATATTTACTCAATTTATTTGCATAATTCCTTCATTTTCTCTATCTTCTAAAACTTCATATATAAACACATGTTAAAATGGTAAAGAGTTATCGAGGTTTAGAAATGCCCAAGGAGGTTAATAAGCAACAACTTTTAGTTAAGGATTATATGGCAACCAGATTAATTAAATTTAAACCTGATCAATCCATCATTGAGGCAATGAATCTATTGTTGAGTAAAAATATTTCAGGGGCACCTGTAGTAAATGATCAAAATGAATTGGTTGGAATGATATCAGAATCAGATTGCATGAAGGAAATCATTAGGGGTAAATACCATAATATGCCCATTGATACAGGTTCCGTTTTGTCTTACATGACCAAAGAAGTGGTTTATATAGCACCTGAATTGAATATTTTTGAAGTAGCACAAATGTTTCTAGAAAGAAAGCTCAGAAGATTTCCTGTCGTTTATATGGGAAAACTTGTTGGACAGATCAGTCAAAAGGATGTAATCAGAGCATTTAAGAAAGTCAGAAGTAGCACGTGGAGGTAAATATTTTGATTTTTTTTTTGAGATGGGTTGGTTCATATCGATCAAAATGATAAGTTTGATAAATTATTTTAATCAACTATGGGATTAGGGAGCGCATTTAATAATTTTTCAAACAATGTTAAGTCAGGAATTGATAGTTTTTTAAAGAAATTCAAACCTACTTATTCAGTGAATGCGGTGACTTATTTTGTCATTCCTGGAGCTCCTTTGAAGAAAATCGTAAATGCCTATCATTTTGGTAGAGGTGAGTTGTCTGAAGCAAAACTATTTTTTGATCAGGTGTTCCAAAAAACGAAGGAATTGAGGTTAGCACCGGTCGAATTGCAGCTGATACAAGGCAATAAAAAATTGATAGATGAGCAAAAGTTGGGGCCGGTAGACATCGTCAAAAGTGCCATTCAGCATCAATAGTTATTTTCTCTTTTTTTAACTAAATATTATTCTTTTACCTTTCTAAGGATAAAAAAATCGAAGACTATATTCTTGCTTGGTAAGTATACAATTCAAAATATCGACCCTGCTTACTTATCAGACCGTCATGCGTGCCTTTTTCAGCAATCTCTCCATCTTCGATTACCAAAATCTGATCAGCTCTTCGTATGGTACTCAGCCTGTGGGCAATGACGAAGGTAGTCCGACCGCTCATTAGATTTTCAAGACTTTTTTGAATATATGATTCACTTTCTGTATCTAAATTGGAGGTAGCTTCATCCAAAATCAATATTCTGGGATTGGCTAAGATTGCTCGAGCAATAGCTATGCGTTGTCGTTGACCTCCAGACAATTTGATTCCGCGTTCGCCGATAACTGTGGCCATACCCTCTTCGAAGCCATCGGTAAATTCGGTAACATAAGCCGCCTCTGCTGCTGTAACTATCTCTGCATCAGTTGCGGTGGGTCTTGGGAATAAAATATTTTCTTTGATGGTACCTTCGAACAAAAAATCATCTTGAAGTACCACACCCAACTGACTCCTAAAGTTTTCCAAGGATATAAGTGAAAGATCATATCCATCAACTGTAATAGTTCCTACATTTGGATTAATGAAACTAGCCGCTAGTGCCGCTATGGTTGACTTCCCAGATCCAGATGATCCTACCAAAGCAGTGACGGATCCAGGATGTGCTTCAAAGGAGATATCATGGAGCACTTTTTTTTCTTCCTCATACCCAAAGGTCACGTTACTAAACTGCACATGCCCCTCTATATTTTTGATTTTTTGGGTTCGAATTGAACCATCATCCTCGGATTCCATATTCATCAATTCTTCTGTTCTATCGAGTCCCGCAAAAGCTTCGGTGAGTTGACTTCCAATATTGCTCATCTGAACGATCGGAGCAATCATAAATCCAAGATATAAAGTAAAAGATAAAAATTGACCTATAGTAAGGTCATTATTCATGATCATGTAACCTCCTATGCCCATAATCCCTGTACTCGAGAGACCTAGTAAAAAGGTGGCGGAACTGGTGATAATGCTCGTAGCAGTAAGGCTTTTCTTTACATTTAAAAATAACTTTTCAGTCCCCTCTTCAAAAGATTTAATTTCCTGTTTTTCTGCATTAAATCCTTTGACTACTCGTACGCCATTCAACGTTTCTGTAAGTCGACCCGTGACCTCTGCATTGATTTTGCTTCTTTCCCGAAAAACAGGGCGAATGTATCCAAATGCTTTCAATGAGACAACTCCAAAAATCGCGACAGGAACCAGCACGTAAACGGTCATCATCGGACTTATCCTAATCAATAAGGCCAAGGAAATAAAGGCGGTCAATACGCCTCCAACAAGCTGAACAAGACCTGTTCCTACCAGATTTCGAACTCCTTCAACATCAGTCATGATACGAGAGACTAATTCGCCCGACTTTGTGTTATCAAAAAATCGGGTTGGTAAATAGATTACTTTCTTTTGGACTTGAACGCGGAGTTTAGCAATCAGGTGTTGTGCTTCTACACTTAATATTTTAGTTAATAAAAAGGAGGTAATAGCTTGTATGATGATGGCTCCAATGACCCATAAAAGCAAGTTATTGAGCATTTCTATATCTTTATTGATAATTACGTCATCCATTAAATATTGACTGGCTCCGGGTAAGACCAAACTAGCAAGTCTGCTCAGAATAATTAAAAAAAGGCCTATCAGGATAGGTTTTTTTCTGGGCCAAATAATAGTTTTAAAAACGTGATTAAGGGTTACTTTTGATTTTGCCATATGATTTGAATTTATACAAAAAACGATCCAGATCATTTTACTGACAAGATGACCGAAAGAGGATATATTATGATCTTACCAAATAAAAAGATTAGTTTCTTTATAAATAGATGAATATTTATCTTAGTAAAAAGGACCGAATGGAATTATTGATTAAAATTTTATTATTATTACTAGTATTACCTATGTCAATGCATGCGCAAACCGTAGTCAGTAGATTAGAGATTTATAATGTTAATACAGATCGAAGAGAAGTAATTCATGAAGAGGTAGGTGCACTTTTTGAGGCACCTAATTGGAGTCAAGATGGTAAATTTTTGATTTATAATCAAGTAGGCAATCTTTATAAATACGATTTGGAAAAAAAAAAGAAGGAAAAAATAAATACTGGTTTTGCTCAAGACTGTAATAATGATCATGGGATATCTCCAGATGGGAAAATGTTGGCTATTTCAAATAATGATTCAATAATAGGATCTAGAATTTATACTTTGCCGATTGAGGGAGGGCTTCCAAACCTAATCACAAAGGCAGGATCTTCATATTGGCACGGTTGGTCTCCAGATGGAGAAAGTTTAGTTTATTGTGCCGAAAGAGGAGGTAATTACGATATTTATCGCATCAATTGCGCGGGAGGTGAGGAGCAGCGATTGACCTATACTGAAGGCCTTGATGATGGTCCTGATTATTCGTTCAGTGGGCGTCATATTTATTTTAATTCTGTCCGGACCGGAAGCATGCAGATTTGGAGAATGGACGCTGATGGATCCAATCAAGAACAGTTATCCAATGATGGATTTAATGATTGGTTTCCACACCCCTCACCCGATGGTACTAAAGTTGTGTTTTTATCCTATATCGACGCCATAGATCCAGGAAGTCATCCCCCATTTAAAAAAGTTGTGCTTAGGATTTTAAATCCAGATACAAAAATAATTTATAAGCTTTTTGAATTATTTGGAGGACAAGGGACTTTAAATGTTCCCTCTTGGTCACCCGATAGCAAGCGGTTTGCATTTGTAAGTTATGCGTTGATAGATAATAAAGAGTAGCTTTTTTCAAGGATAGGGTTAGTATCATTGGAAAGCATCAATAAAAACGCCAATAGGTACTTGATCTTATACGATTATTGAAGTATGTTTCTCGATCTGAAAAAATCTTTAGAACGATTGTGAGAGCGGCTTATGGACGAGATGATGTGTTTGGTTTCCTAAAAGAGGCATTCATTCTTACATGGATGTCTCTCAGGAGAGGTCTTTAAGAGCTTAGGTGCCGATGGCTTTCAATAAACTACATAAGTCTAGATTAAGTTATAAATTTAAGCATATCGATGAGATGGCTCATCATCCCATCGTTTTAAGTATCATTGCGATCATAATACTTCTTTCATATCACCTAGACCTCATCAAATGGAATCAAGACCACTTATCTCAATAATAATGGCAGTAAAGGATACGGGTCCTTATTTGGCCGAATGTCTCGATTCCATCCTTATGCAGACCTACGAAAATTGGGAACTTATAGCAGTCAATGATCATTCTTCTGATGATTCATGGGAACGCTTAAATGATTATGCTCAGCAAGATGATAGGATTCGAATTTTTCAAAGCACGGGTCACAGACTTAACCCGGCCTTAAAAGAAGGATATCAATATTGTCGTGGGACTTTAATAAATCGCATGGATTCGGATGATTGTATGCCATCAGATAAACTGGAAGCAATGTTTGACGTTTGGGCAGTACATGGGAAAGGTGTTGTTGTAGCCGGGGGAGTGGAGCATTTTGTTGAAAATGGAATCGTCGGGCCAGGATTTCAACGATACGACCAATGGCTGAATCAAGTAGCAAAAACGAGTACGCATTACCAACAGATTTATAAGGAATGTGTAATTCCTTCCCATTGTTGGTTGATTCACAAAGAAGATTTTAGTGCTGTGGGCGCTTTTGATCCCGACGTTTATCCAGAGGATTATGATTTATGTTTTAGATTTTATCGCAAGGGCTATAAAATCATAGGGATGGATAAGATACTTCATTTTTGGAGGGATCGAGAAGATCGCATTTCTCGAACTTGGACAGAATATAAAGACAATAGATATTTTAAGTTAAAATTGAAATATTTTTTTGAATTAGATAGAGATTCATCACGACCCTTGGTGGTTTGGGGTGCAGGACGTAATGGAAAAGACTTTATAAAGGTCTTAGAGAAATATGAGCAAGAGATTCATTGGGTATGTGATAATGAACGTAAAATAGGAAAAGAGATATCGCGTCACCAAATGCATCATTTTTCATCGATTAAAGGTTTGGACAGACCCCAGATTATGGTTGTCATTGCTGCACCTTCAGCTAGGTCAGAAATTGAAAATCACTTCACTCAATGGGGCAAAAAACCTGTAGAGGATTTTTGGTTTTTTGCTTAAATTGACTTGAAATCAAAGGTTTCCAAAAAGGCAGTAGTGAAATTTCCTGACTTGAATTGTTCGTCGGCCATCAGTTTCAAATGGAAGGGAATGGTCGTTTCAACACCTTCTATAACCATTTCTTCAAGGGCTCTTTTCATTTTTATCAATGCTTCCTCTCGAGTTTGTGCCGTTACGATGAGTTTGGCAATCATGGAATCATAGTGTGGGGGTATGGTATATCCAGCATAAACATGACTGTCTACCCGTACCCCATGTCCTCCTGGGAAATGTAAATTGGTTATTTTACCTGGATTAGGTCTGAAGTTTTTTCGGGGATCTTCCGCATTGATACGACATTCAATTGAGTGCATTTGAGGGAAATAATTTTCTCCTGAAATGTGAATGCCGGCAGCTACTTTTATTTGCTCTTTGATCAAATCATAATCTGTGACCTCTTCTGTAATAGGATGTTCTACTTGTATCCGGGTATTCATTTCCATGAAATAAAATTTCCCATACTTATCAACTAGAAATTCTACCGTACCGGCTCCCTCATACTTAATAGCTTCAGCTCCTTTAATGGCCGCTTTTCCCATATCTTCTCGAAGTTCCTTGGTAATAATAGGAGAGGGAGTTTCTTCTACGAGTTTTTGATGTCTTCTTTGGATGGAGCAATCTCGTTCGGATAGGTGGCAGGCTCTACCGGTGGCATCTCCTATGATTTGAATTTCAATATGCCTAGGTTCTTCTATAAATTTTTCAATATACAGGGCATCATTTCCAAAAGCGGCACTGGACTCTTGCTGCGCACTCTCCCAAGCATTTTGAAACTCTTGCTCTTTTTTGACTAACCGCATGCCACGTCCACCACCACCTGCTGTGGCTTTGAGCATGATGGGATACCCAATATCCTTGGCAAGAAGTTTACCCTCTTTTGCTGAATCAATGATCCCCGCTGATCCAGGAATCGTAGGCACACCTGCGCGTTTCATAGTATTTTTGGCAGTCGCCTTATCCCCCATGTTATTGATCATATCAGCACTTGCTCCAATGAACTTGATCCCGTACTCTTCACAAACTCTAGAAAATTCAGCATTTTCGGCTAAAAACCCATAGCCGGGATGTATCGCATCCGTATTTGTGATTTCAGCTGCTGAAATAATATTTGGAATGTTAAGATAGGAGTCTTTACTGGGTGCTGCGCCGATACATACTGCCTCATCCGCAAAGCGTACATGTAAGCTTTCTTTATCTGCGGTAGAATAAACGGCTACGGTCTTTATACCCATTTCCTTACAAGTTCGAATAATTCGAAGTGCAATTTCTCCTCGGTTTGCAATAAGAATTTTATGAAACACAGCTTATTTATTTAAGAAGGATCAATTAAAAATAGAGGTTGGTCATATTCCACAGGATTTGCGTTTTCTGCCAATATTTTCACTACTGTACCGGAAACTTCCGCTTCTATCTCGTTGAAAAGCTTCATCGCTTCTACCACACATACGGTATCTCCGGGCTTAATGACATCTCCTACTTTTAGAAAGTCTGGAGATTCGGGATTTGGTGCCATGTATATGGTTCCAATCATGGGTGATTTGATGGTGATGTATTTTTGATCTTCTACCTCTTTGGGCATTGGAGTCAAAACATCGTTCGTGGGTTCAGGAGCTTGTTGGGTTGCAACCTGAGATAAGGATGGGGCAGGTGAGAAATGGGGTTGTAAAACGACGTCAGAAGACCGTTTAATTTTGACTTTGAATGTTTCGGTTTCAAGGTTTACCTCTTCGAGGCCGGTACTTTTTATATAGTCGATAAGATCTCGGATTTCTTTTACTTTCATCTTTGTTTCTGGTCTCGTACTTAAATAAAATTTTATTTTCAGGCTAAATCTAAGATAATTATTTGACTCTTTCGGAGTAGGATCCATTTTTTGTATCCACCTTAATGATTTCATCTTGATTGATGAATAAGGGAACCTGGATGATCGCGCCCGTTTCCAATTCCGCTTGTTTAGTTGCATTCGTGGCCGTATCTCCTTTCAATCCAGGTTCGGTATAAACAATTTTTAAATTCACGTATTGGGGGACTTCAGCCCCTAAAATTTTTTCTTGTTCAGTGTGTACAAGTACCTCAACTTCTTCTCCATTTTTAAGGAATTGTGGTGCATTCATTAGTTTAACATCAATTGAGATTTGTTCATAGGTCTCTGTGTGCATGAAGTGATAACCTATGTCATCTTTGTACAGGTATTGATATTTATGACGTTCTACCCGCGCCGTTGTAATTTTATGACCTGCAGAAAAGGTATTGTCAATTACGCGACCGGTGGACAAGCTTTTTAATTTTGTCCTTACAAAAGCAGGTCCTTTCCCAGGTTTGACATGTTGAAATTCAACAACCGAGAACAAATCATGATTATATTCAATCACTAACCCATTTTTAATATCAGCAGTAGTTGCCATAATATCCTTAATTTTCGGGGCTGTAAGCCCATTTTAAATAAATAGAGGCCCAAGTAAACCCTCCTCCAAAGGCAGCTAAAATTAAATTATCTCCTTTTTTAAGTTGTGCTTCATAGTCCCATAAACAAAGGGGAATGGTACCGCCTGTAGTATTGCCGTACCGAGAGATATTCATCATGATTTTTTCATCTGGAACCTGCATAAGTTTGGCTGTGGCATCGATGATTCTCTTATTGGCTTGATGGGGAACTAACCACGCAATATCTGAGCCCTTTAAATCATTTCTATCCATGATTTCTTTGGCGACTCCTGACATTTTAGTCACGGCAAATTTAAAAACAGCAGATCCTTCTTGATAGACATAGTGTTCATGGTTTTGGACGGTATCAAGACTCGCTGGATAGCGACTTCCTCCCGCCTTGATATTTAAATATTGCTCTCCTGACCCATCAGATTTTAAAATAGCATCTTGGATACCTAAACCCTCATGATTGGATTCGAGCAGGGCAGCCCCAGCGCCATCTCCAAAGATGATGCAAGTGGTGCGGTCTTTGTAATCTAAAATAGATGACATCTTATCGGCACCAATAACAATTATTTTTTTATGCGAACCCGATTCAATAAATTTAGCTCCTGTACTCAGGGCGAATAAAAAGCCAGAGCAGGCCGCAGCAAGGTCAAAACCGAAGGCATTTTTCGCACCTACCTTTTGAGCAATAATATTAGCGGTAGCCGGGAACGTCAAATCGGGTGTAATCGTGGCACAAATGATAGCATCAATTTCATCAGGGGACGTCTTGGTTTTTTGGAGAAGCCCTTTAACAGCTTCCACGACCATAATTGAGACACCTTTGCCCGAACCCTTCAGGATGCGCCTTTCTTTGATTCCTGTTCTACTTATGATCCATTCATCGTTGGTGTCCACCATTGTCGCCAATTCATCATTGGTTAGGACATAGTCTGGGACATAGCCGTTGATACCGGTAATAGCAGCCGTGATTTTTGACATATATTATATGATATACTAATTAAATCAAAATGGATGATTCAAAGCCAGACCCGCTCAATCTTTAAGCTAAGACTTCTTTTTCAATAACTATCTTTCCTTTATAATAAAATTTACCCTCATGCCAAAAGGCACGATGGGGCAAATGGGCCTCTCCTGTGGTTGGACAGATGATGTAATTTTTTGGAGAAGCTTTTACATGAGTTCTTCTCTTGTCTCTTCTTGTTTTCGAAATTTTTCGTTTTGGATGCGCCATTTTCTATTAATTATTAGATTATAATTTTATTTTTTTCAGTACTTCCCATCTTGGATCAATCTTGTTTTCCTGCTCTTGATCATTTAAGGAAGGGGTTTCGTCTTTGTAAACTAAATCAGCTCTTTCTTTGCTTCTTAGTCTAGGGTGTACTTTTTTCATTGGGATCTCTAGCGACACAAATTCATATATGTGGCCAGAAACATCCAATATTTGCATCCCCATATCCATAATACTTATTTCATCGCTTAATTCTTCACTGGTCAAACCAAATTTTACTATGTGCTTTTTTTGACAAGTTAAGGATTCTCGATAACTTTCTAAGGAGACATCGCAGATCAGCGAAACATAAACTTCAATAGTGAAGTTTAAGGCCATCATGGACTCAGATTTATCCATAATCAACGAGGCTTTACCAAAGCCTTCCTCGACCAAATTATTTTCGAAGGTTTCGAAAAAATCGGGGACTAAATCAAATTGAAAATGGTGTGTACCATTCTCAAGTCTCGCCAAATTGATTTCAAAAGACTTTAAAACATTAGTTTTCACCTGATTAGATTTATAAGAACCGCAAATTTATGTAGAATGCCCCGATAATCCCAATGAATTCTTCATTAGAAATAAGAATCAATGATCTTTATTTTGAGCCAAGGTACCTGCCAGTAACAATGCATGGCTCATAGAACTTGGGTCAGCGATGTTTTTACCTGCCAAATCAAAAGCAGTACCATGGGCAGGCGAAGTCCTGACAACCGGTAGTCCCGCTGTGAAATTCACACCTGAACCTCTTGATAATAATTTAAAAGGAATCAAACCTTGATCATGGTACATCGCTAAAATACCATCATATTTTAAATATTCATCACTTCCAAAAAAACCATCAGCAGGGAAGGGCCCTTTGACAGTGTATCCATTAAAATTAAATTGGTCAATAACCTTATCGATTATATTTTGTTCTTCATCACCCAGCAAGCCATTTTCGCCTGCATGAGGATTTAAGCCCGTTAAGGCTACTTTTGGAGATTTAATACCAAAATCAGTCTGTAATGAATTGATGAGTATTTCTAGCTTTTCTGAGATGAGTGTTATCGTAAGGCTTTCTGCTACCTGTTCTATTGGGATATGACCGGTAACAACAGCCACTCGCAGCCCATCCTTTACCATCAACATTAGATTTTCATTGACTTCAAACGTTGCTGCAAGGTACTCGGTATGACCTGGAAACGAAAAACCTTGTTCATTAAGCAACTCTTTACTTAAGGGTCCGGTAACCAAACCATTGATGTACCCATTTTTTAAATCAGCAACAGCTGATTCGAGAGATTTTTTGGCATATTTACCTCCTGTAGCGTTGGGTCTACCTGGTGTGATGATGACGGATTCCTCCCAAACCGATATTACATTTATTTTTAGGGGTACAGCTTGTTGAGGTTTTGAGATGAAATGAAAACTCAAATGAAACTTTTTAAGTAACTTCGAGTAAAAATTAAGTACCTCCATCGAAGCATAAATGACAGGAGTCATTTTAGAAAAAAGAGAAGTATTTTCTAAACTTTTTAGTGTGACTTCGATGCCGATTCCGTTGAGATCTCCAATACTTATTCCGATGATTGGTATAAATTTGTGATCGAGATTATTAGGGCTCATGAAATTTGTTTAATGAGTACAAAATTATATTTTTTTAGCGATTACCTTGAGAAAATTAAAACCAAAAAAGTATTTAGGTCAGCATTTCTTGAAAGATGAGACGATCGCCCTAGATATTGTGGCTGCGATAGGGAAAGGATCAGGAAGTCTGCTTGAAGTAGGTCCTGGTATGGGGGTGCTTACACAGCACTTACTACAAAATGATCAGTTGATGACCTTTGATCTTGATGAGGCTTCCATTGATTACCTGAAAGAAAAATACCCCGATCATGTGGAGAAATTTCAGTTAAAAGATTTTTTGAAAGAAAATTTAATGGAGTACCAAACTCCCATTCGGGTGATAGGGAATTTCCCCTATAATATCTCTTCCCAGATATTTTTCCAAGTTTATTCACATCACGACCGTGTTAAAGAGGTCGTATGTATGATTCAAAAAGAGGTTGCTGAACGTATTGTTTCTAAACATGGGAACAAAGTTTATGGGATATTAAGTGTGCTTTTGCAAACATTTTATGATATTGAATACCTTTTTTCGGTAGACCCTATGGTATTTGACCCCCCGCCCAAAGTAAATTCAGCAGTGATCAAGCTGGTGAGAAACAATCGTTTAGACTTCGACGCAAAGATATTGAAGCGCGTGGTTAAAGCAGGATTTGGGAAGCGGCGTAAAACCTTGAGAAACGCGTTAAAAGAGTTAAATTTACCCGAGACTTTGACTGCGCAAGAAGTTTTTGATAGACGCGCCGAACAGTTATCTGTTGAAGATTTTATTGATTTGATGGAAAAAATCGAGGAGGCATGGAAAAAATAATGGAATTTGAGTTTTCGAAAGAATTTCTAGAGCGTTTCAAGTTAGCTTTAACTGATCGAGATGATGTTTACATTCAAGAGTCCTTGGGAGGGGTGCGTTCTGCAGATATTTGTGAAATACTTACTGAAATAGGCATTGAAGAGGCAAAATATGTATTTGATATACTGTCTTCAGACATTGCCGCCGATGTTTTGGTAGAATTAGAGGAAGATTTCCGTGTAGAGTTTATGGAAGATTTTGCCATCAATGAGCTGTCTCATTTCATTGAGATACTCGATTCCGATGATGGTGCAGACTTATTGAACGAATTGTCCCCTCGGCGCCGAGAGGAAATCTTGGAGGAGATCAAAAATGAAGAAAAAGTAGGACACCTTTTGGATTTGATTCGTTACGATGAGGATGTCGCAGGTGGGCTGATGGCTAAAGAATTGGTCAAGGCAAGAGAGAATTGGACAGTCAAAAGGTGCATTGAGGAAATTAAAATCCAAGCGGAGAATGTTGAAAAAATATATTCTGTTTATGTGGTAGATCAACAGGATAGATTAAAAGGGAGGGTGAGTTTGAAACGTATTCTTTTATCAAATGAGGATAAAAAAGTAGCCGAAATATTTGAAGAAAACATTATTTCTGTGGGGATATTCCTTGCGGCGCAAGAAGTAGCCAATATCATGCAGAAATATGACTTAGATGCCGTACCTGTGGTGAATGTGAGGAGAAAGCTTGTAGGCCGAATTACGATTGATGATGTGGTAGATGTCATTACTGAATCTGCAGAAGAAGAAAGACAATTAATGTCTGGAGTGACCTCAGACATAGAAGAAGATGATGGAGTTTGGGTTATTTCCAAGGCACGACTTCCTTGGTTAGTGATAGGTATGACAGGAGGCTTGATTGCGGCACAAATCGCTGATTATTATTCAGGTGCACTCAACGTAATCGCACGTTTATCTTTATTTATACCCTTAATCATGGCGACAGGAGGTAATGTAGGCATTCAATCATCTGCTATAGTAATTCAAAGTTTAGCTGGAAAAAATGGGTTCAATGATACTTTGGGAAATAGATTGTTAAAAATGTTTTACGTTGCCATGGTCAATGGGAGTATTCTTTCTCTAATAGTCTTTGGGGCGATCATGCTGCTGTTTAAGGATCAATTGCTCGCTCTTACCGCCTCAATAGCTCTACTCAACGTGGTACTTTTGGCTTCATTTATGGGGACTATTACGCCCCTGTTGTTAAATCGGTTTGGGATCAATCCAGCCATAGCTTCAGGCCCATTCATTACTACCGCGAATGATCTTTTGGGGCTCACAGTTTATTTTTCCATTGCCGTCTTTTTGTACAATTTATAATGCCCTTAAATCAAAAAATATTGGTGGTAGACCAAATGCATGATTCGATTCATGAGGTATTTCGTGATATTGGTTTTGAGTGTTCCTATCGTCCTGATATCACGCGAAAGGCAATTATACAAATATTGCCAGATTACGTTGGACTGATCATTAGGAGTAAGACCCCCGTTGATCATGAATTAATTATCAAGGCTAAAAAATTGAGGTTTATAGGTAGGGCTGGAGCTGGAGTGGATAATATTGATATAGACTTATTGGCTAAAAAAGGCATTACATTATTCAATGCGCCGGAAGGAAATCGGGATGCGGTAGGTGAGCATGGGGTTGGAATGCTACTGATGTTGTTAAATAAATTGAGGTTAGCTGACCATGAGGTGCGTTCTTATCTGTGGGACAGGGAATCTAATAGAGGCCATGAGTTGAAAAATAAAGTAGTGGGCATCTTTGGTTTTGGATTTATGGGGAGTGCTTTTGCGGAGAAATTACGTGGGTTTGATTGTGAGATAATAGCTTATGACAAGTATAAAAAAGGTTATACCTCAGATACAGATCATGTAAAAGAAGTTGATCTTACCGATTTTAAACGAAGGACCGAGATCTTGAGTATTCACATTCCTTTGACGTATGAAACCTCTCATTTATTCGATTATGATTATTTAAATTCTTTTAGTAATCTTAAATACATTATTAATACGGCCAGAGGAGAAGTATTATCTTTAAAAGATTTAAATGCGATCATTTGTGAAGGAAATTTGAGTGGTGCGGCTTTGGATGTATTGGAAAATGAAAAGTTGAATACGTTGACCTCAGAGGAGCAAAATATTTATCAAAGTTTGTTTGATCATGAGCAGACCATTTTTTCACCACACATAGGAGGTTGGACTTACGAGTCTTACGAAAGAATCAATCATGTTTTGGCAAAAAAAATTTCTGAGCTGAAATTCTAATTATAATGGTCGATTTTATTTATATTTGCTTTTTGATGCTAAAAGCACTTTGAGGCGGTCTGTGACCGTTCTTTTTCGTTTATGGTGTTTCTCAAAAATATTTTTTAAATATGTCAGTTAATTATTTCTCTAAAGACGGTCTGCAGAAGATTAAAGATGAATTAAAAGATCTTCAGACCAAAGGACGCGCAGATATGGCTAAGCAAATAGCGGAAGCTAGAGATAAAGGGGATTTGAGTGAAAATGCTGAATACGATGCTGCTAAAGATGCCCAAGGCCATCTTGAGCACAGGATCAAGCAATTAGAAGCCATCGTAGGTGATGCACGCGTATTGGACATTAATGCGGTTGATATGTCCAAGGTAGGTGTTTTGAGTTTTGTCAGAATTAAGAACCTAAAAAATAACTCAGAAGTCAAATATCAATTGGTCGCGGAGGAAGAGGCTAATTTGGCATCGGGTAAAATTTCTGTTAAATCGCCCATTGGTAAAGGGCTTTTAGGAAAAAAAGCAGGTGATTTGGCGGTAATGAATGTGCCAGCAGGAGAAATGAAATTTGAGATTTTAGAGATAAGTTACGACTGACATGCCTTCGGTGTTTTCTCAAATTGCAAGGCATGAAATCCCTGCTCACATCGTAGCTGAGGATGAACAACATGTAGCCTTCTTAGATATCAGCCCATTGGTCATGGGGCATGTACTCGTGATTCCCAAAAGAGAAGTTGACTACATTTATGATTTAGAGGATGATGAAATAGGAGCACTCCACATTTTCGCGAAAAAAGTTGCCAAGTCACTGAAATCAGCCATTCCTTGTTTGCGCATTGGCATAACCGTGATTGGCTTAGAAGTGCCTCATGCTCATATACATTTAATCCCTCTTAGTTCGATGGAAGATATTAATTTTAGTAGGATGAAATTATCACCCTCCAATGAAGAATTACAGGTAATTTCAAAGAGAATAATCGCGCAATCTTAGGATTTAATTCTTTTTGGATTGTCACTTAAAAAAGCACCCCAACCTTGGGTCTTTTTCGTATGTGTATTGCCCTGAAAATGGTGACAAAGGGCAACGGCCAATGCATCAGTGGCATCTAAAAGATAATCTGATTTCTTAAATTTCAGCAGGTTTTGAATCATGGCTGCTACTTGTTCCTTAGAAGCATTACCATTTCCTGTTACCGATTGTTTTACCTTTTTTGGCGCATATTCATTGATAGGTATATCGTGCGTCAGCGCAGCGGCCATCGCGACCCCTTGAGCCCTACCTAATTTGAGCATTGATTGTACATTTTTACCGAAAAAAGGGGCTTCAAGAGCGACTTCATCAGGCATGAAGTCTTCGATAATTTGATTGACCCGATCGTATATCTTTTTTAATTTTAATTCATGCCCAAAATACTTTTTCAGATGAATGACACCAAATTGCAATAATTTAATTTCCTGCTTTTGAACGACGATGACGCCATATCCCATGACACTGGTTCCGGGATCTAAGCCTAAAATAATTTTGCTTGCTGCTATTTTATTTTCAATTCCCATGTCTACAAATAAAGGGGATCCTTGACAGATTAAAAAGTCCAATGGTGGACCTTCTCAGGATTTTATTGAAATTGCTTCTGAGGGATTGAATATTTTTTGAATTGGAATTAGATATCGATATTGGATAGCATTTGAATTTTATTTTTTGGTTTTGATGTTAAGCGATTACTTTTAAGTTTGTGACGATCATTAACGATGACTGGATGACAAATATTCAATATGAAATAATAGATGCGCTCTATTTTGTGATTCCTTTTGATGAATTACTAGCGCAACTCGATTTGGACGAAGGGATCTTGGTAGTTGAGCTTCATAAACTCCATCAGAAGGGTTGGATTAGGGTTTATGATGACATTGATCAAGAACTTGAAAATAATGCTTTACTAGATGATAGATTTACAAAATATCAATTTCTTGCGAGTAAACAAGGATTAATTGTACACAATTCTGATGGGTAATGACCGTTATGAAAGGGTGAAAAAGGGTGAAAAACAGTATTTTTGGTGAGAGGCCATCTTATTGGGAATTATACCTACCAGCACCTCAATGGTTGGAAGACTCCTAGTCAGATTTATTTGAAGGATGTACTTAAGTGTCAGCAATTCATTGATGCGATCGTGCCTTCGTCTTCTATAAAATTATTTCGTTTCCCTTATGGTAGGCTGACTAAAACCCAAATTGAGATCCTTAAAAAGAAATATAAAATTATTTCTTGTGAAAAGATTTCTGAAGACTACCAAACCAATTTTGATTTTCTAAAAGTATTTCGTTTAATATACTAGACTCAGGTGGGAGATATCTTACTTTTTCATTAGAGTTTTAATGTTATCACAATCTTGAGATTTTATAACCCAAATTTTAGCCTTTTTTTGGGCGAGAGGGTATACATTTGAACACTAAACATAGATTGAATCATGCTGATAGAAACACATGCCCACCTCTATTTAAAAGATTTTGATGAAGATTTGAATCAAGTTATTCTTCGTGCCAAGGACGTAGGAATTGAGAAAATACTCATGCCTAACATTGATAGCCAAAGTATTGAATCTATGCTTGGGCTTGAAACGGCTTACCCTAATTTTTGTCTACCAATGATAGGATTACACCCTTGCTCGGTCACCAGCAATTATGAAGATGAATTGGCGAGGGTATCTTTTTGGTTAAAAAAACGAAAATTTATAGCAATTGGTGAAATAGGAACCGACCTATACTGGGACAAAACCTTTTGGCCAGAGCAGCAAAAAGCATTCCTTCAACAATGTCAATGGGCTTTAGATTATGATCTGCCCATTGCAATTCACAGTAGAGCTTCGATCGGGGAGACCATTGATTTAATTAGACCCTATGTTCTCAAGGGACTCAAGGGTGTTTTTCATTGTTTTTCTGGCTCGATTTCCCAAGCGGCTGAAATTAAAAACTTAGGATTTTATTTGGGTATTGGAGGGATTTTGACTTTTAAAAATGGAGGTTTAAGTGAGTTAATGGCTGAGATAGGAATCGATCATGTTATTTTGGAGACAGACAGTCCTTATTTAGCGCCTAAACCTTTTCGAGGAAAGAGAAACGAGCCTGCCTACCTAACGCACATAGTTCGTGAGTTATCTTTATGCTTAGATATGAAGATTTCTGAGATTTCTCAAATCACCAGTCAGCACGCTAAGATCTTATTTCGATTAAAATGAACTATAAAATCGTTAAAATCCGAACCAATTATAATTTATCCGAAAAGCATTCCATTCTTATTATATATACTGGGGGTACCATAGGTATGGTTCATGATGAATCTGGAAGTTTGGTACCCTTTAACTTCATTAAAGTAATGGAGCGCATCCCTGAATTATCTAAGATTGAAGTAGGATTGACGGTGATCTCTTTTCCAAAGCCTATTGATTCTTCCAATGTGAGTATCCGCGACTGGCAAGCTCTTGGATACATAATTTACGAGAATTATGATCAATATGATGGATTTGTTATTCTCCATGGAACCGATACGATGGCTTATTCAGCCTCTGCCTTAAGCTTTATGCTTGAAGGATTGGCAAAACCTGTTATTTTTACGGGAGCTCAAATACCTATTGGAAATTTAAGATCAGATGCCCGTGAAAATTTAATCACTGCCATAGAAATTGCTTCTGATCAGCGAAATGGAACGCCCCTAATTAAAGAAGTTTGTATTTATTTTAATTTCGGGTTATTTCGGGGTAATAGGTCCCAAAAAGTCAAGAGCAGTACTTTTGCTGCTTTTGAGTCTCAAAATTACCCATTACTTGCAGAAGTAGGAATTGATATAAATTATAATGAAGCTATTTTGTCAGCGCCTAATGGTTTAGTTCCGCTTCGTTTGCATCAAGATCTAGATGACAATGTTGCTCTTTTAAAGATATTTCCAGGACTCAATAAAGCAGTGCTTGAAAGTATTTTAGATAGTAAAAACCTCAAAGGACTGATTATGGAGACTTTTGGATCTGGAAATATACCCAACGAACCTTGGTTCATTGAATGCTTAAAAGAGTCGGTCGAAAACCAGATCATTATTTTAAATGTTAGTCAATGTAGTGGAGGCGAAGTAATTCATGGAAGATACGAAACCAGCAGAAAATTATCAGAAATTGGGATTATTAGCGGAGGAAATATTACGACCGAATCTGCCCTTACCAAGTTAATGCTGTTGCTGGGGAGCAAGAAATCTCCAGAAATTATCAAGAATTTGCTTGTAAATCCTATGAATGGTGAAATGGATTGATGAAAGGATAGATAAATAAATCTAAATTTGGATAAGGTTTTTTTTCTTGATTTATTTGTTGTCATATTTAGGTATGTGCAAGAAAAAGGTATTCAAAAGGAGAGGTGGCCGAGCGGCTGAAGGCGCACGCTTGGAAAGCGTGTATATCCTTACGGGTATCGGGGGTTCGAATCCCTTCCTCTCCGCACTAAATATCAAAAAAAAGAGAAAAATTAATTTTAACTGTGACTAATCAATTGATTATGAAAAAATTTTTAAGTTATTTTATTTTAGCTGGCTTACTAGCCACCGCGTCAATGACTGCTTATGCTCAAGATCAGATGGACTCGAGTGAAATAATAGCATCCCAGGATACGCTATCCATGGCATCTCCTGACTCTGTGATGGAAGAAGAAATAGTTGAAAAGGTTGCGGTAATGGAAGAGGAAGTAGTAGAGGAAGAGGCAAGCTTTCATCAGGTGATCAAACAACAATTTATTGATGGAGGTCCAGAATTCATGGGTATCGTGCTGATATGTTTGATTTTAGGTTTGGCCATATCCATTGAGCGCATCATTCACTTAAATTTAGCTACTACAAACGTATCGAAGCTGCTTAATAAAGTAGACCAAGCATTGAATTCAGGTGGAATAGAAGCGGCCAAAGAAGTCTGTAGGAATACTAATGGACCCGTAGCTTCCATTTTTGTTCAAGGCTTAATGAGAATGTCCGAAGGAGTTGATATGGTTGAAAAATCAATCATAGCTTATGGGTCGGTTGAAATGGGAAAACTTGAAAAAGGAATGGTTTGGATTTCGTTATTTATTTCTTTGGCGCCTATGCTAGGATTTATGGGAACAGTGATAGGAATGATTGATGCTTTTGATGCTATTGCAGCAGCAGGAGACGTTTCTCCGTCGTTAGTTGCGGGAGGTATTAAAGTAGCGTTATTGACGACCGTTGGAGGGTTGATAGTGGCTGTGATTCTACAGCTATTTTATAATTATTTAGTTTCAAAGGTTGATTCTTTGGTCAACAGTATGGAAGATGCTTCGATTACTTTAGTCGATATGTTGGTAAGACATAATGAAAATAAGTAAACCGAAAAACTAAAAATATATGGATTTTATAGATATTGGACTCATAGGTAGCTACGTCTTAATAGGACTTTGTACCTTGGCCGCCGTTCTCATACCGCTTTACCAGTCATTTGGAGATCCCAAATCATTATTGAAGTCAGGGATCGGAGTTGGTATCCTGATGATATTATTTCTTTTTGGCTATTTCTTAGCTGATGGAAGTTCTATTGGTGTGGATGAAACTACTTCTAAATTTGTGGGTGCGGGTATCATTACTACCTATGCCTTCTTTTTTCTTGCTATTGCTGGGATCATTTATACAGAAGTATCTAAAATTTTTAACTAATATGCCGAGAGGAAAGAAAAAACTTCCAGAGGTTAGCTCGGGTTCGATGGCAGACATTGCTTTTTTGCTCTTGATCTTCTTTTTGGTGACGACAACGATTGCCAATGATAAAGGGATTCTATTGAGGTTACCACCTCCCCCAGATCCTTTACAGGAGCAATTAGACATAAAAATACCGGACCGGAATATTTTTACCATTTTAGCGAATTCAAAGGATCAATTGCTTGTTGAAGGAGAACCTTTTGAAGGGAGTATGGACGATTTAAAAAATGACGTGAAGAAGTTCATTTTGAATTTCGGAAAACCTACGCCTGATGGAATTAAAATTTACAACAGTTTACCTGCAGAGATGAAAGCTTTTGTCAATGCTAACGGTAGGAATCCGGAGTCTTCGGATGATCCTACAAGTCTTAAGTCTATTGTTTCTTTTAAATCGGCTAGAGGTACCAGTTATGATCTCTATGTGGGTATTTTAGATGCGATGAATGCTGCTTATAATGAAGTGTATGCCTCTCGCGTTGGAATCACAACTGAAGAGTGGTTGAGCCTTGATAGGAGTAATAGTATACAGAAAGAGATGTACAGCCGTGGACGTAGTGGTATTCCAAGAGCTATATCTATCGCTGAACCAGATTAAAATGAAATAAGTTATGCCAAAATTTAAGAAAAACTCAAATACATCCGAGGATATTCCAACAGCTGCGTTGCCTGATATTATTTTTATGTTGTTGTTCTTTTTTATGGTGACCACTGTTATGAGAGAGACAGATATTATGGTAAAACAGAAAATTCCGCGTGCTACCCAGTTGACTAAAATAGAAAGAAAGTCGTTGGTGAGCTATATTTATGTTGGAGAACCCAAAAATGTCAGTATTTACGGGTCAGAGCCAAAAATCCAAATTAATGATGTATTCATCACAGCGGAAGATATTATTGGTTTTGTGAACACTGAGAAAGATAAGCTTGACGAAGTTGAGCGAGATCAGATAACAATGTCTATGAAAGTAGACGTGGATGTCAAAATGGGAATTATATCAGATGTTCAGCAAGAATTAAGAAAGGCAAATGCTCTCAAAATACTTTACAGTACGATAAAAAGAGCGGCTGAGAAATAAGTTTAAAATGCTTTCATAATAAAAGAGCGTAAAATCATATGTCCCTTTTTTTACCTAATTATGTGCTTTTGGTTCCAAAAAGGGAGCCCATTCGTTTTGCTTTTGATGGTTTAGATTCTTCAAAAACATAATAAAAGAAGGCTTTACTGGCTTTTTATGGAGTATTAAATCGGACTCGCTGATGAGCTTATCACCTTTTTTTGCGTTACAAGAAAGACAGGCAGTTACAAGATTTGTCCAGATAGATTTACCACCCCTTGATCTTGGAATGAGATGGTCAAGTGTTAAATCTTGGGTTTGGCCGCAGTATTGACATTTATATTGATCTCTTTTAAAAATATTATGACGGTTCAAAATAACACTCCTGTAAGGTAAGCTGACATAACTATTCAGTTTAATTACAGAGGGATAGGGAAAACTCTTACTGATACTTCTTAAGACCTGACTTTTTGATTCGCTGACGAGTTCGGCTTTTGCATTAAAAATTAAAAGAAAGGCACGGTTTACATGACAGAGGGCCAACGGAGAAAAGTCTTGATTTAACACCAGTACCCCCATCATCAAATAAGCTTAATTTGTTTCAACTCTCGGTCATGATCTTTTTTCTTCATACTTTCTCTTTTATCATGTAGCTTTTTTCCTTGCGCCAGGGCTATTTCCATTTTGGCTATTCCTCTTTTAATAACATATAATTTTGTGGGGATGATGGCTAATCCCTTTTCCTCTGATTTGGCTTTAAATCTTTTAATTTCTTTTTTACTCAGTAATAACTTTCTCTCTCGGGTAGGTTCATGGTTATAAATCGAGCTTTCTTTATAGATGGCTATATTCATAGATCGCACAAAAAGTTCTCCACGAATGATGATACAATGTGCTTCTTGCAGTGAAACTTCACCTTCCCTTATAGATTTTATTTCACTTCCTTGTAACACAATACCGACTTCTAATTTTTCAATGAGAATGTAGTTAAAGGATGCTTTCTTATTGCGAATAGAGATATTATCAGAAAATCGGGTTTTGTTATTTTTCATTTTAAAAATTCATTCTAGGTTGGGGGGTATCTGTCAAATGGCCAAAAGATTTATTTTGAAAGTACAGATGACCTGAGATGGCCACCATGGCTGCATTGTCAGTGCAATATTCGAACTCCGGTATATAGCTCATCCATTGATGCTTTTGACTCAGTTGCTTAAGCTGGATTCTTAACTCCTTATTCGCGGCAACCCCCCCTGCAATCGCAATTTGTCTTATACTGGTCTCCTCTGCTGCTAGTACTAATTTTTTCATGAGCATTGAAATAAGATGTTTTTGATAACTCGCGCAGATATCTCTTAAATTTTCCAGTATGAAATCAGAGTTATTTTTCAAATGGTATCTAAGAAAATATAATAACGAAGTTTTAATTCCACTAAAGGAAAAATTCAAACCTTTAATTTGAGATTCTGAAAATGAAAATTTTTGAGGATTACCAGATGCTGCATATTCATCTATTTTTGGGCCACCTGGATAGGGAAAGCCCAGTAATTTGGCACCTTTATCAAATGCTTCACCTACGGCATCATCAATGGTACTTCCTAATACGACCATGTCAATCGCACTATTTACCTTCACGATTTGGGTATGACCACCACTAACAGTAAGGCAAATAAAGGGAAATATCGGCATTGGTGTTTCAATAAAATGAGCCAAAATATGTGCCTTCATATGATTGACGTTGATAATAGGAATGTCTAAGGCAAAAGCCAGACTCTTTGCGTAAGAATAACCCACCATGAGTGCTCCTAATAAGCCAGGCCCTTGGGTCACAGCAATGGCACTTAAATCTGAAAATTTGACTTCTGCACCCCTCAGAGCTGATTCGACCACCAAGATTATACTTTTTTGGTGTGCTCTAGAGGCTAATTCAGGCACTACACCTCCGTATTCTTCATGTATGGATTGCGTAGCGATGATATTATTCATTACTTTGCCATCAATACAAATAGAAGCAGATGTTTCGTCACATGAAGATTCAATACCAAGTATGATGGTTTTCATTTATATATCCTTGATTGAGTTTGAAAAATAACCCTACAAATATAGTTAGAACCCTCCTAAGATATTTGTTATATTCGTTAGGTTTACTTTCCTTTCTTTTGATTACGTCAACTATCGTTCTGCAGTTTTCTAATGTGCAAGAAAATTTAGTCAGGTCGCTTATAGCAGATTTATCAAAAAAGATTCGCTATCCGATCAAAATTGAGGCTATCAATATTGATTTGTGGGATCGATCTAATATCTCCCATGTCCAGGTTTTTGACTTAAATCAAAACCTTATGCTGTCATTTGATGACATAGAAATGGATTTTAATTTAATGGATTTATTTCGAAAGGGATCCTTCAGTTTAGAGCATATTGATTTTGATAAAACTAGGATTAATCTTACGAGAAATAAAAAATCAGGTGTGATCAATTTGCAATCCTTCCTAGCGGCCTTGAGGTCCGATGATAAGGTTATTAAGAGTGAGCAAATATTGCATATTGGAAGTGTAGCATTTAAAGATTTACAGCTTAATTGGGACAATAATCTTCTAAGCCAGCAGATGCTATTCTCGTCTCCCTTTAGTCTGAATATAAGTGATCTGAGGTTGATAGATATTATGGCGTCTGCTGATAGTATCGGTTTTTATATGGATACGTTAAAAGCTGATTCATCTGTTTTTTCAAGTTCTTCAATTTCGGATTTTAAAGGTTTTTTTGGTTTTACTCGAGATCAAGTTGACTTCGCTGGACTCCATTTAAAATGTGGAGAAACAGAGATTAATAGCGAGATCAACTTGAGATTAATTCATGGAGATTGGACTTCATTCAACAAGGATAGCGTTTTTATAGACATGACTTTGAGCCCCTCTCGTATAGATACCAAAGATCTAAATTTTGAGTTGCAAAAGATTCTAAAAGACCGCAGAAGCATTTCTTTAGAGATGGAGATGAGAGGTTATTTGAATGAGCTTCAACTCTCAAGTCTTTCTGGAACATTGGAATCAGGGAGTCTATTGAAGGCTCGAGGTACTATCAATGGAATTGGTGGTGTTGATTCTGCGATTTTAGCATTGGATCTTCTCGACTCTTATTGGGTTCAAGAAGATGTAAGAGGTTATCTTAAAGATTACCATTATGGACCACTTCGCTTTGTTGGTAGGATTCAGGGCAATAAAGATGAAATGTTGATTCAAGGCAAGGGAATTAATGAACATGGAAATATAGATCTTGATCTTAATTTGAGAGATCTTTCAAGTCCTGAAAATATTTCCTACCAAGGGAAGGTTGATTTAGATAATGTTCAATTGGGTAAGATACTAGATGATTCAAGATTAGGAAAGAGTCATGGAAGATTGAAATTTCAAGGATCCGGTATTAATCCTCAAACGATGAATTTAAATTTACTCATACAATTAGAAAATCTCATTTTTTTAAATAAGGCCTATCAAAACATAGGAGTAGCTTTAAATAAAGAATCAGAGAATTACCAGTTCAACTTTAGTACCGATGATAAGGACTTAAAAATGGCGGGTGAGGCAGTGTATCTTCATCAGAAGTCGCCCCAATTTGAAGCAGATTTTGTAATCAATTATGCAAATTTGAAAGCGATGAATTTTTCCGATGATACCTCAGCACTCTCATTAAATGCTAAAATTAATGTTAAGAACATTCAAAATTCTGGCTTAATAGGGACTTTCGTTTTGAATGATATCCAAACATTGATTAAAGGGGAAAGGATTATTTTTGATCCAGTTTATCTATCAATAGACACGACTGAGGCGGAAAGAGTAAAAATTGAAAATTCAATTTTTACTCTTTCCGCCTCAGGTGATTTTCCAATATACAGTGTTATTTCTGATATGATATCTGAGGCTCGTTTTTATAAGAACCAACTAATATTCAATGAGAAAAATTTAAGACAGCCTTCATTAAGTACTTATGAAATTAAATTGGAAGTAGCCCTAGAGGACATGGGTCCTCTAGGAAGGCTGACTGAAATGGATCAGGAACTAGGGGGAAGTTTGAGTATTGATTTAACCTACCAAAGGGGTCTCTCTTTTTCTGGAAATATTTCCACCGAATTATTCCAATTAGATACTTTTAAATTCCTGAATAATCAAATGAAATTTGACTTTAAGAGAAATGAGCAGAATCATATTGATGGTGAAGTGAAATTGTCTTCAAAAAAGCAGAAATGGCCCCGTTTCTCAGATACATCTGATCTTAATATTTCATTAAGTTTAAATTCGGATACCTTAATAGGAGACATAAGTATAGCTCAACCATCGAAAAACTCATCTTTGAGGATGAATACGGAATTTATTTTTGGCAGGGACGAAATAGCTATTAAATTTTTAACTTCGGAGCTCAAGTTGTTAGACAAGACTTGGAAAATCAATAAAGAAAATCAAATTATCATTTCCAAAGAGCGACTCTGGCTCAAAAATATCGAAATTTCTCATGATCTTGATTTTATAGGGTTAGAAGGCGTAATATCAAACGATCAATCCTCTAAACTTTACTTTGAAATTTCACATTTTGATTTGCAAAATTTAGCTTCTGTTTTGCCTCATAAGTGGGAGGGTATATTGTCATCCAACGGAATAATAGAGCGATTGAGCCTTGAACAGCCGTGGCATATTGATGGTCAAATCAATATATTAGGATTTCAATTTGAAGAGGTTGGAATTGGTGATTTGGAGGGAGTTATTGATTGGAGACCACGTGAGAATGGATTGTATACTGATATTAAAATAAGATCTGATTCAACTGAAAAGGGGAGGTTCTTTGGTTATGTCTTTCCTAGTAATCAAGAGGGTCAAATTGATTTGAATGCGGAATTTAAGGAAATGCGAATTAATTGGCTAGCACCATTATTTCAAAAGAAAATTTCAGATATCGATGGGTATGCTTCGGGAAAATTAAGAATTCAGGGCCCTATCTATAATCCTAAAATTAATGGGCAGGCTACTTTGTCTAAGGGAGTAGCTACGGTCGATTATTTGAATACTGATTATAAATTTTCTGGAATCGCTCAATTTGATCAAAACATAATTTATTTTGATAAGGTCGAAATATTTGACAGGTTTGGATCTCAAGGCACTGTCATGGGTCAAGTCACACACGAAAACATCAAAGGTAAGACTTTAGATGTGAAAGTAGACTTTCTTAATTTAGAACTCTTAAACACAAGCGACAATGAAAACACCCTCTATTATGGTAATGCTTTTGGTAGTGGAGATGTACGCATAAGTGGTTCATTTAATAATCTAATTTTCGATGCAAATATTCAAACAGATGAAAAAACGCGTCTAAAAATACCTATTGAAGATCAAATCAACTTTGAAAAACAAGATTATATTGTTTTCGTGGAACAATCAAATACCATTACTTCATCTAGTGATGTTATAAAATCAAAAAATAGTAATCGTGGTTTTCAGGTAAATATGAACCTAGAGATCACTCGAGATACATATGGGGAGCTTATTTTTAATGAACAAACGGGAGATATTATCAGAGGTAAAGGACAAGGAAATTTGCAGTTAAGTGTTAATTCTGATGGTTTATTTGAAGTGTTTGGTCAATTTGAAGTGCTGGAGGGGACTTACAATTGGACTTCAAATGTCCTAAGTAAAGAATTTAAGATTCAACCGGGAGGGATGGTCTCTTTTTTTGGAGATCCGTATCAAGGAATTATGTCCTTAGAGGCCAATTATAGGCAATTGGTAGATCTTTCATCTTTGGTAGGGCAATCCAATAATTTTGGTAAAAAAAGTCCCATATTGGTCGTTCTTAAGCTTAATGGAGCCGCAGTTAATCCTGAGATTAATTTTGAACTTAAGTTTGAAGAAAACAGTGTCATATCGAATAGTGATACCGATTGGTATGATATCCTCACGGCCATTAATTCAAATGAGCAAGAGTTAAAGCGTCAAGTTTTTAGTTTACTGATTTTGAGACAGTTATCACCTAGTAATCAACTCCCTACCTCTGGACAAATAGGGCAAGGTTTTGGAAATAGTGTGAGTGAATTCATTAGTAACCAATTGAGCTATTGGCTGAATCAGGTTGATGATAACCTTGAAGTAAGTTTGGATTTATCAGGTCTAGATGAATCGGTTGCCGAGACGGTTGAGTTGAGATTGGCCTACACTTTTTTAGAGGGACGCTTACGTTTGGCCGGAGCAAGTGCGGTAAACAACACTCAAGATCAATCGAGCGTTGCTAGTAATATCATAGGAGATATGTCTTTTGATTATTTCTTGACTGAGGATGGAAGACTAAGGTTGAAAATTTTCCGACAAAACAATCCCTATAATTATGCAAATGAGAGTTCAGCGGAGGGGGGTATTAGTTTTCAATACGTGAAATCATTCGATAAGCTGAGAGAGTTATTTATGATTGATACTAAAAAATAATCTCCAATTTCTGGAGGTTATCTTTTTTAGATTAGATTTAAAAAACGGAGTCATAATCGTTAAGTTTGTAGAGCAAGCGAGCTCATCGCCTCAATATTGAGGAGGAAAGTCCGGGCAGCACAGAGTACCGTACTTCTTAATTGGAAGTCTTTTTTTTAAAGGAGATAGTGCAACAGAAAATATACCGTCTTGATTTTTTCGAGATAAGGGTGAAAAGGTGAGGTAAGAGCTCACCGGTCTCAGCGTGAGTTGAGGCGCATTGTAAACCTTGCGGGCTGAAAGGTCAAATAGATCTTGCGATCAAGAGTTACTCGCTCGTGCAAGAAGGGTAGACCGTTCGATTCCAAAAGTAATTTTGGAACTAGATAAATGATGGGACAGTATTAAGAATTATCTTAATAGAGTACAGAACCCGGCTTATTTGCTTGTTTAATTTTAATTGAATCAATATGTCTCATATTTTAGTTGTTGATGATGAAAAGAGTATTAGAGATACTTTAATTGAAATTCTTGAATTTGAAGGTTATATGCTAGGGCAGGCAGGCGATGGTCAGGCAGGTCTGGCTTATTTAAAGCAACATCAAGTCGATTTGGTCCTCTGTGATGTTAAAATGCCTAAAATGGATGGTATTCAACTTCTTGAGTCAGCAAATCTAGACGGGATATCAGCTCCTTTTATTATGATAACTGCTCAAGGGACCATTGCAACTGCTGTTGAGGCGACTAAAAAAGGAGCTTTTGACTTTATTGAAAAGCCCCCAGATCTCAATCGATTATTGATAACCATTAAAAATGCCCTTGACAAAAGCCATTTAATTCAGGAGACTAAGGTACTGAAAAAGAAAATCAACGGAACGATAGAGATGATCGGTGACTCATTCGAAATTAATGGTGTTAAATCCGTGATTGAAAAAGTAGCTCCTACTCAAGCAAGAGTATTAATTACTGGTGAAAATGGTACAGGAAAAGAATTAGTAGCAAAATGGTTACATGAAAAAAGTGATCGATCAAATAAGGTTTTAATTGAAGTAAACTGTGCTGCTATTCCGTCAGAGTTACTTGAGAGTGAATTATTTGGTCATGAAAAAGGAGCTTTTACCTCTGCAAATAAGCAACGTATAGGGAAATTTGAACAAGCCCATCACGGGACTTTATTTCTAGATGAGATTGGCGATATGAGTTTAGCTGCCCAAGCGAAAGTACTTCGGGTACTTCAAGAAAATCAAATCACAAGAGTGGGTGGAGAGAAGTTGATTAAGGTGGATGTGAGAATTATAGCGGCGACCAATAAAGATTTGAAAAAGGAGATTGCTTCTGGCAAATTTAGAGAAGATTTGTATCATCGACTTAGTGTTATTTTAATTGAGGTACCTCCATTGCGAGAGCGATCTCAAGACATAACCCTTTTGACAGATTACTTTTTAAAGGAAATATGCAGCAACTATGGAATACCTTTAAAGCTAATTAAATTGGATGCACATGAGTTACTTACCAACTATATGTGGCCTGGTAATATAAGAGAGTTGAGGAATGTGGTTGAACGATTGATAATACTATGTGAAAAGGAAATTTCAGCCAAAGACATTAAACTCCATACCAATATTAGGAGTACTATTAAGCCTTAGCTAGATCTGTATGCTCAACATTTGCCGTATCTAATTGTGAGTATGTAGGGCATAATTTTTGCGTACAAGCATTCATAGCAACCAAAACAAAACTGATTAACAAAAACTTTTTCATGATGTTTATTATTTATAATGTAAGTTATTTTATTTTTTTGGGAATTTTCATTTTTGAGGATTAAATTTAGTTTTTTACACTTATTTTTTGGTAAAGAAAAACGGTGGAATTTAGAATAATTGGTTGCACCCTCTGATTTCGCTATCATCAAAACGACCCATTACTTTAAATTTATAGTCATCTAGTTTTCTACCGAGGTCTTTGGTTTCAATAAAGGCACAAGTACTGATATTGGCTAAATCAATGATGTTGATACCTCCTGTCATACCTTTTTTGGTAAAAGTAAAAGGATCGTTGATGTCTCGAATCAAACATTTCGCCCATGCAGGAAACATTAAGTTTCCATTTTTCTTTGCATAGGCTTGCGAATAGAGTTCGGTCATTCCATATTCTGTAAATAGATTTTCAGGTTGGAATCCTTGATCTATCATATGATGTAGTTGTTCTCTAACTATTTCTTTTTTCCGACCTTTCATTCCACCTGTTTCCATTATAGATAAGTTTTTACTACTCGGTTTTTTAGCGGCAAAGTCCAATAATGCATAACTCACACCAATGAGAGTTTTTTTTGTGACATCATTGAATATATGACCCATATTTTGGTCGTCTATATTGATGTATCTTGATCCATTTTGAGCATGAATAAGGAAGTGATTTACCATTTCGATCAGAGAAGAATGACCCTGTTCTAAGTAGGAGGGAAGAAGGGCTAGAATGATCTGTTGATCCAATGGGCCATAAAACAGCTCAAACGCTTTTTTGGTCATTTGATGGAAAAAGTCCAGGTCACGCACCAAATTTTTGCTTTTTTCCCCTTGGGTGGTACCACTAGAAATAAAAACTTTTTCTGGGTTCCATTGCTCTGATTTTATTTCATTCTTTTTGAAAAATTCAATAGGTAAAAACGGAATATCCTCGATCTGCAGAATTTTACTCTTTTCTATTTTTAAATGGGAACAATAGGACCGGTAAATTTCGTTAGTATGGTACTGATAATCAAACAATGCGAGACTTCGGTCGCTGAAGTTATCGTTTGTAATATCTAAAATGGTATTTTTGAATTCTTGATAAAAACTCATTTTAATGGATTAATTATTCAGTTATCACAAAGCGTAAAGATAGAATTACCTTAGATTAAATAGGTAAATACCTTTACTTTTACCTGTATAAAATGTTAAATACTATATTCAAATATTTTGGTTATTGTCTGGCTTCAATCTTAGTGCTTGGCTGTTATGATGCTCCGTATTTTCCTGAAGAGCCTGCTATTTCCTTCAATCAGATTGAGTTTGTAGAGGTAGATGGTGCTGCTGATAGTTTGATTTTGACTTTTAATTTCGAGGATGGAGATGGGGATTTAGGTCTGGCTATTGATGAAGTTTATCCACCTTATCACATTTTTAATTATGTTGTCGAGGAGGTTGATTCAGAATACTATTTGATAAGATATGGTCAATTGAATTTTAATGAACCCCTTATTTTGGCAACTTCCTATGACGGTGAGGTGATTTTATCAGGTAATTATGACTTTGATCAAACATTACCAGAATATGGTTGTTCAGATTATCTAGTTACCACTGATGTGGATACGGATGAAGCGGACACTTTTTTAATTAAAAAAAATATATTCAATAAAAATATTTATGTCAATTTTTACAAAAAAATAAGAGGAGTATATCAGTTAATTAATGATGATTTTAGTCAAGGGGGGTGTGTTGAATTTTTTAATTCACGGATTCCTATTTTTGATCAGGATAATATTGGAAAATCATTGAAGGGAGATGTTTCTTTTGCGATGCTGTCTCAAGGATTTCAACAAACATTTCGAAACGATTCGATAAAAATGAGGTTTTATATTTATGATCGACATTTAAACAAAAGCAACATAGCTGAGACCCCAGACTTTGTGTTGATAAACATTACTAGAAATTAGCTTAAAGGTCGGGATACTTGTTAGGATCTTTATCATTCATTATTTTACAAACTACCTCAGTAATTTCTTCGGCATTGGGTTTCGAGAAATAATCCCCATCACTTCCGTAAGTAGGTCTATGATTTTTTGCTGTTAAAGTTTTAGGTGATACATCAAGCCATTGATATCCCTCGTCTCTCTCCAGTACTTGTTGCATCATGAAGGCCGAGGCACCTCCGGGGACGTCTTCATCAAGAAATAAAACAGCATTGGTTTTTTGTAGTGACTTTACAATGCTCTTTGAAAGATCAAAAGGCAATAGGGATTGAACATCAATTACTTCTATAAATATGCCTATTTTGGTGAGTTCTGCTGCGACCTCCAATGCGATTCGACACATAGAGCCATAAGTCACTACCGTTAAGTCTTTTCCTTCTTGTAATATTTCAGGGATACCCAATGGAGTTTTTATTTCGAATAAATTATCTGGAATTTTTTCTTTGAGGCGATAACCGTTGAGAGTTTCAACGATAATTGCGGGGTCATCTGACGCCAGGAACGTATTATAAAATCCAACGGCTTGCGTCATATTTCTAGGCACCGCAACATGAACACCTCTTACGGCATTCAAAATCATTCCCATAGGAGACCCGGAATGCCACATTCCTTCTAGCCGGTGTCCTCGCGTTCTTATAATGAGAGGTGCTTTTTGGCCTCCTTTCGTACGGTGATGAGTGGTCGCCAGATCATCAGATAATATTTGGATAGAATAAAGTAAATAGTCCAAGTATTGAATTTCTGTAATAGGTCTTAGGCCGCGCAAGGCCGTACCAATCCCTTTCCCTATGATCGCACTTTCCCGAATCCCCGTATCAATGACCCGCAGATCCCCGTATTTTTCTTGCATTCCTGCAAACCCTTGATTCACATCTCCTATTTTACCTACATCTTCACCGAGCGCGATAATCAAGGGATTATTTGATAAGTGGTGATCAAAACAAAGATTGAGTATTTTCCTCCCATCTACCCATTGGGCTTCGTTATCATAGATAGGTTCGATCCCTTTAATATTTAAGGCGGAATCTTTAGATTCACTTGTCAAATGTGAACTGTAGTCCTGGTAATATTTATCTTTTTTTGTCGCCAACCAATTTTTTAGGTCTTCCTTATTTACGTCTTCATACTTCCCTAAAGCCCGAATAATGGATATACACGCTTTGACAATATCTAATTTTAAAGGGGAAGTATTTTCCTTGAGATCATTATAAATATTGGTGAGTTCTATTTTATGCTGGGACGCATTGATAATTTTTCCGATCAGAGCTAAGGCTTGTTTTTGATCTGATTTAATTTCCTGAGAATAGTTGGCCGAAGCCGTATTGCGTGCATTTTTAACAGCTATTTTCGCTTCTTTTTCAATTTCAGACAGCTGGGCTTCATTAGCAATTTTTTCGGAAAGGATCCACTCTCTCATCTTTAGGTTACAATCAAATTCCCTTTCCCATTGCAAACGATCTTTGGATTTGTAGCGTTCGTGAGAACCTGAGGTTGAGTGTCCTTGAGGTTGAGTGAGCTCTGTGATATGGACCAAACAAGGCACATGGTTCTCTCGGGCAAGGGAAGTAGCTTTTTCAAAAGCAGTAGTCATTTCTGAATAATTCCAACCTCGAGCAACTAAGATTTCAATACCATTAGTATCTTTCTCACGTTGAAAGCCTTTCATTACTTTTGAAATACTTTCTTTAATAGTATGAAGGTTATTGGGCACGGAAATACCATATCCGTCATCCCAAACTGCCAAGACCATTGGTATTTGTAGAATTCCTGCCGCATTCATGATTTCAAAAAAGTGACCTTCAGAAGTGGACGCATTTCCTATGGTACCAAAAGCTACCTCGTTTCCATTATTTGAGAAATGAGAAAATTCGTTGAGCTTTTTGTTCTTTCTGAACAATTTAGAAGCAAAACCAAGACCCAGTAAGCGAGGCATTTGCGAGGCTGTAGGCGAAATGTCAGAACTTGAATTTATTTGAGTTGTCAAATTTTTCCATTGGCCTGAGGGATCAAGAGAACGCGTACCATAATGGCTGTTCATCATGCGTCCTCCTGAAGAGGGCTCATATTGTATGTCCGCGTGAGCATAAAGTTGGGCAAAGAACTGTTCAGGTGTCAATAGGCCCAACGCCATCATTAAGGTTTGATCTCGATAATAACCCGATCTCCAATCTCCTTTTTTGAACATTTTAGAAAAAACTATTTGAGCAATTTCTTTGCCATCACCAAATATGCCAAATTTGGCTTTTCCCATGAAGACTTCTTTTCTTCCGAGTACACTAATCTCTCTACTCTGAACAGCTAGATGATAATCTGTTAAGATTTTTTCTTTGGGAGAAATTACTGTTTTGTTTGGGTTCAAATTCATATTAGCCTCAAGCAAAGAAGTACCTTTGATATATGCGAAGATAATAAGAAATCACTATATCCAGATGATCAACGGTTAGCCAGATTTTTTTTTACAAAAAAAAACATGGGCTTTAAACAAAATTAAAAATCAATTTAAATTAAGAAATCCATATAAAATAGATGTGAATTCTTATTCTCCATTTTGTTTATTCCTCCAAACAAAATAAATAAAAATAGCTATTTTTTATTTTGAATAACCCACTTATATTTACTCTAAAATCGATCTGTTTTAAAATGGTGTAATCATGATAATTGGGATTCCCTCCGAGATAAAAAATAATGAAGCCAGAGTGGCTTTGACTCCTAGTGGAGCGAAAGAATTAACTAAAAATGGGCATCAGGTTTATGTTCAGTCTGACGCAGGGACAGGTAGTGGATTTTTGGATAAAGATTATCTTGATGCGGGAGCAAAAATGCTTTCTGACCCGTCAGAAATTTATAAAATTGCTGAAATGATCATGAAGGTCAAGGAACCCATTGAATCAGAATATATCTTGATTCAAAAAGGACAAGTGGTATTTACCTATTTTCATTTTGCCTCATCAAAGCCATTGACTGATGCAATGATGGTAAACCGATCAGTTTGTATCTCTTATGAAACGGTAGAGAGAGCAGACAAGTCCTTGCCCTTACTCATTCCCATGTCAGAAGTGGCGGGAAGAATGTCTATACAAGAGGGCGCCAAATATTTGGAAAAGCCATTAAGAGGTAAAGGGATCCTTTTGGGAGGAGTCCCAGGTGTTCCTCCTGCCAAAGTCCTGATTTTGGGAGGAGGTATTGTGGGAATGAATGCGGCCAAGATGGCGGCAGGTATGGGTGCAAATGTGACTATTATGGATGTAAACTTATCTCGCTTAAGATATCTAGATGAGATCATGCCCGCTAATGTCAATACATGCATGTGTAGTGACTATAATATACGAAATTTAATTGGGGCATGTGATCTCATTGTGGGTAGTGTACTGATTCCAGGAGCTAAAGCGCCTTATCTCATTACAGAGGATATGCTCAAGGATATGCAACCGGGAACAGTATTGGTTGACGTGGCGGTTGATCAAGGAGGATGTATAGCGACTTGTAAGCCAACCACCCATGAAGATCCAACCTATATTATTGATGATATTGTACATTATTGTGTAGCCAATATGCCCGGAGCCGTACCTTATACTTCTACTTTAGCTTTGACCAACGCAACCTTACCCTATGCTCTATTATTGGCTGATTTGGGATGGAAGAAAGGTTGTAATTCAAATGAGGAATTAAAACGGGGTCTAAACATGATTGATGGAAAAATTGTTTATCCCGGAGTGGCAGATGCTTTTGGTTATAAACTAAGTGCTTTAGATCTATTTCTTTAACAAAAATGCGGAAATTCAGACAGTTGTTCATAAGTGCTATCGATGAGATTTTTTTTCCATACATAATGTTTCATTCCATTCGTAATGGCCAGGTAATGGGCATCTAATGTGGCGTTGTAGCCGCTGATCTGTTGGAGGGTAGCCGCTGATAGCTTAATAGTGGGGGCTTTACATTCAACCAAAAGATAGATGGCACCTTTTCGGTCGTATATGTGAATGTCCGTCCTTCTCTGTCGTTGTAAATACTGGTGGCCTTTTTCAATGTTGATTAAGGCTTTAGGGTAATTAAGATTTTGTGTGAGTAAATGCAAAAAATGCTGGCGCACCCATTCCTCTGGAGTGAGCACAAGCTCTTTCTTACGGATTTCATCTTTAATGTAGGCCACATCATCTCGCCAAAGAAGTGTTGGATTTATTTCCGGGAGATTAAGTTTAGGAAGTTTGAGATTTTTCATTTGGCATCTTAACAAAAACAAGAAAAGCTAATCCAATGATAAAAAACAATCCTAAGGCTAAGGTACTGTTTCTCATACTTCCTGTAATTTGTTCGACCAGACCGTAGGTAAAAGTGCCTAATACGACACTAAGGTAAAAGGTGACATCATAAAATGAGAAATAAGAAGTGTGGTCTTCAGAATGAGTGGACGGAATGAGTTTTGAGAACGTTGCCCTTGATAAGGATTGGATACCGCCCATGACCAAACCAACCGACGCGGTGATGATGTAAAATTCATTTACTGTGGTCATGGTATATCCATAAAGACAGATACCTATCCAAATTAAAATCATGCTGATGAGTGAAAATATGTTACCCTTATATTCAGAAAGTCGAGCAAAGAGGGTAGCACCTAAAATAGCTATGAATTGAATGATGATGATCGCTGGGATAAGTTGGTCTGCACTAAGGGCAAGCTCCTTAGTGCCAAATAATACCGCCAAGAGCATAATGGCCTGAACCCCCATATTGTAGAAAAAATAGGCGATTAAATAAATTTTCATATTTTTTAAGTCTTTCAAATTCCAAATAACCTTTTTCAGTTCGCGGTATCCATTACGAAGAATATCTCGATGTATTTTTCGATGAGAATGATTATTAGGCAGCCATTTAAAAGGAATTTGGGCGAATCCAATCCACCAAATACCCACTAAAATAAAGACAAAGCGTGTAGCTTTCCCAACATCTGTAAATCCAAATAACGCATACTTTTGAGTAATGAAAATACTTATTAAAAGCAGGACAACACTTCCCGCGTAACCATAGGAATAACCTTTGGCACTGATCCGATCAGTCATTTTTTTTGATGCTATTTCAGGAAGATAAGCATCATAAAAAACCAATCCTGAACTGTATCCAATGGAGGCTAATACCACACAAAGGATGCCCCATTCAAGGGCATTCTCATCTGTAAAAAAAACCAACCCGATACAGGAAAATGCACCTAAATAGGTGAAAATTTTTAAATATTTTTTTTTATTACCTGTATAATCTGCAATGCCTGACAATATGGGGAGTAACAAGGCTGAAATTAAATAGGACAGTGAAATCGCATAACTATAAAGCACAGAGTTAACCATTTCGAATCCAAAAAAGTCAACTTTATCTTCGTTATTTACACTCGTAATCGCAGTATAATAGATCGGAAAAATCGCTGTGTTGATCACAAGATTATATACTGAATTTGCGAGATCGTAAGTGCACCAAGCTCGGATGACACCATTTATTTTTTTCATGTGACCACGAATTTAATCAATTATGGTTGATTGCAAGTCATTAAGAGGAGGTCTAGTTCTAATTATTCCACAGAACTTACCTAATAAGGATCTATGATTAGACACTTAACAGTAGGAACAGAATCACAAAGTAATCCTTTGTCGAGGTTAAATGACCTTCGATATTTTGATCTTGCTGATCATCCAGTCAATCCATTCTTTTATGACTTCTTTTTGCTCCAAGTCATTGTGCGCTTCATGAAAAACATCCTTCCATAATTTCCATTTCATATAATCTGGATTGTCAAGAACCAACTTCATGGTAGCTTTGTAATCAATGATGGAATCTGACTGACCATGAAAAACAAAACCACTTAATTTAATTTCACTTTGATGTTCCATAAGGTATGATGCACCAAAGTTAATAGCAGCAAACAATCCCGCGGAGATTTTAAAATTAACTAAAGGATCATTGTCGTATAGCTTTGAGACTTCTGGATCTTTGCTCAGATGTAAACTGTTGAGCCCATTGGATTGTCTAATTTTTGGGGCAATGCGTGCCATTAGTTTACCTAATTGTTCTTTCCAGCGAGGGGGTGTAAAGGCCAATTTAATCCAAGGAGCAGAAACTATGAAGCCTGATAACTCCTTAGATTTATCTCTTATTACATAATTAAGTACGAGATTTCCACCCATACTATGGCCGAAAAGAAACAAAGGTAAATACAGATGTTCAGCTCGAACTATTTTTAAAAATTCTTCAATGTCATTAATTAAACTCATCAAATCAGGCGCATGACCTTTTAAGCCTCCTGATTTCCCATGGCCTCGAAGATCCACACCAAAGACATTGAATTTTGAGTCATTGAGAGACTGCATCACGTGTCGGTATCTACCGATATGCTCGCCAAAGCCATGAATAATACAAACCATACCTATAGGTTGGTGGACCGTCATGGACTCGACATACAAGTTGATACCGTCGCGTGTTAATACCTTCAAGGATTCCATCTTTGTTATTTTTTAATCAAAAAAGATGATTGTTCGATAGGATTTTTATGGGAGCAATAAAATTTTATTAAATTCAAGCGATTAATCTGTAATCACCACCTTATCCATCACATCACCTTCCTTAATCATATCAATGACGTTTAAACCTTCAATTACTTTACCAAAGCAAGTATGTTTTCTATCGAGGTGGGCCGTATTGGTTCGACTGTGGCAGACAAAAAATTGTGAGCCACCTGTGTTTTTTCCCGCATGAGCCATCGAGAGGACACCTTTATCATGATGTTGGTTATTTCCTGATAACTCACAATTAATGGCATATCCCGGTCCTCCTGTGCCAGTACCATCGGGACATCCACCCTGAATGACGAAATTAGGAATGACACGATGAAAAGTAAGGCCATCATAGAACCCTTTTTCGGCTAGATCGATAAAATTTTGTACCGTTTTTGGTGCATCTTGCTCATAAAACTCAATTTTCATTGTACCCTTTTGGGTATGAATTTCTGCTTTTTTCATATTATTTAATTTACACTGCTTATTTTTTTAATGATGATTAAAAAATCATTTTATTTGCAATAATAACATTAAAAGCACGATGGAAAGAATTAGTTGTTTTATGATTTGTCTTTGGGCCCTATTTTTTAAAACTCTTGGTCAGATAGATGAAAATAAGGTTACCCGTTTTGTTTTAAATTATTCAAAAACTCATGGCTTGAGCACGGAGGCCGTAAGATCGATTTTAGACCCTGCGCAGTATATCCCAGAAATTATTGAGCGTATCAGCCGACCAGCAGAGGATATTTCTTGGAAAAGGTATAGAAAGATATTTCTTACCAATGAAAGAATAACGAAAGGTGTAAATTTTTGGAATGATCATGAAAACACCTTGAGTGCGGTTAGTAAGGATACGGGCGTCGAAATCGAATATTTGATTGCCATTCTAGGGGTTGAAACCTATTATGGTGAGAAAAAAGGAGCTTATAAGGTATTGGATGCTTTGTATACCTTGGCTTTCGCATATCCCAAGAGAGCGAATTTTTTTACCAAAGAATTGGGTGAATTTATTACTTTGTCTATTACGCAAAATTTAGATTTATACAATGCCGAAGGTTCTTATGCAGGGGCCATTGGGTATTGTCAATTCATGCCGAGTAGCTACCGGGCCTATGCCAAAAGTTTTGATGGATCTAAAGACTGTGACTTGGTCAACAACGTAGACGATGCGATAGCGAGTGCTGCAAATTATTTAAAGATGCACAAATGGAAAAAGGGTCAAAAAGTTGCTATTCCCGTGAATAAAATTACTGAAGATATTAGTTCAAGTCACCTATACACCAAGCCTAAAAATACCATTGAGTATTATAGAGCTAAGGGCTATCAAGTAGAGGGCCAAATTCAGACAGATTTGGTTTCACTCATCGTACTGGACAATGAGATTTCAAAAGAATATTGGATGGGCTTCCATAATTTTTATGTGATCACTCGCTACAATCACAGCCCACTTTACGCCATGGCGGTACATCAATTGGCGCAAGCAATTGGTAAATCAAGGAATTGACTTTTTGATCCATAATCATTGAGATCGACTAATGAGGACTACCTACTTGATCAAACTCTTGTAGAATCAGCAAATAGAAATGAATGAACAATAATTAAGGTTAATATTTGAATAGAAAATATTTTTTACTGATCTTCCCACTACCATTCAAATATCTTTATTAGTTATGAGTGATACTAAAGAAAAAATAGGACTAATAATCTTCTCAATCTTTTTTTTGAGTGATATTAATGCCCAAGAAAATGAAACTATGATCCTCTCCTCAGAAGAGTTTAAACAAATAAAAGCCTCGGCGACGGAATTGTTTCGAGCTTTAGATCGTGTGACACCCGGGGATGGAGGCGCGCCACCTTCAGATGCCTTCGTTTTGTTTGACGGCTCTTCATTGGATGAATGGCAAAAGCCTTATTTTGAGTATAGTGGAAGTATGATGGAGTATGCTGACCGTTTACCTGAGCTCAAAAAAGGCCCCCATATTACAAGTCCGGTAGATTGGAAATTGGAAAAAGGTGAAATGGTAGTTGTACCCGGGGCGGGTCATGTGGTGACCAAAGAACTTTTCGGAGATGTTCAATTGCATATTGAATGGTTGGCTCCAAAGAATAGTACTAAGAGTAGTCAGGATTACGGTAACAGCGGACTTTTTTTTATGGGAATTTATGAAGTTCAAATATTGAATTCATACGATAATGAAACTTACAGTAATGGCCAAGCGGGTGCAGTTTATAAACAACATATACCTTTAGTAAACGCTTCGAATCCGCCGAGCCAATGGCAAGAATATGATGTTATTTTTAGTGCGCCAAAGTTTTCTGAAAGAGGCGATCTAATTAATCCAGCTAGAATGACCGTCTTTCACAACGGGGTACTGATTCAAAATAATGTTTCGTTATTGGGTCCTACCTGTTATATCGGTCAAGCGCATTATATTAAACACCCTGAAGCATTACCCATTCTATTACAAGATCATGGAGACCCAGTGAGATTCCGTAATATTTGGGCGAGAAAATTATAGACCTAATTCCTTATTTTATTTAGGTAATTCATCTTAAAGAGCCCCGCAACGTATGTATCTTGTTAGGACCTCATCTTCTGATAAACTGGTCTGGCTTACCGTTTATATAACTTAAAAAGGGTTTTCAATGGACTCTTATTAAATTAGTTGTTAACAAAGGTTGTAAATTCTCATTCTTTAAATGACCAGTATGCTAAAAAACACATTTTCAATATTTGGACTTTTGGTATTTTTCCTGTCCAATGCACAACTTGATGTTGTGGATAAAGATCGGTTTTCATTTGAGCCAGAGCTAGAAATCAATGAAAAAATACCCAGTCCGAAAACATTTTTAAAATATGATTTGGGTGCTTCTTTTACGCTATATGCCGATGTAGAAGCTTATTTTAAGACTCTTTCAGCATCTTCTGGACGTGTTTTATATCATGAGTATGGACAGACCTACGAGGGTCGCCCTCTAATTAATTTAGTTATCTCTTCTGAAGAAAATATAAAAAACATAGATGATATTAAGTCAAAGCACATGCAATTCCTGCAAGGAGCTGAAGCAGACAAAGCACTTCTGAAAGGCCAACCTATTTTTACTTCCTTTAGTTACAATATTCATGGCAATGAAGCTTCATCGACCGAAGCGGCGATGCAGGTAGCCTATCGCATGGCGGCAGCTCAAGACAATGAAACGGAGGAAGTACTCAAAAACTCAGTAATCATCATGTATATCTGCATTAATCCTGATGGTCGTGATCGATACGTATATTGGTATAAATCTATGAAAAGATTAAAAAGGCCAAGTAACGAGCCGCGGGACATCGAGCATATGGAAGGTTGGCCAGGTGGAAGAACCAATCATTATTGGTTTGATGTCAATAGAGATTGGGTCTGGCAAGTACACCCAGAGGCAAGGGGACTATCCAGAGAGTATCAAAAATGGCTGCCACAAGTACATGTTGATTATCATGAGCAAGGTTATAATAACAACTACTTCACGGCACCAGGTACCACGCCGAGAAATCAATTGCTTCCAAATGCTTATGAAGGATGGTCCAAAGTTTTTGGGGATGCAAACATCGTACAATTTGATAAGCATCAAATCAATTATTTTACAAGAGATCGTTTTGATTTCTTTTATCCAGGATATGGTTCAAGTTATCCGAGTGTTATGGGTGCGATAGGGATGTTAACCGAACAGGGTGGCGGATCTGCGGGGGGGCGAATTGTAAAGACTGAAGATGGGGTGGATCTCACCCTAAGACAAAGGGTATTTGATCACTATACGACCTCTATTGCAACTATCAAAACCTCCGTTTTACACCGTGAAAGATTACTTGATTACAGCAAGAGCGCATTGAATCCCGCCAGCAGTAAATCTAAGATCACTGCTTATTTTTTTAATGATCATGAAATTTACAGTAATGATCTGGTTAATATATTGATCCGGAATGGGATCAAAGTAGAACAGGCCCTTGATGATTTTCAGATCACAGCTGCTCAAGACTATCGTTCTGGACGCACCCTAAAAAAAACTTTTAGTCAAGGGACTTATATTGTGACCACTCAACAGCCTAAACATTTGTTAATCAATACGATTATGGCTCGTAATTTGGCAATTGAAGATTCAGTTATGTATGATATGGCTACTTGGTCAGCTCCTTTGGCTTATAATTTAGAGGCATATTCCACAACGGGGCGGTATACGGTCAAGACCAAACAAGTGAGTCAAGAAGTTACGGTCAATGGATCGGTGACCAATAATGAGGCTCAGTATGCTTACGTGATTGACTGGAGTCAGCGGAATGCACCCCAAGCATTAGCCCAGTTATGGGCTAAAAAATATAATGTGCGGTCTGCATTTGAACCTTTTTATGTAGGTGATCAATCATTTACTGCAGGTACTCTTATTGTGCTGCGCGGCAGAAATTTGGAGCTCAATGATGCAATGAATCAGGAGATCAAAGCAATAGCTCAAAACGTAGGAGTTGAGATTATTGGATTGAACAGTGGTCGGGTGATGAAAGGCATGGATTTGGCCAATGGTAGAAATGTCCCTCTTAAGCAACCGAAGGTGGCCTTACTAGTAGAACCTCCCTTTAGCACTTATACTGCTGGACAAATTTATTTTTTATTTGATTGGCAGACGGGTCTGCCTATCGATCGTATTAAAGCTTCGGCACTGCATCAGAGTAGTACTCCAAAATTTGTAGGCAGATCAAGAAGCGTTGATTTGAAAGATTATGATGTGCTCATTTTACCTGATGGAGGAAATGGTTTACCTGAGCTATTCAAAGAAGAAGGATTGGGCCAGATCAAGGATTGGGTAAATGAAGGTGGAACGCTCATCGCCACAGAGGGAGCCGCATCATTTTTTACCAAGGAGTTGTCCGACTTTACGGACATATCACTTAAAGAATATCCAAAAGATTCGAGTCTAATTGCCCGATCGCTGCCCTATGATCAGCGAACCGCCTATGAAGGTAAAAAAAGGATACCCGGAACGGCTTTGAATGCTAAAATAGACATCACCCATCCCCTTGCCTTTGGTCTTCAGGCCGAGCTCTATACTTTGAAATTTGGTACCGATGCATTGGTGCCAAATGTTGGATTGGAAACCGTAGGCAGTTATGAGAAGTTTAATCAACTTAATGCAGCCGGCTATGCTTCCCCAGACAATCTTGGCCATTTGGCTGAGAATACTTTTGCCGGAGTGGTGAGCCTGGGTAGGGGGAAAGTGGTGTATTTGATTGATAATACGCAATATCGTATGTTTTGGATGGGTCCCTCCAGAATGATGCAAAATGCAGTCATGCAAATACCCGGCTATTGAAATCATTTTTTTTAGAAAAAAGTAATATTCCAATGAACAATCTTCGATTAATATTTTTAACCTGTCTTGTACTACCAATCGTGGTTTTTGCTCAAAAAAGGAGTAAAGCGGCTCAGATTACTCAAAGTCCTATTGAGACTGAATTATTTTCAGGTTTAAAGTGGAGAAATATAGGTCCTTTTCGAGGTGGAAGAAGTGTTGCTTCTTCTGGTGTATTTGGAGATCCCATGACTTATTACATGGGCAATACCGGAGGAGGTGTCTGGAAAACCACAGATGCAGGGCAGACATGGAAGAACATATCAGATGGTTTTTTTGAATTGGGTTCCGTCGGTGCAATAGGTGTATCAGAATCAGATCCCAATGTGATTTATGTAGGTATGGGTGAGCACGCCGTTCGAGGGGTCATGACTTCTCATGGCAATGGCGTATATAAGTCTACCGATGCCGGGAAAACTTGGGATCATGTGGGATTAGTGGGTACCATGACAATTTCAGATGTCATCATTCATCCTACCAATCCAGACATCGTATTCATTGCCGCGCAAGGGGCTCAGCATGGACCTACACAGGAAAGGGGTATTTACAAATCCATAGATGGTGGGCAAAATTGGGTGAAAAAACTTTTTGTTGCTGAAGATGTCGGGGCATCATCTCTGACTATGGATATGAATAATCCGCGTATACTCTATGCCAGTATGTGGCAGCATACGAGGTATCCTTGGATGATGAAATCGGGAGGTGCTGGATCCGGTTTATACAAGTCGACAGATATGGGGGAGACTTGGGACTCCATGAGTGAAGGACTCCCAGAAGAATTTGGAAAATCAGGGATCTCTGTTTCAAGAGCCAATGGTAATCTAGTATTTGCCGTAATTGAAGCCGAGGGAACAAAAGGAGGGGTTTATCGATCAGATAATGCAGGTAAAAGCTGGAAACAAACCAATACAGACCGGGTGACTATAGCAAGATCTTGGTATTATATGGAAATATTTGCAGATCCTTCCAATGAGAACGTCGTTTATGTCTTGAACGCTCCAGTTCTCAAATCCATTGATAAGGGAAAAACATTTCAACCGGTATATGTTCCTCACGGAGACAATCATCATTTATGGATCAACCCTATGAACTCCAAAAACATGATTAACTCCAATGATGGAGGGACTAATATTACTTTCAACGGAGGTGAGAGTTGGACGCGGCAAGACCAACAGCCCACCGCTCAATTCTATCGGGTCATTACGGACAATAAGGTACCCTATCATGTGTATGGTGGGCAACAAGATAATTCTGCTATTGGAATTGCAAGTAGAACGAATGGCCGGGGAATCACATGGAAAGATTGGTATTCGGTTGCTGGATGTGAAAGCGCTTATTTGGCTTTTGATCCGGATGATCCCCAAACTATTTTTGGAGGCTGTTATCAAGGGATCATCGATCGTTGGTCAAGATCAACTGCAGTATCAAAATCAATAAAGGAATATCCGGAACTGAGCTTGGGAAATGTACCTTTAGATTTTAAATATAGGTTCAATTGGAACGCACCCATTATAAGTTCTCCCCATGATCGGTCGGTCATTTATCATGCAGGAAATGTAGTATTCAAAACCCTTGATGGGGGTATTAATTGGGAGGTGATCAGTCCTGATTTAACAAGAAATGATAAAGTACATCAAGGGCCTGGTGGGGGTCCTTACACCAATGAGGCTGCGGGTGGAGAAAATTATAATACGCTCATGTATTTGACAGAATCGCCACATGAAAAAGGCGTTTTATGGGCAGGTTCTGACGATGGACTGGTTCATCTCACCCGTGACGGAGGTATGAATTGGACTAATGTTACGCCTAAAGACTTGCCCGAGGCTATTGTAAATTCGATTGAGGTATCTCCCCATGATCCTGCGACAGCTTACATAACGGTTATGGCTTATAAATTCAATAATTTAAAGCCAATGGTTTATAAAACTACGGATTATGGTGTGAGATGGGTGAAACGGATTTCAGGCATTGATGACAAAACAGTCGTAAGGGTAGTAAGGGAAGATAAGAAAGTAGAGGGGTTACTTTATGCAGGAACTGAAGCAGGATTATATATTTCATTCAATGGAGGTGTATTTTGGCAAAAAATGCAGCTCAACTTACCCATTGTACCTATCAATGATTTGACCATCCAAGACAATGATTTGGTTGCAGCGACGGCGGGTCGGTCTTTTTGGATTTTAGATGATTTAGGAGCTTTTCAGGGTTCAAAAGGGAAGTTTGAAAAGGAACTAATGCTATTTCAACCTAAAAAAACGTATCGAATATTCGGAGGATCTACGGATGAACCAAGACCCGGTCTAGGTCAAAACCCAAAATCAGGGGTTCTGATAGATTATTATCTTTCAGAAAAAAAGGACAGCGCACTTTTGCGGTTAAAAGTGATCAATAGTGATGGAAAAATAATAAGAAGTCTTTCAAATGAGCACACAGACACATTCGAAAGTTGGCCTGGAGGACCGCAAAAGCCTGTATTATTAACTGCCGAGCGGGGTATAAATAGAGTCGTATGGGACTTCACAAGGGCACCGCTTCCATCCATTGATAAAGTCTTTGTTTATGGAAATTATTCTGGCGGTCATGTAGCTCCGGGAACCTATACCTTGAGATTGATATTGGATCAAGATTCGGTAGAGACCACTGTTGAAATATTGGCAGATCCAAGGATAAAGGCGACTCTGGCGGATTATAATTCACAACAAATGATGATGATTTCAATTGAACAGGCCATCAAAGAGATCCATGAAGCAGTCAATGACATGCGTTCAGTGAAATCTCAAATCGAGTATTATCAGTCGATACTTCAGGAAAGCACCGTCGCCCCAGAAATTATCGAATTGGGAGGAGACATTATCGCTCAGATTGAGGCATGGGAAGGTACATTGATACAATCGGATCAAAAGACCTTCCAAGATGTTATTAATTTTCATAATCAGTTAAATGCGCAATGGATGAATTTGAAGGATTATGTAGACAGCGCAGATCCTAAATTGACAGCAGGTGCCAAAGAGCGATTCAATGATCTTGAAGGGCAATGGGCTTTGTTTCAGCAAACAAAAAATCAAATCATCGATGAGGAGATGGAGCAATTCAATCAATTGTATAAAGCGCTTGACTTACCGATGATTATGATTCCGAATCGATAAATAGGGCTTTCATAATAATTATTAATTGGCATGAAAATCCTATCTTCAACCTTAAATAACTTATGAAAGAGATTCAAGATTTAATTAAGTTAGGGGCAACTATTATAGATGTACGTTCCAGAGAAGAGTTTGAGCGAGGTCATGTGATCTCTTCCTTAAATATCCCACTCAATGAAGTAGTGGCTAGAATTGATGAATTTAAAAGTATTAAACAACCCTTTTTAGTATGCTGTTTGAGCGGGGGACGCAGTGAGCAAGCTACCGAATATCTTCAATCCATGGAAATAAAATGTGTGAATGCGGGGGGCTGGCAACAAGTGCAAGGTTGGCTGAGTGACCAGTCGGAGTAACGCTAAAGATACCGATGAAATCCTCACCAACAACTAGAAGGTGTAAGGCCAAGGGACAAGAGTTATAGTAATTCTAATCGATTCCGTTGTTGACGAATTTGTCGAGTGTCAGATAGATGTTTCATGAGTCTTGAAATGACCACACGAGAGGTATTCAACTCAATAGCTATTTGTTGATGACTTTTAGTGATGAGAGAAGAACCTGAGGCACGTTTTAAATCGAGTAAATATTTATATAATCTATCACCCATCTTCATAAATGAAACGCTATCAAACGTAGATAAAAGATCCTCAATTTTATCATTCGTATTCTGGAAAATAAATTTCCTAAAATTGGGGTATTTGACAATCCAGGCATCAACTTTAGTACCAGGCATCATCCAAATTTCTGCAGATTGTTCAACAACAGAGCCGATGCTTGAAGGTGTCTGATTAATAATGGAACTAACTGAAAAGGAACAAGTTTCTCCACTTGCTGTATAAAAAAGGGTGATTTCATGGCCTTCAGCGTCACTGCGATATGCCCTGAGTCTTCCGGAAAGAATGAGAGGGAAATTTTCTATCATCATACCTGCACTGAGCAGATATGAGCCTTTTTCAGCTTTTTTTAATCGCCCGCAAACAAGAATTTCTTCAATTAAGTGCGCTTCGAAATCTTTTTCTTTGAGCAGGCTTTTTAATCTGATTTGATGAGTGGCTATCAACTTTTTGTCTAACTTTTAGAAGTTATTTGTTTAACTATACGCTGTGTAAAAATACAAAGGAATGAACAAAAAACAATATTTTTTATTCTCAATGGATACTTTTAATCTCAAGTTAACTGTTTCCTATAACATCAACATAGTTCAATCATTTATGAAGCATCAAGAGGGGGACACACACTTAACCAACGAATTGAGAGGGGTGAGGTTAATTAAGAGAATACATAAAGTCAATGTTAAGTATCTTAGTTCTAACTTTAGAAGTGCGTGATTTCGAAGGAGTTTCCTCTAGCTTTATGAGAGCTTTTTAACCTACTATTTTCATAGTATAATCCATTGATTTTACTGAAACGGAATAATTAAAAAGGTATAAGTCAACTTCAAAATTCGTTATTTTTTTTAAATAATAATAAAGAGAATTCCATAAATGCTTTTTTGAATCGAATGATAATTTTTTTGATGCACACGAAGAAAAATTGACTGTTGACCGATGATGTAAAAATGAGCACTGCAAGCCTTGAATTTTTGAATTGAGATGTATCTTAGTATCACAGATTATAAAAAAAGCCCCATATGAGAACATTTATCTATTTGATCCTCTTTATTTTTATTTTCTGCTCAGATATATTAGCTCAGCGATCAGAAAAAAATACAGTGGAAAAAACGCCTAAAACCGTTTTCGAAAAAACGAGTTTGACAGGGTTAAAATTTAGGTCGATTGGACCCGCACAGACCTCAGGTCGCGTATCTGATTTCGCAGTCAATCCAAATAATTTTAAAGAGTATTATGTGGCCGTAGCCTCAGGGGGCGTTTGGAAGACGGTGAATGCAGGGACTACATATAAGTCTGTTTTTGATAAGGCGGCCAGTTATTCGATTGGTTGCATCACCATGGATCCCAACAATTCTAATGTGATTTGGGTTGGAACAGGGGAGAATAATAATCAACGAAGTGTTCCCTATGGTGATGGCGTATATAAATCCATAGATGGGGGTGAGTCGTGGAAAAATATGGGACTCAAAAGCTCTGAACATATTGGAAAGATTTTGGTAGACCCAAATAACTCTGACATTATTTATGTAGCGGCCATCGGCCCTTTATGGAGTTCAGGAGGGGATCGAGGGGTTTATAAATCGGTCAATGGGGGTAAAACGTGGCGTTTAATGCTGGGTATTGATGCGGATACGGGGATCAATGATTTGATCATGGACCCCCGCGATAGTAAAGTCATTTATGCGGCAGCTTATCAACGTAGGCGACATGTATTCACTTATTTGGGCGGTGGTCCGGGTTCAGGATTACACAAATCAGTGGATGGTGGGGCAACCTGGATAGAAATTAACAAAGGTTTACCTGAAGTAGACATGGGAAGAATTGGGATGGCCATGGCACCTTCTGATCCAGAAGTAATTTATGCCATCGTTGAAGCTTCAGAAGGTAAAAGTGGTTTTTTCATGAGTACCAATCGTGGAGCCAGTTGGAAAAAACAGGGGAATTATAGTACCAGTGGTAATTATTATCAAGAAATTGTCGTGGACCCTAAAGATGCACAGACTGTTTACGCCATGAACACGTGGATACAAGTTTCGCATGATGGGGGTAAGACCTTTAAGGTGCTGGGTGAAACAACGAAACATGTAGACAATCATTGTATGTGGATTGATCCTACCGATTCGGAGCATTTTTTAGTAGGATGCGATGGGGGTATTTATGAATCTTGGGACAGGGCGAAAACGTGGCATTATAAACCAAACTTACCGGTTACCCAATTCTATAAAGTAGCTTTAGACAATGCTTATCCTTTCTATCATGTATACGGTGGAACGCAGGATAATGCCAGTTTGGGTGGCCCCTCGAGGTCATTAAGTGATAATGGGATTTCCAATGAAGAATGGATCAATACCCATGGTGGAGATGGATTTGAAACTCAAGTAGATCAAAAAAATGCCAACATTATTTATGCTCAATCCCAACACGGTGTTTTAGTTAGATATGATCGTCTGAGTGGCGAAGAGCTCGGGATTCAACCACAACCTCGAAAAGATGAAAATGCCTATCGATGGAATTGGGATGCACCCTTGGTCATTAGCAACCATGACAATAAGCGCTTGTATTTTGCGGCCAATAAAGTTTTTCGTACTGATGATCGAGGAAACAGCTGGAAGGTGATCAGTGAAGACTTGACTGCGAACATTGATAGAAATAAGCTTGAAATCATGGGAAGAGTTTGGGGCATTGATGCCATTGCAAAGAATCAATCAACTTCTCAATACGGAACCATCGTAGCTATGGATGAATCGCCACTAAATGAAGATCTACTTTTTGTGGGCACCGATGACGGCTTAGTACAGATCACCGAAAATATGGGTACTTCATGGACCAAAATAACTACGATTCCAGGTGTGCCTAAGCAAACTTATGTAAATATGTTATTGGCTTCGCCACATGATGAAAATGTGGTATTTGCCTGTTTTAATAATCATAAAAAAGGAGACTTTTTACCTTATGTATATAAAAGCATGGACAAAGGAAGGACGTGGGTATCTATCACAGCAAACCTACCTACAAGAGGGTCGACCTACGCCATAGCACAAGACCATATAGATCCTAATTTGCTTTTTGTAGGTACTGAATTTGGTTTGTTTGTCAGCAATAATGGAGGGGTTTCTTGGGTTCGAATGAAATCAGGGCTGCCGACCATTGCCGTTCGTGATATTGCGATTCAAAAACGTGAAAACGACTTAGTTTTAGGCACTTTTGGTCGGGGTTTTTATGTGTTAGATGATTATTCTGCGCTACGGAACATTAATGAAGAAACATTAAGTACCCCTGGGGTTTTATTTTCTGTGAGAGACCCTTTGCTTTATGAGCCCAGTTATCCTATGGGTTTGCCCGGACAATCGTTTCAAGGAGACAGTTATTACCGCGGGGAAAACCTACCTTCTGTGGCGATGTTTACTTACTATCTGAAAGACGACATTCAATCGATACAAGAGCAGCGTCGTGAACGAGAAAAGAAACAACAAAAAGAAGGTCTGAATGCAGTTTATCCAAGTTATGAGGCACTGAAAGCTGAACGTGCCGAAAAGGCACCTCAAATTGTTTTTACGGTGACCAATGCCCAAGGAAATGTGGTTAGAAAAATAATGACGGCTCCCAAGAAAGGTATCCATCGGTTGCATTGGGATATGCGTTATGCAGATACAGATCCCATTAATTTGAAGACCAGTGCTTTTTATAACCCTTGGTCAGATAGTGATAAAGGTATTTTAGTGGCTCCCGGAGCCTATCAGGTAAGTATGTCAAAAATAGTTAGAGGTGAGGTGATTGCTATGGGAGATCCGATAGGTTTTACGATCAAAGCACTAGATAACAGATCCCTACCTGGTACTGACCGAATGATATTAGATGGCTTCAATCGCAAGTTACTAAAGCTATCAGGTACTGTAAGCGCTTCCAGTCAAACGTTGCGGGAAGTAAAAAACCAATTAAAGTATATTGATGCTGCTTTGCTAAAAGCAGAGATTCCATCAGATCATATTTCCTATCAATTAGCTGATCAAATTGGTCAAAAAGTAGCGGAGTTAAATACGGTATTGGGGCGAGATACCGTAGCGCGCACCTTAGATTTAGATCAACCTCCGAGCTTGAGAAGTAGGATGAGTAGGTTGGTTTACATGATGTTTTCATCCACTTCAGAACCGACGCAAACGAGTCGTGATGGGTATGCCATCGTACTGGCTTCATTTAAACCATTATTGGCTGAAATAAAAATGCTTGTTAATAATGATTTAAAGGAATTACATGAGCAATTGATCTTGGTAGGGGCACCCTATACCCCTTATGCTTTACCAAAAGTACCTATATTTAACCATTAGAATAAAAAAGAATAGCGAAATGAAGATAAATATGATTTGGATCATTTTTTTGATGCCTATGTTTCTTAGTGCACAATCAGGAAAGGTATTTGATCAATTGACACTGCCGAGTGAAATTCTTAAAATGGATCGAAAGTATGGCATTTACTTACCTCCAGACTATGAAAGCTCACAGCGTGATTATCCTGTCTTGTACCTCCTACATGGCATGTCAGATAATCAGACGGGATGGATCCAATTTGGTGAGGTATTACGGATTACAGATGCTGCCATTCGTGCAGGAACCGCTACTCCCATGATCATCGTCATGCCAGATGCAGATACGCAAGTGATCGGCTATGTAGATCGACCCAATGGAGAATGGAGTTATGAGCAATTTTTTTTTGAAGAATTTATGCCCCACGTGGAAGCCAATTATCGCATCAAAAAACATAAGCGTTATCGTGCCATTGCGGGCTTATCGATGGGTGGTGGAGGTAGTTTTTATTATGCACTTCATCGCCCAGATTTGTTTCAATCTGCTTGTCCGCTCAGTGCCTATTGTGGTCCTTTGACGGTTGAAGAAGCACATAAGCATTATGAGTGGAATGGCCTGAGTGAAGTCAGTGAGAAGTACTATGAAGATTTCTATAATAAATACGGGGTGGTACACCTGATGAATACTTTACCAAAGGCCGATATTCAATCAGTAAGGTGGTATATAGATTGTGGAGATGATGATCATTTATTTGAGGGGAGTTCACGGGTACATATCGCAATGAAAAACCGCGACATACCCCATGAATATAGGGTACGAGACGGGGGACATAACTGGACCTATTGGCGTGAAGCCTTACCTTCCGTACTTACTTTTATCTCTCAAGGATTTCATCAATACTAGGAAAATAAGGGCTTCTGGAACTCATTAAAAATAGGTAAGATGGAGGTAAATACTCAGGTCATTTGGAGTTTGGCCAGGTATTGTTCTTGCGAATCGGTAAGTAATATTTCTAGTTCAAAGCCAGCTGCTTGCGCCACTTTATTTAAAAGAGGGGCATCTACGTAGAGCCAATCAAACCAATCGCCTTGCTCCTTGTCGTATTCATAGCGGTATCGAATTTCTCCATAATAATGCTCAGGCTTCGCAAGTCCATCTGCATAGAGATACGCAATGTCGGAAGAGTCGAGTAGGAGTTGACCTCCCGAATTGAGTAGTGATTTACAGGTATTAAAAAAATTGGGAAGCTGATCTAGGGTACCTGCAATACCGATGCCGTTCATCAGGAGCAGTAGGGTGTCATAGGTGGCTTGATGTTGACGATAGTCCTGCTGGATTACTTGTCTTACACCTGATCGCTTCATGGTCTTCACACAACCTGAAGAGCTATCTAGGGCGGTGATATTGGCACCTAAACTTTGTAAAAAAAGGGCATGGGTACCCGCAGCGGCACCTATGTCTAGTATGGCACCTCGGCAATGGCTCAGGGCCATATTTTCGAGATCACTGAAGTCCTCGGCTTCGTTAAAAAAAACATCAATAGGCATAATGTCCATAGGACCATAAGAATTATGGAGTTTTAATCGTGTCGTTCGGTCACCGAGATAATAGGAGAGAATGGCTTTTCCGTGGATATCTTTCATACTTAATTGATGCGTATTTTTTCGAAAGGGGTGAACAAAGATAGTTAAGAAGCATCCCGCATGACGATTAAATAAAAATCATTGCCGATATCCTTATAGCATCGTTGTTACAAAATCTGTATTGGTCTCCGTTTTAGTAGCGTAAATATGGGTAAAATTCTCTAAGTCAAGCCCTTTTTTTAATAACTGATCTCGATGTTTTTTGGCTTTACCACTTGGATTGAAGGCTAGCAAAATTTGCCTATTTTTAGCCACTAAATTATTAACATTTCGAATGTAATTTGTGGCCGCAGTTTTATTTTTATTGTTGTATGCATTGCGACAACCATATGGGCAAAACTTTTTATTTGCTCGACCAAAAACTGATCTCTCACATTCTAGGCATTTTTTTTGTGCTTCCATCTTTTCAATTATTAAGATTTTAAGTATTGATTTCCAGTTTTAAAACCAAGTATAAACGTTTACAAACAAATCATAAATGACTACATATGGGTAATACCCGAGTCCAATTAGCGCTACCCATCACATTTATATTTATCAATTGAAAATCACAGTTGACAAAAAAATAAATCATTTTTCATTTAAATTTTATCAGCATGATTACTCTAAGAAATAGTGTACAACTTATCGGAAGATTAGGAAAGGAGTCTGAAATCAAGACTTTTGATAGTGGGACTAAAAAAGCTAGCTTTCGCTCGCCACCAACGAGAATTATTACAATTATAAAGGGGAGAGGGTGGAGGAGACCCAATGTTACAATGTCGTGGCCTGTGGCAAGAAGGTGGAGATCATAAAGAGTGAGGTGGCCGTGCAAGGTAAGCTGGCCACTCGATCTTATGAGAATCTCTCAGGGGAGAAGCGCTATATCAGTGAGATCAGTTGGAATGAGCTATTGATGCTCGGTAAGAAAGATTGATCAAGGGTTCTTTAATCCGAAAGTCATCTGCCAGATTGGTAGGTAGCTTTTTATATTCTTTTAGTGCTTTCAAATGAGTCATTTGAAATGAGTAGGTAAAATGTTTCCCAATGATAAACGTAAAATAAATTAACAGACTACTTGTCGTATGGGGCTAAACAGTATTACCATTCGTACTTATTAAGCTTGTCTTCATTATTTCAAAAATTTCTTTAAGGGGGTTGAAATAGATCAGCTAATCGAAAATAACATATTGGTTTATTTGTTTCATTTAATCTAAGAAGATTATTCTAAAAGTACTCAAAACCAACACATTAAAACCATTAAATTATATTTTGAAAAATGCTTGGGCAGAAAAAAAGAATATTACCACATTGAAAGACCTACACAAGATAAAAAACTATAGATAGTCCTGAGTAAGCATGAAACGTAATCATTATTTCAGGCTATTTACAATCTAAAACACCTTACTACATTGGCGGTGATCTACTATGTGGTTTAAGAGTTTCTGAAATAATCAAACAGACTGCACTTAAAGCTAAAATATATAATCCCATCACGCCATACACCCGAAGAAATAGCTTTACCACGCATTTAATTCATAATGGAATAGATATTAAGTATAGACAAATCATATTAGGCCATAGTGATATTAAGATCGCTCAAATTTAGATACACGTAACTTCGGTCCATTTGAAAAACATAAAGAATCCTTCTGACAATTTAAATTTTTTCTAGCTTTGTACAAAAGAAAAATAAAATTATAAAAGTTGTTCATTATTGATAAAATTTTTAAAATTTGGAATTCAAAAGACTATCCTACCGGAATAAGAATAATAAATTTCTTTACTATTTTAAAAACTATTTGAGGCAAATAATTCCATCTTTGTTTTTTCAGAAAAAGTTACATTTTCAGCTAAATAAATTTGAAGAATTAAATTCAAATGAAAAAGAAGAATTACTCTTAAGGATAAATTACTACAACCAACTAAAAGAAAAATATAATCTTTCCCAAGATGCTCGAAAACTATCTGAAATAAAACTGCAAAAAAACTATAAGACCTATTATTTTGATTTGTATGAATATGGTCGGTATTTCAATCAGCATCTTAAAGGGCATTTTTTATTTGGAGATATTACCAAAACTCCCAAAGAACCTGGATTAGTAAAAAGTAGACCCATCAATAATCAAAATACTAATTCTATAGTATTAAAATGGAATAAAATAAGACACTTTACATTTATATCGAAGGATGATTTGCCATATACAAAAAAGAAAGACCAGCTTGTATTTAGAGCTAAAGTTCATTCTTCACAACCTCAGAGAATAAAATTTTTAGAAAAATACTATGGGCATCCATTGTGTAATATTGGCAAAGTAAACAACAATAGCCTAAATAAGCTTTGGATGGTTGAACGAATGACTTATAGCGAACAGCTCCAATATAAATTTATTCTATGTCTTGAAGGTAACGATGTTGCCAGCAACTTAAAATGGGTAATGTCCTCCAATTCTATAGCTATAATGCCTAAACCCAAATATGAAACATGGTTTATGGAAGGTCTGCTTATTCCAGACCAACACTATATTCTAATCAAAGATGATTATTCAGATTTAGAAAGCAGACTTAAATTCTTTTTAGACTATCCTGAAAAGGCAAGTTTAATTGTAGAAAATGCCAACAAGCATGTAAATCAATTTAAGGATCAAAAAAAAGAGGATTTACTTTCCTTTATGGTGCTCAATAAATATTTCACTAAAACCAATTAATAACTAGTAATAAAGATGGAAAAAACCTCTTCCTATTGTGAATATGTAAATACTATTGGTATGTTGGCTCAAGCCATCGTGGACCTCGAAAATAATCAACTTTCCCACAAACTTGTAAAACCTATTGATTACCAGTTTGAATATAGGTGCTGAATGGACGTTTTTTAATAAAGTTGGCCTTTGCCAATCCATGGTTATTTGAAAAGCGCATTCTTGAATCTCTGAATGCCCATACAACGACGGCACCCAAAATCATTCAAGGAGGATTAAAGAATAATGTCATTCGACCGTTCCATCGGCAACGATTAATTTTAGAATTCTGCCCGGAGAGACCATTCCTTACGTGAACCACATATTGAAAATAGCATATCCAATAAAATAGAAATAGTACCTGTTGGTTTCTTGACCAATCCTTCGCCAGTCTCAAGAATTGATTCTTAGGTATATGCCACCCTAGAAAAAACTATACGGAGTATATTTTCCAACAGCATTGTCGTACCTGGTTTGGTCGAAGGGGGTAATGATGTTCCCTATTTTTATGAAATTTTGGATGATGTCTATCGTTTTTTTGCCATTCGGGTTCAATCTGAAAGTATGACACGCTTGCAAGGTATTGACGAAAAAATAAGTAAGGACAACTACAAGGAAATCATTGAGTTTTCTTACCATTTGATCAAGAAATTTAATAAAAATTAAGCTTTTTTTGATTTTGCAAAGCGTAGCATATAGTAATAGGATCTTCACGAGAAAGTCACCTGATCCTATTGATCACTATCAGATCAGAGGATAACATTAAAAGCGTCATTATTATA
>Ga0209630_10000118_pt1 | contig 92238 bp, 71 predicted proteins | sample COG_01_FD_184745 | JGI IMG/M metagenome (GOLD analysis project Ga0209630, IMG submission 184745) | Pelagic Microbial community sample from North Sea - COGITO 998_met_01 (SPAdes) (version 2) | ecosystem: Environmental > Aquatic > Marine > Neritic zone/Coastal water | place: Helgoland, sampling...
TAAGAAGAGTTTTGGATCGTACCACCTGATTCAGGTGAAGGGAGGTGAGGGGTGCCTGAGTAAACACGGATAGAACCTATCGCTCCTTTACGTGAAGCTTTGTAGGGTAAGTCTTGGCCGGTACCGGTTTCAGTATTAAAGTCTCTGTAATTATTGTATCCGTATGCAAGGGCCATAAAGTAGTAAGTGCGGTAGTTTACCAGCTTATTGTCACCTTGTGCAAAAACATCTGTAGTCACTCTAAAACTGTGAGAAACTCCTTCATTTTGTCCGTTTGCCATAAGATTCGGTACAGAAACCCCCATCACGGCATCAAAGGTGTAATTCACAACATGATCAACTTCGTTAGAGAGGTCACATTGAAAAATAAGCCTAGCTTTTGCCACGTCAGATAAGTCTGAAGGCGAAACTGCACCATCTGCGAGTTGGTAGATTTGATATCCCTCGAAAACATAGGATCTATTCAGATCTGAAAGCAGAGAGCCATCCTCTAATTCTTTCGGAATCGATGGATCTATCGCTGTATATTCTTCGTGGAAGTTGTTTGAGATTGCATTCTCATTTGTAAGGTATAAAATCAACTCATTCTCCAATTCTTGGATACTAACATCAGGCGCATCAGGTCCGCTCACAATTTCAAAGCAGTTGTCGAAAAGCGACTGTGCCTTATCATCGGCAAGACGAAGGAGTTTTACACTTTCGAATGGTTCACCCCCACCTGCACGCGCATACAACATCCCAACGGTGATGTTGTTGTAATCACCGGGCTCAAGTGTGAATGGTCCTGCAGATTGAAGGAATAGCCTATCTCCAGCTGGGTTTCCTGTTTCGTACTCTGACCACTCTTCAACATCTATACCTCCTGTTCCCCAATTGTACGGATCGGTGTCACTTGGAAACATATAATCTGCAGAAATATTTAATTGGGCTCCCGTAGAAGCACTAATCCCATCACCTCCGTAAGCCATTCGTTGGCCATTTTTCCAAAAACCCCTCATATAGTTATAGTAATGAGTCGAAGTTGTAGGCTGTCCATTGTTTCCATAATTCCAGTTATAGTATAAAAATTTACGCATCCCATAGCGCTCATTATCAACTACTCCATCACCGTAGCCGATACCAATTCCTTCGTAAGGGATCCCTAATGAATCTATGGCATCTGTAAATACATCCGTTAATGGATTATCTACTCCATCGGCATCTTGATATGGCCCCTCGAAAAAGTCTACCCCCATGGCTGGAGGATTTAAACCATATCCGATTGAATAACCTGTTGCCTCATCGAATTGATCTCCATTGTATGAGTATCCAAGTCCTCTTTCCACATCGCATCCCACATAGTCATCAACGTGTCCACCTAAATCTGAATCAACCCACTGAGCAAAATATGTTTCAGTAAGTGTTTGTGTACCTTGGTTGATGAGTACATAGTTGTAGAAGGTCATGTTATTTACCTCATCATTCGTTGAGAATACGAAAGCTTGCGCGCGGATTTCCATACCGATAGGTTCACCTTGTGACTCAGAGTGAACATTCCCCTTATCGTTAAAAATCCAGTAGTAGGTTTGGTCTCCATAAAGAGGAACTACATCTTCACGGCGACGCTGAGAACAGTCAATTTGTTGGAGAAAATCATACCACGGATAATCGCCATTTCCTGGATCATAGATTCCATTTTCATTGTAGTCCAAGAATGGACTTAAGTAAAAGTCTTGACCAAGCGCAGGATTTCCGTGAGCTGGGTATTCATAGAAATATGGAGGAATTACATAGCCTTCAGGGAAATCGGTTTCGAGAGTACCTTCAGCATCCGCATCGAAATATTGGCGATGCCGCATTGCATCTGCTCTGTAGGTGATCGTAAAATGGTCGTACTGTTGGCAGGTTGACTCTGACACCTCTGCTTCTCCAGTATTTGTGAGTGGTCCTGGCCAAAAATCATTTCCGGAATTTCTGTATTTAACCGCAGCTAGTTTAAGCTGTTGATCTGGAGAAATACCTCCGAGCCAAAGGGCTCCACCATAAACAACAGAAACTCCTTCATCCTTAGGCACGTAATGAGCCCCTTTATCAATCGCTCTATCGTACCAAAGAGTCCCTCCATTTTCTATTAATGCCCTTACATTATTCCATTCCAAATCCCTGAGTGCTGTTGCTGGGGCACAGGCCTCCGCTTTCGCTTGGGCTCTGTCTATATCCGGGTTAACAGGAATAGGGAGACCCTTTTGCATTTTTATCGTAGGAGTAGATTGAGAACTTTGGGCCAAAGGTTTTGTTACAAACGAAAAGACGAGAAAAATAGTAAGAAAATGTAGGATGTAAAAAGTTCGCATTTTGTTGTTCTTCAGCTTGTGAATATACAACTTTGTTTGCACAAGATTCAACTTACTTAAACAATAGGAATTAGTTGTGTTGGATCAGTGTATATAATCCAACCTTTTACTTCTGATTTTTCGATATCTTCAAGTAAACTAACATACTCACGAACTTGTTTCTCATGTGACACCCCCCCTGATTGTGTCGTTTTATAGTCTATAACATGCCATACATCATCGATCATAACGATCCGATCAGGTCTTAAAATTTTCCCTGATTTATCCACAAAATCAACCTCTACCTCTACGTGAATTCCCGGCTGAAAAAACATCTTAGCAGACTCTAAATCCATCACCCCTTGAACCCGTTCAATAATTTTATATCTGTCCTTTTCTGAAAATCTCAAACTTGACTCGAGGGAGTATTTTACATTTTTCCAATTGTCTAGGTTAACTATTTTTTCTAATATCTCATGAACATGATAACCTAGCTGCAATGCATCTAATCCGTCGGGGATGACCTCCTCTCCTTCACTTGGTGGAACCGTCACAAGATGATTAACAGTCTCCCCTGTGGATAGACTGCTGAGTTTAATGTGATTTATCTCATCAACTTTATCCTCGCTAACAAGAGCTTGTCCAGGATCGCTTTCTGTTAACTTTCCACAAACGACGCCCCCTCCTTTAACACCTTCTAAAGACTTCACAATCAACTCACCAACGGACTTGACTTTACTTCTATCAAAATCCTCCTTTTCCAATTCTATAATAATATCTAACCTTTCAACAGGCCTTGTAAAGGCGACATACGCAACATTTACCGAATCTAGAATCACTCGATTAACTTCTTCAACTCTTTGGTCTTCTACAGCAGTATTTATCATATCATAGTTCTCAAGCATAGCGGCATTTAAAGGCATATTCGTTTCCTCATTAAGTTCAACGGGGATTACACCTCTAAATTTCGTGTAGTCTTTTACAGTTAAGAGAACCATCGTCACCTTAAAGGCAAGTCCCTTGGCCTTATGAACAGTCATAATATTGACAGCATCCGAAGTAGAGGTGGTTATCACACTCCTTTCTTTCCCTTTCGCATCCCAAAGTCTTAAAAATCCGTGAAGGCCACTCTCTTCAGAACCAGAAACTTCTCTCGCTAGCTCTAAAATACCTTCTGTATAGGCTGGGAATTTGGTTGTAATACTCATCTGCTTACACACATGCCCTAAAAATGCCACTAAAGGTTCCGACGATTTTTCAATTGCCTTTAAATTAGGGAAAAGCTCATGCAACATACCGTGGGTATCTAAATTGCCAATTGACGTTTTGTGCCCATTCACTGTGCTAGATTCTACTTTCTTTATGGTCACATATTTTTCTAAAAAATATGCCTCATCCACAGCTTTCTGTGGGTTGTCCTTTTCATGATTCGATAGAGCAGCCACACACTGTAAAATAGTCGTACCTAACCTATTGTCTTTAGGCCTCAAAAGCCACCTTACCAATGCAACGACTGCCAATGGCCCTGGATGTCTTCCCAAATGCAAAGACTCCTCGGTCATCGGTTTAAATTCTGTTTTCAGAAGTTCTTGAGCAATCATAGCACCTTCACGATTCGTCCTGACAAGAATAGTAATATCTCCTGGCTTAAAGCCTTGACCTACATAATCCCTTAGCCTTCTTATAATAACCTCTATATGCTTATTTCTCCTCTCTTTAACTGTAGCTTCAATTACCAACTCCAAATTTACAGCTCCAGGAAACTCCTTTATTGGGTTTTGTTGTTGCTCATCATACACCTTCTTTAATGTATCGGGCAAATGTTTAGATAATTCATGAAACAAGCTGTTATTCCAATTCACAATTTCAAAACCCGACCTGTAATTATCCCTTAAATCTTTTTCATGATGAAAATAGTGATTAGATAAAGACGTTTGAGCATCTTCTAACGCTATTCCTAAATCATCACCTTGTAAATTCGGGAGATCCATGAGTTGTTTATAATCTCCATTTCTCCATCTATAAATAGCCTGCTTACTATCTCCTACCACAAGTGTTTTATGATCTGAGCCCACAGCGTGATCGTAAAGAACAACAAGGTTGTGCCACTGTGTAATTGAAGTGTCTTGAAACTCGTCCATAAATATGTGGGCATATCTATTGCCAAGTCTTTCATAGATAAATGGGGCGGGATTGTTACGCACAATTTGAGCAATCATATTGTGCATCGAATCAAAAGTCCGAATGTTGTTTTCTGTTTGGACTTTTAAAATTTCTTTATGAAGCTCTGAAAGGGTCCCCATTAAATCTAAGCGCTTCCCCAATTTTTTTGCCAAAAGATACCTTTTGCCATTGTCCGTCTCAGGCAGCATCTCTATGGCAGCTAGAAAAACCGGCATTAAATACCCCCCTAATTCTTGTGCCTTCAACACCAAATCATTCGGAGAATTTTTCCTAATCATCGACTCAGGATTAGTTAGATGCTCACGAATTGTCACTTTCAACTCTTTGATTCTACCAGAGCTAAAGCTTCTTAGATTTTTAGGGACTCTACCTGCTGAGAAATCTGAATCTTCCATACATAGCTCATCTATTTTAACGAGAGCAGCTATTGATTTTTCTTTCAATAAATTCTCTGCAAGGGAGGTGGTTTTTTTTAACTCTCTTGAAATTTCTTTAAACTTCTCAGGAGAAATATCTTTGAAAGAATCTACTACCTTTCTCATGTTTTCTTTAACAGCAGCAATCCCTAATTCATTGAGAGGCCTTCTCACCCGGTAATCCTTATCTTCTTCAATCTGTAGATTAGCGAAGCCCTCTAAAAGCCCAGTTATGGCCTCATTCCCTTTGACTCCTACCCTTTCTAGAAGGCTAGTCACCGCATCATCAATGACTTGGTCTGAATTTAACTCTATCCTAAAATCCTGTTCTAGGGCCAAATCTCGAGCGAAAGTTCTCACCAAACGATTGACAAAACTATCGATCGTCATAACAGAAATATCACTATATCTGTGAAGCATCTCTCTTTGCAGAGACTTTGCTCTTGCGATCAGCACTTCCTCGCTGAGTTCTAAATTCTTTTTAAGTTCAGATAACTTATCTCCCCCTCCGTCGGCGAGATGCTTTAGATCTTCTAAAATCCTTTCCTTCATTTCCGCCGCTGCCTTATTCGTGAAGGTGAGAGCAAGTATTTTGCCAAAGGCCCTTTTGTCGCCATCATATAAAGCACATTCTAAATACCTTAAAACAAGACGATAGGTTTTTCCAGATCCGGCTGAAGCCCTAACTACTTCAAACCTCTTAGATGATGCTTCCATTTTCAGTCCTATAAATTACAACTTTTTTTGAGATAAATAACATTAAATGATGCAACTATTTTTAATATTTGTAGTTATATGAATATGCAAGCATTTACAAACAGAGTAATCGTAACATTAACTTTTCTCGCCGTACTTCTTACTTTAGGATGTAGAGAAAATAATGAAAGTGGAACAATTAACCTCAACACGACCCTTTCTTGGCACGGCGTAGAATTATCTATCGGAGATACTGTTTATGATTCCATGAATCGACCTGTAAGGCCCGAAAAATTGTATTGTTACGTCAGCAATATTTCATTGCGAAATGACGAAGGAGAATGGGTCAACTCATCTTCAATATCCAGATTAGACTTTATCCCATTTTCCGCAAATGCAACTGGTGAGTTTATTTCAAAAAAATTACGTTGTTCTGATATGTTTAACGCAATTAAGTTTAATGTCGGGGTTCCTTCAGAATTAAATCAAGGTGTTGATCCCACATCCTACCCTAATAGCCACCCTTTAAGCGTCTCAGGTTCGGCTGGAATGCGCTGGGACATGAACAACAGTTACTTTTTTGTAAAATTTGAAGGTAAATTGGCTGAGGAAGAAGGCGGATTAATCGAGATTCCTTTTGCCTTACATCCTGCAACAGATCCTCTTAACAGAACTGTCGTAATAGAAACGAATGCGTTTTCTTTTCACGCAAATGATGACTTAGAATTCCAATTTGATTTAGATCTTGGACTCGCGCTTGAAGGTAGTGCGGGAGATATCGATCTAAGTCAAGTGGGGCATTCTATGGGTGAGGTGCCTAAAGCAATCATGTTTATGGACAATCTGACAACATCATGGACTTTAGCAGAATAAAACGATGAATTCAAATAGACTGTCTCGAATCACAGTCAGTGGATTTTTGATTTTCATAGCCGTTTCTTCTGGATGTGATTGTGGAAACAACCCCGCTTGGGAACCCACGTCATATACGATCGAGATTCCAGCTTTTTTCCCTCCGATGGATATCCCTGCAGACAATGCAATGACAGAAGAAGGGATTAAATTAGGGAGATTGCTGTTTTGGGAAAAATCCCTGTCGCTAGATCACTCTATATCTTGTGGTAGTTGTCATGCTCCTACCTCTAATTTTTCTGACCCCAACCAATTTAGCTCAGGTGTTAATGGCACTTTAGGTAGTCGAAATGCAAGTGTAATTATTAACCTAGGTTGGTCGTCGTCATTCTTTTGGGATGGAAGAGCGATGACCTTAGAAGATCAAATCCGCGATCCTGTCGAGCACCCCCTTGAAATGAATGTTGCTTGGGACGTTGTTGTGGATAGGTTGATGAATGATGATTTTAGTGAGCTTGACTATCCACAAATGTTTTTTGACGCTTTTGGCACAGAAATAATTACCGAAGATTTAACAGTAAAAGCTATAGCTCAATTTATAAGGACAATGATTAGTGCGAATAGCAAGTTTGACAAATGGAGGCGTGGTGAAACAGATTTAAGTGATATAGAATACCTCGGATATCAACTGTTCCTCAAAGAAGGTGGAGATCCCGAGATAAATCCAGGTGGAGAATTCGGAGCTGATTGTTTTCACTGCCATGGAGAAGCGGGCCTTCAATTTTCAGATTACCTTTTTCACAACAATGGTTTAGACCCATCATTTGAGAATGACCCTGGAAGGGTCAACGTAACTGGTTTTGTCTTAGATTCTGGGCTTTTCAAAACCCCAACGCTCAGAAATGTCGCTTTAAGCGCACCATATATGCATGATGGAAGGTTTAATTCTCTCGAAGAGGTTGTAAACCACTATAATAGCGGTGGTGTTAGCTCATCAACAATTGACACCTTTATGAAATACACAACTGGTGGATTAGAACTGGCGCCTCAACAAAAAGAAGCTCTTATCGCATTTTTGAATGCGCTTACAGACACTACCTTTATACAAAACCCCGATTTCAGCAATCCGCACTAAACTGTTCTAACCTCCATTTTGTTTTTATAAAACGTAACCTAAAGTCCGTTAGACTCTTAATAAAGGTCATGTATAGTTATTAAACATTTCGTCACTCGACCCTAATTATGTTGTTAACGTTTACGCTAACACTTGCGTACAATATTAGATCTGACTTTTCAGGATTTACCAATCGAGATTTGATTCACTTCAGGTTCTAGTTGGATATTGTATTTTTCCTTCACAGATTGCATGATGTCTTCTGCTAAAGCCCAAAGCTCCTTTCCTGTAGCTCCTCCATTATTCACTAGCACCAGAGCTTGGTGCTCGTGCACTCCGTGAGTTCCCCTATCGTGACCTCTCCAGCCAGAAGTGTCGATAAGCCAGCCAGCCGCTAACTTCACCACCTCTCCATCTATAGGATAATTAGGTATTTCAGGGTATACTGCTTTAAGCTTGTTAAAATCTTCTTTTTTTACAATTGGGTTTTTAAAGAAAGAACCTGCATTTCCTATAACATCAGGGTTAGGTAACTTAGAGTTTCTTATCTTAATTACAGCTTTCGCAACATCAAGATGAGTTAGATCTATCTTATTGATTTCGGAAATCTCATCCTCAATTGCCCCATAGCTAGTTCTAAGAGGAGATTCGCGATCAAGATTATATGCAACTCTAACTATTATCCACTCTCCCTTTAACTCACTTTTAAAAACAGACTCTCTATAACCAAGTTTACATTCCTTGAGATTAAATCGCTTTAGCTGACCCGTTTTAATTTCTATCGCCTCTAACCATGAGAAGACATCTTTAAGCTCAACTCCATAAGCTCCAATGTTCTGCATGGGGCTAGCTCCAACACAACCAGGGATTAAAGCTAAGTTTTCAAGGCCACCCCAACCATTGGCTAAAGACTTTAATACGAATTCATGCCAATCCTCTCCGGCCTCTACCACAACTTCAAGCCTTCTTCCATCATCGCTTGATACATCTACTCCTTTGCTGTTCATCTTAATTACTAAACCTTCAAAGTCATTGTGAAAAAGCATATTGCTTCCTCCACCAAGTATTAAAATTTCTAAATTATTGTTTTGGGCATATCGCAGGGCTTCCCTGATATCATCGTCTTTCTCAACTTCAACATAGTGACTCGCAAAAGCAGGTACATGAAAAGTTAAGGAAGAAGTTAAATCTACTTGAGTTTCTACTTTCAATCAATTGATCTTATTCTTGGTTTAAACCAAAGGTGTGCCACTCCAAGAATGCATGGAGTCTTAAACATTAATGAAAAAATCTGTTAGAGTTGGGTAAATATTGTCATTTTTCCAATCTAAATGATGGCTAAAGCTACAATACAAATGATAAAAATAATACCTTTGCGTCGTGACATTAGAAAAAACAAATCTTAAAATAAAAGAGCGGGCACTCGCTTTAATGGAGTCCCAGAGTTGGAAAGATGCACTCGAAAAATGGGAGGTTTGGTTTCGTGAAACTCCAAACGCTAATGCTGACGCTAATGCTTTGCACGATAGAGCTATCTGCAAATTCCACCTATCTGATACTGTTTCAGCGATAAAGGATCTTGACTCCGCCGCTGAATTACAGCCAGAATATGGATACCGATTCTCTTCACGTGCCTGGATGAAGCAAGCGAATGGAGACACCGATGGTGCGATATCTGATTATAAAATCGCAATCGAGCTTGAACCAGATGATGTCGTGAACCAAAATAACCTCGGTATTCTAGAAGAGTCAAAAGGGTATAAAAGTCAAGCGAATAAGCGGTTTAAAATTGCTGATGGTGCAAGTAAAATGACCGTAGATAAAACGGAAGACCATGACACAAAAACAATTCTTAGCGAAATGAAAAGTGTTTATAAGAGTAAAGAATCTCTGAAAAATTGGTTAAAATTCATTCTAAATGGGTTTACCTTAAAGGACTGAATGAACACTTTAACAGTGACTCAAAAACATTTACCTACTCTTAGCAAAACTTCTTTTTTAGAAGAACTTGCACTTACTGTTCTCAACAATAAAAACATGGGAGCATGTGCTGTTGTTCTGCCAAGCTTTAGGAGTGTAACTTCCTTCAAAAGGGTGTTTACTAGGAAAGCTACGAAAGCTTGTCGCATGCCACAAGTGATGACATTAGGAGCTTTTATGGAAGGTAATGGTGAGTTTCAAATTGCTGACAACCTTGAGATTTTAGCGAGGTTGTATCAAGTGCAGCTTAACTATACCAAAGAGAAAAAAGACTTTGGCTTGTTTTTAAATTGGGGTTCGGTAGCTCTCGCAGACTTCCATCAGATTGACCATCACATGAAAGATGCAAATCAGGTGTTTAAAAACCTAAGGGACATTAAGGAAATTGAGGAGTGGAGTTTTGACACTTCTAAGAAACTTACTGAAGACCAAATCTCTTTTATGAATCAGTGGGATAGACTTCCGCACTTCTACAAAGATCTCCATGAAAGGCTGAAGCAAGATGGAATGACGACAAAAGCGATGCTGAGTTGGGATGTAGCTAAAAAAGGAAATGTTCAAAAATACAAGACTGTTTATGCCGCTGGACTTGCAGCTATCACACCAAGCGAAAAACTGTATCTAACAAAATGGCATGAAGCGGGAAAGCTCATTTATCTTCCAGATGCAGATGTTTCCTATGTTCATGAGGGTCAAATAGAAGCGGGATATTTTATTAGAGAGCTTGGTGAATTTTCATACAATATTCCTGATAAAATCTCTCAATCACCTCCAGACGTTGAGATAATAGGATGTAGTTCTGTTATGAGTTCTTGTCAGCTTATACGACAAATTGTACTTGAGCTCAATGAAGATGAGAAAAATAAAACTGTCATTGTATTGCCCGATGCTGGAACCCTACCGGTTTTATTACAAGCACTTCCTAACAATGAAGTCGGCTATAATGTAACAATGGGGCTTAGCATTCGTGAAACTCCTATCTCACCTTTCTTAATTCTCATTGACAGAATGACTGCAAGGTCAGACAAAGGGTGGAGATTTGAAGAGCTCGTGTCCCTCGCGAGCCAGCAGGTTGTTTTAGAATATACTGAAAAGACGACTTCTTTTAAATCTGATTCTACAAATTCGTTACACGAATTGGCCAAAATGAATTCAGGATGGGTAGCTATGACAACCATTGAGGAAGTTTCTGATGGAGCTTTTTACTCGCTTTTACAAGACCTTCAACCATTAAAAGCTCAGGGAGCGAAAGAATTTCTTAGAGGATTAGATGATTTTTCTAGAAAAATCGAAGAAAATCTACAGAAAAGTAAAAATCCTTGGATTAAAGCAGGTTGGACAAGTGTTAGAAAAGTGGTAAGTATCATGCTTCGCCTACAATCCGATCTCAATCCGTGTAATAGTGCGAGCGATGTACGGGCTTTAATGCATAAACTACTTGGAGGTGAGAAGATCAATCTGATAGGTGAACCTGCTAGAGGTTTACAAATTATGGGGCTTACAGAAACTCGAGCCTTGGACTATGATAGAGTAATCATCATGGATTGTAACGAGGGAATACTTCCTAAGCATGAAATTATTGACAGCTATCTGCCTGCAGATTTAAAGTATTCTATCAATATGCCAGGTAGGCATGAACGAGAAGCCGCTTACGCCTACAGCGTTTATCGACTTTTAAATCGCTCCACTAAAGTCCAACTTTTATATCGGACTTGCGGAAAGGGTTCTGAAGAAATGAGCCGATATCTTCAACAATTTATTCATTCTTATAAACCAATAAAAGACAAGTTTACGAAATCAATTTTCAGTATGCCCAGCCCTAAAGCTCGGCCAGAAATACCTGTAATTACGCTTACTGAAAAAATGAGAGAACGAATTGAGGTTTGGGCCAAAGAGGGGATATCCCCCTCGGCATTAAACAAACTCCTCTCATGCGAAAGAAACTTTATTTACCGGTATTTATTGAGACTTTTAGAACCAAATGAATTGGAGGAACGTTTAGAGAGTAGCACTTTGGGGTCAATTGTGCACCACGTATTTGAACACGGATTAAACAAAGCTCTCATGCAAACTTTGCAACCTCATCATATCAAATCCATTCTTAAAAATTTAGATACCTTTTTAGACAATGCTGTTGATCATTGCTATAAACATGGGGTTTCAGATAGTGGTGAAAATCTATTGTTAATCCGTTCTGCAAAGTCAACGATTAAGAAGATTTTAAACCAAGAGCTTTTAGAATTGAATACAGGAAAAACAGATCCAATTACAATTACCGGATTAGAGGATTCTTTCGAAGCTACATATTCATTGGTTGACGGTGGGGAAGTTAAATTTTTCGGATACGCTGACAGATTAGAGGATGTCGCAGGAGTAACCAGAGTTGTAGATTACAAAACAGGAATTACTACCCAAACTGATTTGAATTTAAAAGTAGATTGGGATATTGAGGGAGGAAAACTCGACAAAGGGAACGCTTCAAAAGCCCTTCAACTTCTTGTTTATTGCGCAATACTTCTCAATGATGAATCTCTCAGTGAGATTAAAGCTTCCATACGATCAGGTAGAAATGCCCGTTCAGGATTACTTGACTTAAAAATAGGTAAACGCACAGAAATAAATCGTGAGGATATCGATATGTTGATAGATTGGATATCAAATAGATTGTCTAACTTTAAGGAAGATGGTAGAGAAATTTCTCACAACGAAGATTCTCACTATTGTGAATATTGTGTTGTCCTTGACCCGCCTATAATTTCTTATTAATCTATTTAATTTGAAACCTATAACAAAAAATAAAAAAGTGTTAATCATCACCTATTACTGGCCTCCATCGGGAGGAGCTGGGGTTCAGCGATGGTTAAAATTCTCTAAATATCTACCTGAATTTGGGTGGGATCCTGTTGTTTTCACTCCTGAGAACCCAGATGTCCCCGTGGAGGATATAACTTTATTAGGAGAAGTCTCATCTTCAGTCCAAGTTCTTAAGACTCCTATTTTTGAACCTTCAAGAGTAGTCTCTTTGTTTGGTAGAAAAATGTCCACAACAAGGATGGGGGCTTCAAACAAATCTAGAAATCAAACTTCAATTATTAAGGGTTTCATCAGTTGGGTCAGAGGGAATCTCTTTATTCCTGACGCTAGAGTAACGTGGGTTAAACCTGCTGTGAAGTATGTAAACAAGTGGATTCGTGAAAACCACATCGATGCAATAATTACTACTGGACCACCACACAGCATGCATCTTATAGGATTGGGTGTGAAAAAAACATACCCGGAACTAAAATGGATTTCCGATTTTAGAGATCCTTGGTCGGATATGGACTACTTGGATGACTTTAAGATGGGTAATCGAGCTAAAAGAAAGCTCATTGAAATGGAAAAAAAGGTTGTGGAGTATTCTGACAAAATTACAATCACCTCTCCTTCTATTGTAAAAACACTCTTAGGTGACGGCAACAAAGAAAAGGCCGTTTTAATACAAAATGGTTGGGATAGTGTTGATTTTGAAGAAGTGAAAGCGCCTGCGAATCAATCTACAGTTTTTAAAATTGGACATTTCGGTTCGCTTTACGGTTCGCGAAATGTACCTGGTTTATGGCGTGCCGTAAAAAAATGGAATCTAATAGAACGTCTTAAAATAGAAGTCTACCTGGTAGGATCAGTAGGCGAGGAGATAAAGTTGGAATTAAAAGATCATCCACACGTAAAGTTTATCCCCTCACTTTCTCACAAACAATCTGTAATTGAAATGGTTGGCTGCGATGCACTCCTTTTAGTCCAAAACGACACCGATGCTTCGAGAAAATGTACTCCTGGGAAAGTGTTCGAATACATCGCTTGTGAAAGACCTATTCTTAGTATTTGCAATAGTCCCAGCGACCTTGCGACGCAACTGAAAAATTGGGGATTGCCATTTTGCGATCACGAAGACGAAGATGCCGCATATGAAATGCTGAAAAAAATAACGAAAAATGATGCCCCTCTCACAGTAGACCCATCACCATATGAGAGAAAGGCTTTAACGAAGAAACTGGTAGATGAGTTGGAACTTCTAACGAATCACAGTTAGACCCATTCTGCTGGTAAACACCTAGTCAACTACCCTTAGCCAGTCTTGAGTTCTATAAACAAACCAAATGTATCCTCGAACTTTCAGCACGTCTAATTCCCCCTCTTCTAACCACATTTCGCAATCGTAAATAGAACCTTTCTTAGGATCGCAAATTGTTCCATCTCCCCATTCCTGAGTTTCGCCCTCAGATAAAACCATGTTTCTTACTATTTCCATACCTAGGGCAGGCTGATCTTTCCTGTCGTCGTCACACTTATCACAATGTGGGTTTTGGTCTTCGTCTGGAAGGCGAAATAATTCTATTACCGTACCGAAAAACTGACCGTCTCGTTCGACAATTTCAACAACGCTTTTAATGCGACCCGTTTCGTCGTCGATGGTTTTCCAACGACCATCAATTGATGTTTGGGAAAAAGAAGTGAAAGATATTAGGAAGAAACATCCTAAGAGGTAAAAATGTTTTGATTGAATCATAAAGCTAATTACGTCCTTTTAAAACATTATTGCAAGTTGCTTCTGGCTTCATTTCGCGCTTTATGAACACTCACGTTAAATTCAAACCCCAAGAGAAGGATTGAGCTATTTGCATTTACCCACACAAGTAGCAGTAAAAACGTTCCTAAAGAACCATAAAGCCTATTATAACTATCTAAATAAGTAATAAAAGCTCCTAACCCTACTGACAACAAAACAATTAAGATTGTAGTCATCGTAGCCCCAGGAGTGATAGTCCGCCATCTATCACGATCAGGATTGCCGAAGTGGTACAAGATCGAGACTGAGAAATACACGAGAATGAGGGACATCGTCCACCTTGCAATATTAAGCCAGGGTAGAAGTTCGCCAGGGAGCAAACCTTTATTTGAAAGCCATGTCAACCCTTGGCCACTAAATCCTATAAGGAATACTGCAACTCCAAGCATTACAACTAGGATAACTAAAAGGAAAAGTGAAATAAAATAATACAACATCGGATTTCCCTTTTTTTCCAATAAATAACTTGCATTAAACCCTGTTAAAATGGCATTCACACTATTCGACGCATAAAAGGCAGTAAGTACAAATCCTATCGATAAAATCGAAATGTGACTTTTTTCAAGAAGATCATTTACTGTTAACTCAAATAAAGACACCGTCTCTCCTGGGAAGAATAAAAGCAGTGCATCCATCACATCATTTGTTTCAAGAGGCGTATGAGGTAAGATACTCAAAAGCAAAATTATAGCTGGAAAAAAAGCCAATAGAATCCTATAAGAAATAGAGGCCGCTCTGATAGATACTGATCCGTTTATCAACCCAAGACCAAAAAATCTCAACACATCATAGAGGTTCATACCTTCAACTCCCCAAGGACTAATAGACCTTAAAAAAAACTTTGTTCGCTTTACTATCGAGTTAGACTCAATCCATTTGGGGATATTATTTGACATGCGGGGTGCTCTTCAAACTTAAATCTAAGCTTTTTACCGAGTGAGTCATATATCCCATACTCACAAAATCCACACCCGTTTCTCCATAATCTCTAACATTAGTAGGTGTAATTCCTCCAGATGCTTCAAGAGAAACCAGGTGGCTATATCTCTCTACTGCCTTGCTGACCTTGTTAGGATTGAAATTATCGAGTAAAATTCTCTCAATGGGTATTCCTAATTTTACTGAAGCTGAGATCGCATCCTCAATTTCCGTGAAAGATCTCGATTCGATCACTAAGGGCAATTCTTGTAAAGCAGGAAATCTGTCTTTTAAATATTGTGCGACTTTTTCAATAGCACTTGCCATACTACCGGCATAATCCACATGATTGTCCTTTAATAGGATCATGTCATATAACCCCATTCTGTGATTTACACCTCCTCCCATCACGACAGCTTGTTTCTCAAATGCTCTCAGCCCTGGGGTAGTCTTCCTTGTATCTAAAACCCTTGTAGGAGTTCCTTCTAACAACTTAACTACTTCTGATGTTCTTGTTGCTATTCCGCTCATACGTTGCATAAAATTTAAAGCCAAACGCTCTCCTGTTAAAATATCCCTTGCCAACCCATCTAACTCTATCACTACATCTCCAAACTTTACTGAACTACCGTCGTTGATTTGAGCTGTAAAATGTATTTCTGGGTTTACCTGATAGAAGACTTCTCTTGCCACTTCCACTCCAGCTACTACACCACTTTCTTTAGCTAAAATGTATCCTTTTTGGGCTAAATCAGCTGGTACACTTGACTCAGATGTAACATCACCTGAACCTAAATCTTCATTTAGAGCAAGAGAAATAAAATTCTTCATATCAACATTAAGCATAGTGCGAATATACTACCCTCAAAACCGTAACTTCACACTGTGCAAATTTCAATAATAGCAACGGGAAAAACAAATGCGGTTTGGATTAAAACTGGAATTGAAGAGTACGCAAAACGTATGAATCGCTATGGACGATTTGCCATTGTCGAAACGCCCAACTTGAAAAGTAAATTTGCAAAAGCCGATTCTAAACGTGTGATGAAAGAAGAGGCCATACTGCAAGCTAAAGCCCTAGAAGGAGTAGATTACCTTGTTTTATTAGATGAACACGGAAAAGAATACACATCTATAGGCCTTTCTAATCAGATACAAAAACTTCAGGTAAGAGGACTGAAACATGTTGCCTTCCTTATTGGAGGCCCTTACGGATTCGATCCATCGATTAAATCAAGAGCTAATGAACTTTGGGCTTTGGGGACGTTGACTTTTCCGCATCAACTAATTCGGATTTTTGCCGTAGAACAAATCTACCGCGCCCACACTATTCTAAAAGGCGAGCCCTATCATCATCCATAAAAATTCAAGCATAAAAAAAAGCCAACCGAAGTTGACTTTTTAAATGGTCTTTTCACGAAGATATTCCCCGAGCTGTTCTTGAACTCTTACTGAGCTAATATCGTAACATGGTTATTGAGAACTTCTACTGTTCCACCATTTACGTCAAAGGTCATTTCTTCGTCATCAGTTTTTAAAGTAATCTCACCTTTTCGCAAAGTCGTTACTAAAGGCGCGTGATGACTCAAAATTCCCAGACTTCCATCTGAACCAGGAAGACCTATATATGTAGCTTCTCCTTCGTAAAGTTGTTTGTCAGGTGTAAGAATGTTTACTGTCATACTGCTTTTGCTTCTGCGAGCATTTTCTCTCCGTCAGCTATAACCTCTTCGATAGTTCCCTTAAGGTTAAATGCTGCCTCTGGATACTTATCTAATTCACCACTAAGAATCATATTGAACCCTTTGATTGTGTCTTCTATAGGTACGAGAACACCCTCGATTCCGGTAAACTGAGTCGCTACGTGGAAAGGTTGAGATAAGAAACGACTAATACGACGTGCTCTATTTACAGCTTGCTTGTCTTCTTCTGATAGCTCATCCATTCCAAGAATAGCAATGATATCTTGAAGCTCTTTGTAGCGCTGTAGGATTTCTTTCACATCCTCAGCACATTTGTAATGCTCCTCTCCTATAATTTCAGGATTCAAAATCCTAGATGTAGAGTCAAGTGGATCTACCGCTGGGTAAATTCCGAGACTCGCAATCTTACGAGAAAGTACCGTCGTAGCATCAAGGTGAGCAAAAGTAGTCGCGGGCGCTGGATCAGTAAGGTCATCTGCAGGTACATAAACGGCCTGCACAGACGTAATAGAACCACGCTTTGTAGATGTGATACGCTCTTGCATAACCCCCATCTCAGTAGCAAGTGTTGGTTGGTAACCTACAGCTGAAGGCATACGTCCAAGAAGAGCTGATACCTCAGATCCAGCCTGAGTGAAACGGAAGATGTTATCGATAAAGAATAGGATATCACGTCCTCCAGTCTCCTCATCTCCATCACGGAAATACTCAGCAACAGTTAGTCCTGAAAGAGCCACACGAGCACGAGCTCCAGGAGGCTCATTCATTTGGCCAAACACAAGAGTAGCCTGTGAATTAACCAACTCTGACTTATCAACCTTGCTAAGATCCCATCCTCCAGCTTCCATGCTTTCAACGAAAGCATCACCATACTTGATAACTCCAGATTCAATCATCTCACGAAGAAGATCGTTGCCCTCACGAGTACGTTCACCTACTCCAGCAAATACTGATATACCCTCGTATCCTTTAGCAATGTTATTAATGAGCTCCATGATAAGTACAGTCTTACCTACTCCAGCTCCACCAAATAGTCCGATTTTACCACCTTTTGAATATGGCTCAATCAAATCGATAACTTTAATTCCTGTAAAAAGCACTTCAGATGATGTCGAAAGATCTTCGAATCTAGGTGCTGATTGATGAATGTTACGACCATTTTCTTTGCTCACATCACCAATTCCATCGATCGCATCACCCACAACGTTAAAGAGTCGGCCTTTAATTTCGTCACCTGTTGGCATTTGAATGCCTGTTCCAGTAGCGGACACATTCATTCCGCGACTTAATCCTTCAGTCGCATCCATAGAAATAGCACGAACAGTATGTTCACCAACGTGTTTCTGTGTTTCTAAAATGATTTTTGAATCCCCTGCATCAATTACTAGGGCATCTAAAATGTCCGGTAATTCAACTCCTTCTGGAAAACGAACATCTACTACAGGACCAATAACCTGTGATACAACCCCTTGTTTTGTTGACATGTTAATCGCGTTTAAGCTTGTATAATCGAGTGCAAAAGTACAACACCATTTATGAAATTAACACTCTATTTGACCATAACTTAACACTCTTGAAAGTTCACCTAAAAATAGAGAGTTTTTACTCGAAAAAACCAGTCGTTTTAACCATCGGCACTTTCGATGGTGTTCATGCTGGACACCGTGCCGTAATTGATGTCCTTAAAGCTAAAGCCAATAAAATAAATGGCGAAACAGCTCTGCTAACTTTTTCACCTCATCCAAGAGTTGTACTTCATCCTGATAACCACAATTTAAGATTGCTCAACACAAGGAAAGAAAAAGAAGCTCTTCTTGAAAATGCTGGACTCGATCATTTAATTGTAGTGCACTTCGATATTGCATTATCTCGTCTGACTCCATTAGATTATGTTCGTAAATTATTAGCTGAAGGGATTAAACCCACTGAGATCGTCATCGGAGATGATCACAGGTTTGGTAGAAATCGAGAAGGTTCGTTCAATAGCCTGAAAGAAATGGGGCTGATGTTTCATTTCAATGTCACAGCTTTAAACGCTGAAAGAATTCGTGAAATTCGAGTTAGTAGCACCAAAGCAAGAGAGGCAGTTATCAAAGGACAGATCGAACATGCAAATGATCTGTTATCTCACCCTTTCCCATTATCTGGCACTGTAGTAGAAGGTGATAAATTAGGCCAAACAATAGACTTCCCCACTGCGAACCTTAAGCTTTCTGACCCACTTAAAATCGTCCCAATGGATGGTGTATATGTTGTTTGGGCTAGAATAAATGAAGGTAAATGGATGAAGGGAATGATGAATATCGGGTGCAGACCATCTGTTATAAAAACCGCCGCTGGAGAAACGACCATTGAAGTTCACTTCATCGGATACGCAGGCAATTGCTACGGACAGGTTGTTGAAGTTCGTTTCGTCAAAAGACTGAGAGACGAAATGAACTTCAACGGACTGACCGAATTGAAAGCAGCACTTCGCAGAGATCGAGATGAAACCTTAGAAATATTACAATTTGAAGCTCCACCTGTATTATGATTTACGATAGATTACTCGGAATACTATTTGTAATAATGTTGAATTTCATTTCCCCATACACTAAAGCTCAAACAGAATTCAAATCTATAGAGTCAGCTCTCGAAGCTCATCATGCTGGTGAAATAGTTAAGGTTTTAAATCTAAAAAAGCAGAAACTTAAAATGATCCCGGAAGGCATTCAAGGTTTCACAGAGTTAATCGAACTTAGACTCGATAAAAACCAAATTGAAATTCTACCTGATTGGTTGAGTGAATTGAATCATCTTGAAATCCTTTCAGCTGAAAGAAATCAACTAACAGAATTCCCAAGTGTCATTCTAGATTTGGAAAATTTGAAGGAATTATATCTTGGGGACAACTTCATTACTGCAATACCCATAGATATTGATCTGTTAAAAAATTTAGAGTGGCTCGGGCTTTGGTCGAACTTGCTGCGGAGGTTCCCTAGTTCTCTCAGTGATATGCCTAAGCTTACAACATTGGATATTCTCTATAACGATATGACTTTTTCAGAACAAACCTGGCTGCTCGAACTTCTACCTCACATCAATGTTGAGATGTCCGAACCATGTCATTGCACTTTCGATGATGAATAATAACAAGTTCAGAATAGTCATTACTGGAGTAGAAAATTCAGGGAAGTCAACCTTAATTAAACCACTTGCAGAAAAATTTAATTGGCCCTTTATCCTTGAGTTGTGTCGGGAAAATGAAGCTGTGCTGAATGGCACTGAAACGTTTGAAACATTAAAAGAGCTTCATCAATTAGAGGAAAATAAATTTGAGGAAATTGTAAATTCTACATCTGCAAACGGTGTCTTCTGTGATACTGCTGGACTCGTTCTCGACCTGTGGGCTGAGTCAGTTTTTGGGAAACGTGTCACTACTAAATCTTCTTCAAGAAAAATCGATCTATACTTACTGTGTGAAACCATTGAAAAATGGGAGGACGACCCTATAAGACTTATCCCAAACCATCAAGAACGAGTTGAAAAAAACAATGAATTTAGAGCTCGGTTAGAATTTGAAAAAGTGCCTTATATCAATATTCCTGTGATGCCTTTAGAAGAAAGGGTTGAATTCGCCGAACGAAAAATCAAGGAGATCCTAGATGTTTAAAAACAAAGCACGGTTAATTGAGGTCGCCGCTGTAACTTTTTCTGTGGCCTACACTTGGATGTATTTAAAGGGTTATCTCCCATGGGCGTTTATCCCAGCTGCTCTGGGAGCTGGATTATTTGCTTACATCTGTTGGAATAAGAAAATATATGCCGAAAGCGCTCTCCAAGCTTTCTATATAGGACTGGCGGGGTTAGGCATCATAGGTTATGGCAATGATTTTCAGATTTCAGGATTGTTTCATCTCATTTTACTATCGGGTGCTGCTATAGGAACTGTGGTGCTTGGCGTCATACTTAAAAAAACTACAGATGCAATGTTGCCATTCTTAGATGCCTTTACTACGGTATTCAGTTTAGCTGCAACGTGGCTTATGATAAACATGATTCACGAGAATTGGTTGTACTGGATTGTGATTGATACCGTATCTATATATCTATACGCAAAAAGAGGACTCAAGCTTAGCTCGGTCCTCTTCTTACTATATCTTTTATTAGCTCTGGATGGCTATTTCGAAGCGATTTCTATTTTCTAATATTTCCTCCTTTTAAATAATAACTATCGAATAATAAACTTCACTGGTATCGTGTATTGAACGCTTACGCTTTTTCCTCGCTGTTGACCGGGATCAAAGCGTGGAAGTGTTTCCACGACTCTCTTCGCTTCTTTATCTAAACGTGGATCAACTTCACGTAATACTTTCACGTCCTTCACATACCCGTCTCTTCCAACAACAAAGTAGACAAATACTGTCCCTTGAATACCAGCATCCTTAGCGATATGAGGGTACTTCGTGTTTTTCGAAACATACCTAATAATCTCCATTTGAGTACACTGATGACGTTCATCGCCTCGCATGTTTTTACAAGCAGGTAGTGCAGGCATATTCTCAACGATCATAAATGGAGTGTCATCATCAACATCATCATCATCATCTATGATTTCAATATCTGTATCATCGTCCAGCTCGATATCTTCAATCTCTAATTCAATTTCGATCTCCTCTTCGTCATCGACAATCTCAATCACAGTTGTTTGCTGTGGTGGTGGTGGTGGTGGTGGTGGTGTCACCACGTTAACAGGAATCTCTTCATCTTCTAAAAGGTCAGCTTCAAAATTAATAGCTTGTCTTACTAAAACCTCATAGTTCGTCCATGAGATGGCAATTAAGATAAATGCCAGAGAAGCAATAAATCCAAGTGCACGCCAAGTTGAACGCTTATTTTCTAGGTCTGCTTTAGGTGTCTTCCTGCTAATCATGATTGTGATATTCTACGGTTCGAAATTACGGAATCAGAGGGGATTACTCCAGGGAAAACTCCATACACTACTCGAAAAATTACAAATCCCAATAATACTCCTGCGCAATCTGCAACTATATCAAGCAGTTCAGCCGATCTTCCCATTCTTAATTCTTGTTGCATAAACTCAAGTATTGTGCCGAAAATAGTACACACAACTAGTATTAAAGTCATTAATCGATAGTTTGTATCTATCAAGACACGAAGTTTAGAAAGGGTTATTGAAGTTGAAAGAGCTAAAATGGCAAAAGAAAGAATATGAACAAGCTTGTCAATTTTGTATGTCTCCCACCAAGAAGATCCCCCAACATCATTCCCAGGCAAGAGCAATAAACAAGTTAGACTTATTAAAATAAAAAGTAAAGGTGTAATCATTCTTAATATTCCACTGTTGTTCACTTTGCGCTTTCTTTTTGGCTTCTTGTTATTGGGGATCTGGCTCAATAGAAAATTACTTTCCTATTGCGTTTTTATAAGCTTCAGCATCCATGAGAGATTCTAAATCTGAAACATTTGACATCTTGAGCTTAATAACCCAACCATCTCCGAAAGGATCTGAATTGATCAGTGCAGGATCGTCATTCAGAGCTTCATTAAATTCAATCACTTTGCCCGCCAAAGGCAGAAACAAGTCACTCACTGTTTTCACGGCTTCGATTGTGCCAAACACCTCTTCAGCTTCCAACTCCTCCCCTTCAGTTTCTACCTCAACAAATACAATATCCCCGAGTTCTCCTTGTGCAAAATCTGTAATACCTACTGTGGCGATGTCACCATCTATCTTCACCCATTCGTGATCGGCTGTATACCGTAAATCTGAAGGAACATTCATTGTAATAAATTTTGCACAAAAGTATGCTATTGTGTAAGATTAAATCGAATTGCAACACCCGAATTAATATTCGAAGTATTAAAGGAAGTGGAAATCTTCGCCTTTGTTATTTGCTGGTCATAAAAAGCTCTCAAAGTTATCTTATCGCTAATCTCTAGATCACCTGAAAGTTTAATAGAAACAAGCGTTTGACCTGCAGTAACTTGATTTTGGCGTTCAACCATTTTACGAATAACAGTACTGTTATCACGAATATTAATATCACATCTAATTAAGAAATCAGTCTCCTTAAACATCTTAATTGGCAACTTGCCGTAGGTTTTCATAAACGGATTGCGCACATCTGCAAATTTGTATCCTACACCTATAACTATCCCTTTACTCTTTGTCTCTGTAATTTGATAATTGGCAAGACCAAAACTTATATTTCTATCACGTGTTAACTCAACTTTTACCTGTGGCTCATTATCAGAAGCTGTCTTAATGGTCATATCAAGACCTATAAGTGGAGACAATTGTTCCGATATACTTACGGTATTAAATTGTCTTTGAGAGATCCAATTTGAGTAATCTCCATTGTCCTCAATTGTCGGCAAACCGTTTTCATCTTCTTCGTACTGAAGATTTGTTGTGTATGACGTACTCATTGTTGAACGATATGAGTGTGAAAGATTAAATCTTTTGAAGGTCTTTTTCAGAGATGGTATTTTACTAAGTCCGTCATACGTAATTCTCCAGTTTGGAGCCACTGGAGCTTTAAAGACATCTAAAGGAACCGTACTTGGATCAATTCCTAAATACGCGCTCATGAAAGCCGGTATTGCTACATCTTGTGAAGTGGGACCCCAACCTTGGTAATAACCTGTTGGGTTAGGTTCATCTAGATTAAAAGTTTCCTCATTCAATCGAGAAGATATGATCAATCTACTCAGAAGTAAGTCGTCCCAAATCTCAGAGTTGTACTCCTCATCATCATTCATAAATGTCGTGGGCCAAGACATGACTGTAGCAGTAAAATTACCAGTTTCGTTAGGCGATTCATAAATCCAATCGTCTATATCCTCATCATATCTGAAGAAACTTTGGTGATTCCGTGAAGTACTTCTATTGGCCGTAAGCTCAATCTTAAAGTGCTTGATGGGCTCTAAATTTACTCTCACATTAAAGTTCTCTGTGAAGGATTCTGTGTATTGTTGATTGAGATAAGGCGCTTGAACTAACCAACCATTTGCAGCCGCGTCCATGGCGAAATCCGAATTCTTATCACCAAAAACATCTGTGTTTTGATGACCTATCAGGAAGAGCAATCCCGGAGATTCTAAATTTTCATCAAACCCTCCATATCTACTGGTTTCTGCAAATCCCGGCAGCATAATACCCTCGTTGCGAGAAAACGTTCCGCTTATACTTTGCAATCCCATTGCAAATCTTAGGATATGCTCTATCGGATTAATCTCGATCTTGTCCTTTTCTTCCTCGTCTTCTATTTCACCAAAACCATCTCTACTTTGGTTGCTTACATTCCTTGAGCTCGGTCTTTTCGGACGCTTGTTGTTGATCTCTTTTAGGAAAGGGACTCTATTGTATAGTTTGAGTAAATTGGCCTGACCATTGAGACTTAAATTTCTTGAATTTTGAATCGTAGCTCCAAGCGTGTCTTGAGCAAAAGGGGCTCTATCCCAACGAAATGAACTTTGATACCTGACGTCGCCAGTTACAAAATCCATCAGTGGTATTTTGTCAAATGGGAGCTTGTACGACCCGTTAACGTTGTGATTGTATGTCGTGACATCACCTGCGCTTCTAAGGTTTAATTTTACAGTGTCAAGGTATAGATTATATCCTTCTGGATCTTCCTCTTGAGTTGGAATTACTCCTGCGGGTTCACCAATAAGGGCAGAAGCCTGACCTGTATAGTCGAATTTAAGGGCTTGGGTTAAATCGTACTTCATGGAGTAGTTTCTATTCCAATTCCAAGATTTGAGAACTTGCGTTTGGATTAAAAGATTCGTCTGAACACCTAATAAATCTTCAGTGTTATTCCTCACGCGACTGGTCTGATAAACCCTCTCCATCTGAGTGTTCATGGAAACCTGTTTAGGTAGAAGGTAAAAATTAAAATCCTTGAGAAATTTAAATATTTCAGTTTCTCGAATAAACTTGATGTTTGAAAATGGCTTGTGCTGCTTAGGTCTATTCTGCCAATTGTAAGCCAGCCCTCCTCTGTGCTCTACATTTAATTGAAACTCTGTGTTAATATCTCGTCTGTAAACCTCATTGAAGCTGTAGTTTCCTGTGAAATTGCTGATTTTTAAGAAAGAAAGAGGACCTGAAGAGCTCGAACCACCCCGACCACCTGGCCCACCAGAAGCGCCACCCCTACCACCCATAGATCCACCAAGAGCTCCCATGCTATCTCCACTTTTAGATTTGGTATCATTGGATCTTGAATTCCTATCACGACTTCCACTACTGCCTCCCCCGGAATTAAATTGTGGACTAATCTTAATGCTGGAGAAATTAATACTTCTCAGACGGTCTACCTCCTGTGTCTTATTTAACCGTTCAGGGCTTAGTTCTAAATCTTCAAGTTCAATATCCGGAGAAAGGGGATCGAATTGTGGTGTGCTTACTTGTTCTGAATACCCCATATACATCGGTAGAGAAATACCTAATTTTTGGGGAAGTAACTTACCTATCTGTATCGTTCCATTTGCATCTATGCCTCGGATTGTTTCTCGTGATCTTTCTTGGACTCTTTGTTCTAAACCTCCCCAACCTGGAGTAGACATATTTGCCGCAACGCTCACATTACCTAAATCTGCTAACGTTGCATTAACCCTCGCAACAGCAGCCCATCCTCCTTCTTCATTAAAATCAGATAACCTCAACTCATTAGCCCAAACAACAGCGCATTTATTCAAACCGTCATCGGAATATGGGAAAACATTGGAATCCTTATCTGGATTTCTAATTCCGATCATGACAGTAACCACGTTCGCTAAATTCGGATTTCCCTTCACCGACATCCTTGCAACACCATCGTATTCGGTATATTCTTGGAATATAGGTTGACCAACCGGCCTATTTATCTTCAGGCTCTGAAGTTTCTGTAGTTCTATATCCATGTTGTTGGCCATAGGCCAAATCATATCCTCATCCACAGTATACCAAGGTGTTACCGAAAGGGGTATTTCATACTCGTAATAGTTGTTGTCAAAATCCGAACCTAATCTTACAAATGCCGTAATATCTCCATCGTTTAAAGTTGTCCCATCAGGGCCAGGTTCAGCGTGAAAATACATCCGCATACGCTTATACATTCTCATATCATAATTGATATTTCTGTAAGCAGCCCTAGCATCTCCGTCAATAAGGTTACAAACCTCCATCGCTAAAGATTGCTCGTTAAGTCTTCTCTGGTTCGTTGTTGCTACGTCAATCTCTCTAATAATTCCCGGAGGAGTTACATATGCAACCGGCTCACGATTTCCATTTTCCTCGACGTTTACCGCAGAAATATTAAAACTTGTAGAAGAAGGATCTGTTGGTTCTATCTCTTGCTCTCCAGCTAAAGACCCATCATATTTTCTCCATTCTCCTCTCACAAGTTCCATTCTGGCAAAACGAAGAGTTACAGGCTGGCTCCAACCTTTCATAAATACCCTCATAAACCTGATCGAACGGAAATCTGAAATACTACCTATCTGTTTTTGATATTCACGAACAGGAATTTTAAACTGGTACCATTTAATCGGTTTCTGCTCATTCGATGAGGCGCTCTGTGAAAGTGTTTCGAAAACATCTGTTATGTAGTTGTTGCCCACGTTCGCCTCACCAAGGTCAGATGGCCTTAAAGAAATCTTGTATTGATAGTAGCTCTCAATAGTACTAAGCGTGATATCCTCGTTGATGTCCTCACTATTTGGCATCGTCGTAGAAGTGATAGGATAGCCATCAGGAGACTCCGTATTTGAGTTACCTTCATACAAGCTGAAATATTTGTATCTCTGAATAATATCCTCCTCTAAAGCTTGAGAAGTTGGGGTTCTGAAGTACCTGAAGTCATCGCCAGAAGGATCATTTTCAATCGCAGCATACGCTTCGGGACTTAACACTCCAGAGCCTTCTAGATCTCCTAACCAATCAGAAAAATGCTCTCTTTCAGTAGCAGAGTTCATTCCGTCTAACCCAACGTCTTGCAAAGCGTAGTTGCCTGAAGCATTGTCAAATGCATTTACAACATTAAATGTTGATGGATCTGGATAAATCGCCCAAGAACTTGTGTCTGTGGGTAAGTCTGGACTCGTCGCAGATGGAAGTCCATTCTCAAATTCTAGCTGACTATCATTGAGGATGTCCTCACTAACATTACCTAGGTTGAAGTATATATCACCTCCCGTTGAGTTTTCAGAATCATCATTAAAAGGATCCATCACCCAAAACTGAATGTATTCAATATTTGCACTCTCAAAATCTGTAGTAGTAAGCGCTCTTTGAATCCCTCCCCAACGAGATGAAGGCTCAACTAAGTCTCCGTTTTCACTAAAACCCGCAGAATATCCCGAGGTTCCATCAGCTGTTTCATAATTATAAGGGCCTCTTTCAGAAGGCCAAAAACTCAAATCAAAAGTCGGAATATTTCTAGGTGTTCCAGGCTGATAATCTCTGTTGGGAAAAATCTCCTGCTCTAAGATTTGGCGCATATTGTGATCTTGCCTTACCTCGTCTGACACCTGCCCATCTTGAAGCCCGTTGCCAGAATAAAAGATCGGATCGATTGTATACCAAGACATGGCAGCTCTGTTATAGCCGTATAAAAGAGTGTCTTCAAATGCCGCTTCTGGGAATAGATCATTTTGGTGTTTGGGCGTCGAAGCTAAAAACCACCTCGAAACAGATCTAATGTCGATCGTCGATTGAGATCCTTCAAAATCATCTATGTAAGCATTACCCTCCTCACCTATCGCTCTACTGTGACCTGGGATTAAGTATGCTCCCTCAGCACTTATATCTAATGTTGAAGTCGCTGTAGTTTCATAGAATGGAAGTTTATCTACGAGCTCGGTAAGAAATCGACTTTCAGTTTGCCACGTAAAGTCCGTTCCTAAAATGGTGTTGTTGACAGGCTCATCTCCGATATTCACTTTTTGAGTGAGTGGTCTCTCTCGCATATTTAAGAATGTAGCGCCAAAAGTGAAATCATCACTTGCGATGTAATCAAACCTTGTACCCAAAAGAGTTTTTGTCTGTATGTTAAAAAGCGAGTTGCTTTCGAGGGAAACGCGGATTGTTTGGCCTGATTCAAGAAGACCGTCATTGATAATCCTAACTCTTCCTAAGTTGTAATCAACGGTATAATCCCTATTCTCCACAAGGCGAACACCACCCGCAGTTACCGTTACTGACCCCTCCGGAACGTTAAGCGCATTCAGAGCAATTTCAGAACTGCTCTGAGATTGAAATGTACCCTTAATGTGATATCTGTTGAGGGTTGGGATTTGCTGAGCCGCAGTTTTTGTAGAATCGTAAAGAGGGTCGAAAACCAATGTTTGAATGAGTGATTCAGCGAGGTTAGGGTCGCTAACTCTATCTAAAATCACCTCTCTGAGGTTGTCGCCAAAAGGCTCAATAGACGGGAAGAATATGCGCCCATTTTGAGAATTAATCGTACCGCCATTCGTCGCAGCATTGTCTATGTAATCAAATACGCCGTCGGGATTAGGCATTGTATTGATATCCATTCTGTCAAGGCCCAATAACTGAAGCAGGAGGGTTCCGTCTAACGGATCTCTCGGAATATAATTAAGATCTACTCCAGTAGATGGATCGTTGTACCATACATCTAATCTGAATTCCTCTTGACTTACTCCGAATGCCCTCATAGAATACACATTCTTCATCATACACTCCCAGAGTGGTGAAGGGTCGCCATTATTTAGGTCTAATTGAGTAATACTCGATTTGAGCATTTTTAATACAAGGGCTCCCATGGCTTCATTTTCACCAGACCCTGTAGTGTATCCATCCTGAGCTAGAGTACCAACTTGATAAGTGTTTCCTTCTAAGGTGTATTCATATGCAACAGCCAACACCTCAGCATTATTAAGTGATTGCCTTAGGGAAATAAAGCCAAGTCTAGAGTTGTATGAATATTCTGACGGCATAAGCTTCCTCGCATTTCCAACTCTTTCGTAGTGAACACCCTGCTCAAAGCCCATATTCATCGCAACTATGGCGGCGTTCGCTCCTGAGAAACCCATTACCTCATTGTTACTTATAAGATCTTCGAAAATATCGTTGTTTTCGTTATTTGAAGCACGGTTAGATGTGGGGTTTGTCCCTGCTCCATCGATAAGTTGAGAAATAGGTAAATTAGAGGACATATAATCAGGGTGTTCACCTAAATCGGTGACTGCAATGATATTTCTAACGTCCATCGTATTGGCCTGAGTATTTACAACCCAAACCTCGATTCTATTAATATTCGCCCCTGAACTTGGCACAGGTAAGGATTTCATCGCATCGTCATATCGATTGCGGAAATACTGAGAAAGAAAATAATGTCGGTTTGCCTCGTAGTCATCAGCCCGGATATCGAAATCTTGTGTTTGGGCACCACCCTCCACCTCTATCTCCTGCCGCTCACCCTTTTGCTGAGAAAGAATCGTAGAGTTATATAGGCGACCCCATTGCGTTTCTAGCTTTAAACCAAAAAGACTCTGAGATCCCGTAATCAGCGTTCCTTGAAGCGGTAAGGAGATGTTTCCGGCCTCGATGTTTTTAAGAATATCATCTTCTTCACCTTGGAAACCAATATTCATTTGATTCTCAAAATCAAACAAAGATTCTGTATTGTACTGGGTGCCTAGTTCAATTTTATCTCCAATTTTACCTGAAATATTCAACTGTATTCTTTGATCAAAGTCAAACGTAGTGACCCTCCTTTGCTGTTCTGGAATCCTTGGGTTTTCAGTGTTAGAACTATTTAAACCAAAAGTAATCTCAGCAGTTCCCTGAGGAATGATTTCTATCTCATTTGTTCCGAAAAGCATTTCGAAAAGCTCGCTATCTATTTCAAGTTTAGGAGCGAATCCCCTAGTCGCATCATCGTCATCTTCTTGCAATTGATCCCAAAACTCCGATAAATTACCAGACATATCATAATCTAAGAACTCGTCCAAAGTGAAAAGGGAACCAGGTCGAAATTCAAGCGTATCACCTATGGTTTGTTCTACTATATATTGACCTGAAACAGGATCGTACACAACACCATACTGGAAATTTTCAGGCCAGTCAAGTGAGATGCCACCGGGGAATTCTACGGGATTGTATGCGTCTTCACCACCATGAGGAAAAGGAAGGTCGATTTCTGTTGTATCTAGCTCTTTATCAGATGTTTGAGCGTAGGTAGAAATGCTGCAAACAAATGCCGCAACCACACACAAAATTGATATGCCCTTTATTTTCACGAGTTCAGTCCTGTGCTCAGTCTTGTTCAAAGCTTCTGTAACGCCTGTTTAATCAAAGCTTCCAACGAATAATCGTTATCTGCTTTATCTAAAATCTGCTCTAGGGTTTTCTCAACACGAGACTGATCAAACCCTAAAGTAGTCAGTGCCATTAACGCTTCATTCTTCAAGGTATTGTGCTGAAAAGATATTTCTGACTTCGCTCCGCCACCACCGGTTGAGACACCAACTTTATCTCTCAGGTCAATTATTATTCTTTGGGCTGTTTTAGCGCCAATACCCTTCACTTTTTTCATCGCATCTACATCACCTGAAGCGATCACTTCAGAAGCAGTAGCAGAATCCATAGCTGACAATATTAAACGAGCTGTGTTTGCACCGACTCCACTAACACTAATTAAAAGAAGAAACATGCTTCGTTCCTCTTTAGTAGCAAATCCATATAATGTTTGAGAATCTTCTCTAACTACCATATGAATATTTAGAAAAAGGGTCTCATCGTCAGGTAGAGCTTCAAAAGTGGTGAGGCTGATAGAGACTAAATATCCTACACCTCCACACTCAATGACAATGTGGGTAGGATGCTTTTCAATAAGCCTTCCATTTAAATGATGTATCATGATTGCGACTTATTATGAGCGTCTACCACAGCGAGTCTCACCATATCTACAATTTCCTTTGCAGAGGATCCCATTTGAAGAATATGTACTGACTTCTTCATCCCTAAGAGGACAGGTCCCTGAGCTTCAACACCTCCCATTTCTTTAAGAAGTTTATACGAGATATTTCCCGCAGAAAGATTGGGGAAAATAAGAATGTTTACTTTTCGTTGGTTAAGTACCGAGAACGAGAAGCTCTCTGCAAGCATCTCCTGATTTATTGCAAAATTTGCCTGAATTTCACCATCCACAATTAAGTCTGGGTGATCTCTATGTAATATCGCTGTTGCATTTGACATCTTTTCAGCATCATCACTTTTAGATGACCCGAAATTAGAATAGCTGAGTAGAGCAATACGAGGCACAATTCTAAGTCTCTTTACCGCCTCAGCCATGAGCAATGTAATATCAACAATCTCCTCAGCTGTAGGGTTCACGTTAACTGTAGTATCTGCAAAGAACATCGGTCCTTGATGGGTCTGCATGATATACATGCCTGCAACTTTAGAGACACCTTCTGCCTTTCCAATGACCTGCAGAGCTGGCCTAATCACACGGGGATAATTTCTTGTAAGCCCTGAAACAAGAGCATCAGCCTCACCCGTTTTCACTAACATGGCTCCAAAGTAATTTCGCCTGCGCATAGCACGTTCAGCCTCTAATAGAGTTAATCCATGACGCTTTCTTTTTTCATGCAATATCTCCCCAAATACTTTTCTCTTTTCAGCATGATCTTGATCACGAGGATCAAATATTGTTGCTGACGCTAGTGCTAAGTTATTCTCTTCTATTCGTGAAGTAATAATATGCTTACGACCTATTAAAATAGGGTGGGCAATACCCTCTTCAACTGCCTGTTCAGCAGCTTTCAGCACTTTATAATGTTCCGCTTCCGCAAACACAACTCGTTTGGGATTTTTTGAAGCCCTCTCGCTAAGTGACATCGAAAAATTCGACGCCTGACCTAGCCTATTTAACAGCATTGTATCATAGGCATCCCAATCCTCAATAGACTCACGTGCTATTCCAGAATCCATTGCGGCTTTTGCAACAGCAGGGGCAATAGCGGTAATCAATCGTGGATCAAGTGGCTTAGGAATAATTAAGTTACGCCCGAAAAACAGTGACTGTTCATCGTAAGCCTCGCTCACCTCATCCGGCACAGTCTCTTTGGCAAGGTTCGCAATGGCTTGTACAGCCGCTAGCTTCATAGCATCGTTAATCCCTGTAGCTCTAACATCTAGTGCTCCTCGGAAAATAAATGGAAAACCTAAAACGTTATTTACTTGATTCGGATAATCGCTACGTCCAGTAGCCATAATGATATCTTCTCTTGCTTCAATCGCTTCTTTGTATGGAATCTCCGGATCTGGATTTGCCAGTGCAAACACAATGGGGTCAGACCCCATCTCCTTAATCATACCACCTGTAACAAGCCCCCCTTTACTAAGCCCTAAAAATACATCTGCACCTTTCATTGCATCAGCTAGAGACTCGTAAGATTTTTCAGTCGCGAATCTCTGCTTACGCTCACCTAGTCCTTCTCTTCCTGAATGAACATGACCTATTGAGTCGAAAACGGCAATATTTTCGAGGGTAAGACCTAACTGAATATACAGATCAAGGCAAGACATCGCTGCAGCTCCAGCTCCACTAACTACAACTCTAACATCCTCTATTCTTTTCTCAGTTAGCTCTAATGCATTCAAAAGCGCAGCAGAAGAAATAATGGCAGTACCATGCTGATCATCGTGCATTACTGGAATATCTAACTCCTCTTTCAATCGACGTTCAATCTCAAAGGCCTCAGGTGCCTTAATATCCTCAAGATTAATCCCTCCAAAAGTAGGAGCGATTGCCTTCACCGTTGAAATAAAATGTTCTACATCAGTAACATCTAGCTCAATATCGAAAACATCAATATCTGCAAACACTTTAAAAAGCACTGCTTTTCCTTCCATAACTGGTTTACTCGCCTCAGGACCTATATCTCCAAGTCCTAAAACTGCAGTTCCGTTACTAATTACTGCCACAAGATTTCCTTTAGCCGTGTACTTGTATACGTCCTCCTTTTTCTCTGCAATAGCAATACATGGTTCGGCTACTCCTGGGCTATAGGCGAGCGATAAATCTCTCTGAGAGCTGAACGGCTTAGTAGGATTTACCTCAATCTTCCCCTTCCTACCCCTCGAATGATAATCGAGAGATTCTTGTTTATTCGGTGCGTGCATCTTGAGTAACTACTTCTCTTACTTCTCTTATCAAACTTCTCTTATCTAACGACCACAAATCTCTCTGTGCGAACAGCAATTCCATTAATTTCAAGTGTGCAAAAGCAAAGCCCTTGTGTCAATTTCTCTGAATGTATTGCAACCTTTCCACTTAGAACAAGACCGCTCTCGCGCATTATCTCCTTCCCCGCTAAGCCCCTAAAAACAAGATCACATACGTCGCCTGTGCGAATATGATAATCTAGCCATCCTGTTCCTTCTATAGGATTAGGGTACACTGTCCCTATTGATGAAATATCGAGGTTACCGGGCTCATTTTCAATCGCTGATGTTGCAGTGACCACATATGTGATTTGATGACATGAACCGGCGTCAATATCGCCAACTGGGTGAAAACAATATTCAAATGTTGTTGTACCTAAAACATTGTGAGGATAGTAATACGCAATGAATGTTGTATCAGTAGCTCCAGATTGAAGGTTAACAAGGAGAGATGCATTTGATGAGGAGGCGTCTGTGCCATAGTTATAACACAGAGGTCCCCAACAAAATTTTTCATAAGCTCCCTCAACAGGATTCTCTGGCAATGATTGAACGTAAGGGTAGTTATATGGAGATACTGTATCTATGAAACTTCGAGTGCACATTAGAATCTGTTCTGAATCTAATTCGTTCAGAACATCCCAATGCACAGAAATTTCACCCGAATGTAATTCATTAAGTGTATCTAGTGCAGCAAAAATCGTGTCTGAAGGAGCGATGATTGTGGGTTGGGCTGCAATGGCTCCGACAAGTAAAAATGTCGAGGCCAGAATAATCGATTTGAGTTTGGTATAAAACATGAGTACGAAGGTAATACATTCCGTTTATCGAGAAAGCCGTTTCTTTGTCGCACCTATTAGAAATTTTAAACGATGAATTTTAACTACTATAAAACCTCTAGCCCAGTGAAAAGCATCTTGCTAGCTGGGGTTTTTGTTTCATTAATGACTGTTGATACATATGCACAGTCTATCCCTTCTGTTAAACTCAAAGATCTCACTGGATTAATCATTGATACTGGAACGATAGAAAACGATGGCAATCCTATTGTTATTTGCTTCTGGGCTACATGGTGTAGCCCTTGTAAAAGAGAGCTAAATACCTATATGGATTATTACGGGGATTGGCAAGATGAAACTGGGGTTAAAATAGTGGCCGTAAGCATCGATGATAGCCGCTCTACAAATAGAGTATCACCGTATATCATGAGTTCCGGATGGGAGTTTGAAATACTACTGGATCCTGCGGGAGATTTTAAACGTGCTATGCAGGTGATGAATGTTCCACATACATTCTTGTATAATGGTAACGGGGAGTTGGTTTGGTCACATAACAACTACGCCGAAGGAGACGAAGAAGAATTGTATGAAGAACTACTTAAGTTAGTCGACTAAGCATGAAGCATTTTATCGCATTTTTTACTTTGGGAATGCTACTTAATGGTATTGTAGATGCTCAAGAAACAAGCACAGGTGTTGTCTCTGGAAATATGTCTGTTCTCTTTCAGTCATACCAGGAGGATTCTATTATAGGGGCGGTCGTTCCTCCCTCAAAATCAGGGTTTAATGCTTATTCCAATATTATTTACACTCAAGGGAATTTCTCTTCCGGATTCCGTTACGAATCCTATCTGAATAGCGTTCTAGGTTTTCCAGGTCGATTTAAAGGTTCAGGCATTGGATATAGATATGCCAGGTGGAGTGATCCCGAAATTGGTGTAGATGTGACAGTAGGTAATTTCTACGAAACATTCGGAGCAGGCGTTCTTTTAAGATCATATGAAGAGAGGAATCTAGGGTTAGATAATGCGATGGATGGTGTGCGGCTTTTACTAAGTCCAATAGATGGCATCAATGTGAAAATGGTTTATGGAAAGCAGCGCTTAGATTTCGATAGTCGACTTATAAATAGTGATGGCATCGTTAGAGGTGTAGATGTCGAAGTAAGCTTAAACGACATCATACCCGCTCTAAAAGATTCTAAACTCAAAGTAATTCCCGGTTACTCATTTGTAAGTAGATTTCAAGATGGGGGTAACATTGTAAAGGACACACTTATTCTAGAACTTCCAGAAAATGTTGCGGGATGGGAGTATGGGACTACTGTACATTATGGAATGTGGAAAGGAGGGATAGGTCTTACAAAGAAAATTAATGACCCTTCAGCAGATAACGGATATATATATAAAGAAGGCGAGGCTCTAATGTATTACCTCACTGGAAATATCAAAGACTTAACATTCCTCTTTCAGAGATCAACAACAGATAATATGAGCTTTAGATCAGATAGAGATTTACTTCTTTTTGATGCTCCTATTAATAACATCCCAGCAATTACAAAACCTCATACTTATAATTTAGCCGCAACGCTATATCCATATGCAACAGTAATAAATGGAGAGTCTAGTTTCAGAGGAGAACTATACTACAGACTTAAGCGTGGATCTAAGCTAGGAGGTAAATACGGTACGAAAATGAACATTGTCTTTGCTACTTCATATAGCCTTGACACTACTCATTTAAGTGGAGTGGATGGTGTTGTTTATGGATACCAAAGAAATAGCTGGGGGCTTGGCGATTCATTAAATGTTCAAGACATAAGCTTTGAGATTGAAAGGAAGTTTTCTAAAACTTTCAAGGCTAAGGCAATGTATATGAATCTTATTTTCAATACTCTTGCAACTCCCGTAACTACTGATTACAAGGGTCTTGTAAATGCTAATATATATGTCCTTGAAACCCAAATACGAACTAACAAGCGTCAAAGCCTAAGAACTGAGTTCCAAGTGTTGACTACCGGAAAGTGGAGAGATGTTGAGGGAGAGCTTATTAAACAAGACAAAGGAGATTGGGCAACTGTTGTTGCTGAATACACCTGGAGCCCCCATTGGTTTGCAAACATTACTGACCAATACAATTTTGGGAACCCCGACGAAGCAAAACGGGTCCACTATCTGTTTGGATCTGCTGGATATGTTAACGGTTCTCACAGATTAAGTATAGGATACGGAAAGCGACGAGAGGGTATCTTTTGCGTTGGGGGTGTCTGTAGGGCAGTACCCGCATCTAATGGATTAGAGGTGACATTTACCTCTAGTTTTTAACTTAAAATAGTACATTAACAAGAGTTAAGGGTGTATAATTCACCAAATATTCTTTAAATTAGCACCTTCTGTTCGATAAAATATTGATTTACAACTAATTTAAACCTTAATAATATGAAGCACCTTTACTTGCTTTTCGCAGTACTTACTATCTCTACCACTGCTCTCGCGCAACTTCCAGATGGGAGTATCGCTCCTGATTTCACTGCCACTGATATCAACGGCAACGAGTGGAACTTATACGACCTTCTTGATCAAGGAAACACTGTTATACTAGACTTCTCTGCCACATGGTGCGGTCCTTGTTGGAGTTACGCACTTGGTGGTACTTTAGAAGATATGTACTCAACATTTGGTCCAGAAGGCACAGGAGACTTATATGTTTTCTACCTAGAATCTGATGATTCAACAACGGATGCAGACCTGAATGGAACTGGACCAGCAACAACAGGGGATTGGGTCTCAATTACAAATTTCCCAATTATCGATAACGCTTCAAATATTTTTGACAGCTACAGTAATACATACTACCCTACTATCTACACTGTTTGTCCTGATGGGACAGAGAACGCAACTACAGGTGAAATGGAATATTCACTGGTGGAGTCAGGTCAAACTACTTTTGAAGGGCACGTCGCTGCTGCATTTCAGAATTGCGCTAACTCAATTACTGGTGCTGCACCATTAATGACTTACAATGGTGAGACTTCTTCATGTGGAGGAGGCGAGTGGATGGCTTCAACAGCTGTTTCTAACCTTGGATCAGATGATGTCACTGAGATGGTATTTGCTGTTGAGCTGAATGGAGCTGCGCAAACTGACGTCACATGGTCAGGTGTACTTTCAAATGGTGGAAATGAAACGATAGATCTTGGTTCTTATAACGAAATCGGAACATTTGACTACAGCCTTGTTTCTGTAAACGGTGCGTCTTGGAATGCCGAAGGATCAGCGGCAATTGTTGGTTCAACTGAAGCAACGTCGTATGTTCAAGTTCGTATCACGACTGACAACTGGCCTGAGGAGACTGGTTGGACTATTGAGTCTGCGTCTGGAATGTACATTGATGGTATTGCAACTGGAGCACTAGCAGGTCAAGCTGATACTGAATTCACTTGGGATGTTGCTCTTAACCTTGACGAGTGTTACGTATTTACAATGATCGACACATACGGTGACGGACTTTATGCTTCTCAATGGGGTGACTTCGTTGACGGTGTAGCTTCAATCGTTTCTATGGACGGAATGGAAGAAGTAGGAATAGTGCTTGAATACGATGGTGCATCAGGATACGAGTGGGCTGAACTAGTAGCTGGAATGGAAGTGACTCAGGTAACTGGAATCACTGAAAATGATCTTACATCTAGCGTAAACGTCTTCCCCAATCCTTTCACTGATAACACAACACTTTCTTTCTCTGCTGCTGACGCAGGACAGGCTTCTGTCGTTGTTTACAACTTAGTTGGAAAGAAAGTTATTGAAATGAATCTTGGAAATATAGCTGCAGGAACGCAAACTATTGAGTTAGACTTCGCTTCTATGGAGGCTGGGATATACCTCGTAAGCCTAACTGCGGGTAACGAAACATCTACTCTACGAGTAACGAACGCACAATAAGGGCTTTCCTTATAGAACTCGTATAAACGATATTGAATCCGCGTTGTGTACTTTATGTACAGGCGCGGATTCTTTATTTATTTTAAAACATCAAGATTACTTTAGATAGATATGAAGCTTATTCGATTTTTATCCATAGTTGTAATAACTACATGTATTCTATTCCCTTCATGCGACATTATTGAGGAACCTATCATTCCTTTTACTGAAGGGTACAATGTCGAGCTGTATGGTAATCCTCCAGTTTTTCAATTGGCTACAACCACAGGTAAGAATGTATTGGTTGAAGACTTCACTGCCCATCAATGTGGTAACTGTCCTCCTGCTGCCGAAATTGCTGAAGAACTAGCGGTATCAAATCCAGATCGTGTTTTTCCACTTGCAATACACGCTGGAAACTTGGCTATAACAAATGAATCATACCCGCTTGATTGGACTAACGAAGATGGTGATTTATTTTGGTCTCAACTAGATTTCCAAGCAAATCCTCTTGGGAGAATTAACCGTAAAGGTGGAACCGGGAATTTTTACTCTCCTTCTGAGTGGTCTGCTGAAGTCGCTTCTGAACTAAATTCTGACTCTCCACTACAGCTTCAAATCAAAACTTTCTGGCACCCTTCAGCTGGGCACGGCCATCTTAACATCCATGTCAATGGTCAATTTACAAATGGTGCTCTAGATGGAGAATGTAAACTTGCTATACTTTTTACAGAGTCGCATCTCATCGGAGATCAATTGTATTATGGAAACGATCCCGAACATATAACTGATTACCAATTCGACCATATGCTTAGAGGTAGTGTGACTGGTGCTGAAGGCCTTGTTGTAATAGATGATGCTTCTCAGGGTGATGAATTTCAATCTGACTTTACTTTCAACTGGTATCCTGAATGGGTTTTCGAAAATTCTTCAATTTTAATAATAGCCAGTGATGAAAATGGAGAGGTTGTAAATTGCCTGTCTCACCATTTATCTGAATAATCATATTATGCGTCAGGGCCTTTTATTATTTGCTTTTTTACCTTACTTGCTTTCCGCGCAATCAAAGAGCTTCGAAGGTCAAGCCTTTCAGTTTAATGGAGGTCTTATCGGAGGTGGAACCGCTTCCCAAATTCATGGAGATGGAATAGGTGGGTTCAACAAAATAGGGCTTCACCTGGGCGCAACTATTGAAATTGGATGGTCTGAAAATAATAACATACAGATCGGAATCATATACAATCAGAAAGGGAGTAAAAAACCGCCAAACCCAACAGCTGGTGATTACGAAACCTGGAGATACCGATTTACATACATTGATATTCCTATAACAACTAGCTATTCATATGGAATATTCGACCTAATGATAGGATTACAACCATCCGTATTACTAGCGGCCGAAGAAGATTTCTATGGAGGTTGGCTTCCAACTGGCTTGCCAATAAAAGAATATGACTTGGGAGGTGTTTTGGGAATACGAACTGTATATGGGGATCATTCTCATGTTTTTGCTCGTGTTACCCAAAGCATTCTCGCTATTGCTCCTCGGCCAGAGACTCCAACAGGAACACCAAGATGGAATAATAGAATGTTGAACATGACTGTCGAAGTTGGAGTTACCTATATGATTTCCAAATTAGATCTGTAAGAAAGGTTGTAAATATCTTAGTTTCTAAGACTGATATTTTGTGAGTGTTCCAGTGGCACCTCAATTTTAACACCCCAAGACTTCCCGCTTACTATTCCAGATGCTGAGAAAGGAACTTCCTCTCCTTGTAAGAAATTTATGACATCTTTTTTTAAAATTTCTGCAATAGCTCCTTCTCTGGTAGCGACATGTAACCTTATTGTGGCAGTATCTCTTGCGCCAATATTTACTATTTTAGGTAAACTCACATACCCAGCGTCTACATCCCTAACTCTAAGTTTGATTTGCGTTTCGTTTAATTCTATTGGATATAAATTAGGGTTATAAATCTTCACGTCAAGGTTAGAGCGAAGTCCCTTGAGTCCAATCGCTACTTCTGAAAAATTGTCTACATTAATTACTTCAAGCTGCTTATAACATCCCGTCAAAGTCGAGATCGATACAATCGCTAAAAGCGGAAAGAAATAAAAATTACTTTTCATGTAGCTGAGCGAAATGAGTGTAGAAATGAGGAATGGTTTCTATTCCTTTAAAGTAATTAAAAACGCCATAATGCTCATTGGGAGAATGAATTGCATCAGAATCTAATCCGAAACCAAACAGCACCGTTTTCAGACCTAAGATGCGCTCAAAAGAAGCTACAATAGGAATTGAACCTCCTGAACGAACTGGAATGGGTTCTTTTCCGAATGTATGCTTCATCGCGAGGGCGGCGGCGTGATAAGCTGGGCTATCGGTAGGGGTAATTGCAGGTGCAGCTCCATGCATTTCCGTCACTTTCACTTTTACACTTGAAGGTGCTATTTTCTTGAAGTGCTTTGTGAAAAGCTTCGTGATCGTTTCGTGGTCTTGGTGTGGTACAAGGCGCATTGATATTTTTGCAGTTGCAATAGACGCGATAACAGTCTTCGCACCATCTCCTGTATATCCTCCCCATATACCATTTACGTCTAAAGTAGGTCTAATGCTCATTCTCTCATATGGAGTATAATCGGACTCCCCTTCATGCGCACCTATATCAATACTTGCTTTATGTGTTTCCTCAGAAAAAGGAGCCCTTGCCATAGCCGCTCTCTCATCAGAAGTGAGTTCTAAGACGTCGTCGTAGAATCCATCAACTGTGATTCTTTGGTCTTCGTCTTTTAACGAAGAAATCATCTCAGCAAGAATATTAATCGGGTTGGGAGCAGAACCTCCGTAAAGTCCGCTATGTAAATCGCGGTTAGGTCCAGTAACCTCAACCTCTACATATGATAATCCACGTAGACCTACTGTAATAGACGGTGTGTCGTTAGCGAAAATTCCGGTATCGCTAACAAGGACAACGTCTGCCGACAGCTTTTTTTTATTTGATTCGATAAAGTCGTCAAGATGAGAGCTTCCAACTTCCTCCTCACCTTCAATAATAAATTTAATGTTGCAAGGCACATCGCCTTTAGATACCATAGCCTCAAGGGCTTTGACATGCATAAACATTTGGCCTTTATCGTCACAAGATCCTCTGGCAAAAATCGCCCCTTCAGGATGCTTATCTGTAACTTTAATGATAGGCTCGAAAGCTGGATTGTCCCAAAGGTCGATAGGGTCAGGTGGTTGTACGTCATAGTGACCATAAACAAGCACTGTTGGAGCATCAACACTTGTTTGATATTCTCCAAAAACGATCGGATGTCCCGGTGTTTTAATAACCTCCACATTACTTGCTCCAGCTCTTTTTAGAGACGCTGCAACAGCTTCTGCACATTTCCTTACATCACCCTCAAAAGCAGGGTCTGCAGATATTGATGGGATTCTTAAAATATCGAATAATTCGTCAAGCATACGTTGACGATTTTCTGTTATAAAACCTTTAATGTCCATGCTCAAATGTACAAAGGGAGTACTCAGCTATCTTTGTAACGATTGGAAAAAGATTCTCAAAAAAATGAGCAAAAATTCACTGCCTGATTTTAACAATACCGAGTTGGCATTTCGTCACTTATCAGACAAAGATCTTAGTCGTGGTAAAATGCTTTTTCAATTGTTAAGTCGCCCATGGTTAGTAAAATTGGGAAGTGTCTTAGCTCGTATTGCACTTTTCGTTAAATTCCCAATAGGTTGGGCCGTAAGGCCTACAGTTTATGCTCAGTTTTGTGGAGGTGAAGATATTTCCGATTCTGAAGAAACAATAGAACTTCTTTATAGAAGTGGTGTACGTACTATTTTAGATTATAGCGCAGAAGGTGTCGACACAGAAAAAGAATTAGATAGTACTTGTTCTGAAATTTTAAAAACGGTAACTGCCGCTTCCAACGACCCGCGCCACGCTTTTGCTGTGTTTAAACCAAGTGGGCTTTCTCACAATGACCTTCTCGAGAAAGATCCTTCAAAGTTTACCTCTTTGGAAAAAGAGGCCTGGGAGAGAGTGGTTCGCCGAGTACGTTCAATTTGTGCTACCACATCTGAGGCAGGGGGAAGCGTTTTAATAGATGCTGAGGAAACATGGCTTCAGGATGCAATTGACAAATTGGCTGAAGACATGATGACTGACTTTAATCGCGAAAGAGCGGTCGTCTTCACCACAGCTCAACTCTACCGCCACGACCGACTCGCCTTTATAAAAGATCTCGCATCTCGAGCTGAAGAAGGTGACTATATCGTAGGTGTTAAACTGGTAAGAGGTGCGTATATGGAAAAGGAACGTGAACGGGCTGAAAAAAACTCATACCCCTCTCCTATACAAGTTGACAAAGCCGCAACGGACTCTGATTTTGATTTGGCTGTAGAATTCTGCCTAGATAATCTCGATAGAGTAAACCTATTTTGTGGTTCACATAATGAGAAAAGCAACATAAAGCTATGTGAGATGATGAAAGAACGAGGCCTTTCTTCAGACGACAACCGCATCACATTCTCTCAACTCCTAGGTATGAGTGATCCCATTACTTTTAATCTGGCTGCACACGGTTATAATGTTGCGAAATACGTCCCCTACGGTCCCATCCGCGAGGCAATGCCTTATCTGATTCGTCGTGCAAAAGAGAATACTTCCGTAGCAGGACAAACTTCCCGCGAGCTAACTCTTATCCGCTCCGAAATAGAGAGGCGTAAGCGTTAATAACTACAAATGGCGTCAATAACACTCATACTAGGTTTTGTATTTATCGGAATCACTATGAAAGTAATTGCGACTTCCATTATGGACTTCATTAAGTATAGAGACCCTCGACTTAAAGGAGAGACGTATTTGTGGATGCTTCCCGTATACGCAGTCGTTCCGTATATCTATCTGTTCGTGACAAGTACGTTTAAAGATTCCGGGTGGATTGTTAAGGGATTCATATACATGATTGCTTTCTACCTTTTAGAACTCATGGCAGGGTTAATTATAAAAGCGCTCGTGGGAGTTTCACCTTGGAATTACAAGGATTATAGATTTCACTTTAAAGAGGTAATCTGTTTAGAGTATGCCCCTGTTTGGTTTATCTATGGAGTAGTAGGCGAAAGGTACTATGAATTTTTAACCGCGATTTAATTCTTAAATCAAGGAAGGGTCAGATTATATATTTACTGATACTCCAATCCTTAACGCTCTAGGCATATTAGGTCGCAGTCCATATGGACGTCGAGCTACAGCATATGTTCTATCCAACAGGTTTGTTACACCTAAGTTTACATTGAGGTGGTTAGACACTTCGTACCTAATACCCGTGTCAAATATTAATGATTCGTCCGTTGATTCTGACGAGAGAATTACGCCTTGACCAGCCAGAGTTCTCATTGCTGAAGTATAGCGTCCACTAATGTCAATTGCAAATTTTTCGTGCTCTAAAGAAGTAACCAATGAGAGTTGATGTGGAGCAAGATAAGGGAGAGCATCCCCAACCTCTACATTGCCCCAAGCTCCGAAATCGCTATCGAATGCATTCGTAAATGTTGCGTCGGTGTAGGTATAAGCAATACGGACAGGCATCGAGATATGATCGAAAGGTCCATCGGTGAAAGGATCCACCGCCAATTCGAATTCTAAACCGTTTGCCATGGCAGACCCTCCATTAAATAAATCTCCAGACCCTGTTCCACCTGATGCATTTAAATCTACTCCAAGAAGATTGGAGTAGTTGTTTGAGAAAATGACCATCTGCGCTGATACATTACGGTGAGAAAATCTAACCCCTAACTCTGAATTAATAGAGAGCTCAGGTTCTGTTTCTGGCTTAGATCCCGGAGGAATAAAACCTCTGTGTACACCTGTGAAAACGTCGAGCGCACTTGAGATTTGGTAATTAAGGCCAACTCCTGGAAGGAGTACAGAAACGCTATTTACACGGTAATCTCCATCTCCGAGGCGCTCTAGATCAGACGAACCGTAGTCGTAGCGCTCGAAGGATATGTTTTCGTGACGCAGACCAGGAGTCAAGGTGAAGTCTCCGAAATGTAACGTAGCTCTAAGATAGTTCGCGAGCGCGGTAGCGGATTCAACCCTGTTTCCTGCTGTTCCATGGATACCTGGTGTAACAAGCTCCATGGTTCCGTTGTCCATAGCGTAGCGGTCACGCCATTGGAACCTGTCAACCAAGTCCCGGTGAAGGCGAGAACCGAATATAATTCTGTTTTTAACTTCCGCTTTTCCGAAAGTATAAATCAGACGAGATTGAATGCCCTGTGCGAAGTAATTTCTATTGTTTGCTTTAACATCAAGACCAGCTAAACCTATCGTAGATGAGCCTGTGAGATATGAATAACCTTCGGAGAAATCATCTGGTGAATTTAGAATTTCTCCAAGGTCCATTGTCATTCCAGTAGAATCCACAGCTCGATCAAGCTTGTACCAATTTCTATGAAATGTAGTTCTGTAGAGATCTGTTTTAATCTCGAGTCTTTTAGATGGAGCAGCCGTGTGGGTGAGAACTGCTTGGCTTTGGTTGGTGTTCATCACGTCCTGTACGCTAGCTGCATAACGGCGGTTGGGCGTGATCGTGAAATCTTCTTCTGACAGACCCAAATATGTTTCGTAAGACGTTTCAGTAACGTCCGCTAACTTTAACTGCAGAGATTGTTTTACTGAAGCTGAAACTGGCGATGACCATTTGAACTTTGCCAAGCGGTCTGATTTAATGAATCCAAGAGGGTCCTCGTTGTCAAGAGTTTTAAATCCATCTGACCCAATTTCTAAAAATTCGATGAGGTAGCCGAAAGTTCCTTTGCTAGAAGTAACAGAATTCCCTACATACATATGTACATAACGGTTTTTAAACGATCCATGAGACATTGAAAACGAAGCTGTTTCAACATCTGGGATTTGTGTGGAGATAAGGTTGATTGCGCCGGATGCTGTTTGTGGACCGAAGGCTATTTGGCTTGAACCCTTAAGAATTTCAACTGAAGACATGCGGGCGATCGAAGGAAAATAGTACGCAGAAGAAGCCGTGTATGGAGCAGGTGCGATGAGGACCCCATCTTCCATAATCGTGATTCGAGAAGAGCGCTCAGTTCCAGAACCACGAAGACCGATGTTGGGCCTGAGACCAAACCCATCCTCCTCAGTAATGTTCACTCCAGCTACCGTTCTTAAAGTGCGGAGAGGATCTGTATATGAAAAACGTTTAAGTTCTTTTGTCGTGATTAAATGCAGTGAACCCGGAACTTCGTCCAGACCTGAAGCACCAGAAGCAAGACCTACAGCAGATACTGTAGCCTCGGGAATTCCATGCCACATGGATACCATTTGAAAGGTGGAGTCTTGAGCAAAAAATGAGGGGCAAGCTAAGCAAAATAAAGCCGCAGAAATAAATTTAATTCGACGTGTTTTCATGGTGCAAATATTCCATCTTAACGTTAGTATCACAATACCATAAAGACGGTATTTAGACTTAGTCTAAATAAAAATATCTAGCTACTCGATGTCTACAATCGTCTGACTTGATAGTCCGAAGCACCCAAATCCACTACTTATGTTAGAATACATAAGTGTCGGTTCTGCGAAAAAATCAAACCCTCCTGACAAATAATCTCCAGCACTTTCATAGAATTTTGCTAGCTCTGGACTAAGAGCCTTGACTCGCATTCTGAGAGCCACCGATTCCACCCCCTTTTCATCCTCAGTTGACTTTGAAAAGAATGTTAAGTCTTCCAGTCCATTTGACCAACCACTAGCATTCATGTCAGATACAATCAATCCACCCGTAATAGGCTCTTGTGTAATTCTTTGATCATTTTGATTCCTAAGCCAAACTTGATTCCATCCCAAAGTATCTAATGTAAAGGCATCAATGTAAAGCGCATCAACATAAATTAGATATGAATCGTCTACATCAGAATGGTTTACCAAATCAAGAGTATACACGTCTTGTATAACCTCCCCATACCAAGGAGAATTTGTTGTGTCCCCTCTATACTCATATGTTAATGACACTTCCGGAATGGGTGGCATCATGTTCGAAGCTGTCACTGGATCAAAACCTGGTGCATCAACGTTTAACGTCATCATACCGTCGAAATGTCCAAAAGTATCGTCGAGGGTTAGTTTGTAAGCGAAATCCACAAAGTCATCCTCTCCAAGAGTATACACAATATCCTCTTCACCTAGACTAAGAGAAATGACTGCCCCATCCACAGGCAGAGGTCCTGCCGCATCTAAAACAGAGGCGGTACTTGTTACTTGCGCCACGATTTGGTTGTCCGTATCTCCAGCAATTACTGTAACGGCAAGGCGAGGGGTGTGCTCTGGGAATTCGATTTCGTGAACGACTCCATCTGCGAATCGATCACAGCTGACAAAACCTATGGCAGCGGTTAAAGCTATTGAAAATATGAAATTATTTTTCATTTTACGGAGTGTTTATCTAGCAATTAAAAGGAGAAGCGCCATGCTATAGATGGGATAATCGGGAAAATTCCGTACTCTCTTATCACAGGGTTGCCATTGTCATCTTCGTCAGTTTGGGCAAAGAATGGGTTAAGATTGTTGTACGCGTTATATACACTGAATATTAAATGTCTTGTACCGTTTTCTCGAATTTTAGTTCGGGTTAACGAAAGGTCCAGCCTGTGATATGGACTCATTCTAAAAGCGTTTTTCTCAGAAGGAACCTCAGCCGAAAATGTATAGATCTCCTCTCCTGTACCATCTGGAACATAGGCGGAGAAGGAAGATTCACTTAATGTAAGGGCTCTTCCTGTACCATATAGCCAAACAGCAGATCCAGTCCATTTGTCAGTGAAATCATGGGTGACAACGAAACTCACATCATGACGTCTGTCATACGTAAATGGATACCAGTTTCCACTGTTGATGTCATCGAATTGGCGGTTAGACCAAGAAAGTGTATAGCCGATCCATCCCGTTGTACGGCCATATTTTTTTTGGACTAAAAGCTCTGTACCGTAGGCATTGCCTATACCTTGCGTCACTTGATCTTCCCAGTCCGTGTCCAGACTAAAGAGGAAACTAGCTCCCTCTTTGTAACTCAGCAATCCTTCCATTCCCTTATAATATCCTTCAAGTGACACCTCGATGTCACCGAAGGTTTTTGAAACTCCCATCGCCACCTGCCAGCTTTGTTGAGGGCGGATACGAGCAGTAGAAGGAACCCAAAGGTCTGTGGGGAGACCCAGTCCTTCATTCGTGAGTAGGTTTACATATTGTGCCATTCGTGCGAAAGATGCCTTAAAAGCATAACCTCCAGGAAGGCGATAGTTGAGGGCAGCTCTCGGCTGAATAGAGTTATAAGAAGTGTCTTGCACCATTAGAATAGAAGCGTGAACACCCAAGTTGAGCTTTAAACGCTCGCTTAACTCAAACTCATCCTCAACATATAAAAATGCCTCATCCGACTTGATGTCTGCTGGTCCTAAAAGAGTATCTAAAGCTGGAGTATCTCCAAAATCAAGTTCAAGAGATGTCGCTCCAGGGCTGAAAGTGTGATTTGTCCAGTTGGCTCCAAATTTTATATAATGCCTCGCATTGGGAGCAAAGTCAAAATCTATTCGACCTGAAAAATCTTCAATTCCAGAGTTGTAAAGCGCAGCCATACTAAGAGTATCTTCAAACTGTTCCGTAATTTCAATCCCTGTGTTGAAATTATAAAGTGATCGAGTTAGGGTGGTATTGGAGAAAAGTCTGGGGGACCATTCTCGATTCCATCTTAAAGCTTGAATCTCATTTTTCCAATCTAACCCGAAGTCTAAAGTTGAACTGTTGATCCCGTAATTTTCCGCTGAAGCAATACCGAAATCATCTTCACCTTTGAACGCACTTAAATAGAGGCGGTCTTTTGGACCTATTCGCCAGTTGAGTTTTCCGTTCAGATCATAAAAATAATATCTCGGATCAGTCGTAACATCAGGATTGTTGCGATTTGCTTGAGCAATAATTGGATTAATTAAGAGGTCTAAGTATGTTCTTCTGGCGCTAAGCATAAAAGATGCCTTGTCTTCTACTATGGGTCCTTCAACTGTAAGCTTAGAAGCAATAATTGAAACTGTAGCATCGGCGTGGTATTCCTTCATATGGCCGTCCTTCATGTAGATCTCTAAAATAGAACTGAGACGGCCACCGAATCGTGCGGGGAATCCACCCTTGGTGATACTCATATTCTTTACCGCATCAGCATTGAATACTGAGAAAAACCCGAAAAGATGATTTACACTGTAAAGTGGGACACCATCTAGGAGCATGAGGTTTTGATCTGGTGATCCGCCGCGCACGTATAAACCACTGGTCCCCTCCCCTCCTGATTGTACTCCTGGCAAGAGTTGAAGAACCTTGAGTAGGTCCACTTCTCCGCCTATGGCCGGGAGTCTTTTTACTTGGTCGATGGGAATCTCCATTTTCGACATTTGAACCTGCTCCTCTATTTTATTAAGCGACTCAGCTGACACAACGGCTTCTTTCAGTTTTGTTCCTGCAATTAGGTTGATATCCATCTTGATATTCATGCTCAAGTCTATCTCGAATCGCTGTGGCGTATATCCTATATAAGTTACAATAATATTGTGTTTCCCTTCAGGCAGAGTAAGTGAGTAGAATCCATAAATATTAGCCGCAACCCCCTGCTTTGTGTCTTCACACCAAACAGTCGCCCCTAGAAGCTGCTCTCCGCTGACAGCATCTTGAACGTGACCTGAAAGAGTTTGGGCAAAAGAATTGACCGAAAACAACAATTGGACGGTAAGAAATAAAAAAAACAAGCGCTTATACATACCTTTGAAAAGTGAAAAAATCATTCCTGCAAGTTACTCCATTCGTGCAAATAATCTTGTTTGCAATTCTTAGATTTTCCGTAATTAACAATTCTACATTATCAGCCCAAACTGCGCCAGAAACGATCAATGCCATCCGCATAGCCGAAGTGGAACAACCCATTCAGACTCTATCAGCATCGCATGACGTAAACAACAACGACCTACTAATCGTTGGGCACGATGGTGTAGTGCATTACTGGGAACCTATTTCTGGCGTACGCGAAACGCCATTTTTAGATTTGGGAATGAATGGGATGAATATATTAGACTTCGGTGAGAATCCGGAACAAGGGCTTAATGGCATGACCCTCGACCCAGGTTTTGAAGAAAATGGACTGGTGTATGTGATTTACAACGGTTACCGTCCAGACGGTACAGGTGAGATTATCGACGAGCGAATTCTGTGTTTCGGAACTGTGGAAGATCACAGTATTGTGGACACCTCAGTTTGGTATGAAGTTTTAGAGTTGGTTCAGCCGGATCAAGGTCACAATGGTGGCCAAATACTTTTTGGCCCAGACAACTTCCTCTATATCTCTACTGGAGATGGCGGATCCACAGGTACAGGTGTTTCAGGTGGCGGGTCTAATGGCGATGACCACGGTACCATAGGAAATGCTCAAAGCCTAGAGTCTTTGTTAGGTAAGATTCTACGAATCGAACCCCATGGACTAGAGCCATATACCATACCCAAGAGCAATCCGTTTGTGGGAGTGGCAGATGTGCGTGAGGAGATTTGGGCTTACGGATTGAGAAATCCCTGGAGATTTTGCTTCGATAGTGAAAATGGCGACATGTACATTGGGGACGTAGGTGAGGTGGATTGGGAAGAAATACATTACGAGGCCGCAGAGAGTGAGGGAGGACTTAACTACGGATGGCGCCTGATGGAAGGCCCTGATTGCTATGAGCCCCTGGTAGATTGTGATCCTGATAATGAAACTGAGCAGCCAATCTTTGCTTTTCCACACGAGAATGGTCTCTGCAGTGTCATCGGCGGGGTTGTGTATAGAGGTGAAAACATCCCTTCCTTAGAGGGGTATTATATCTTTTCAGATTATTGTGGATTTGGCGACACACAATTCTTCACTCTAAAAGAAAATGAGAATGGTGAGTGGATAAGCCAAGCGCTTATTATAGATGTTGATGGTGGATTTATACCTTGGACAGAATCTAAGTCCGCCTTCGGAGAAGACAATAAAGGTGAAATTTATCTATGTACTCGATTCTTCGTCTACAAACTCTTGTTCGACCCATTATTTCTACCTGTTCAACCTGGAGGCACAGAAGTGCGCTTCTCACCTAACCCTTCGGGATCTAATTCACTCGTTAAAATTGAACTCGAAGGTGCTGGAGAAATCTCAAGATTGAGAGTTTTCGATTCAGCTGGTAGGCTAATGCGAGATATGTACCCAACTGAGTCTGGAGATAACACCACATTTTACACAAATGATTTTCCTACTGGAGTTTATAGTGTCCACATCGATATTGTGGGACTTGATGACATTCTCTTTGGGAAACTTGTCGTCTTCGGAGAGTGAACAATCGTTAAGGACAGGGGCAGTTTTCTACGTCTCTCAGAACAACACTCGTGACAACACTAGCTGTATCTGTAATAAGGTAAGTAGCGAATTTAACTACTCCGCTTCCTTCTATAAAGTATCGGCGTGGTTTTTCTCTCGGTCCGCTTTTACCAAAGTTTACATCTCCCAATCTCGCTAGATCCGCTAGATCACTCACGGTAAGATTACCACATTTAAGAACACATTGCGCTCCTGTATCTGCCATAATTCCAGCCATCGCTATCTCCTTACTAATTCTGTTTGTGGGTAGCCAATCCATACACGCGCGTTCTGAAAACATTACCCAAGTAAGACCTATACCTACCATTACACCGATAAGGTACTTAGAAAGACGATTTAAAAAATTCATTCGGCAAAACTACATTAAACTCCCTGTCTCTAACCTTAACTTCGTTATATGATTGCAGCGAGTGATTTAAAATTTTCCTATTCCGGAACAACTTCATTAGAGTTTCCAGATTTCAAGTGTCAAAGCGGCAATAAGCTACTACTTATTGGAAATTCTGGTACCGGAAAAACAACTCTTCTTCATTTATTATGCGGACTGCTTAGGCCTGATTCAGGATCTATGCAAGTTGCCGGTTTAGACATCAATACATTAAGTGACAGAGAGCTCGATAAGTTTAGGGGGCGTGAACTCGGAATTGTATTCCAACAATCGTACTTCGTTCAAAGCTTAACCGTTGCAGAAAATCTAGCACTCCCAACGATGCTCACGGGGTCTAACATTACTGCCGAAGAGTTAAAAGTTCGGACCCATGAATTACTCGACAGTCTAGGTGTAGAACATAAATTCGACAGTTACCCTAAATATTTAAGTGTGGGTGAACAACAACGAGCATCAATAGCTAGAGCTCTAGTTCACAAACCATCTGTCGTTTTTGCAGATGAGCCGACATCAGCACTGGACGATAAAAGCACAGAATCTGTCATTCGATTGCTCGAAGAAGAAACTGAAAAAGTCGGTGCAAGCTTAATTATCGTCACCCACGATTCAAGGCTCAAAACCAGATATAAAGACCGAGTTGAACTTCAACCGCTAAAAACCGCCTAATGAGACTATCCTATATAGCAAGGCGAAACCTAGCCGCAAAACCTCTTCAGACTGCATTAAGTGCTATTCTACTTGCTTTTGGAGTGGGGATGGTGAGCCTTATGATGCTCGCTGAAAAGCAGATGACGGAGCAGTTCGAAAGAAATATTAAGGATATAGATCTCGTACTCGGAGCTAAAGGAAGCCCACTTCAGCTCATTCTAGCTAATGTTTATCACATCGATGCGCCCACTGGAAACATCTCGCTTGCAGAAGCGGAGAAGGTGATGCGTAATCCATACATAGAATCAGGGATTCCGCTCGCATATGGTGACAATTACATGAGTTACCGAATCGTTGGAACAAACGAGTCTTACCCCAACCACTATGGAGCGAAGATGGATGAAGGTTTGTTTTGGTCTGACACATTCGAAGTAACGATAGGCGCTACAGTGGCGGCAAAAACCGGTTTGGAAGTTGGGAGCACTTTTTTCAGCGCCCACGGATTAACAGACGGTACAGACGTCCATGATGATAAGGCCTTCACTGTTGTTGGGATACTCGAAAAAAGCAATTCCGTAATTGACCAACTGTTACTTACAAGTATAGAGAGTATCTGGGGTGTTCACTCTGAACAAGACGATGAACTACTGTCCTCTGAAGAGCTTTACGCATCGAGAGAGATCACAGCCGTACTCTTAAAGAAACGTAACCCCATGGCAATCCTCACTCTACCTAATCTACTTAGAGAGACCAGTATGCAGGTTGCCCTGCCAGCAATAGAAATTAATAGATTAAACCAACAGTTTGGAATTGGTGCTGCGACCCTCAGAGCTATCGCACTTCTGATTATGGCGCTCAGCTTTGCGAGTATATTCATCTCTGTTTTTGACAATATGCAAGCTCGCAGGTATGAACTAGCCCTCATGCGAACCATGGGAGGCACACCTGGAACCCTTTACAAACTCCTGCTTTTAGAAGGCGGACTTCTGAGCCTTGGCGGAACTATTCTTGGATTGCTTATCAGTCGAATAGGTCTATTTACACTTGCCTCAGCCGTTGAAAATAAATTTCAATACGATCTGGGAAACCTAGGCCTTCTCACATCTGAAATTTACCTCGCATTAGGAGCTACCTTTGTAGGGCTCATCGCAGCAGCTCTTCCCGCATTCAAAACGCTGCGTTTAGATATTTCTAAAACTCTCTCAAGCGAATGATGAATCTTAAAAAACCCAGTACCACTATCCTTCATTCAAGTTGGATTGTGTCTGCAATGGCCCTTTTCGCTGTTGTTTCTCTCGACTGGAGTAGCATGTGTCATCCGTCCCCTGAAGGTGTAGCTATTAAAAACCAAATCCGTAATGTTCAAACAGCAAAATCCTTATCAACTTCAAATACTATAGCATCAACTTCTATCGGATTGGAGAGCTATACTGAGCTCACTTGGAAAGACTTGACAGATGTTGAATTTCAAGATGTGTATGTAGATGAATTGGATGCCTACTATTGGAAACCCATATTTGGCCCTCTTGTAAAAGATTTAGAAGGAGGTAAATTCTATATCACAGGCTATGTTATTCCAGTTGATATTGACGAAGACTTCTATGTTCTTAGTAGATACCCATTTGCTAATTGCTTTTTCTGTGGTGGAGCCGGCCCAGAAACCGTGATCGATTTACAATTCGAAGGGCACTCTCCCCGAGAATATGCTACCGATGAAAGGTTGTCATTTGCAGGAGAGCTAAAGCTCAATGCGGATGATGTGTACCAGATGAATTACATCTTAGTTGGGGCTCATGAGCACACTCCCTGATACACGTCAGTCCCTTTTGTGATAACTTTTGATTATTTTATATATGCATTGCACACTATTTTTGGAACTTGTTCGTTGGAATAAGGAAACAAATAGACCTATCAAATGCAATGCTAGAATTTTGTAAATCGGTACTCTCTAAAGTCAGTTTTGATCGCGCTTTATTCGCAAAAGAATTGAAGAAAAGTGTTCGTTGGCAAAAAAAATCAGAAATCCAAAACTTAAAAGATTGGTGCCTCAACCGTTATGGCGAGGTGTATGGAGATGTAATTCTCTCCACATTTTCAAACCAAGCCCTCATTGCATGAGGGCTTTTTTCTTGCCTAATAAACTTCAAGTAAATCTATTTCGAAAATGAGAGTCGCAATAATTGGAGGAGGCGCAGCCGGTTTCTTTTCTGCATTGTCTGTTAAAGAACACCACCCAAATTCAAAAGTGACAATTTTTGAGAAATCTAATAAACTGCTCTCAAAAGTAAAAGTTTCTGGTGGAGGTCGGTGCAATGTCACCCACGCGTGTTTCAGTCCCAGCAAACTATCCAAGTCGTATCCTCGTGGAGGGAAACACCTTAAAAAAGCATTTTCCGTATTCCAAACTAAAGACACAATTGAGTGGTTTTCTCGGAGAGGAGTCGAGTTAAAAGCAGAGGAAGATGGCAGGATGTTCCCCACTACGGACAACTCTCAAACAATCATTGATTGTTTCCTAAAAGAAGCATCCCAGAAGAATATAAAAATTCTAGAACAGTCGCCAATTAGAAAAATAGTTCCAGAAAAAGAAGGTTATACATTACACTTAGAGGGCACATCGGAGCATTTTAACAAAGTTATTATCGCAACGGGAGGGAGTCCTAAAATGAACGAATTTTACTGGCTACAACAACTCGGACACTCCATTTCGCCTCCCCTTCCTTCGCTCTTCACTTTTAACATTCCAAGCGATCAAGTAAAGATTCTAATGGGCTTGGTCGTCGAAAATGCAACCGTACGTATTCAGGGAACAAAGCTTTCACATTCCGGGCCAGTATTAATAACTCATTGGGGAATGAGTGGACCCGCTATTTTAAAACTCTCAGCGTGGGGAGCTCGCGAGCTTGCAGAAAACAACTACAACTTTAACATTCAAATAAACTGGTTGTCTATTAAAAGCGACGAAGATGCTAACGAAATTATAGACAATGAGTTGCCTCATATGAGAAAGAAAAAAATAATGAATGCCTGTCCTTTCGAGCTTCCTAATCGGATGTGGAAATTTTTACTAGAAAAAGTTGGGATAAATCCTGATTCTGTTTGGCTTGAACTTTCAAAAAAAAATCGCAACAAATTACTCAACATCTTACTCAACGATATTTACGAGGTCAAAGGGAAAACGACTTTTAAAGAAGAATTCGTCACATGCGGCGGTATAAAACTCTCAGATATCAGTTTCACATCAATGGAAAGTCGCGTCTGTAAAAATCTCTATTTCGCTGGTGAAGTCCTAGATATAGATGGAATAACAGGCGGCTTTAATTTCCAAGGGGCATGGACTACAGGATACATCGCAGGTAAACTTCAATCGTAATTGGTTTTTATTTTCATCAATACATCTTCCTGGGTTCAACTCGACACAGATCTACCTATTCAAACAGACTCCCAGACCTGGCACTTGGTGTCCGCCCTAGATGTTCAAAAGCTGCCTTGGTCGCTTGTCTCCCTCTTGGAGTTCTCATGAGCAAACCTTCCTGGATCAAAAATGGTTCGTACACCTCCTCAAGCGTTCCTGAATTCTCACTAATTGCAGTAGCAAGTGTAGTCATCCCTACAGGGCCTCCAGCAAATTTATCGATAAGAGCTGTCAAAATTCTGTTGTCCATCTCATCAAGACCCCTTTTGTCAACCTGTAAAGCATCAAGAGCATATTCAGTCACAGAAGATGTAATCGAACCATCACCTTTAATCTGTGCAAAATCTCTTACCCGTCTCAAAAGCGCGTTAGCAATCCTAGGCGTTCCCCTACTCCTTGAGGCAATCTCATAAGCTGCTGCAGCTTCATGTTTAATCTGTAGTATCCCCGCCGATCTTTCTACAATATCTGTGAGCGTCTTTGAATCATAATATTGAAGTCTTAGATTTATCCCAAACCTTGCTCTAAGGGGTGATGTTAGAAGACCTGACCTTGTCGTTGCCCCGATAAGCGTAAATGGATTAATATCAATCTGAACAGTTCGAGCGTTGGGCCCTGTATCAATAACAAGATCAATTCTATAGTCTTCCATAGCGCTATATAGATATTCTTCTACAATAGAGCTAAGCCTGTGAATTTCATCAATAAATAAAATGTCGTTTTCTTCAAGGCTTGTGAGTAAACCTGCAAGATCACCTGGCTTATCCAATACAGGGCCCGATGTGGTCCTGATATTCACACCCATCTCGTTTGCAATAATGTATGCTAAGGTCGTCTTCCCAAGGCCAGGAGGTCCGTGAAGTAGTACATGATCTAGTGCTTCATCTCTCTGTTTTGCAGCAGCAACGAATATCTGGAGATTGTCCATAGCAGCCCTCTGACCAGTAAAATCTTCAAAATGTGCCGGTCTTAATACTTGCTCAAATTCACTGTCTGTATTCTGAGAAGAATTGTCTCTCATATCAAAATCTTCATTGGGCTCCATGAGTGCAAGGTAATCTAAAAGCAAAAAACCCTTCGAAAAATTCCGAAGGGTTCTTACTATTTTATCTAATATAACGTCTAATGACCTACTTCACTCTCTTTAAGTGGTGTAGTCTGAAGAACGAAATCTTCTTCATGAGCAGGATTACTATAGTCATAAGCCCAACGGTGAACCTCTGGCAATGCACCAGGCCAGTTACCGTGAATATGCTCAACCGGTGTTGTCCACTCAAGCGTATTCGATTTCCAAGGATTCTGCTCTGCCTTCTGTCCACGGAAGATGCTGTAAAAGAAGTTGAATAAGAAAATTAATTGTGACAATGATCCGATAATCGCAAATACAGAAATAATAGGTTGTAAATCTGCTGTTTCACTCAAGAAGTCGAAATGCGAAGCATCATAGTATCTACGAGGAGCTCCTGCAAGTCCTACAAAATGCATTGGAAAGAATACGCCATAGCCACAAGTAATTGTAAGCCAGAAGTGAGCGAATCCAAGCTTTGTGTTCATCATCGTACCAAACAACTTAGAGAACCAATGATAAACTCCGGCAAACATTCCAAATATTGCAGATAGTCCCATCACAATATGAAAGTGACCAACGACAAAATATGTATCATGAAGTGTTACATCAAGAGCTGAGTCAGCAAGAATAATTCCTGTTAGACCACCTGTCACAAATGTACTTACGAGTCCTATACTGAAAAGCATCGCGGGGGTAAAACGAAGATTTCCTTTCCAAAGAGTTGTAATGTAGTTAAAGGCTTTAACCGCTGAAGGAATAGCGATCAAAAGAGTCGTAAATACGAATACAGATCCTAAGAATGGATTCATTCCTGTGACGAACATATGGTGAGCCCAAACTATAAATGAAAGAAATCCAATTGCCATCAAAGAACCAACCATGGCCTTATATCCGAAAATAGGCTTGCGTGAGTTCGTCGCGATTACCTCAGAGCTTATCCCAAGGGCTGGAATAAGAACGATGTAAACTTCAGGGTGACCTAGGAACCAGAATAAGTGTTGAAATAAAATGGGTGAACCCCCAGTTGCATCAAGTGCCTCACCTCCAATAAATATGTCGCTTAAGTAAAATGCCGTTCCCATCATTCTGTCCATCATAAGAAGTACAACAGCCGATACAAGAACCGGGAATGAAAGTACACCTAGAATGGCAGTGATGAAGAAAGCCCAAATAGTAAGAGGTAAACGAGTCATACTCATCCCCTTTGTTCTAAGGTTGATGATCGTTACGATATAATTCAAAGAACCAAGTAGTGAAGACACAACAAACAACGTCATAGACAATAGCCAAAGAGTCATCCCCATACCTGAACCAGGCATAGCTTGAGGCAAAGCACTTAAAGGTGGATATATCGTCCAACCAGCTGAAGCTGCACCACCCTCAACAAAGAGAGAGAACAGCATCATAACACTAGATGCAGCAAAGAACCAATAACTAAGCATATTTAAGAAACCCGATGCCATATCTCTCGCTCCAATCTGGAGTGGAATGAGAAGATTTGAAAAAGTTCCAGACAACCCGGCTGTCAAAACAAAGAAGACCATAATGGTTCCGTGAATGGTGGTTAATGCGAGATATGCATTTCTATCTAAAACTCCATTCGGAGCCCACTTACCCATAAATGTTTCAAGGATTGCAAAACTTTCTCCAGGCCATCCAAGTTGAAGACGAAAAAGGACAGACATCATTACCCCTGCGATACCCATAAATACAGCAGTGATGAGAAACTGCTTAGAGATCATCTTGTGATCGTGAGTGAAGACGTACTTCGAAACGAAGCTTTCTTTGTGATTGGTATTTCCCATAATCAGTTCTGTTCAGCGGTATAAACTTTTTGCTCAGCAAGCCAAGCATCATATTTCTCCTGTGATTCTACAACAATATCCATCGCCATATTAAAATGCGCAGATCCACAGATTTTATTGCATAGTAGAATGTAGTTAAAATCTGGATTGTCGAGAATCGTTCGCATACTGTCCGTTGTAATTGTTGGTGTGATTTTAAACCGAGTAGGTAGGCCTGGTACTGTGTTCATTTGTGCCCTAAAGTGAGGCATGAAAGCAGAGTGGATAACATCACGTGATCTGAAAATAAATTCTATTTCACGACCAATAGGCAAGTGAAATTCACCTTTTACGATTCTGTCATCTTTACCGACTTCCCAACTACTGCGTCCATCACTAAAGTCATATGGTTGCAGTTCTAAAATACGCTGTAAATGACGTTCTAAACGGTAGATTTTATCTTCCTTAGCTTCATAAGCAGCTTGGGTCATCACAAGCGCTTCTCCAGAAGAAAGAACTGTCTCGATATCATGAAGTCTGCTTTCTAAAAGTGCTGTGTGTTCTGAGGATGGTTCATGCGAATGTGACACGTCATGCCCATGTCCACCTCCACCATGAAGTGTTGCTTCAATTTCCGCTTTTTCAGTTAATAGATGCGCTTTTTCAATATCTAGGGTAGCCTGGAGTTTGTCAATTTTGTCCGTGAGTTTACCATTTGCAAGCATCACACCTTGCTCTGTAATAATTCCGAGAGGATTTGAAGGGGTAATCAAATTAAAATCTGTAGCACCAAATTGACCGTCATCACCAGAATACCGAGCTGTCCAATCGAATTGCTTAGAATAAAGCTCTACTCTAATTGCTTCATCAGATGCAGGTCCAGTCATTTCAGTCCAAGTTTTAAGACCGAAAATGATAATCACAGCCAACACGATTGATGGAACTACTGTCCAAATGAGCTCTAACTTACTATCGTGAAGTAAGAAGAGAGCCTTCCTGTTTTTATTGTAACGGTACTTGTAAGGAAAAATGAATAGAAGAGTATTAACAACGAAAAACACGAAAATGATGATCGCAAGGTTGAAGTTCATCAGAGTATCAACCGATTCCCCATGAGCAGAAGCCGAGGGTGGTAGATAATCCCCGTAGCGGACAAATTGCCATATGGTAGTCGCGTAGAACACAATCATAAATACAATCCAAAGGGCACCATTCATACGGGTATCCGCTTCAGATATTTCCTCTTCACGATGGCCTCGCAAACGTGCAGAAAGTTGATATATTTTAGCCAGTTGTGCTAGCGCTATTACGCCTACAACGATGACTAAAAGAATGAGAAGTTTCATACGTCAGTTTTCTTTATAGGGTTAGTAATGTAAGTCTTTAGACTCCTGAAGCATTGGGTGATTTTTCGCAATCAGAGGGGCTTTAGACAATGTCGTCAGCGTTCTGTTGATGAATAACCCAAGGAAGCCGAGGAACAAGCCTATTTCAAATAGCCCGAATACATTGTGATTAAACATTGTACCAGGGATAACGAGTAAATAGACGTCTGTAAAGTGTCCTATAAAAATGAGAAATGCAACAGGCAATAAGAAAGCCGGATTACGTTTGGTATCTCTAGAAATAAGCACTAGAAAAGGAACTACAAAATTGATGAGGAACATCGTTACAAACGGGACCTTGTAGTTCGTGAAGATTCTACTTACGTAGTAAGTGACCTCCTCAGGTATATTAGAATACCAGATGAGCATGAACTGACTAAAGAACAGGTAGCTCCACAGCATTGAAATTGCAAACATCCACTTTCCCAAGTCATGCATGTGACTCTCTGTAATTTCCTCGAAATACCCCTTTGACTTTAACCAAAGTATCGTTACGTGAGTGAAGATAATCATTCCAACCCACATCCCAGAAAACAAATACCATCCATAAAGTGTACTGAACCAGTGAGGGTCAAGCGACATTAACCAATCCCAAGAAAGTGTAGAAGAGAAATAAGCAAAGAAAACCATAAACAGCGCACTGCGACGTAAGACTTTAAAGTGTATCTCTGTACCTCCGATTTCATCTTCTTGAAGTGACCACTTGCGGAATAACTTCGCAAACACAAGGAAGGTAAATAAGTAGATCAACGTTCTAAGCCAAAAGAACCAAGTGGAAAAATAAGCGCCTTTTGCAGCAATTATAGAATCGTAGTTGGGATTCTTGACAGCCCCCGCAACTTCCTTATCAAAATAAGTCGATACACCACCTTCTACAGTCATAAACTCATGATAAAGTGTAGTATCCATCCAATGATACAAGTGATGTATGTGAAACTGTCCCGCCAGTAGAACAATGAAAATCACCGCTGCGCCGTAGGGTAAAAACCCCAACATGGCCTCGAAGAAGCGCTTAATCACAACGGACCAGGCACTCTCAGTGATGTATTGTAGCGCATAAAAGAATAGCGCTGCCAACGATAGTGAAAAGTAGAAAAATCCATTTACAAGTAGATTCGCCCACCACCTTTGATGGTGATCTGAATGGTCTGTTAGATATCCTCCAACAAGAGCTACAAGACCCAAAGCCATGAAGACTTGAGTAATCAGCTTAGCACGTCCTTCAAATTTGAATTCCATGATCAGTCGTTATTTTCGGTTTCAGTTACTATAGCCACACCTTTTGAATCAAATGTTGGCATTTGTCCTCCTTTCTGAAGAACTTGAACATATTGTACAATCTGCCAAAGCCCCTTTTGGGAAATTTGAGAAGCATGAGAACCCATAAGTCCTTTGCCATACATTAAGGTATGATAGATATTGCCCTCGGGTAAGTCTTTAAGCTTATTAGAAAAATCAGGAATACCCATAATGTGACCATTTCTTGAAATCGCTCCATCTCCTTTCCCTTCTAACCCATGACAATGCGTACACATCAGCTCAAAGTTTGCAGCACCAGCCTCAATATTAGAAGCCGTTGTTGGTAAAGGTGACTTTAACTCTGCACCTGCCAACTCATATCCTTCAAGTGTGTTTGCATAAGCATAAGGAAGGCCAAACTCCTTTCCTTCTCCTTTAAACGCAATAGAACCCGCAACAGGCTTGCGCGCACTCATGGTATGTCTTTGCTCCGAAGCGACTTCTTCCGTTACGTAATATGGATCCTCTCCATAATCAACATAGGCCTCAACTGCTGGTGATCGATACATGTCAGGCATGTATTCAACACCAGGACTATTGGGATCAGTAGTGCAAGATGTAACCATAGCTACTGCTATCATTAATGTTGCTGTGTAAAGTGTAATCTTATGTCTCATGATTACTTACTTTCTTTAATGCTGAGCTCAAAAAGCGCAGTGTTTTTAATCGCAGTCTCTAACTCCTCTGCACTCAGACTATTTGAATCTGTTGTAATCTCCATTACAAACATATTATCTGTCGTTCTTGGATCGGGATTCGTAGCAGGCATTCCTGGAAGTGTCCCGTTGCGAAGAAGGTAAGTGATAACCATACCGTGGGCTGCACATAGAACTGAGAATTCAAACGTAACAGGGATGAAAGCAGGAAGGTTCTCTAGAAGAGAGAAGCTAGGCTTACCTCCAATATTCATAGGCCAATCAGATATCATCGTGTACCACATAAAGGATACAGCAATCGTTAATCCAGTCATAGCATACATAAAGGATGTAATTGCGAGACGTGTTCTCTTAATCCCGATTACTGGGTCAATACCGTGTATCGGGAATGGAGAAAAGACTTCATTCACATGAATGCCCTTTCCTACAAGTTCACGAGCAGCTACTAAAAGCTTTTCGTCGTCGTCGTACATGACGTGGAATACCTTTTTCATGATGGTATTATTTTACTTGTTTGTTTCTATATGACTCACCGCTTGACTTCAAAATTGTTTTCAGCTCGTTCAAAGCAAGTACAGGGAAGAATCTTGTAAATGCTAAGAATAGCGTAAGGAAAATCCCGAGAGTTCCAAGGAAAATCCCGACATCTGTCGCAGTTGGGATAAACTCACCCCAAGAAGAAGGGAGATAATCTCTATGAAGAGATGTTACGATAATAACATAACGCTCGAACCACATACCAATGTTTACAACAATTGAGAGAATAAAAGTTGCAATAAACGATCTGCGAATTTTCTTGATCCAGAAAAGCTGTGGACTAATAACGTTGCATGTCATCATCGTCCAGTAGGCAATGCTGTATGGCCCAGAAAAACGGTTGATGAATGCATAACTTTCATACTCTACGCCTGAGTACCAAGAAATGAAGAGCTCCGTTAGATAAGCTACACCAACAATAGATCCAGTAACAATGATTACAATATTCATGTACTCAACGTGCTTGATATGAATGTAGCTCTCGAGTTTGTATGCTTTACGCATCACAAGCAAGAGAGTCTGTACCATCGCAAATCCTGAGAATACCGCTCCAGACACGAAGTATGGGGGGAATATTGTCGTATGCCATCCTGGTATAACAGATGTAGCAAAGTCCATCGATACAATCGAGTGAACTGAAAATACAAGTGGTGTGGCAATACCCGCTAGGACAAGGCTAAGTTCTTCGAATCGATTCCAGTGCTTGGCTCTTCCACTCCAACCAAAACTTAGTATGCCGTAAATCTTCTTCGGTAACGGCTTGACCATTCTATCGCGAATTGTCGCAAAGTCTGGTATTAGACCTACATACCAAAATACGAGAGATACTGAGAAGTAAGTTGAGATCGCGAAAACATCCCAAAGAAGTGGGCTGTTGAAGTTCACCCATAGTGAACCAAACTGGTTTGGTAGAGGGAAAACGTAGTAAGCTAACCAAATTCTTCCCATGTGAATCCCTGGGAAGACCGCAGCCATAATAACAGCGAAGATTGTCATTGCCTCAGCGGAACGGTTAATCGCCATACGCCACTTCTGACGGAACAATAAGAGAACTGCTGAAATTAGTGTTCCAGCGTGTCCGATACCTACCCACCATACGAAATTGGTGATATCCCAAGCCCAACCAACGGTTTTATTCAGCCCCCACACTCCGACACCAGTTCCTAGGAGGTATAAAATCGACACTATGCCGTAAATGGCAATAATGGACGAAATTGTAATCATTATTTTCCATCCGAGAGGAGCAGGTCCCATGATAGGTCCTACAACATCATCGGTAATATCCTTATACGTTTTGTGACCTAGGATAAGTGGTTCGCGAATTGCTGATTCTCTTTGCATAGTCGTTAGATCAAGAGTTTCTTACCTTAGTCATGTAGTAGACGTTCGGCTTAACACCGATTTCTTCAAGAGCATGATAAGCACGATTGTTTTCCGAAATAGTTCTTACTTCTGAACCATTGTCGTTTAAGTCTCCGAAGTTAATAGCGTTAGATGGGCAAGACTCTGCACATGCTGTTTTAATCTGTCCATCAAGGATAGGAGTTCCTGATTTTTTAGCATCGAGCTTACCAGACTGAATACGCTGCACACACATAGAGCATTTTTCCATTACTCCACGAGCACGAACAGTCACATCAGGATTTAAAATGAGTCGAGCTAATGAGTCATGAGCCGGATTAACGTGTTCGAACTTTTTATATCCTTTATAATTAAACCAATTAAATCGACGAACCTTGTAAGGACAGTTGTTCGCACAGTAACGTGTACCGATACAACGGTTGTAGGTCATTTGGTTTAAACCCTCATTGCTATGAGTCGTAGCAGCAACAGGGCAAACCGTCTCACAAGGAGCGTGGTTACAGTGTTGACACATCATCGGCATATGGACTGTTTGAGGGTTCTCTGAAGGATCCTCCATACGGCCGTAGCTGTCAATTACCCCCACACCTTCCTCCTCTCCTTTTTCAAGAGAGAAATCAGAAGCGTAGTATCGATCGATACGTATCCAATGCATATCACGGTGCCTTAACACTTCGTCCTTTCCAACAACACTTACGTTGTTTTCTATGTTACAAGCTGTGACACACGCACTACAACCCGTACAAGTTGTAAGGTCAATCGTCATCCCCCAACGGTGTCCCACTTCCTCTACAGGGTGGCTGTGCCAAAGGTCGAATGCGCTGGTCGTCTTTTTATCACGAGCATCTATCACACCATCATGGTTCGTATCCTCGTGAACGTTAAGCCTGTGAGCTTTGTTCCAAGAAGCTTCACCCTTTTCTTTTCCAGCTTCAGCTAAATATGAATCGAAAGAAGTTTCTTTTACAACGGACTCACGTCCCATATAGGTATTGTGAATCTGAGTACAAGCAAGTGGATATTCTGCACCAGTAGTTTCTATGCTGACATCGTAGTTGGCATATATCGTATGGCCTTCAGAAGTTGAAGTTAGCGGATACGCATTTGCGCCGATCGGCATGGGTAGTCCAGAAGCTTGCGTAAGGTGTTCACCTTTTTCGCCTGTTTGGAATGCAGCTTGCCCGATGTTTTCTCCGTTAGATCCACGACCGTATCCGAGAGCGATACCTATCGTACCTGGCTTTTGGCCTGGCTGCATAAACGCAGGAAGCTCAACAGACTTACCATTTACTGTAACTTTTACAACAGATCCCAAATCCTCTTGCGCTATGTATGTATTGAGTCCCATACTGTCCATGTCAGACTTAGACATCGTAACGTAGTTATCCCAGGTCACCTTAGTTACCGGATCCGGCGTCTCTTGGAGGATTGGATTGGCAGCGTGGTTACCTGAACCGGCTGTTGCCTTTACGTACGTAACTAGCTCAAATGAACCTCCTTTTACTGATGCAACTTTGCGCTCAGCCTGAGAAGTGTTAATGGCTGCTGTGTATTCTGGAGATTCTGGCAAATCATTGCCCGTCATCGTTCCATCGTGAATAGCGCTGTTCCAATCTGAATCAGAGTACATGGCGTCAGATGTGTACGAAGCGTTGTACTGACGACGTAAGAAAGTGTACCAATCGCTATTTTCAGAAGATGACCAGTTGAGGAATGATTCCTGAGCTGCCCGTGTGTTGAATATAGGCTCAATGGTAGGTTGGACTAAATCGATGCGTCCTGAGCTTAAGCTAAGATCGTTCCAGCTCTCTAAGTAGTGGTGATCAGGAGCTACGAATGTTGAACGTATTGCTGTTTCATCAGCAACTCCATTCATACAAACTGAAGTCTTGACTTTAGCTAGACCAGTGTTAAATGCATCTGCATTAGGTAGGTCATATGAAGGGTTACATCCGTAAGTGATCAGGGTTGAAATCTTTCCGGAATTCATATCCTTCACTAGATTGGAAACTGAAGCATCATCTCCACGGTACGCCATAGATGGACGCTCTAGATCTAATGTAGAACCATAGTTTCCAAGTTGCTGATTGATCGCTGCAACAATGGTTTGAGTTGCAAGGTCATTCGAACCTGCAACTACAAGTGACTTGCCTTTCGATGAATTTAATGACTTCGCTGCTGCATTAATACTTTTAATGACGCCTGCATCTAAATTAGAAACTGTTGCTCCTTTGAGAGCTGCAAGTAATCCAGCGGCAACCTTGCCCTCTTCGGAGGGTTTAATCATCGTACGAATATCAGCGTTTGTTCCTGTCATAGTCATTGCTGACTCAAACTGAAAATGCTTAGACTGTTTTCCACGTTCTGGGCCTCTTAATACAGCGTAATCCGGTGCGTAGAGTGTTGAAGACAACCAGGAATTAAGGAAGTCAGCAGCGATACTTACGATGACTTCTGCTTTCGAAAAGTGATACGAAGGAACAGCATTCACACCAAATGCATTGGCTTGAGCTACGCGAAGTGCTGAGTAAGAAATAGCATCATATTGAACGTGCTCGGCTCCTAACGTTTCTATAGCTTTTAAAGTAGAAGGGCTTACGATAGTATTTGAAAGAACAACTGTTCTACCAGTGCCTGAAACCGCCGCAGTCATCGCGTTATCTATATCGTCCCAAGTTGTTGAAATTCCATTCTGAGTAGGGCCATCTAGTCTAGCTTTATCGTAAAGGCTCATCACAGAACCTATGACACGAGAATTGACCTTTCCAGCTCCAATTCCTTTAGAGGTGTTACCCTTAATGAAAATCGGTCTGCCCTCACGCGTCTTTACTAGAACATTTGAGTAATCCATTCCATCGTAATAAGTCGAAGCGTAGTAATTGGCTACACCTGGAGTTATTTCTGCTGGTTTATTTGTATAAGGAATAGACTTAATTACAGGAGTCTCACAAGCAGCAAGAGTGGCAGCAGTAAGAGAGAAGCCCATAAACTTTAAAAAGTCACGACGACCAGTAGTTGTGCTACTGTGGCGCTCGTCTGCTAAAAATTGGTCAACAGGAATCTGTTCTTGGAATTCCTTGGCCTGGATTTCCTTGAACGCTTCCGTGCCGTCTAATTCGTCCAATCCGGACCAGTATTTTTTATTGTTAGCCATGTGGCGTCAGAATCAGTTGTTAATAGTGACACTTAGAGCATTCCCAGCCTCCAAGTTCTCTTACAGTAATTTTTTCGTCTTCTATGTAGCGGCGTAGCTCCTCATTTCCTCTTTCAGAATTCATAAGTCGATCATGCATCTCTTCATAGTATCCACTTGAAGCCAAATCAATCTCAGCTTTATTGTGACATTCAAGACACCATCCCATGGTTAAGGTAGGTTTAGAAAGTTGGATAATCCCAGGGTAAGCATCAATTAAAGTGTTAATCTCTTCAACTGGAGCAATTCTTCCTACGCTATATGTCGATACGTCTCCGTGACAATTTTGACATTGGAGTCCGCCAACTGTGACATGCTGTTGGTGACTGAAGAAAACGTGGTCAGGAAGATTGTGAACTTTGTTCCATTTAATTGGCTCACCGTTATAGCTGTCTTGAGGAAGAACTTTTCCATTATTACCGTCTCCATCTAAATAAGTACCCGTACTAGAGTCAAACCCTATCGCCGCGTATATTTTTTCAATCTCCTCTGTTCCTGTACGAGATCCTTTCTTAATAGCTTTGTGACAATTCATACAAACATTCGCACTTGGAATACCAGCGTGCTTAGAGTCGTAAGCACTGTTGTGACAATACTTACAATCAATTTCATTCTCACAAACGTGAATGCTGTGGTTAAATGCAATCGGCTGATCGGGACTATAATCCGTGTATAAACCGATATCCATAAGCGCTGAATAACCCACTACAACTCCATACAAAACAAAGAAAACCCCTATTAGAGAGACCATGACGAGGTTGTTCCAAGCCCAACCACCTAATCTGGCAAGATATCCCGTATCCGGCAACAAGTCCTCACCAGCTTTTTCTGCAATCACGTCGGTAAGCGACCGCTTCACTCCAGCAGCGCTCAATGCAATAACTGTAAATAAAACCAGGAGAATTAGGAACCACATTGCGTTACTCGAATCTGATTCTTCAGGAGTAGCGTCATCAATTGTCGGACAGTTGTTACTAGAAGCGGTATCTCCGCCTCCATTAACTGGTGGGGAAGTAACATAGGCGAGGATATCTGAAATCTCTGCTTCAGAAACCGCTTGTCCAGTCATCCATCCATATGTTCCTACGTAACGCTCGACTATACTTTTGATGTATTTATCGCCCGTCTCTGCTGCTTCTTGTGGAGATTGTATCCACTTTACAAGCATCTCATCTCCAGAAGGCCAACGATCTTTGATACCTGCTAGACCTGGCCCCACAAGTATCTCGTCAGTGATTTTATGACATGCTGCACAATTTGCGTTAAAAAGTGATTGACCATTTGCGGGGTCTCCACCCTCCCAAATACTTTGGGCCGCAAGTCCAAAGACTTGAAATACTAAGATGGTACATATAGCGCGTGCTACATGCTGAAGTCGGTTTATACGATTATTCATCGGTTTTTTTATATCAATCGAGTACACTCAATTCACGCGCGAAATTACAATGAATTTTATGCTTATCGTACACTATGTCACAACAATGTCACAACGCGCTCTAATTTAGAACCTTTCCAAACAATAATACTCAATTTAGTTCGCTTTAAATGAGTAGTTATAGGTAGTTTTGTCTTGAAGAAAAAAAACAACCAATATGTTACTTCGTATAAATAAAATTGCAATCATTTGCTTCTGCTTTCTTAACGCAAGCGCAATTTCAGCTCAAAGTGACAACTCGTGGTGGAAGAGCATTTTCCGAACTAACTGTGAAACAACACAAAACGAATCCATTAACATCAACAACGAGGATTCTATTCTCAATAACACTTTAATCATCGAGATTGAACGAGATTCTTCCGCATTCAAAAAAACATTACCCGCACTTCCTATAAAGGATGGCAATGGAAGTGTTATAATTTACATGGATTCTGCACTCACAGAGATTGATTTGAAAGCGTTCTCTAAGACACATTCGTTAAAAGGATATAGAGTCCAAATTCATTTCGGAAATTTAGAATCCGCCAGAGCAGTTCGAGCTAAATGCAGGAAACGATTGGTTGGAAGAAGTGTCTACTTAGAGTCTATTGCACCTAACTACAGCGTTGTAGTGGGTGATTTTAGGAACAGATGGGAGGCAGAGTCGGCACTACTAAGATTGAAAAAAATTTACCCAAGTGCCTTAATCATACCAACAGACATAGAGCTGCCTAAGCTTTAACTCTCTAAGGTCTGCTTGATCTCGACTTCTTCGTACGCTTCAATTACATCTCCAACTTTGATGTCGTTGAATTTATCAATGTTTAAACCACATTCATATCCTTTCACTACTTCTTTCGCGTCGTCTTTGAATCGTTTTAGAGATCCAAGGAGTCCGGTATAAACGACGATTCCTTCACGAAGAACCCTCACCCTGCTAGAGCGAAGTATTTTACCTTCATTGACAATACATCCAGCAATCGTTCCGAGTTTAGAAATCTTGAATGTCTCTCTAATTTCAGCACTACCAACAATATTTTCTTGAATTTTAGCGGATAATAACCCCTCCATTGCATCACGCATTTCTTCAATGGCTTTATATATGACAGAGTAGAGTTTAATCTGAACCTCTTCTTCCTCAGCTAACTTACGCGCTGTTGCCGATGGGCGAACTTGGAATCCGATAATGTAAGCTGAAGAAGCAGATGCTAGAAGGATATCTGATTCTGTTATTTGGCCAACCGCCTTATGGATAATTTTCACCTGAACTTTCTCAGTAGAGAGTTTTTCTAACGAGTCACTCAAGGCTTCGATGGATCCATCCACATCACCCTTTACGATAAGGTTAAGCTCCTTGAATTCACCCACAGCAATACGACGGCCAAGCTCCTCCAGAGTGACTGATTTCTGAGTACGGACCCCTTGCTCGCGCTGGAGCTGTTGGCGCTTTGTTGCGATAGTTCGAGCTTCTAGGCTCTGCTCAAACACGTTGAAGTTGTCTCCAGCACTAGGTGCGCCATCGAAACCCAATACAGAAATAGGGGAAGAAGGACCCGCTTCGTCCACACGATTTCCGCGCTCATCGAACATGGCTCTTATTTTTCCTGAGAATTGTCCCGCTAGAATTGGATCACCAACCCTCAGTGTCCCTGACTCTACGAGAAGGTTCGTCACATAACCACGACCCTTATCAAGTGTTGATTCAACAACCGTTCCAATGGCACGCTTGTTAGGATTGCCTTTAAGATCTAGCATTTCTGCTTCTAGAAGAACTTTTTCTAACAATTCTTCTATGTTGGTTCCTTGTTTCGCTGAAATTTCTTGGCATTGGTATTTCCCACCCCATTCCTCAACAAGAATATTCATCTCGCTCAGTTCTTTTTTAATTCTATCGGGGTTCGCCTCCTCTCTATCCATCTTATTAAGAGCAAAAATCATTGGAATTTCTGCTGCTTGAGCATGGTGGATTGCTTCTTTTGTTTGGGGCATCACCGCATCGTCAGATGCAATTACAATAATTGCAAGGTCTGTAACTTGGGCTCCGCGAGCACGCATAGCGGTAAATGCTTCGTGACCAGGTGTGTCTAAGAAAGTGATTTGTTCGCCACTCTCAACTAAAACGGAATAAGCTCCAATGTGCTGAGTGATACCTCCGGCTTCACCAGCAATAACATTTGCTTTTCGAATATAGTCGAGAAGAGATGTCTTACCGTGATCAACGTGACCCATGACCGTAATAATCGGTGGACGAGAAACCATATCATCTTCATGATCCGCCTCAACTTCTATTGCATCCTCTAAGTCTGAGCTAACAAATTCAACTTCAAACCCGAAATCTTCAGCAATCATCTTGATTGTTTCCGAATCAAGTCTTTGGTTAATCGAAACCATGATACCAAGCATCATGCACGCAGAGATAACATCATTCACAGACTTATCCATCATAGTAGCTAATTCAGCGACAGTAACGAATTCGGTAAGTTTAAGAATCGTCTCCTCTAACTGTTGACGTACGATTTCATCATCTGAGCGGTCTCTAATATCTTTACGCTTGGCTCTACGCATCTTAGAAGACTTCGATTTCTTACCGCCTGATAAACGCGCAAGTGTATCTCTAATCTCTTTCTTAATATCGTCTTGAGTAACCTCCTTTTTAGGTCCTTTTGCTGCAGCTCCTCTTGTACGTTGACCTCTTGCCGGCCCACGTGGACCTGGGGCTCTAGCTGGTCGAGTAGCTCCGCGTGATGGTGCTGGGGCGTTCGCCTGTTTTTTAACGTCTATCTTTTTTACTCTAACACGTTTTCGTTTCCCGTCGTTTTTCGACTTCTTCTTCTCAACAGGGAGATCAATCTTTCCAACCACTTTAGGGCCACTCAGCTTCTCAATCTTAGTTTTTACAACTAAATCATCCGAAGTGTTCTCTGTATTTTCGTCATTTGTAGAAGGATCTTCAATAGTAGGAAGGGCAGATTTTACAACGATTGTTTTTGCTTTTGCTCGCGCAACTGCAGCAAGGGCTTTTTTCTCTTCTGCTTCTTTTGCTTGAGCTGCAAAATCAACCTTGCCCACTACTTTAATTCCTTTTGAAACAGAAGCTTTTGCTTTGATCACATTTTTATCTGCTTCTGCTTTTTTAGATGCAGCTTTAGCAGCTAATGCTATAGCAGCTTCTGCCTCTGCTTCAGCTCTATTCGCTGCAGCTGCAGCTTCAGCATCTGCCGCTGCTTTTGCTTGCGCTACTTGAGCTTCTTTTTCAGCCACAGCTTTGATAGAGGCCTCTTTTTCAACCTCACCATTTGATCTCCTTACTTCTGGCTGAACATCGCTTTTTCTGAAAATACTCAGATCAATAGCCTCGGGCTCAGGTTCAGGAGACTTTAAGACAGGTTTACGAACACTTGAAAGATTGATGCTTTCGCGTTCAATCTTATTGACCGAAGAGCGTTGAGCTGCTTCTTTATCGTCCTTATCTCCTTGAAAATTTCCACGCACTATGGCGTAAACATCCGGGTCGAGCTTCGTGTTGGGTTTTGCATCAACGGAGATCCCTTTAGATTCAAGGAAATCCACAATGGTGCCTATACCCAAATTGAATTCGCGAGCTGCTTTACTTAATCGAACTGGTTTATTTACGTCGGCCATGGGCTTTGTTATCGTTGGGAAAGTTAGGTTAGGATAAATTACAGGAGAGTGTCTCGAGAAATAAACAGCTAACAACTTAGCGGTTCACTTGACGATTATATAATAATTATGAGAGTTCCTTCCTTAATATCCTGATCACTTCTTTTACAGTCTCAGCTTCCAAATCAGTTCTTGAAATCAGACCTTCTTCATCTAAATCAAGCACGGAACGTGCTGTGTCACAACCGATTTTAATAAACTCTTTAAGAATCCACTCATCGATTTCATCGCTGAACTCCATTAACTCTACATCTTCCTCTGACTCATCATCCTCACGGAACACATCAATTTCGTAACCTGTTAATAAACCGGCTAATTTGATGTTGTTTCCACCTTTACCTATGGCAAGTGAAACTTGGTCAGACTTCAGATAAACTTCTGCACGGGCAGATTCTCCTTTAAGGGTAATCGAAGAAACTTTAGCTGGAGAAAGTGAACGAGCCATCAGGAGCTCTTCGTTCTCTGTCCAGTTAATCACATCGATGTTCTCGTTGCGAAGTTCACGAACGATACTGTGAATTCTAGATCCTTTCATCCCTACACAAGCTCCAACTGGATCCACTCTATCGTCATAAGACTCGACAGCTACTTTAGCGCGCTCACCAGGAGATCTAACAATCTTCTTAATCGTAATAAGTCCATCGTAAATTTCAGGGACTTCTTGTTCGAAGAGACGTTCTAAGAATTCAGGTGCAGTACGAGATAGAATAATTCTCGGGGTATTGTTTCTTAACTCAACAGCTGCAACAACAGCACGAACTGAATCACCCTTCTTGAAGAAATCTCCGGGAATTTGATGTTCACGTGGCATAACAACTTCGTTGTCATCGTCGTCTACGAGGAGTATTTCACGCTTCCAGATTTGGTATACCTCTGCATTAATCACCTCTCCTATGCGCACCTTATATTTCTGGTAAATCGCATCCTTTTCAATCTCCATAATTCTACCAACAAGGTTCTGACGCAGAGATAAAACCGAGCGACGTCCGAAAGACTCCAGCTTGATTTCCTCAGAAACATCCTCACCCACTTCAAAGTCATCCTCAATTTTTAAGGCATCGCTTAGAGCTATCTGTTCGTTCTCATCTTCAACAGTTCCATTCTTCACAATTTCACGGTTGCGCCAAATCTCGATGTCTCCCTTTTCTGGATTAATGATCAAGTCGAAGTTCTCATCTGAGCCGTACTTCTTAATAATCATATTTCTGAAAACGTCTTCGAGGATGGCCATCATGGTCTCCTTGTCGAAGTTTTTGAATTCTTTGAATTCGCGAAACGAATCTATCAAGTTCAATTGCATAGCACCTTTATTTAAAAGAAATTATTACTTTAGTCCATTCTATCTCTCCAGCTTGAAACTGGTGCTCCTCATCCACCCACTCTTTAGCCTTACGGCCTTCAATACGTTTTTTTTCTCGGGTCTTTAAAACCAAACTCTTCAATTCTCCTTCTTCCTCTTCCACGCTCACAAGCTCCCCTTGCATCTTCTTCCCTTCGATGGGGTTGACCGCAATTTGCTTCCCTATAATCTTAAGGTATTGGCGCAACACCTTTATAGGTTGGTCCAATCCGGGCGACCCGACATCTAAAGAGAAGTCTTCTTCTTCGCGGTCGAAAGATCCTTCTATATGACGACTTAGCTCCACACAATCGGTGATAGAGGTGCTATCGTCATTTTCTAGGGCAATTTTAATCACATTTCCGCTCGCAACTTTAACATCTACAAGAAAAGCTGAAGTCCCCTCAAGGAACTCCTCAGCTAAAATTTGTATTTTCTTTGCGTTTATCACGGCGATTGTTATTTATTCTGTGGGTAAAAGTTTAGAGCATAAAAATGGGGCTGCTGCCCCTCAACTTTCTCTCCTCTCACTATAAATCCGCCGCAAAAGTACGAAATCTTTCTATAAATACGTTGGATTTATTGCCATATCTTTATTTCATGAATTTTAAGCTTGTTGTATCTTTTATTTTATGCTCAGTGTTTTTAGGGAGATTCGCAGCCCAAGAGAATAGACCGGTAAGCACTTGGAAGGACTACTTCCCTTATTCAGAAGTACTTGAAGTAATTACAGGAAGCGATCTTCAGGGTGATGTTGTCGCCTATGGGCGCACAGAATTTGCTGTTTTTCAGGTGCACTCTAAGACCAATTTCGTGACGCGCTACAGCCAAGTTCAGGGACTTTCCCAATCAAATCCTACCGCCATAGGTTTATACGAACCCAGTGAAACACTCTTAATCGGGTATTCAAACGGAAATTTAGACCTGGTTACTTCTGCCGGCACGTTCAATATGCCCGACATCCTCAACAGCAACTTAATTGGAGACAAAGGCATACGGGGAATCTTTGTCATCGAAGACTTCGCTTATCTGGCATGCGCCTTCGGAGTTGTCGTGATCGATCTCGATAAATTTGAGGTGAAAGACACTTGGTACATTACCGGTTCTAGCGACCTACGAGAAGTTTTAGATGTTGACTTGAACGGTGAAAAATGGATCGTCTGTACTGACGCCGGTGTATTCGAAGCTCCCATTTCTCACCCCTTCCTTTCCAGCTCTGAAGCTTGGACCCGATGGGAAGACTTGCCTGAGTCGGCGGACTCTTTTGTCTCTGAGCTGGTTTTCTTCGGCGACCGCACCCTTGTACACTTGGGTGAGGGTCCGCTTAGCAGGCTTTGGAAGTGGACGGAGCAGTGGGGATGGGAATTGTTTCAAGGTTGGCCACCCGAAGGAGATGCTTTGTGGGGATTAGATGTGCACAACGATACCTTGTTAATAGGTAGTTGTTGTGGCATCGTCCAAATTGATTCTAATGAAAACCTTATTCCCCCCAACAACGCTTTGGGAAGTTGGATGCAAATCCGAGATGTGGCGTATGATAAATCGGGTGAAATTTGGATCGCCAGTAGAATCGGTGGCCTACTCCGTCATGTCTATGACATCACTGAAGGTTCATTAGAAAACGGCATCTTCGCTCCCAAGGGGCCCCCTATAGCTGATGTGCGTAAGATAGATTGTTGGAACGCTAACCTTTGGTTTGCCACAGGAGGAGTCGATGCAGCTTGGGATGGGAATTACAACTCCGCAGGCATACACGGCCTCGTGGATGGGAATTGGGTAAGTGTGGAAGACGGCGAGGGAGAAAACGATATCCCCGGAATTCGAGACTACATCGCTGTGAGCATAGACCCCACAAATCCCAATCACGTGATGTTAGGCTCTTATGAAGAAGGTTTAATAGAAGTGTTAGATGGCGAAATGGTGGGGCTTTACAACTCCTCTAACAGTACTATTTCTGAAGGGAATTTCGGAGGAAGCCTGAGAACGGGCGTTTCTGGAGTCGACTTCGATAAAAATGGCAATCTCTGGTTTTCTAACTCCTTTAGCGATACCCCTCTTCAAGTGCGACTTGCGAACGGTACCTTCATCCCTATGGATCTCGGCGGCGCAATAGGACCGACAGACAATGTCGCTGACGTCATGGTCACCCGAGACGGTTATGTTTGGGTCATCCTCCCCCGGGGTGGTGGCCTTCTTGTTTTCGATCCCAACGGTACTCCTGAAATAACTACCGACGACGATTGGCGCTTCCTCTCCACAGACCTCGAGGAGGGCAATCTACCTTCTAATTGGGTGTACTCTTTAGAAGAAGACCTCGATGGAGAAATTTGGATAGGCACGGGTTCCGGTCCCGCAATTTTTTATCGATCAGCCTCCCTCTTTGAAAACGACAGCGAGACCACGGCTTCTCAAATCCTCATTAAGCAAGACGGAAATTACCAATATCTGCTCGCTACGGAAACAGTTACCGCCACTATAATCGATGGGGGAAATCGCAAATGGCTGGGCACTTCTGGATCTGGCGTGTACGTCCTCAGTAATGACGGCCTCACCATCGAGCATCAATTCTCCACTGAAAACAGCCCCCTCCCCTCCAACAACATCCTCGACATCGCTATCAACCAAGCGAACGGCGAGGTCTTTATCGCCACTTCTCGAGGAACCATCTCCTATCTGGGCGAAGCTACCAACTGGGACTCTGAGATGTCCAACATCTTCGTTTTCCCTAACCCCGTTGAGGCAGGTTATGAAGGAGTGATCACAGTTGATGGATTAGATTTCGAAACTACAGTCCACGTTACGGACGCTTCTGGGCGGCTAGTCGCTAAAGTCGAATCCATGGGAGGACGAGCTGTTTGGGATGGAAGATTTGATTCTGGCTTGCTGGCGCCGTATGGAGTGTACCTAATCTTTGCAGTCGATCGAGATGGGAAGACATCTGGGACGACTAAGCTGGCTATTACGAGATGAGTCGTGGGAATGAAGTTGAGGTGACCCATGTATCGAAAAAAGCTGAGGTGACTTTGAAATCTGAAAAATCACATTTGCACCTTCTTGGGATTCAATCTACTATTGCTTGGGAAAACCCTGAAGCTAATAGGTTGGATTTCGAAAAGCAGATTAGGGAAGGTGTTAAGAAATTTCCCGAAACTGACTTAATAGTACTTCCCGAAGTTTTTACAACTGGTTTCACGATGAACCATTCCAAGATCGATTCATGGGAATCCCGAGATACTCTCAATTGGATGACTCGACTCTCCTCAGAATTAAAAGTCGGACTTACAGGAAGTGTAACATTCAGGCTTAAAGACGGCACAGCTCGAAACAGAAGTCTCTTCGTTCGCCCTGATGGGTCATTTGAGTTTTACGATAAAAAACACCTGTTCTCTTTAGGTTCTAAAGATCAATTTTTCGAAAAAGGACTGGTGAAAAAGATCGTAGAATTCCGAGGTTGGAAAATTCTGCTACAAATCTGCTATGACCTCAGGTTTCCATGCTCTTCTCGAAACACACTTGAAGACAGATATGACATCGCACTCTATGTCGCAAATTGGCATCAAGCTCGCATCAAGCATTGGCTAACCCTTCTCCAAGCCCGCGCAATTGAAAACCAGTGTTACGTGATGGGAGTCAACAGAACGGGTGCTGATGCAAATAGTATAATTTACCCGGGAGAAAGCTTTGCTGTTGATTTTTATGGAGGGATTCGCGACCAAGCCACACAAGACGATGTTGTACAACTTGTATGTGACAGAAATGCTTTAGAAGATTTTAAAACCAAGTTTCCAGTACTGGAGGATGAGGACACATCAGACTAGTCAAATCTGGATTTAAATACGAAAGAGATAATTCCTCTAGGTTGATATTTTTAAAGACTACAGTCTGTAGTCTTCAAAAATAAATCTATAACTTATTAAAAACTAGGTAATTAACTTTTTTATTTAAAGAAAATAACGTATATTTATATATAATAGTTCGTTATATTTTTATTCTGAAATCGTTAAATGATTAAAAAAAATACGCTATATACATGTTAAATATTTTTAATAACGTACGTTAAATGCACGTTAATTTTTACAAAAAGCCTCAAATACAAGTCAATAATTCTCATTCAAAAATAGGAAATGGGACCTTATTTCTGGAATATTTAAGTGAATTTATTGCAAATTCTGCTACAAAAAGAGTCAAAGGATATGGGACTGTGGGTTTGGCATACAATACTATTAGAACCTATAAATCACTTTATAGGATCACTCAAGAATATGAACTTGAGAAATCTCAGATATTATATCTCAGTTCAATTAATAAAAATACCGCTGAATCTTTCACTCGATTTCTGAAAATAGAGAAACAATACAGTGATAATTATTGCGGTCAATTGCTTAAATTATTGAAGATTATTTTAAGGGATGCAGAGAAAAGTGGGTTTGCTATTCACCCCTATTCAAATTATATAGAATCCTTCAAACAGAAAAGTTCAGATCGGATCATTCATTTTTTGAATCCAGAAGAAATAAAGATTCTAAAAGGGTTAGAAAGAATCCGAAGTGATTTAGAAGATAGCTATAAATGGTTTCTTATTGGTCTCTCTATTGGGCAAAGGGTGTCTGATTTGTTAAGTCTCAAACCCAGTAATATTCGAAAAGCTACTAATGGACTTTACATTGATATCATGCAACAGAAAACAAAGAAAGCCATTACCATTGGCGTGGCAGATCCGCTGGTGATATCTCTATTAGAAAATAAATTTCCAAAAGCTCTTTCTCAAGTGGCTTTTAACAAGCAAATTAAACTGATTTGTAAAATTGCAGAAATTAGCGAAGTTGTTCGTGGTTTCAAAAACAATCCTAAAACCAGAAGAAAGGAAATCGTTGAAGCGCCTAAATATGAATTTGTAACCTCACATATTATGAGAAGGTCTTTTGCGTCTAATTATTATGGAAAAATTGAAACTCCACTTCTGATGAACATAACCGGACACACCAAAGAGAGTACGTTTCTAACTTACATTGGTACGCATCAGAACAAAGATGCATTGGCTGATTTGTTTATGGAAAAAGCGGGGGTTATTTGGTAGGGTCACGGTCTTTATCAAAGAGATCTTGATTATCAATTTCCTTAAGTTTGTCCAGGGTAAACTGATCTCTTACTGATTTAGTTTTCGGGAAAATATAATTGGATAGCGTAACAAATAATTTGACACGCTCCGTTTTTGTTAAACTTTTTTGATTTACCAAGAGCTCATCTAGAATTTCTTCATACAACAGCTCCATCTTTTGTTTAATCGTAGACTCCTCTTTTTTTGCTGGACCTCTTTTAGATTTCTTTCCTGCATTACGAGCTGTTTTTGGATCAAAAGGCATGTATCGTAAAATTTAAAAGTGAATTCAAATTTAACTAAAATAATTTACGTTTTTAATAACCAGCTACTGGACTGTATTTTATCTCCCAAACCATCAATCAAAGAGATTCCCATTTGATCACATATTAATTTCTCAGGAATGGTGTTATTATTTTGATCACCACCATTTGCAAAACACTGATGTTATTTGTAATGCTCCCAATTCTTCGACCGAGAATGTGTTAAAGTTAGTTTGATTTTGCTGGTAAGTCAAGTTGCCTATTTGAGTTCATTATATTGTTTATCTGGTGTTTCGTATTTCTACGGTTGATGAGGTCTCTCGTAGTTGTAGAGCTGAAAGTATTCAGAGAGTCCTTCGCCGAATGCCGTAAAGGGGTCTGTCGTAAATCACTTTATCGATAATCTCCATCTGATCAAAGTTTATTGCAGACTAGAATACAGGCTTATAATACAGCCTCGATCGACTAATACTAAGAAGCTCGTATTGCATGCTGTTACTAATAGATTCCATTTGTGTATCAACCATCATCTGTCTTAAGCTAATGGTCAACTCTCGCCAAGATCTTTTTACAAAGTCGAACTGGACCTGCAGGCATACAATCTTCTTATAGAGCTTGTCTTCAACCTTCTCACTCTCTTTAGAAGATGTCTTGAAAGAGCCGTAGGGTGGATCTAAAAACGTGTAGTTAATTGCTAGATAGTCTCACTCTCGGTAAGAGAGGCAAGGACAACTTGAGTTTTAAATTTTAAAATGAATTTTCTTCAGTTTCTTTTCATTGTCATAGAGTAAATCTAAGTCAGAATTTCAACTTAGCTCTCTGTCAGAATTATCGGGAGGACGTCACTCTTTTATTTTAAATAAGTCAAAATTAGCTTTTATATTTTCTAGTCGTGAACTCCCAAAAACAATATAATCTAATTTGAGTTTCTTTATGTAATTTATTGAAGAAGGAATATTAGCAGCACCGCTTGAAAAAACACTCATTCCCATCAACTTATACTTGGGCCTCATTTCTATAAAAGACTCAACAGCGTCTAGAGAAGGAAAAACATTAAATCCTTCCTTATTTATATTAAAACAAACAACCAAATCTTTTAACCAATTTGCATCTTGTTCATTTTTTAAAAGTTTATCAAACATAATTGGGTTTAATGTTATAATCCCTGGTTTATAACCCATTTTGCTTACCGATTTAATGTACTCAATTAAAATATCACCACGTCCCATACCCATTAACAAGTCAGTAATTATATTCTGCATATAAATATAGCTTCCTTTTTTTAAATTTTTAGGTACTTCTAGATTTAATGCAAGAGGGGTTATACTCTTTAAGTTTTGTGTTGCTACTAGTTTAATTCCTCCAATGAGGTTTTTAATAAAAGAAGTGTTTTTGATAATATGCCCAAATAAACTCATCATTCCTCTTTCATTTACCATGCTAGCATACTTATGTGGATAAGGGATGCTATAATGAATTTCTTTACTACTATCAAACTTAGTTGTAGTAATAAGTTCATAGCCCTTGTCGTTGGAATTTATCATGAAACCATCCATGCCCACGGATAATGAATTTCTTATAAATATTTCTATCTTTTTTGTTGTATCAAATTTTAACTTCGTTTGTACACCTTTTTCAAGATCAAAATGATTTACTCCAAAAAATTGATTATCTCCCAGTATTATCTTCATTATTTACGATTTTGTCAATTAAAATATTAACTTTTAAAGCATCATTTACATCTGCCATTATTTTCCGATCTCCAAGTAAATCTAACATTTGAGCTGTAAAATCAACACCTCTAAGGTAAAAAGGAACCGTTTTGGCTAAGTCTGTTACTGCAATTTTTTCTATAAATTTTCCATTAATATTATATTTATTTATTTGCTGTTGGTCTATAGAGTATTTGAAACCATCCTTCATTTCTATTTCTAAACCAAAAATAGGTTTTCTAATATCTTTCTTAACCCAATTAAAATACAGTGAAACAAAAATATCACTTTTTGTTTTTAATGTTGCTTCAACAACATCATCAATATCAGAAACTATAGATTCTTTTTTGGAACTTAGAACCTGAATTTGATCATTGCCAACAATGTATAGGATTAAATCAATAACATGAGATCCCATTTCATTTAAAACACCTGAAAATTCGCCATTTCGCCAACCTGTAGGCTTTTTCTCAATCGTGTTGCTAATATATTGCCCATGAATAGATTTAATATCTTGAGAATTAATATTAGATTTAACCCATTGAATACAAGGATTAAAACGAAGTACATAACCTATGTTAATATTACTGGATTCGGAAATATTCTCCAGCTTAATATTTGTATAACCTCCAAAAGGTTTCTCAACAAATATTTGTTTATCACCTCTTCTTACACTTTTTTCAAGAAGTTGAAGATGTATAGAAGGAGGTGTTGTAATTAAAGTAATGTCAAAGGAATCTTTTAAAGTTGAATCATCAGCATAAAATTTTGCTTTAATATTTTTCTTTAGAATCGACCTTAGTATTTTGTTGGGTTCAATCACTGAAAAATTATGGTCCGGGTTTAAACCATTTAGTATAGAAAAATGAGTTAAACCCATTCTTCCAAAACCGTAAATTAAAATTTTCATGTTATATTTATATTTGTAATTAATTAAGGCTTTAAGTTATATTTAATATTAATGAGGATTCCACTAATGAGTATAATTTATAACATATTATTATAACCTAAAAAAGTAATTTCTTTGATTTGGAAACTTACATTTTACTAGTAAAAATTAAAGGTATTTTTTCTTATTAATTCCTAATTCTTTTATTTTATTATCAATAAATTCAAATGCTTTAGCACCTTTTTTAAATAAGATAATATTATTTTTTGGATACTGTTTCTTCATTAAATTTTCTATGTCCTCTATTTTAGGATTAGAGCTGTATTTCATTATACCAGTATTAATCAGGTGCTTATCTACAGACAATAAATCACCCTGATAAACAGATAAAGTAGGGACACCTAAAAACGCTAATTCTCTTGTCATGGAACCACCAGCGCCAATAAACACAAAACATTCTTTTAAAATATCTTCTAGCTTCATTGGTTTCAGAGAAACCTGCACACCTTTAAATTTATTTGTTTTAAAATGTTCAATTTGTTCAACACTGCGTGGAAGGATTACTACATCATATTTCATGTTCAATTTCTGGATAATTGGATCCATAAAATCGCTATTACCTTTATAATATTCAGCAGACCAAGGCTCGAGTCTTATGAATATTTTTGTGTGAACTTTTTCATGGTTTTTTTGTTGTTGTATACCCTCAATTTGTGAAAGATAAATCCCTTCTTTTATGCCAGTATAAAACTCAACATTGTATTTATCTAACCATTTTAACTGTTTTGCCTTTGCCGATAGGAATTCTGGCAACATATTAAGCGTCGCAAATTTGAAAGCTAAATAATTACCTTTTGCATGTTCATTATCATTTAAATAAATTGATGGTATATTTAATAGTTTACAAACAATTGGTGAATAAAACGAGCTATGTGATATACCTATTTCTGGTTTATTCTTTTTGAGAAATGTGTATAATGATAGCACTCGCATAGGGAAATAAAATAATTTTCTAATTTTATTCTTTCCTGCATGACTACCAATTTCATGATATTCCCAAACGTTTTGGTTAATTAATTCAATAGTATTAGCTAGGTTTCTAGCTGTAATAGTTACCTCGTGGCCTTCCTCTTTCCATTTTTTTATAAATGGCTTAAAGAAATTAATATGAGGAGAATTAGTTAGATCAATCCAAATTTTCATGATTCTAATAAGTTAGCTTAATTATATAATTCTCATTATGGACACTTATGTTTTTCATTATCAAAAATGAGTTCAATTTATCGTTAAAAAAACCAGTTGTATTTAAACTTGTAACAACAAATTGTCCTTGAAATTATTAGCAAAACAAAAGTCATATCTTTCAACAAAGATAGACTTTTAATTGTGCTTTTTTTATAAAAAAAGACTCATATATTTAAACAAATAATGTCAAATATTTTTTTTAATTCACACTCTCTGTAATTCAAAAAAGTTTTAATTATTTTTATCCAATACGTTAATATATAATTTAATAATTCTTTTTGCTATTGTTTTAGAATCTAAGCCTAATTCTAAAATTCTATCTCTTCCCATAGTTTTATGGTAATTTTCAGAAAAATGAAGAGCCTGCTTAATTTTTTCAGAAACTTCTTCTATATTAAAACTTGTTACAAAATGACCTAGTTCATTGCCAAAAAGCCAAGCGATATCACCAACATTTGTTGCAACCACAGGACAGTTACAAGCCATAGCCTCTTTCACCAAATTTGGGGAACCCTCCATAAAAGATGGTACTACCAGAACATCTACTGAATTTAAATATTCCACTACCTCATTATGTGGTATAGGGTATGGTGCTAAAATTTGAATGTCATTTGACCCTATCAACCTTACAGCATCCTCAACCAATTTATAATTTTTCCTTGGATCCAATTTGTCACCAAGAAACAAAATTTGTTTTTGATGAGATTTTGAGTGTTCTTTAATAACCCTGGTTTTGACACTCTGTAAAAAAGATTGAAGAAGAATTCCGTTTGGAATTATTTTTGATCTATTTTTTAAGTATACATAAGTTTGAATATGTTCCGATTTACAAATAATATTTTTTACGAATGGTTGAATTAGATAGGTAAGGATGATTAAATATTGGCTTCCAAACTTAATTTTATTCTCGCCAATATATTCACCGTAAGCATCAGTTCCCATTAAAGACAAGACTATAGGTTTTCCTGATAAAGCAAGCACAGCGGTTAATCCCGATAAAGTATAATGCGCATGAATAATATCAATTGGATTCTTTCTAAGAAATCTTCTCAATTGAAAAACCCCATTTAAATAACCCTTCAACCCCTTACCTCTTATTGGAAAGTAAATAATTTCTACTCCCTCATTGACCAATGATTCTCCTTGTGCTTTAATAAATGGTGCTATATCAAAATTTTTAGAATTCCCGCCTGCAATAAATAAAACTCTCATTTAAATATAATTAAAAAGATATCACTATAATACGTATAACTTAAGTTTAGCTAAGATGGCGTTTATATACCGTGATTGTTTTATTATCCGAAGAAATAAAACCTAAAAATATAAAAAAACTTGACAAAGCTGTTATTATATAATATTGACCTGAAATTGAAAAGAGCACAAATGATAATAAAATTGGTAATAGAGGAAAAATATAGTCTCTTTTAGAAGCTGACTTATATACTTTTTTTAAAATTGAAAATAGCACTATTAAATATAATAAAAAGCCAAACACACCAGAGCCATGCAAAATGGCTCCAGCATCTGTATGGAGTTGGCTTTGATTGTTAAGTTGAAAAATAGACTCTTTTTCAAAATATTCTTTTGAGTTAAAAAGCTGATTTCCTAATAAAAAATTAGGAAATCCATGATAAGCTAAATCTTTGTAAATAGTAAAAAACTCCATATATCTTCCTTCATCCACTAACTCATTTCTTGACCTTTTCTCAATTATTTCATCAAAAATATTATTTTTTACTGTAAAAAAATTAGAATAAAATATAAAGAATAATCCAATAAAAATAAAATATAAAATATTCTTTTTGTAAATGAAAAATAAACTGGAAATGGAAAATAAAACACTCAAAATCGCTGTTCTTCTAAATATAAAAATTATAGAAATAATTGCACAAGCAATAATTATAAGTTTGAAAACACGATGTAATTTAGAGTTTTTTTTCTGTGTTTTAAAAAAGTAAATCAACATAATAATTGTATATGCTAAAAAGTAAGTTATTTGAATATTAAACCCCCCCAGATAAAAGAAACCATCTATATACGGACTTTCCCCAATTTGGAAATATTGAAATACTAAAAACAATATTGTTACATAAATAACAATATAATTAAGAGTCTTTACTAAAATACGCTCTGAAGTAAAATTAATAGATTCATTAAGTTTTAATGTGATGGGGTAAAAAATAAAGGGTATAAATAATTTTGCAATTCCCTCAATACTTACGATAAAATTTGAACTATTAACTAAACCGATAATTAAAAAATAAACTATTGTGATAATAATCAATAAAAAAGTTTTATCTTTTACTATCTTACTAAAAACTGATATAATTAACAAAAGCAGTGTAAAGAGGCGTATATAACCCGGATTAATTATAAAATCTTCACTTAATAAGATAATACTATCTGTAACTATGTTTATTACAAAAACAGCTGGAATTAGAAATTTCAAATTCCTAAGTCCCAAGAAAGTACTAATTCCGATGATTAATAAATAAATAGTTTGTATCATAGAACCTCAGCAGTAATTTTATGAAAAATAGTTAGCTACCATTTTATAAAGAAAATTTTCAGAACCAATAGCAACCTAAAGTTGGCTTAAAAATTCTCCAACCATCTTTTTATTTAATAAAGCCCCATCTTTCATTTTGTTTACCATAATTGGAGATGCAATACATTCTTCAAATGTTTTAATTAAAAATTCAATTTCAAGAGTCTGAAAATCTAAACAAAATTCTGATCTGTTTATTTGCTCATAAAACCTTCTTGTTTTTTTATGTTTCGGAATAGAAAGAACTGGTATTAGATAAGAATACCCTAGAATACCTACATGCAACTTAGAGGTAATTATTGCATCTAACATTTGCAAATCATTCAATAATTTTTTAGGATTTTCGTAATTTACTGTAGGTAAGCTAATTTTCTCGAATTTTAAGCGTTCATAAAGAGATCCAGAATTCAATTTCTTTGTTTGATTTGGCTCATCTTCAACTAAAACAACTTCATAGTTTTGTATTAAATATTTAATAAAAGCTATAAACTCATCCATTTTACCAAATTTTGAAAGCTCATTACCCGAAAAATGAACTCCAATTCTACGTTTATCCCTTAAACCCCTTTTTTCCTGTTTACTTTCAATCGAAAGGGCAACATCTCTTGTTGTATTTATTGTCTCAATTGGGATCCCCCAATCCACCAAATAATCCTTAGATACTTGGTCACGCACAGCTATAAATTGTGCTTTTTTAAATAGTTTAATAATTGTTTTTCTCATTAAAGAATTATTAATAGGCCCAACACCTACTCCTACAATCATAAATGGAATGTTTTTCTTATATAATTTCTTATTCCAAAACAAATGCCTTTTGTAATTTCTGAGATACCAGTATTGCCTTTTTAAAAATGACCCATTTGGTTCTCCAAAATACCCGCCGGGACCAAAAATTAGTGCTGTTGTATTTTTTAAAGAAGGATCTTTAATATAATTTTCATTAAAGACAATTTGATTAGCTTCTTTAGATGAATTAACAAAAGGAAGATTGATTTCTGCATTTGGTCTAAATTCTTTCACCCAATTATTAATTATTGAAATTATTAAAGTGTCTCCAAAATTCAAGCCGAAATAGGAGCCATGAATTGCAATTGTTTCTTTTTTATTCATCAAGTTCATTTTTATAAATGTAAGGTAATTTTCGGAGCATCCAGTCTATTTTTTCTAATATAATTTTTCTAAAAAGGTATAAAAGCAATGAGTTTAAAACAATTAATGCTATAATATTTATTGCTAATTTTAAAATGTTATTATCAAAAAGATTTAATGATTTTATATAAAAAAATAAGAGAAAATTAAAAGCAGCTATTAAAATTGGTGTTATGTGTAGATATAAAAAGGAAAGTAATGAAAGTTCTAAATAATTTAAAACCATACTTGTCACCAATAAATAATAAATGAAAATAGAAAACCCAACTCCTGCAGCAACACCTTTAAGACCATAGTTACTTCCTAAGTATCCTAAACCCAAAATCAAGCTTGCATATATAAACTGATAAACAGCTTTTCGATTTAGATTTCCAAAAGCATTTATCAATGGATCTACAAGTTTATATGCCAAACGAAAATAAAATGATAGGGCAAGTATTTGTAAAGCAGGAACCAATTCTAACCATTGATTTCCTAAAATTACAGAAACAATTTCCTCAGCAAAGAAATATAAAAAACAGGTAATTGGTCCAGAAATCATAGCTACTGAGAAAACTAAAGTTTGATAGATGACAGATATCTTGGGTCTATCATTTTGAATAATGGAAAAAGATGAAAACAAGACCTTGCTAATGGCTTGTCCAAAAAGATTTATAGGGAATGTGAAAATTTGATACGCTCTAGTATATAACCCTAAAGAAGTCGAACCTAAAGTCTTAGCAATCACAAAATTATCTCCTTGAAGGGCTATGTTAGCAAATATTTTATTTATTGAAAAAGATGATCCGTAACCCAATAACTCTTTAATATGGAAAATAGAAAATTTAAAATCAAACTTAATCCTGGAAAAGTATGTAAAAAGTAATGTTTCTAGTAGGAAGTTAATTGCGGTCCCTATTATAAGTCCCCAATAACTAAAACCTAAGAAAGCAAATAGAATCCCAAAGAAAGTATAACCTACCCCATAGGAGAATAATCTTATAAGTGTTATAGTTTTAAATTCCAATCTTTTAATTAGTAAAGATTCCGAAATTGCTGTTAAGGACTTCAATAAGAACAAAAAACTTAAAACTTTTAAAACACTGTTAAGTTCAGGAATTCCAAAGTAACGTGAAATCGTAGGGGATAAAAGGTAAATAATAATGGTAGTGATTAATCCCATTCCTATTGAAAAAATAACTGAGGAATCAATATGTTCTTTAGTGATATTTTGATAATGTATTAACGCAGGACCAACACCTATTTCCGTGAAAATTAAAGATAAATTTATTACTATTAAAGCTGCACCTACTATACCAAAGTCATTAGGTGTTAATAAACGACTTAACACTACTAATACTAGAAGATTAAAAATTGACGTCAAAAAAGTGCCAAATAAGGTCCAATTAAGTCCACTAAAAGTTTGTTGAAATAAAGTTTTTGGCATTTATTTTATATCTATCAATGTTAATTATACCATATTGTAAAGATTTATTTATTTTTTATTCCACAAAAATCTAAAACAACTTTATTTTCAGTAAATGATAGGTTTTCAAACTCTTTATGAGCAACCAAAAACACTATAATATCAGCTTTCTCGATAGCTGTTTGATAATCAGTTAATTTATAAACTGAATGGCTAATAATATTGGGTTCTACTATATAGTGTTCCTCATTATTAGAGTTTTGCATAACTTTTTGAGCTATATATTTAGCTGGTGATTCTCTTAAATCATCAATATTTGGTTTAAAAGCTAAACCCATTAAAGCTGTTTTTGGTTTTCGACTGTGTTGTATTTCAAATTTAAGTTTTTCATTTTGTATTTTTTCAGCACACCAAAATGATTTGTAATTATTTACTTCTCTTGCAGTCCCAATAATTTTTGATTCCATTGGGTAATCTGAAACAATAAAATAAGGGTCCACTGCGATACAGTGACCTCCAACCCCACAACCTGGTTGCAGTATATTTACTCTAGGATGTTTATTTGCTAGATTAATTAATTCCCACACATCAATGTCTGCCTTATCGCATATGAAAGAAAGTTCATTAGCAAAAGCTATTTGAACGTCTCTTGAAGAGTTTTCTACTAATTTACACATCTCAGCAGTACGGGCATTCGTTCCATGCAACTCACCTTTCACATACTTACTATAAAATGAGATTGCTTTTTGAGTAGAAGCCTCATCGACACCACCGATAACACGATCATTATCAACGAGTTCATGCATTACATTTCCTGGCAATACTCTTTCAGGACAATATGCGATGTGAATACCTCCTTCAAGTTCAGGTCTTAATCCAAATATTAGTTTTTGCATTTTTTCAGTAGTCCCAATTGGTGAGGTAGATTCTATAATATATAAATCCCCTTTCTTTAATAATGGTATAACTGCCTTGGTTGCGGCTTCTACAAATGAAATATCTGGTTCGTGATTTCCTTTAAAAGGTGTAGGAACTACTATTAAATATACTTCTGCTGAACTTGGTTTTGTAGATGCTTTAAAAAAACCATCAGACACTGCTTTGGAAACAATTTTGTCTAAGTCGGGCTCAACAATATGTATCTTCCCTTGATTTATTGTATCAACAACTTTCTGATTAATATCAACACCTAAGACAAGTGTACCACGAGAGGCTATGAGTGCCGAAGTTGGTAATCCTATGTATCCTAAACCTATGGTAACTACTTCTGGATTCATTATTTTATTTTATTTATAAACTCTACAATTCTTTTTGATGCCAATCCGTCTCCATATGGATTATGAAGCTTTGACATTTTTAGAAAATTATCTTCATTGTTTAGTAAGTCCAATGCTTTAGAAATAATCAAACCTTCATTGGTTCCTACCAACAAAACTGTCCCTGCTTCAACTGCCTCTGGCCTTTCTGTTGTATCTCTCATAACTAACACAGGTTTTCCTAAACTTGGCGCTTCTTCTTGAACACCTCCACTGTCAGTTATAATAATTTTAGACCGATTCATGAGCCAAATAAAATCTTGGTAAGCTAAAGGATCAATTAATAATACATTGTTAATACCCGATAAGATTCTATTTACAGGCTCTTGTACCTTTGGGTTCAGATGAACTGGATAAATAATCAAACGATTTGTATCGTCTTCTGCAATTTCTTTTAAAGCTTTACATATACTTTCAAAACCAGCTCCATGATTCTCTCTTCTGTGTCCTGTAACCAAAACAACTTCCTGATCTCCTATTTTTTTTGAGAGCTCTTGAATCAATTGACTCGGGTTTTCATTAACTATTTCAATAGATTTTAACAATGCATCAATTACAGTATTTCCTGTAACTAAAATTGAATCTTCAGTAATATTCTCTTTTAATAAATTATTTTTCGACGTTTCTGTTGGAGCAAAATGATAATCACAAATCCTTCCAGTAATTTGACGATTGATTTCTTCGGGAAAAGGGGATAACTTATTATTTGTTCTAAGGCCCGCCTCTACGTGACAAACTTTAGCACCAGAATAAAAACTAGCTATAGAACCTGCCATAGTTGTCGTAGTGTCTCCATGAACAAAAACATAGTTTGGAGTAAACGCTTCTAATATAGGCTTTAGAGACTCAATAATAGTAGCAGTTAATCCATATAGGTTTTGGCCTGGCTTCATTAAGTCTAGATCATAATCTGGCTTGATTTCAAAAAAATCTAATACCTGATCTAACATTTCTCTGTGTTGCGCTGTAACACATACCTTAGTGTCAAATTTTTCTGGGTATTTTTTAAACTCTTTAACCAGGGGGGCCATCTTAATAGCCTCAGGTCTTGTACCAAAAATTAATAGTATTTTCTTTCTCATTAATTATTTTTATTATAATTCAAGAACCAATTCATGAAGTTTTCAATACCAGACTTAATATCGGTAGTTGGAGAATATCTATAATCTTTGATTAATTCATCTATATCCGCAAATGTTCTAGGAACATCTCCTTGTTGCATTGGATACATTTCTTTAATTGCCTCCTTGCCGATTGCTTGTTCAATAGTTGTGATGAAATCTTGTAAACTTTCGGTTTTATTGTTTCCAATATTATATATTTTATAATGTTCTCTTGAGTCAATGTTTTTTTCAATGATTTTAGTAACACCATTTACAATGTCATCAATGTAGGTGAAATCACGCTCCATTTCACCATTATTAAATACTTTAATAGGTCTATTATTAGAGATCGCTTCAGCAAATAGGTAATAAGCCATATCCGGTCTTCCCCAGGGGCCATAGACTGTAAAAAACCGTAATCCCGTGGTTTTAAAACCATATAAATGTCCATAAGTATGGGCCATTAATTCATTGCTCTTTTTTGTAGCAGCGTATAAACTAATTGGGTGATCTACATTGTCTGTAGTTTCAAAAGGAACTTTTTCATTCTCTCCATATACACTAGAACTACTAGCATACACCAAATGTTTTACTTTATGATTTCGACATCCTTCAAGAATGTTTAAAAACCCTGAGATATTACTATCAATATACGCTTTTGGGTTTTCTATAGAATATCGTACACCCGCCTGAGCTGCCAGGTTACAAACTATTTCAAATTGTTCTTGCTTAAATAGATTATCAATACTTTCATTATCAACTAGATCTATTCTAGAAAATCTTAAAGAATTGAATATAGCACTTTGAACTTGATTTTTAAAGAGTTTTGATTCAGCTTGGTTAAACCCTAATTCGTTTAATCGATCAAATTTTAGTTTAGGATCATAATAGTCGTTGATGTTGTCAATACCATAAACTTCATGACCTTGATTCGCTAATTTTAAACAAGTGTGAAATCCAATAAATCCAGCTGCGCCAGTAACTAATATTTTCATTTATTATTTTCCTATTTGATGATATTCAAATCCTTTTTTATCGAGGCTAAATGTATTATACTGATTACGACCATCAAAAATAACCGGAGTTTTCAATTGCGTTTTAATCTCATCAAAATCAGGCGAACGAAATTCTTTCCATTCCGTTAGTAAAACGAGTGCGTCTGAGTCTTTTAAAACATCATATTTAGAAGCTACATAACTTATGTTTTGAACTCCTTTTAAATAATGCTCTTTTGCTTCATCAATCGCCTTTGGGTCGTATGCTTGTATTTTAGCACCTCTACTTACTAATTCCTTTATCACATAAATCGCTGGTGCTTCTCGCATGTCATCGGTTCCTGGCTTAAAAGCCAAACCCCAAACCCCAAAAGTAAACCCAGTTAGGTCTTCTCCAAAACGGGTTATAATTTTCTGCGCGATTACTAATTTCTGTGCATCATTTACCTCTTCAACTGCGGTGATCAATTGCGCAGTGTAGCCATTTTCCTTCGCTATTTTTGTAAGAGCTTTTACATCTTTTGGAAAACAAGAACCTCCATAGCCTGCTCCAGGATATATAAAACTGTATCCTATACGCTGATCTGAACCGATTCCAATTCGAACTTGATTGGCATCTGCCCCTACCTTTTCACAGATATTGGCAATTTCATTCATAAAAGATATTTTGGTAGCCAGCATTGCGTTAGCTGCATACTTTGTCATTTCAGCAGAACGAATGTCCATCGTGATAAAACGGTCATGTGATTTAAAAAAAGGACTATATAATTCCTTCATTTTTTTAAAGGCAAACTCAGATTCTGCTCCAATAACTACCCGATCTGGCTTCATAAAATCATCAATAGCAGCTCCCTCTTTTAAAAACTCAGGATTCGAAACCACATCAAACTGTAAATCAGAATTCCGTATATCTAGTTCTTTTTGAATGGTCGCCTTTACTTTATCTGCAGTTCCAATAGGTACTGTAGATTTATCGACCACGATCAATCTTTTTTGCAACGATTGGCCTATAGATTTAGCAACAGCTAAAACATATTGTAGATCAGCAGAGCCGTCATCTCCCATGGGAGTTCCAACAGCTATAAATGCTATTTCCGAATTTTGTAAAGCTTTGTCTAGCTCTGTTGTAAAAAATAAATTTTCGTTTTTTAAATTTTTTAAAACCATGGCCTCTAAACCAGGTTCAAAAATAGGAATGATCCCTTGATTTAGTTTTTCAATCTTGACAGGGTCTATATCTACACAAGTAACCCTATTTCCCATCTCTGCAAAACAAGTTCCTGAGACTAGCCCAACATATCCAGATCCTATAACTGTTATATTCATTTCTTATTTACTTTCTGCTTGTTTCACTTGGTTTCTAAGCCCACTTGAAGATAATCTGTGATCTCTTGAATTTTAATAGATCTCAATTCCCTTTTCTTCGCAATAATCTCTTCCTGTATAATTCTTTTTCCGTCGACTACCACCGCTAGTCTTTTTTTATTATTATTTTTCTTAAAACTACAAATTACAGTCTTGTTTCTAAAGATTATTATTCAGCTTCAAAATATCTTGTCCTGCTTTTAATAACACAGCCTCCTTTTTCATTAAAGAAACATCACCTTTCATCATATCTTTTACTAAAGAAGCCAAATCGTGTTCAGGAACCCAACCTAATTTATTCTTCGCCTTTGAAGGATCTCCAATCAACAAATCAACCTCTGTGGGACGGGAATAAGACGGATCAACAGACAACACTTCTTTACCTATTTCTAATTGAAAATTTTTATAATTACATGCTGTAACAAAAGCTTTCTCATCTACTCCCTCTCCTTTAAATTCTAATTCTATTCCAACTTCTGCAAAAGCCAAGCGTACAAAGTCACGCACTGTAGTAGTTACCCCTGTGGCAATTACCCAATCTTCCGGTTGGTCCGCTTGCAAAATCATCCACATCATTCTAACATAGTCTTTTGCATGGCCCCAATCACGTTTAGCATCTAAATTTCCTAAATAGAACTTCTCTTGCAGACCAAATGCTATCTTTGATACTGCACGGGTGATTTTTCTTGTTACAAAAGTCTCCCCTCTTCTTGGTGATTCATGATTGAATAAAATACCATTACACGCAAACATATTATAAGCTTCACGATAATTTTTAGTAATCCAAAAACCATATATTTTCGCAACTCCATAAGGAGAGCGAGGATAAAACGGAGAGGATTCGTCATAAAA